>ENA-ORNF01000813-ORNF01000813.1-human-gut-metagenome-genome-assembly--contig:-NODE-813-length-30131-cov-5.532052_pt1 | contig 30131 bp, 22 predicted proteins | sample MGYA00242110_ERZ509012 | MGnify/ENA primary metagenome ERZ509012 (study PRJEB26280, sample SAMEA2338714) | human gut metagenome | biome: human gut; feature: human-associated habitat; material: faeces...
CCCGCTACAAGAAGCTGCAGCTGAAAACTGTGCTGCCCCAGCTGGAAAAAGGCCTTTCGGCGCTGGTGTACACCCAGCTCACCGATGTGGAGGACGAGGTGAATGGGCTGTTCACCTACGACCGTGCCGCCGTCAAGCCGGACGCCAACGCGGTGCGCTCGGTGAATGCGGCACTGGCCGCCGAGTTTGCAAGAGTGACAAATCCCGCGAAAAAATGAGCAAGATCCCCGGTGCAGGAAACAGAGAACTGCACCGGGGATTTTTTACCGGACAAGATTTTGTTTTTTGTTTACAAATGGTTACTTGACATGGAAATATCCATTTTGTAATCTGAAAGGGTATTCAATTTACATGAAATGCCGCTGGAAACGCGGGCCGGTGCACCGGCTGCGTCTGCCAGCCTCCGGGGAAAGGAGCAACACACCATGGACTACCTGCAGAACGTGATGGGATATTTTGACCAGCAGCAGCCGCTGTGTGCCGAGCATGACCGCATCGCCAAAGATCTCTACCGGGAATTTGGCGTCAAGGCGGGCCTGCGCGACGAAAACGGCAAGGGCGTGCTGGCGGGGCTGACGAATATTTCCGATATCCGCGCCTTTCAGTATGTGAACGGCGTGAAAAAGCCGGCAGACGGCCAGCTGCTTTACCGCGGCTATGATGTCAAGGACCTGATCCGGGGATCGTCCGGCAGCCGTTTTGCCTTTGAAGAGGCGGCCTATCTGCTGCTGTTCGGCGAACTGCCCACGCAGGAAAAGCTGGAAGAGTTCTGCCGCGTGCTGGGCGAGTGCCGCACCATGCCCACCAACTTTACCCGTGATGTGATCATGAAGGCCCCCAGCCACGATATCATGAACTCCATGGCCCGCAGCGTGCTCACGCTGGCCTCCTACGACCCCATGGCCAATGATCTGGATATCTCCAATGTGCTGCGCCAGAGCATCCAGCTGACAGGCATTTTCCCCATGCTGGCCGTGTACAGCTACCATGCCTATAACCACTACGAAAAAGACGGCAGCATGTACATCCACCGGCCGGACCCGGAGCTTTCCACCGCAGAGAACTTTTTGCGGATGCTGCGCCCGGATATGAAGTACACCGAGCTGGAAGCCCGCGTGCTGGATGTGGCATTGCTGCTGCACGCCGAGCACGGCGGCGGCAACAACTCCACCTTTACCACCCGCGTGGTCACCTCCTCCGGCACCGATACCTATTCGGCCATGGCGGCGGCGCTGTGCTCCCTCAAGGGCCCGCGCCACGGCGGTGCCAACCTGATGGTGATGCAGATGATGCAGAACATCCGCGAGAATCTGCACGACCAGGAGGACGACGAGGAGCTGGAAGCCTACCTGAAAAAACTGCTGCACGGCGAAGCCTTTGACCACAAGGGCCTGATCTACGGCATGGGCCACGCGGTGTACACCATCAGCGACCCCCGTGAGGTGATCCTGAAGCAGCGTGCCCGTCACCTGGCCTACGAGAAGGGCTTTGAGGAAGAGTACAACATGCTGTGCAGCATCGAGCGGCTGGCCCCCGGCATCTTCGCCGAGGAAAAGGGCAGCACCAAGCCGGTGTGCGCCAATGTGGACCTGTTCAGCGGCCTGATCTACAACATGCTGGGCATCTCCGAGGACATCTACACCCCGCTGTTTGCCATTGCCCGTGTGCCGGGCTGGTGCGCCCACCGCGTGGAGGAGGTCATCTTCGCCAACCGTATCATCCGGCCCGCCTACAAGTATCTGGGCGTGCGCCAGAAATATAAGCCGATCGAGGAACGCTGATGAATCCATTACTCACACTTGTTTTTGTTGTAGGAACGGCACTGGCCCTTGGCCGGGGCCTGGATCTGGGCTTCTGGACCGACCTGGAAAGCGGCCTGTGCGTCGCCGGTTCGGTCTGGCTGCGGTATGCTGCGCTGGGCATCGCGGTGCTGGTGAGCCTGTTTGCGGGCCGGAAGCTGGCCTGTGAGCCGAAAAATCTGCAGGGTCATTGCAAACCGTCCGGCATCGTCACGGCAATGGCAGGGGCATTCTTTACTGCCGCAGGATTTTTGCGCTTCGCCGTTGGAATGACTGGCGCAGGCTCGTTTGTTCGCGCGATACTGGAAATTCTGTGTGGCCAGTGGCTGGCCCGGCTGGCGAAGAGCTGGCTGCGGGAGGACTGGCAGCTGCCCACAAAGAGCATGGCCTCCGGCATCTGGGGCACACTGGTGTTCTACTGGTGCGTTCTGAGCCGCTTCATGGAGAACAGCTCCAGCTGGCACCGCGTTTCACCCACGGCGCAGGTCTGGGTGCTGCTGGGGATGCTCGTCTTTCTGTCCAGTCTGGTGCGGGCGCTCTGGATGCCCGAAACGTCGGATGGGAAAGCCCTGTGCGCCTCCGGTCTGGCAGCCTTTGTCCTCGGATTCTGCTGGGAGCTGCCCCAGACCCTGACGCTGGCGATGCCCTCACAGTTCGTTCTCACGGCGCTGCCCTCCATCTTTTTTGGTCTGGGCATGGCCTGCCTTGGGACGCTGGGCGTGTTCTGCACGGTGCGCACCGCAGGGCCTGCGGTCAGAAAGAAGTAAAGGCCAGCACTCTGTTGGCTGAATTGCTGAAAACCGGCCCAGATAAGGGACAAAAATCATACAAAAGCCAAAAAGTGAACAAACGAGTTGTTAATTTTTTAGCAGACACTTGAAACTTTTCGCGTTTTGGACTACAATAAAGATACCGTGAGATTATCCGATAAAAAAGGGTAAGAACATTTAGGAGGTATTATTAACATGGCTGTTAGAGTTGCTATCAATGGTTTTGGTCGTATTGGCCGTCTGGCTTTCCGTCAGATGTTTGATGCTGAGGGTTACGAGGTCGTCGCAATCAACGACCTGACCAGCCCCAAGATGCTGGCTCACCTGCTGAAGTACGATACCGCTCAGGGCTCCTTCTGCGGCAAGATCGGCGAGAACAAGCACACCGTCGAGGCTACCGAGGATTCCATCATTGTCGATGGCAAGGAGATCAAGATCTACGCTGTCAAGGACGCTAAGGATGCTCCTTGGGGCGAGCTGAACGTCGATGTCGTTCTGGAGTGCACCGGCTTCTACACCAGCAAGGAGAAGAGCATGGCTCACATCCAGGCTGGCGCAAAGAAGGTCGTTATCTCTGCTCCCGCAGGCAACGATCTGAAGACCATTGTCTTCTCCGTCAACGAGAAGACCCTGACCGCTGAGGATCAGGTCATTTCTGCTGCTTCCTGCACCACCAACTGCCTGGCTCCCATGGCTAACACCCTGAACAAGACCTACCCCATCGTTTCCGGCATCATGACCACTGTTCATGCTTACACCGGCGACCAGATGATCCTGGATGGTCCTCAGCGCAAGGGCGATCTGCGCCGTGCTCGTGCTGGCGCACAGAACATCGTTCCCAACACCACCGGTGCTGCTAAGGCTATCGGCCTGGTCATCCCCGAGCTGAACGGCAAGCTGATCGGCTCTGCTCAGCGTGTGCCTGTTCCCACCGGCTCTACCACCATTCTGGTTGCTGTCGTCAAGGGCAAGGACGTCACCAAGGAGTCCATCAACGCTGCTATGAAGGCTGCTACTTCTGAGTCCTTCGGCTACAACGAGGATCAGATCGTTTCCTCCGATGTCATCGGTATGCGTTACGGCTCTCTGTTCGATTCCACCCAGACCATGGTCGCTAAGATCGACGACGACACCTATCAGGTTCAGGTCGTGTCTTGGTACGACAACGAGAACTCCTACACCTCTCAGATGGTCCGTACCATTAAGTACTTCGCTGAGAACTGCTAATCACAGCTCTACGCTCAAAAGTGCTTGAGGTGGCGTGCTGAAAAGCACGGATGCCAATAAGTGAGTCCGACACCCTTTCTTCTGCGGGTCTCCGCAGAGGGAAGGGTGTTTTTTGTTTATCCTTGCTTGCTGTTCGGCCTGCTTCATGATACAATAAAACAGAAGCCGCCGAACATTTTATAGTTGTGTCGTAGGAGCGAAAGCCATGAGAGCATTCGAAAAACTGAACATTGCCGTTGCGGGCACAGGCTATGTCGGCCTGTCCATCGCCACTCTGCTGAGCCAGCATCACCGTGTCACCGCTGTGGACATCGTGCCGGAGAAGGTGGAGCAGATCAACCACAAAAAGTCTCCCATTCAGGATGACTACATTGAACGATACCTTGCGGAAAAGGATCTCGACCTGACCGCTACGCTGGATGGGGAAGCGGCCTACCGGGACGCGGACTTCGTGGTCATTGCCGCCCCGACCAACTACGACAGCCGGAAGAACTTCTTCGATACCTCTGCGGTGGAGGCGGTCATCCAGCTGGTGATGAAGGTGAACCCCGAGGCCATCATGGTCATCAAGTCCACCATCCCGGTGGGCTTCACGGCTTCGGTTCGGGAAAAATATCAGTGCAGGAACATCATCTTCAGCCCGGAGTTTCTGCGGGAGTCCAAAGCGCTGTATGACAATCTCTACCCCAGCCGCATCATCGTGGGTACGGATATGCAGGACGACCGCCTTGTGGAGGCGGCCCACACCTTCGCCCATCTGCTGCAGGAGGGGGCCATCAAGAAAGATGTCGAGACCCTCTTCATGGGCTTCACAGAGGCAGAGGCCGTCAAACTGTTTGCAAACACATATCTGGCGCTCCGCGTCTCCTTCTTCAACGAGCTGGACACCTATGCCGAGATGAAGGGCCTTGACACCCAGAAGATCATCGAGGGCGTCTGCCTCGACCCCCGCATCGGCACACATTATAATAATCCCAGCTTCGGCTATGGCGGCTACTGCCTGCCCAAGGACACAAAGCAGCTTCTTGCCAACTACGCCGACGTGCCCGAGAACCTCATCGAGGCCATCGTGGAGTCCAACCGCACTCGCAAGGACTTTATCGCCGACCGGGTGCTTCAGATGGCGGGCTACTACAGCTATGGGGAGGAGAACGAGTACGACGCAAGGGAAGAGAAACCCTGCGTCATCGGCGTCTACCGCCTGACCATGAAGGCGAACTCCGACAACTTCCGTCAGTCCTCCATTCAGGGCGTCATGAAGCGGATCAAGGCCAAGGGAGCGACCGTCATCATCTACGAGCCGACGCTGGAGAACGGCACGACCTTCTTTGGCAGCGAGGTGGTAAACGACCTTGAGGCGTTCAAAAAGCGGAGTCAGGCCATTATTGCCAACCGCTATGACAGCTGCCTCGATGATGTACAGGAGAAGGTCTACACCCGCGACCTGTTCCGGAGAGACTGAGCCTCGCAGCCCGGCTTTGCCGGGCGGACGCGGGATGGAAAGGCTGCTCTTTGTCAAGCCACTGTCAAAATAGACACAATTCCAGAATATCCCGGGAAAAGTTTGTTAATAAATTATCCATCCGCCGTCCTTGCAATACACACACATTTTGTTTATAATAGTGTCATAGGGGTCAAGGCCCCGAGAGTGAGCGAAATTCGATTCCGAAGAATGAATTGAGAGGAGAATAATCACTATGGGTTTAGGTAAAAAGACGATCGACGATCAGAACTACTGCGGCAAGAAGGTCCTTGTCCGCTGCGATTTCAACGTCCCCATGAAGGACGGCGTCATCACCAACGAGAACCGCATCAATGCGGCTCTGCCCACCATCCAGAAGCTGGTCAACGATGGCGCTAAGGTCATCCTGTGCAGCCACCTGGGCAAGCCCAAGAACGGCCCCGAGGCAAAGTTCAGCCTGGCACCCGTTGCTGTGGCTCTGAGCGCAAAGCTGGGCAAGACCGTTGTGTTTGCTGACGACGACAACGTTGTGGGCGAGAACGCAAAGGCTGCTGTTGCCGCAATGAACAACGGCGATGTCGTTCTGCTGCAGAACACCCGTTTCCGCAAGGAAGAGACCAAGAACATCCCCGAGTTCTCTCAGGAGCTGGCTTCTCTGGCTGACGCTTATGTTGACGATGCATTCGGCAGCTGCCACCGTGCACACTGCTCCACCGCAGGCGTCACCGACTACATCAAGGACACCGCTGTCGGCTACCTGATGGAGAAGGAGATCAAGTACCTGGGCAACGCCGTGAACGATCCCGTCCGTCCCTTCACCGCCATCCTGGGCGGCGCAAAGGTCGCTGACAAGCTGAATGTCATCTCCAACCTGCTGGAGAAGGTCGATACTCTCATCATCGGCGGCGGCATGGCCTATACCTTCATCAAGGCACAGGGCTATGAGGTCGGCAAGAGCCTGTGCGACGACTCCAAGCTGGACTACTGCAAGGAGATGATGGCAAAGGCTCAGGAGAAGGGCGTCAAGCTGCTCCTGCCCGTCGATACTGCCTGTGTCGAGAACTTCCCTGACCCCATCGACGCTCCCGTCGAGACCACCGTTGTCCCTGTCACCGCCATCCCGGCTGACATGGAGGGCTGCGACATCGGCCCCGAGACCATGAAGCTGTTTGCTGACGCCGTCAAGGCTTCCAAGACCGTTGTCTGGAACGGCCCCATGGGCGTCTTCGAGAACCCGACTCTGGCAGCCGGCACTCTGGCTGTGGCCAAGGCAATGGCTGAGAGCGACGCTACCACCGTCATCGGCGGCGGCGACAGCGCAGCAGCTGTGCAGCAGCAGACTTGGCACCCGGTTCTCTTTTACCAGTCCATCGATCACCTTATCTAATTCTTTCTGATAATTTATCTGATTCATACGGTTCTCTTTTCACATATCTATACTCTATCTATACCTGCAAACAGTCATATCGTGCAAGGCATGCATCCGACGCTGTTCATGCTCTGCGTTCATTGTACCATTTTTTAGAGATGCCGCAATCATTTTTTCGAAAGCTCCTCCACTCCCAGAAACTGGGCGATCAGTATTCCCGCCATATTCGGAATGTAGCCCGTCTCCTCCAGCTTCTGTTCCACATGTTTTATAGTCGCTTCTGACATTTTGTGCGTCTTGCCATGAAGCACATTGGAGACTGTTGCTGTGCTTAATCCCAGTTCTTCCGCCACATCGGCGATCCGGACCTTATTTTCATCCATTGTCATTTCCTCCTTTTGTTTTTCCCTTTTACCTCTACTGCTATGGTATTACAAATATATGTAAACATCAAAGGTTAAGCGCATAACCGCAACCAAATTTTTGTTAGATTTTTTAGTGATTTTGTAACTATTCAGAGCCATGCAAATCATGTCAAATGTACGTCAAATGCTTGCATTCGTAAGAACATTTGACATGATTTATATGGCGAAGTAACCACATGAGCAAAAAGTAAGCTCTGAAAGAGCGGTTTTGCGAATGTGGTTCTGAATAGTTACGTGATTTTTATACTTTGTATACACAAAAACGGGACAGAAACCTTTTCATGGCTTCTCTCCCGTTTGAGTCATAGCGATTTTCTTCTTTCTGACAGGCTGCTTATCCCGCTCGTTTTCTTTCCATTACGTTCGGGAAACTACAACAGATAAAATCCGGCGCTGCCCCCGGGCACAGTAACCTTTCCGCCTGCAAATGCAGCTTCCCCACCGAAGGTATACAAGGCTTCCTTCACCGCATAGTCTCCGTCGAAGCTGACCTCTCTGTCCGCAGGATTGATGATGACCAGGATCTTCTCGTTATCATCACTGCGCAGGTAGGCCAACGGATACTGGTCAGCCTCGGCATAAACGAACTCGATCTCTCCACGGCTCTGCAAGGCACTGTGCGCCTGACGGATATCAATCAGCTTCCGGATCTCATGGTACAGGGAATCGGGATCTGCCATCTGCGCTTCCACCGTGGGACGGTCAGTGGCTTCGTCCTGTTTTACATAGAGCTTTTCCTTCGGTGCCGCACTGAACCCAGCGTTGGTGGTATGATCCCACTGCATGGGCGAGCGGGAACCGGTACGTCCGTAACCGCCCTCTACGGAGTGCAGATTTTCCACATAGCGCATGCCGATCTCATCGCCATAATATAGGAAAGGTGCACCGGGCATGGACAGGAGGAATGCAAATGCCACCTTTAGCTCCTCCCCATGAATGCTTCTCGCCAGACGATCCATATCGTGGTTGCCGGAGGGAATACAGATCAATCCCTTACGCTGTGCTTTTTCATAGTTTTCCTTGTACTTCTCTACGAAGGCTGCCACATCACCCTTACCTCTTCCGGAGAAAAAAGGCTGCTCACAGCGGAACAGATCATTATAATGAGACGGTCCGAAATGAAGTAAAAAGTCCATATGGAAGCCGCCCTGCAGGGACTTGTCCGGTTCTCCCCATTCGGATACCAGCACTGCCTCGGGGAACTCTGCATCCAGGAACGCTCTTACCTTTCTCCACAGAGCAATGTTTCCCTTGCCATCCTCATCGTTTTTCACCAGAGAACCTGCCATATCCACGCGGAAGCCGTCACAACCCATGCCGATCCAGAACCGCATGACATTTTCCATCTCTGCAAGCGTTGCCTTAGGCCCCGGATCATCGGGATCCTGCTGCCAGTCCTGTGTCTTTTTATAAAATCCGTAATTGAGTGCCGGCTGGTGTGCGAAAAAGTTCACGATCACAGAGCCCTCTCTCTCGGAGATACCGCACAGACTTCCCATGTTCTCAAGCTGTCCCCAGATGCTGTCGGTCCAGATATAACGGTCGGTAAATTCATTGCGGTCTGCCTTACAGGACTCCTTGAACCAGGGATGTGCCACGGAGGTATGTCCCGGCACCAGATCTAACAGGATATGCATGTCCCGCTTGTGTACTTCGTGAAACAGACGCTTCAGATCCGCATTGGTGCCGTATCTGGGAGCTGCCTGATAGTAGTCCGCCACATCATAGCCTGCGTCTCCGAAGGGTGATGCAAAACAGGGGTTCATCCAGATCGCATTGCATCCCAGTTCCTTAATATAATCCAGTTTTTCTATGATACCCTGAAAATCACCGATACCGTCACCATTGGTATCCAGAAAAGACTGGGGGTAAATTTCATAAAAGATTGCATTATCAAGCCACTTTGCCATAGTGTACTCCTTCCTGTGTGCTTTATTTTTATTGTGAAAAACGTTTTCCGATACTTTCTTTTAACATACCACAGAATGGCTACTTGTACAACTGCGAAAAAACATCTATAATAAAATGATGCCAGGTTCTAAAGGTCTAAGCCCATATGAGTTTGCTCATAGGTGGGTGAAAGACCTTGAGACCCGCCCCGATATGAGCATAAAAGGGAATCGTAAGCTTCACGATATGCGAATATCGGGCAGGGTGCTATGTGCCAGTGGCACATGTTTAGCACGGACCGAAGCGGAGCGTAGAAGTGAGAGTGCGTAGCACGAAACAATCCGCAGGCATCCAGCCAAGATAAAGGAATAAGAACGAGGTCTATCATGTTAACACAAAAAGTAAGCACCATCGATGAACTCCTGCAGTTCGTCAGTACATTACGCCAAAAGCACGGCGTCCGCCTCTGGTTCCGCGGGGAAGAGAACGCAGATCTGACTCTGATCCCTTCCATCCAACGAAGCCAGAAAAGACTGGACTCCGAACGCTATATTGCCAATGATTTCTATATCCGGGCGAGACAGATCCTGGACAATCCTCCCGACAAACACAATTACGCCGGCTGGGTCTCCCTGATGCAGCACTACGGTCTGCCCACGAGAATGTTAGACTGGACCCAGTCTCCCCTGATCGCCGTATTTTTCGCCACGGAGACTTACCGGGAGACTCCGGACATCGATGCCTGCGTCTGGGTACTGACACCGGGTCTGTTGAACGAGAAGGAAGGCTTCGGCAACTGTATCTATCCCATTGATGCGGACACCACACAGGAAATGCTGCTGCCTGCCTTCAAACATAACCACCACAATCCGGAATTGAAAAACAAGATCCTGGCTTGCAGCTCCACGGAGAACAACCTCCGCATGTACTCCCAGTACTCCAACTTCACCGTACATAACTCTCTGGAACGTCTGGAAGATATCTGCGATGAAAATATGCTGTATAAGATCATTATTCCCTCCGGACGGAAACAATACTTTATTGAAAGCCTGCGGGTATTCGGCATCTCCGAGAGCTTCGTATACCCCGACCTGGATCATATATCCAGCGATTTGAAAGATTCCTATGGAATCTGAAAATCATTTGCGATTTTGAAGGACTCATATGGGATTTAGATTCATTCGCTACAAATCGCTGTAGGATTTTGTGGTAACTATTCAGAGCCATGCAAAACTGCATTCTGTGAATGCTTGCATTCCGGCAGATAAGCAGTTTTATATGGCGAAGTAACCACCATGAGCCAATAGCATGCAAGCATGTTATTCAGGAAAGCTACGAAGTAACGGTTTTACGAATGGTGCGGACTGAACTGTTCAGTCATTTTGAATTCATTAGATTTATTATAAGAAAGGAAATATACACATGAAAATCGTATTACAGCATCTGACCAAGAAATTCCCCGCCCGCGGTCCTGTCCGCGGCAGGAAGAACCGCGAAGATGTCATTGCCGTGAATGACTTCGACTTCGAGATCCCCGATGGCAAGCTGATCGGACTCTTAGGTCCCTCCGGCTGTGGCAAAAGTACTGCCCTGAATCTGATCTGCGGACTGCTGAAACCCACCGGGGGCAAGATCTTTTTCGGCGAAGATGATGTCACCGGACTTCCGCCCGAGAACCGTGGTGTCGGCATGGTGTTCCAGAATTATGCCCTCTACCCCCACCTCACTGTGGAGAAAAATATTCAGTTCCCCTTAGAGAATCTGAAGGGTGCCGACAAACTTTCCAAAGAAGAGATGAGCAAGCGCGTGTTGGAAGCGGCAAAGCTGGTACAGATCGACCACCTGTTAGAGCGCAAGCCCAACGAGCTCTCCGGCGGTCAGCAGCAGCGTGTTGCCATCGCCAGAGCCTTAGTCAAGCTGCCTCGCGTTCTTCTTTTGGACGAGCCTCTCTCCAATCTGGATGCCAGACTCCGTCTCCAGACCAGAGAAGAGATCCGCCGGATCCAGCAGGAGACGCAGATCACCACCATCTTCGTTACCCACGATCAGGACGAAGCCATGAGCATTTCCGATATGATCGTCGTGATGAAGGACGGTATCGTACAGCAGATCGGTAAGCCCCAGAACGTATACGATGATCCCGTGAATCTGTTCGTTGCAAAGTTCCTCGGCACACCTCCCATCAACGTATTTTCCGGTGAGGTAAAAAAGGAGCAGTTATACATCGGCTCCGAGGCTGTCCTGTCCACTCCCGGAGTAGCGGATCAGCCCGTGCATGTCGGCATCCGCCCGGAAGGCTTCGTCTTAAAAGAGGACGGACCGCTCTCCTGCGATCTGGTGCGTCTGGAGGTCATGGGCCGGGATGTGAGCATTGTTTCCACCCATGAGAAGTCACAGAACGTTACCATCCGTTCCATCATTGATGCAGACGAAGGGAAATCTCTTCCCACCGGAAAAGTGCATTTCGGCCTAAAGCCCGCAAAAGTATTCCTCTTTTGCACAGACACCGAAGAACGCATTCGTTTTTAATATTTTATCCGATTTTGCAGTCTGCGGTATTCATGGACTGCAGAAAGAATTGAGGTTTCTTATGGAAAAACAAAATCTGAAAGCCTGGCTCTATCTATTGCCGGCATTCCTGTTTCTGGGTGCTTTTATGATCTATCCTCTTATTGACGTATTCGTGTACTCCTTTGAAGAGGGTTACAATTCCGCATCCCAGACCTTTTACGGCGTAGGCATGTACAATTATTCTTACGTGCTCCACGATCCGTACTTTTTACAGGCACTGAAAAATACCTTTATTCTGGTCATCATCACCGTTCCGGTCTCCACCGGACTGGCGCTTCTGATCTCCGCCGCCTTAAGCTCCATAAAGCCGCTGCGGGATCTGTTCCAGACCATATTTTTCCTGCCCTACGTGACCAATACTCTGGCGGTCGGTCTGGTCTTCATGATTCTTTTCAAAAAGACTCCTTATTCCGACGGTCTGATCAATCTGCTGATCCAGTTTTTCGGCGGCAGCTCCGTGGATTTCATCGATGGACCTTACTGGGCGAAAATGTTCGTGCTGTGCTTTTACACCATCTGGATCGTTATGCCCTTTAAGATCCTGATCCTGACCAGCGCTCTCGCCAGTGTGAACCCCATGTACTACAATGCGGCAAGAGTGGACGGCACTTCCCGTTTCCGGATGTTCACGAAGATCACACTGCCCATGATCTCCCCCATGGTATTCTACCTGATCATTACCGGCTTTATCGGCGCATTCAAAGCCTACAGTGATGCCGTGGCGCTGTTCGGCACGAACTTAAATGCCGCAGAGATGAATACTATCGTCGGCTACGTCTACGACATGCTCTACGGTGACAGCGGCGGATATCCTTCCTATGCTTCCGCTGCGGCGATCCTGCTGTTTGCCATCGTCCTGACCATCACCTGCATCAATCTGCTGGTCAGCAAAAAGCATGTCCACTATGTATAGGAAAGGAGGTCTTTGTGATGTCTGATGTTACATCTGATTATAAAAAACAAGAAAAACGCACCCGGATCCGCGGCAATATCCGCAATGGGATCATCTACTTTTTTCTGTGTCTGTGGGCGCTGATCGTACTGTTCCCTTTTTACTGGATGGTACTGACCTCCGTAAAAAGCTACGGCTCCTACAATGCGGAATATATTCCGAAGTTTTTCACCCTGTCTCCCACTCTGCAGAACTACGTGGACGCTTTTACCACTGTTTCTCTGGGAAGATACCTGTGGAACACTTTGTTTTTCACCGTGGTCACCACTGCCATCATGCTGGTGGTCATCACCCTGGCGGCCTTCGCTTTTGCAAGGTTGAACTTTGCCGGAAAAGATCTGATCTTTACGTTATTTTTATCCCTGATGATGATTCCGAATGAGCTGGTGGTCATTACGAATTTCACCACTATCACGAACCTGGATCTGCGCAATACCTTCACCGGTCTGATCCTGCCTTCCGTGACCAGCGTATTTTATATCTATCTGCTGCGGGAGAATTTCGCACAGATTCCGGACGAGCTGTATTATGCCGCCAAAGTGGACGGTACTTCCGATCTGCGGTATCTGCGCAAGGTCATGGTGCCCATCTGCAAGCCCACGCTGATCACCATCGTGATTCTGAAGGTCATTGAATGCTGGAACTCCTATGTGTGGCCCAGACTGATCACCGATGATCCGGATTACTATCTGGTATCCAACGGTATCCAGGAGATCCGTGAGAACGGTTTCGGCAGAGAGAACATCCCCGCCATGATGGCTGCGGTGGTCGTGATCTCCGTTCCTCTGGTGGTGTTGTTCCTCGTATTCCGTAAAAAAGTCATGGCCGGCGTTGCCAGAGGAGGTACCAAAGGATGAGTCGATTTAGCAAAAAGCTGGCACTCTTATGTGCCCTGGGCGGACTGTCCCTGTCTCTGACCGGCTGCCACGGCTCCAAGGGGCTGCCGGAATTCACTGTTCCGGAGGAATTCGATACTTCCAGGAACTATGAGATCACCTTCTGGGCGAAAAACGATACCAACAAGACCCAGACGGAAATCTACAAAAAAGCCATTGCAGATTTTGAAGCCTTGTATCCCAATATCACGGTGAACCTGAATCTATACACGGATTACGGCAAAATTTACAACGATGTCATTACCAATATTTCCACCAATACGACACCCAATGTCTGCATCACCTACCCGGATCACATTGCTACCTACCTCACCGGGCAGAATACCGTAGTTCCTCTGGATGACCTGTTTGCCGATGAAAAATACGGTCTGGGCGGCACAGTTCTTGCCTATGACGGTCCTGCCAGAGAAGAAGTCATTCCTCAGTTTTTGAATGAATGCTCCATCGACGGTCATTACTATGCCGTTCCTTACATGCGTTCCACCGAGGCCTGCTACGTGAATAAGACCTACGTGGAAAATCTTGGATATACTCTGCCGGATGTACTGACCTGGGACTTCATCTGGGAAGTCTCCGAGGCTGCCACCGCACAAAATGCGGACGGCACCTATGTAGTCAACGGACAGAATGTACTGATCCCGTTTATCTACAAGTCCACCGACAACATGATGATCCAGATGTTAAAGCAAAAGAACGCAGGATATTCCACGGCTGACGGCAGCATTGAACTTTTCAACGATACTACCACGGATCTCCTGTATGGTATTGCCGGACATGTAAAAAGCGGTGCTTTTTCCACCTTCAAGATCTCCGGTTATCCTGCGAACTTCCTGAATGCCGGGCAATGTATTTTCGCCATTGATTCCACTGCCGGAGCCACCTGGATGGGTACGGACGCTCCGCTGTCGGATATCAGCGAGGACTCTCTGGTGCAGTTTGAGACCGCCGTGCGGATGATTCCCCAATTTGACCCGGAGCATCCCGAAATGATCTCCCAGGGTCCTTCCGTCTGCGTCTTCAATAAATCGGACTCCCAGGAAGTACTGGCATCCTGGCTGTTTGCACAGTATCTGCTCACCAATGATGTGCAGATCGCTTATTCCGAGACAGAAGGCTATGTACCTGTAACCTCTAAGGCACAGAACTCCGCAGAGTATCAGGAGTATCTGTCCGAATGCGGTACAGATAACGGTACACATTATGCAGTGAAGATTGAAGCTTCCAAGCTACTGTTGGATCATGTGGACAATACTTTTGTCACACCGGTATTTAACGGTTCCGCATCCTTACGTGATGCTTCCGGACAGTTGATTGAAAACGTGGTGAAGTCCACCCGTAGAAAAGAAACGGTGGACGATGCCTACATGCAAAAGCTTTACAGCGATGTTGAGAGCCTGTACCGTCTCGGTCAGGGAAGTGATGCCTCCTTCGGCAAAAAGGAACTGGGTGCCATGCCCCGGGCTTCCGTGATCCTGTTAAGCACACTTGCAGTCACCTGGGTTCTGATCCTGCTGTATGTAGGTTGGGAATATTTAAAAAACAGAAAAAAGTAATTTTTCAGCCCCATTCGTAAGATAGTCTCTAATGGTATTTTCCTGCGGATGGGGCCTCTTTTTGCAAAAAGCCTTGATTTATCTTGTGTTTCAGGTATAATGGAACTGTTCGGTGTCTGAGCGCACCGGATAAATTGAGGAGATGTCTGTGTATCTGCACAGACCCATATGCGCCACAAAGCGCAGGAATGGAGGATTATTATGAAAAAGAAGACACTTGCATTAACCATGGCTATGGCTCTGGTTCTGTCTCTCGCTGCATGTGGAAACAGCAATGCAGACGGTGCTGCTGAATCTACCGCTGCTGCCACCACCGAGGCTGCTGCTACTACGGAAGCTGCTACCGAGGCTGCTGAAGCTGTTGCTGATGAGAAATCCGAAGGTGTTATGACCTACGAAGAGTACATGGCTGCTGATCTCGATTCCGAAGTTGTGATCGAGGCTTATGTTCAGGCTAAACAGTCCTGGTGGGGAGACAAGGCTACCCTGTACACCCAGGATCAGGACGGTGCTTACTTCATTTATAATGCCGCATGTTCCGAAGAGGATTATGCAAAGCTGGTACCCGGTACCAAGATCAAAGTAACCGGTTATAAGACCGAGTGGTCCGGTGAAGTAGAGATCGCTGAAGGTGCTACGTTCGAGATCGAAGAGGGCAGCTACATTGCTCCCGTTACCGATGTGACCGATCTGTTAGGTACTGATGATCTGATCAACTATCAGAACCAGTTCGTAGCTTTCAAGGGTATGACTGTAGAAGCCAGCCAGGATGCCACCGGCAATGACGTTGCTTTCCTGTACAACTACGATGGTTCCGGTGAAGACGGTAACGACCTGTACTTCAACGTTTCTCTGAATGGTCAGACCTATACCTTCACCGTTGAGTCTTATCTGTGCGACAACACCACCGATGTTTACAACGCTGTAAAGAACTTAAAGATCGGTGACACTGTTGATATGGAAGGCTTCCTGTACTGGTACGAAGGTGTGAACCCTCACATCACTTCCGTAACTGTGAAGTAATTTCATGGCATCGTCTATAAGAAGATTGCAATATAAAAGAGCTGTCCTTGTAAGAGGGCAGCTCTTTTGTTATTTCCCGGTAACTATTCAGAACCCCATTCGCAAAACCGCTACTTCGTAGCTTTCCTTTTGCTCATGTGGTTACTTCGCCATATAAAACTGCTTATCTGCCTGAATGCAAGCATTCGCAGAACGCAGTTTTGCATGGCTCTGAATAGTTACATTTCCCGTAATTAATCACCAGTCTGGTAAACAGATCCTTCAGATCCATCCGTACATCCATTTTTATACACACGGATTTTTCTCTTTCCATACCCTCTTTTTATTGTCCACTCTTATGCTCTGCTTATCTTCTACCATGTACTCCTGCACATACCCGGCCTCTGTCTGCCGAAATTCCCCGTCCTCGTCAACTGTGCGACAATTCTTTTCTCGGGACTTACTGCTTATGCGTGCCGTTCAGCTTTTATTTTCTGCTCTCCCACCAACGTTTAGCAATCCGGAAGCCCTCCGTGGGGACGCAGAACCTGTGGTCTCTGGGAGGCTGCAACGCAGTATCCAGTTCCTCCATATCGAACCACTCCACGCTTTCCACTTCCTCTTTTTGCAGGGTAAGCTTTTTAACATCTACAGGCTTGGTGTACATGTAGACGAATGCCACTTCATTGTCCCGGAACATTTTTCCATAGAATTCTTTTTCGTATTGAATATCAAAGCATCCGGCGAATGTAAGATCCTCCTTTTCCGCCCGGATTCCCAGTTCTTCGTGAAGTTCCCGGATTGCGGACTCTTCCGGTTCGTCTCCCGCCTGAATATGTCCGGCAGAAGAGGTATCGAACCTCCCAGGAAAACTGTCTTTCTCCGCAGAGCGTTTCTGCAATAACAGCTGGGCTTTTCCGTCCTGTTCCCTCACGATCCAGATATGGGCGGTTCTGTGGCGGACACCCTTTTCATGCGCCTGTGTGCGTTCTATGGTCTCCCCTGTGGGAATGCCTTTTTCATCTACGATGTCAAATATTTCCATGGTGTTATGGCTCCTTTTTGTTTCTTTGTAGTCCTCTGGGTTTCTTTGAGTTTCTTTGGGTCGCTTTGAGTTGCTTTGGGGTTCTTTGAGTTACTCTGGGTCGCTTTGGGTTTCTTTATATTTCTGTGTTAATGCATCTGTACTGCGATCGTACGAAGTTCTGCTCCGATATTGCCGCCTGCCCCTTCGATGACCTTTGCGATGATGACCGCAGCGATATTGATAGCTACTGTCTTTCCCTTCTAAGGTCTAATACCATCAGATCGAAATCGTAGTATTCCCCGTCGACCTTAAAATACGCCGGTGAGGTCCCGATTTTCCGGAAACCATATTTCTCATAGACTTGAATAGCGCGTATATTATCGCTTCGGACTTCCAGATTGATCAGTTCTATCGTATGTTCTTTTGCATACATAATGCATTTCTGTAACAGCGCACTACCAATTCCCTGCCCCCATTCCGACTTGACCACAGAGATTCCGAATTCGGCGCGATGACTCATCCTCCTGGGGAATCCGCTTAAGCTGGCATCTCCGACGATCTCTCCATTTTTCCATACTACATAGAGAACGGAATGTTCCTCTTCTTTCATGCTCTGTATGAACTTCTCTTCCTCTGCTGTCGAAATAGGAAGCCCTTCTTTTCCAAAGGACAGATAATCTGTCTCTCCACCTACCTGCGCTAAATATGCAATGATCTTCTCCGCATCTTTCGGCGTAGCTTCTCTGATATCAAATTCTTCCATAACTGCCTCCAGCCCTTCTGTCATCTGCTAATTGATCTGACTTGCAATCGTATTAAGACCTGCGCCAATACTTCCATCCAGATGCTCCAGCACATTTGCGATCAATATTCCCACAATCACAATAGCTGCCGCAATGATTATCCTGCCGATCAGATTCCGGTTTTCTTTCATTCTGATTTTCTTTCATTCTAATTTTCTTTCATTCACGTTTTCTCTTTTTCATAAAATTATATACTTTATTCGTAATCAAAAATGGTCTTAGTCTGAATATGCTCCCCGTACTTTGCCTTCCATTCCTGATGAGCTGCTGAAGCATCATACACAGACAGTGCCTCCGGATCCATTTCCATCTCAATCATCAGATCATGCCGGTTCGGTCTCGGCGTCACATTTTCATAAATGTTCACTGTATGAACGCCTTCGATCTGTTTCGTCCGATCGAAGATCTCCCGGATATCCGCAAGCATCTTCCTGCTCGCCTCATTCTCCCTGGCCCATACATTTTCTTTAAACTTTACAATGATCAGGTGCTTCATTTTGCATATCCCCCTTATTTTTATATTGCTGATATGTTTTATCCTACCACGGCATCCCCTCTGCTACAACCAAAATATTCCCGCAAAATCATTTCTACTTTGTCTGCACTCAAGGGATACTGTTTTGTTTCATATGTAAGAATCAGATTTACAGATGGAATAATACCATGTTGGCAATATAATTTTATTTTTTCACAGGCGTGATTGCAATAATCCGGGTTATCCATCATTCCAAAATGTTCCCAGTAGAAGTATTGTCCTGTGAGGGGATGCCGTATCACGAAATCTGGATATAAAATGATTCCATCCAAAACCAGTTTTTCTTCATAGTGAAACGGTATTTTATTTTGATATAGCATTCTGTCAATAATTGCTTCTGATTTAGACCGTAGCATCTTTCCATGCGTTCCTTGTACCAATAAATTTTCCGGGTGTTTTGCACATTTTTCGTAGGCTTCTTCCTGCCACCGCTCCAGTTCCTTATCCAGTGGTCTGAAATTCTTAGCAAGTAACCTTCCATACTCCGGATGATTTAATAAATATTCTGAACCTATTTTAATCCTGTCTGTTTTTCTCAAATAAGCTTTCCATCCAGCGGCTTCGCTCTCCAATTCCTTTTTCCTACATTCATAATATTTCTTCAATGCCAGTATTTCCGCCTGATTTCTTTCGGTTTTTGGAAGATAGCGTAGTCCATTCTCTTCCTTTATTTTCCATTTATATCGGTTTTCATTTTTGAAGCATTGCAGTTCTCCCTGTGGAAACTTTTTCTCCACTTTTTTTATTTTTTCCAGTTCCTTATTTATTTCTTCTATTCTGCTTTCTATGCTTTTGTCTGTAATCTTCACTTTTCCTCCTTCTGCTCCGTTCCTGTAGATACCGTAGGGCGTATTCCTATTTTTTCTTTTATTACGCCCCGGCTGCTCGGCTTCTTCGGGGCTTTTTCTTGCTTTTCCTTCTTCTACGCCCCGGCTGCTCGACTCCCCCGGGGCTTTTTCTTGCTTTTCCTCCTTCTACACCCCGGCTGCTCAGCTTCTCCGGGGCTTATTTCCCACTCAGATACCCACACAGTCGCTTTCCATGTCCGTCAGCGGTTATTGTCAGGGCTCCGTAGTCGGTGGTGCAGTACCAGGGAACCTTGGCATCTTCGAGGCGTTGTAGGGTCTCAGCGTGGGGATGGCCGTAGGAATTGTTGCGGCCACAGGAGATGACTGCGGCGGTAGGATTGGCGGCTGCAAGGAAATCTGGACTGGTGGAATAGCCGGAGCCATGGTGGGCCACCTTCAGTATATCTACCTTAAAGCCTCCTTGTTCTCGCTGTCTCTGCAATTCCGTTAATTCCTGTGACTCTAGCGGTTCCTGTGGTTCCTGCCATTCCCGTGGTTCCTGCGACTCTTGTGGCCCCTGCAATTCCCATGATTCCTGCAACTCTTGTGGCTTCTGCCATTCCTGTGGTTCCTGTAATTTCTGTAATGCCAGCAATTCCTGTGTCAGCTGACGTTCCCCTTCTCCTTCTACATCTCCTGTCAAGAGAATACTTAGCTTCCCGACACCATCACTAAAATTATTCCTTCCACTTTTTCCACCTACTTCCATATCCTTTGCTGTCATGTCCTGCCTCAGTGTCTTCGCATATATCTCTACATAAAAGCATTCTGAATAGGCATTAGCATCCGAAAGCGTTGTATTCTCCTCAGGGTGCAGGCACAATAGCCGCAGCCTGCGATCCCTGATCTCATCACCGCATTTTATATAACGCACCGGTACTCCGGCAGTTTCCGCTGCCACAAGCAAATCCGCAAAAGCTTCCTCTCTGTCTGCTTCCTGAATTGCCGGCAGAAACAGCTGTTCCACGGTGATTCCCCATTCTCTGCCATTTTCCAGCAATTCCAATACTCCATTCATGTGATCTTCATCAGGATGCGATACAAACGCACCACGAATCGACCTGATTCCCCGGCTCTTAAGATAGGGCTTCAGCACGTATTCTCCGATCTTCTTCCAGCTGGTGCTGCCGCAGTCGAAAAGATATGCCCCCTGCGCTGTCTCCACCACGATGCCGTCTCCCTGCCCCACATCCAGAAATGTCACATGGTTTCCCCTGTCAAAATTTCCTGTCAATACGCCAACTGACAATACCAAAATCATTACAGCTGCAATCCGATGTAAAAAACTATGCGACATCACTCTCCACCATACACACCTTAATTTTGTCACAGCATGCCGCCATCTCGTGGGGCTTATTCCGGAGCATTTTTCGAAATAAGCCGCCTTTTCTCTGTTCCTATCCCCGGCACTATCATTCCCTCCAGGCATTTTCCGACACCGTCGGTCTCTTTCATGGGGCTGTCCGGTTCCTCGGTCAATTCCCACTTCATGATCTCCGCACCGCTTCCATTCGTCCATATATTTTCTACCGAAGACCAGCAAAAATATCCCAATATAATAAATGACGATCTGCCACACCGCCGGTCGGCCCACACAGCATATCGCACCCGGCAGTTCCCCAAACCGTTCACAGATCCACTCATACCACCACAAGATCAGACAATCCACCGTTCCGACAATACCAAGACCCGGAATCAGCGACAGGATTCCTCCCACCATCACCACGCTCATCAAAGGCAATACCAGAAGGTTCAATACCACAGAATAGACCGGAATCTCATAAAAGAACCACAGCTGTATCGGCAATGTGAATAAAATGACTCCTGCGCTGGCGACAAAACCGCTTTTAACAGCCGATACCACATGACAGATTCCTTCATACACCCCCTTCCGCCAGCCCTCCCGGTGTTTATTTCTTTCGTAAGCAGAATCTCCCAGAATGCCTGCCACGGTCCGGAACCATGTCGGTACTCTGAAATGATTCCATTTCTCTCCCTGTCCGAGGTTCTCGCCAAAATGCGACATTCCTCCGGCTTCTAATTCTGCACCTGCATCATTTTCCCTATCATTCCCGGCAAACACCGGTGTCAACATACAGATTCCCAGTACCGCCCCAAAAGACATTAAAAAGCTGACATCTCCAAGCCGCTCCGGCTCCTGCAGGACTAACAGCAATGCCAACAGCCCTACTCCGGTCAACATGTCATATGTCCTGCCCACAAACACACCAAGCATCCGCAGCACATACATACCAATGGCACGACTGGCCGATACACTCATGCCTACCATCATTCCATACATCACTAATGCGGCTGCACCTCCCATTGCTGCCACTTTGACGGGGGCTCCCAGTCTCCTGAGCAGTCGGTACAACCCCATTCCCAGCAAAGTAATATGTAACCCTGAAATGCTTAAAATATGGGCAATTCCATTCTTCTGATAAAGTGCTTTCACGTCCGCATCCAGCGCTTCCTTCTCCCCCAGCAATAATGTCTGCATGATGGAAGCTTCTTTGTCCGGGAAAACCTTTGCCAGCCTGTCATGTAATCCCAGACGCAAAACATACAGCTTTTCCCGCAGAAAATGATAGTCCTCCCCTGTTGCCACAATCTGTGCTTTCCGCACTCTGCCGCCGATTCCTTTTCCTGCATAATATGCCTGCACATCAAATTCGCCGGGATTGGATGCGGTAGAAAAATATGCAAAAGTACCCTCCAGAATAACCTTCTGACCTATTTTCAGCCCATTACCCTCCGCTGCGTTCTTCTCTACATTTGTCAGTTCACATTGTAATTTTCCAGAATAGGAATATTGTTGATCGTTTTGAATAATAGAAATTGATTCCAGAATTATTGTTTCAGAAGTTCTTGTGTCTATCCGTCCCGTGATTCTCACCGGACTTCCGTCAGGCGGCAGCCCACCTTTTTCCCCGGTGTCTGCCCCTGTCAGTATGTTTCCTATGGCAAGCGCTATCACGAGACACAGACACGCCGTAAAAAGCGGTCGTCTCATTAAGCTCCCTTCCGCAGGCATCTCCCACCTGCCCACAGGCAGGACGGTTCCGGCCATCAGACACAAAACAGTCCTGTCCCGCATAAATTCATAATTTACTGTTCCAAAGTCGTTACATAATCCAGATTCCGCTCAAAGGTGGAATTGCTGAAGGTAGACGGTACTTCTCCGTTGACCAGAATCTGTACCTTATTGATATTATCCAGTTCCACCAGGGAATTCACGATAGAATAGACTGCCACTTCCGTGGATACATTGTTCACCACCGTCAGGAAATTCGAATCCAGATTCACATAGCAGATGCCGTCCTTGGTCAGAATATTGATGATCTTGGTCTCCGGATTGATCACCGGGTACAGTCCCTCAATCTGCCCGCTGGGTCCTGCGATTAGTTCCTCCACAACGAATCGCTCCAACGGTGTATTGGTGGAATAATGCTTTTCTCTGTAGGCAGCGATCAGTTTATCCCCGTCCGCATTGGCAAAATACAGCTTTACCTTTACCAGTTCATAGGTATTGATCTCGTTACCGTCATTATTGATGAACTGATCGGCATTCATCCATCCCACCTGCTCCCCCGCATTGTCATATAACTGACTACCTTCTACGGTGATCGTCACATATTTTACACTGGGCAGCTGTGTCAGCGTTCTCACGATAGCAGCCCGCACCAACACCTCCGTGGTAGCAGAAAGATCGGAATATGCCTTGTCCACATTGATCGCAAGCTTTCCATCTTCCACTTCATAATCCAGGATATGAAATCCCATGTCGAACGGCGCCTTATATTCCAGCTTTTCCGGGGTAGTGGAGAGAAACGTCATTATTTCCTCCAGCTGTCCCTCCGGTGTCTTGGTGTTCAGATACTGATCATGTACCTCGACTTTTGTCTCTGCGGTATTTACATAATACACCGATATTTTTTTACCGGTCTCCGGCTCTTGCGTGCCGCAGCCACTCAAAACCGCCAGCAATATCAGAAGCATACCGGTCAAAATATATTTTTTAACTCTCTTCATAACTACACAATCTTTCTTACAACAGGTCCGACTAAGATGCAATATACGTCAGCGGGATCTTCACCAGGAAACAGGAGCCCTGCCCCTCGGTACTGGTCACCGTCAGAGAACCTTTGTGCATCAGCACGGCACTTTTCGTAATCGCCAGTCCCAGTCCCGTTCCGCCGATCTCTCTGGAGTGAGACTTGTCCACACGGTAGAATCTCTCACAGATATGTGCCAGTGCTTCCTCGGGAATACCGATTCCGGAGTCACTGACTTCGAAGGTAAAATACTGATGATCTGCATCCAGCACCACCTTCACCCAGCCATGATCCTTATTATATTTGATGGCATTTTCCACCAGATTGGTCATAATCAGCGTCATCTTGACCTCATCCACCTCCGCTGCCACGGGACGTACACTTTCAAATACGACTTCCACATCTTTTTTACGGGCAATGGGGCGGAGTCTCTTTAAGATCAGCTCTGTCAGATCATTGATGTTCAATGACACGATGTTCAGATCCTGTACCTTTTTATCCATCTTCACCAGCGCCAGCAGATCGGTAATGATCTGATTCTCTCTATCGATCTCGGACGCAATATCCTCCATGAACTCACGATAAAGCTCCGCCGGTGCATCCTCCTGTGCCAGCAGAGAATCCGCCAGTACCTTGATGGATGTCATGGGTGTCTTTAATTCATGAGACACATTTGCTACAAATTCCTGCCTGGAATCATCCAGCGCCTTCATTCGCTTCAATAGCTGGTTGAACGCATCTACGATATGTACAGTCTCCACGTAATCCGGCACAGAAATGGTCTCGTCACTGAAACCTTCCCTCACTGCATTAATGGCCTGAGTAACTCTGTTAAAAGGCATGGTCAGTACCTTTGACAGTACAATTGCCAGTGCAAGGATTGCCACGATCATGATCACTTCCAGGATATATGCTTTCCGGTTCAATACTTCCCTTGCATTTACAATACTGTCATTGGAAATACTGGTCAACATAACCCCCCGGATGGCATCGGGAGTTTTTTTCCCGTTTTCATCTGTAGTGTTAGCCGTTGTATCCATGATGGGGGTCGTCATCTCTATGTAGCCATGCTCAGGATCGTAATGGGAAATGTTTTCTCCCTGAAAGCACTTGATCACTTCTTCGGAAATAATGGTCTTGCCTTCGCTGATACCGTAAGTGTCCTTCTCCACTTTGAAGTTCTTGTTGATGATCATAACACGGCCTTCATACAGGTTGGACAGCATTTCCAGTTCCGCATTGATCACTTCTCTGGAATTGCCTGTATCTTCTCTGACACCATGGTTGCTCAGATAATTGTTGCTGACCAGGTGATTGGCCAGGATCATCAGCTGGTTCTGCACCACCGTGATCCGCTGTTCTACCGCTAGATCTTCATAATTACTTACAATACCATGCCGCATGGCAATACAAGGCACCAGTCCGATCACCAGTGTCAGCAGGAAAATCCTCGCCCGCAGACTTCGTAGTGCGATCATGCTCTCCAGTTTTTCCCATATAGTTGCAAAACGTTCTTTATTCCATTTTTTCACAATATAAAAACCTCATGTTCGTTCACTCAGCTCATGGACAGAATGCTTTGCCTGCTAGCAGTCACGCATTCTGTCCATGGCTGAGTTTATCATTAAAATAGTACCCGACACCCCATTTGGTATGGACGTATCTGGGCTCACTGGGATTGGACTCGATCTTCTCGCGCAGTCTCCGGATATGTACATCCACCGTGCGCACATCACCCGGATAATCTGTGCCCCATACCAGTTTCAGCAGACTTTCTCTACTGTACACCTTGTCAGGATTTAACATCAGAAGTTCCAGCACTTCGAACTCTTTGGCCGTCAGCCCGATCTCTTTGTTCTGGATATAAGCTCTTCTGCCATCACGATCCAGTTTCATATCGCCGCTTTCCAAAATACCGGTGTTTTCCTGGCTTCCCTTTTTGGGCTCCATCCGACGGAAGATCGCCTTGATCCTGGCTTTGACTTCCAGAATATTAAAAGGTTTCGTTATGTAATCATCCGCACCATATTCCAGTCCCAGGATTTTGTCCATATCATCCCCTTTGGCAGTCAGCATGATCACCGGTACATTAGAAAATTCACGGATCTGCTGGCAGACTTCAAAGCCGGTCAGTTTCGGCAGCATGACATCCAGCAGCACGATATCATATTCCTTGTTATGCATCATCTGTAAGGCTTCCTCACCATCGTAGGCGCAATCCACTTCCATATTGTCCTGCTCCAGACTGAAACGAATTCCCTTTACGATCAGCTTCTCATCATCCACTACCAACACTTTCCTGCCTGCCATCTTCCTTAACCTCTCTATCCCTTACTTTTCCGTTCCTGTTTCCGGCATATGCCCTCAGGAAACCGTAATTCTGTCACACAATCTGTCATACGCATTCTGTTTGATCCCGGATACCTGCATAATATCCTCCTTATTCCGGAAGGCACCGTTTTTCTCCCGGTAGCGCACGATATCCGCTGCTTTGGACGCACCGATCCCCGGCAGGGTACACAGTTCCTCCACGGAAGCCGTATTGATGTTCACCAGTCCCTCTTCCTTTGCCTTCTTCACAGTCTCCAGGGTCTCTGCCTCCACCGCCGTTGGAAAATACAGCTTCTGTCCATCCTGTACCGTCTCCGCCAAATTCACATAAAAGGCGTCCGCCTCCGATGTCATGCCTCCTGCCAGTTCCAGCGCCTTTTCCGCCCGGCTGCCTTCCGGCACTTCCACCACACCGGGGTTCTGTACCGCACCGCAGACATAAACATACACTGTGCGTGGTTCGACTTCTGCACTCTTCGTTTCCGCCAATGTCACATCGGCATGTGAAATCTCTGCGGCCTGTTCCGCTGCTTCCAACACCGTAAGTTCTTCCGATTCTTCGGATGAAATCAGTACCAGTGCCTCATCTTTTCCCCCACAGCCTGTCAAAAGCATCACAAGACAAATACCTTGCAAAAACAATTTTGCGTATCTTATTTTAAATAAACGTCGTAAAAACATCATAGTCCCCTTTCCATACGATTATTTATGTTTCGGGGATTGCCTCTCTATGCTGTTAATTTTCATTGTACTGGAATCAAGCGGATTTTACAAGCCGTTTTCGTATTTGCAATAACTATTCAGAACACTCTTCACCAAATCGCCTCTACGAGGCTTTCCTGCATAGTTACCACTTGAAAATTACGATTCCCGCAATAGCAACAGCCATGCCGATGGCTTTCCGCCATTCCCATGGCTGTTTCTCCACGCCAAACCATCCAAACAGCTCAATGATATATGCCACGGCAAGCTGTGCGGTCACGATGAGCATTACCGCTTTGGCCGGTCCCAGGGCATCCATACTGCGGATTACGGTATACGTAATAAAAGCTCCTATGGCACCTCCCAATAGCATATATTTCGGCTCTACCTGCCATACTTGCAAAAAAGAGGTCCGTTCCGTGCACAGCCATGCACCCAGACATACTAACAGTGCTGTAAACTGTACAAAAGCACTGGCCGTCCAGATTCCGGCAGATTTCGTCACCTGGGTATTGAACACGCCCTGAATACTCATCAACGCTCCGGATAGCAAAGCAATCAAAAAACCGATCATAGAATTCTACCACCTTTTCTTTTTAGTAGTAGTCTATCCTGTGATCGGTTCCTTCATTCATAACAACTGATCAATTCTCTACATTTCCCAGCTGCTGCGATATCGTGTCTGACAACTGCTGGACCAGCATGGTCACATCCTCACCCTTCCATACCTTGGAAAACAGTATTTCTAGCTGCATCCAGAAGTTCCCCGTCTCCAGCATCTTGGGCAAGGATACACTGTCTGCATACTCATCGGCAAAAATCGTAAGGGCGCCGTTGTCCGCATTCTCTGCCGCCTGAAGACTTGCCGGCATTTTGCCGGAGCGTTCATACAATCCGTCCGCATAGCCCTCTGCCAGATAAGCGGCAAAGCAGTCCGCCAGTTCCTTGTGTTCCGAATAGCCGTTGATAACTGCTGCTCCCGTAACAGATAAAGATCTGCTCTGTAGCTCTGCGCTGACATCCGGCATACGGGCAATTCCGTAATTAAATGCAAGGCTGCCATCTGCTCTGGCCTCTTCCAGCCGTTTGACCACATCCGTAGTTCCGATAGTGAACATGGTCTTGCCATCGATAAAGTCCTGAATCACGGAATCATAAGTCACTGTGTCGGACTCGATGAAGAAGAACTGATTCAGCGCCTTGTATACTTCCAGACACTGGATGGTCTCCGGGTTATTGATGTTAATATCGTTTCTGTCATCTCCGGGATCGCCGCCTACGATCATGTAGTTACCCACGATCCAGTAGTTGTAGAAAATGTTGTTCACATCCCATTTCATGACGCCTTCCACACCCTCCGGTGCATCAAAGGTATCCGCAATATTCAGCAGATCATCCACTGTAGAGGGAAGTGCCTCCGCAAAATACTGCTCCGCCAACGCATTCACTGCTGCCTCGTCCACCGTGACCTGCTCCGTAGTCTGATCTTCCGGGAGAGAATCTTCCTCGATGATTTCTTCTCCTTCCCCTATAGGTTCATCATTCTCACTATTTCCCGCCAGTTCCTTCTCCGCCTGCTGGGCAGCCCAGGTGCGAAGATAGTCTTCATTATATACCAGTGCACTGGTGTCAAAATAAACCGGGTAACCGATCAGCTTCTGATCATAGGTTACCGCAGACAGAGCTGCCTGGGAAAAATGGTCTGTATTGCAGATTCCAACAGTATCCGGTACCTTGGCCGCAAGTCCCGCCAGATAAGCCTTTTCCAGAGAGTCACTGCTCAACAGATAGACATCCGGCATCTGATCGGAATGCAGTGTCTCCTGATTGATCGCCTCCAGATATTCACTGTCAGAAGTAAGTACAGGAATCACACGGACTCCACTGTTCTGTTCTCCAAAGGATACTGCCGCTGCATTGATATAACCGGATAAAGCTTCATCCGAATACCAGCAATAAATCGTCTCCTTATTCCGAAACAGCTGAAGACCGCTGCTCTCCTGAGTCTGGCTCATTTCCTGCGTACTTCCGTAAACAGCTGCAGCAGCCATGGCGATCACAGCTGCTGTAGCGATAATTCTTTTTTTCAAAAACATAACTTAATCTAAACCTCTTATTCGATACAGGTGTCCAAAATAGCTATCATTTCGTCCACATTTTCTCTGGTAATCACGAGAGGCGGTACAAAACGGATAATATCCGCACCGGCATTGATCAGAATCAATCCCTTCTCCAATGCCCTGTTGATGATCTCTCCTACCGGATGGTCAAATACCAGTCCCTGCATCAGTCCCACACCACGGCGTTCTTTGATGCAGTCATACTTGTCTGCCAGTTCGTTCAGACGCTGTTCCAGATAGGGAGCCACCTCTCTCACATGTTCTATTATATGGTCCTCTTCAAATAAATCAAGCACTTTTTCCACCGCTGCGCAGGCTAACGGGTTTCCGCCATAGGTGGTTCCGTGATCTCCCGCTGTCAGGGAATGCTGTGCCACTTTCTCTGTCATCATAAATGCACCTACCGGTACACCACAGCCCAGCGCTTTGGCAGAGGTCATGATATCCGGCTTCACGCCGAAACGCTGCCATGCATACATGTAACCGGTACGTCCCATGCCGCACTGGATCTCATCCAGGATCAGCAGGATATCCCTCTCATCGCACAGATCACGAACCTGTTTTAAGAACTCTTCGGCAGCTGGACGAAGTCCGCCCTCGCCCTGCACAGTCTCCATGATAATAGCACAGGTCTTATCCGTCACCTGATCCAATACACTCCGGAAATCATTCAGTTCTGCAAATCTGATATGTCCGATCATGGGCTGGAACGCCTCACGATACTTGGGATTGCCTGTCACTGACAACGCTCCCATGGTTCTGCCATGGAAAGAGTGATTCATGGCAATGATCTCATGGTCGGTACAGCCGTCCTTCAGATAGGCATATTTTCTGGCTGCCTTAATGGCACCTTCCACCGCTTCCGCACCGGAATTGGTGAAAAAGACTCGATCCATGCCGGATACTTTTTTGATCTTGCGTGCCGCCTCAATGGCGGGTACATTGTAATAATAATTGGAGGTATGGATCAATTTATCGATCTGTGCCTTCAACGCATCGTTGTATGCCTTGTTCTGATAGCCCAAAGCAAATACTGCGATTCCCGCTACGAAATCCAGATATTTTTTACCGTCAGTATCATACAGATGTACCCCTTCGCCCTTGTCCAGAACGATCTGATACCGGTTATAAGTATGCAGCAGGTCTGCTTCTGCCTCTGCGATATATTCTTTCATGGTGTCGCTCATTTTTCCTCTCCATTCCGCAGACGTTCTTTTTGTCAAGGAAACGCAAACCAAATTTTTAATTTGGTTTTGCGATAATGGCTACTTTGTGACGCCTGCGGCACAAATAGCCGTGTGAAAAATATGCTATCAGGCATATTTTTCACACTAATCTCCATGTCTTTCAGCAGCCTGCAGCCCCCGCGTTTACGGCAAAGGACTGCATCGAATCCATGATATTATAAACTATTTCCTCCTTTTTTGAAAGATATATTCCGTTTTCAGCCTATACAAAAAGGGCAAGTTGTCGCATCAACCTGCCCTTTCTATCTTATTTCCAGAACTTCTTCTTTTTTCCGCCCTCTTTAGGGTCCTTGCTGTCCCCATTGGTGTTCTTATCCTCTGCACCTGCCACCGCATTCAGGGAATCCCCTGTCAGCTTATCAAACTGACGCAGTAAATCCTTTGCCTCTGCGCTCAGCTTATCCGGCACCTGAACCACAAGGGTCACATAATGGTCGCCCCTGACATTCTTATTCCGCCAGGAAGGCACACCCTTGCCCCGAAGCCGGATTCTGGTATCCGTCTGGGTTCCCGGCTTCACATCATAAATTACCTTTCCATCCACAGT
>ENA-ORNF01000815-ORNF01000815.1-human-gut-metagenome-genome-assembly--contig:-NODE-815-length-30121-cov-4.934910_pt1 | contig 30121 bp, 27 predicted proteins | sample MGYA00242110_ERZ509012 | MGnify/ENA primary metagenome ERZ509012 (study PRJEB26280, sample SAMEA2338714) | human gut metagenome | biome: human gut; feature: human-associated habitat; material: faeces...
CTTTCACGAGAATAACAAATTTCAATTTCAAATTTGTGACAAATCGCAACTAATGTTTGAAAAAATTTTGCTCTTTTTGAATATTTTTTTGAAAAAATATATCCAACGAAAACAGCAAGAACCCCCAAAATACAGACAGCAAAATATTTCATTTTCACCTCCTATAAACTGATTCGTGAAAGATTTTCATTGTAAACCCCTTCAATAGTTCCGGGTCCATTTCTCATAGAAAGGAAAACATAACGCTTAAAAACCTTGTCCTTTATCACACCTTCAAAACTTGGCTTTTTAGTTAATGAAGCCATATTGTCACAATGGACTGTTGCCAAAATATTTACGCCTGAATTCACTGCAAAATTCACCGCTTGCATATCCTCGTCTTGTCCAAGTTCATCAGTCACAATTAAATCTGGTGCAAGAGCTCTTATTCCATTTTCAAAACCCACTTTTTTTCTAGCAAACGAAATTTTATCCGTAAAATTTCCAAGTCCTCTTCCGCCAATGTCGAGTTCACCTCTTTCATCTAAAACGAGAACATTCAATGCATAATTTCGTTCGGATAATTGGCATATAAAGTCTCTCAAAAAAGTGGTTTTACCTGCTCCGGGCGGAGAAACAACAAGAGTATTATAAACTCCATCTTCACTTAAAAGAAGTTCAAAAACACTCAAACAACAATTTCTAATTTCGTGCGGAATACGGATATTAATTGAAGAAAAATTTGTCATAGTTCGCAATTTCCCATCTTCTTCAATCATATCTCCACCAATGCCTAAACGCACTCCTCCGGGAGTGATGATAAACCCTTTTTTAATCTGCTCATTTACTGAATAAAGAGAACATTCGCTTGCTCTAAAAATTATGTCTTCAATCTCCACTTTTGTAAGTTTTATGGCATTTTTAACAAGTCCCGTAGAACCATTTTCGCCGAGAAAAACTCTTGTTTTCCCTATACACAAAAGAATTGGCTTGTCCGCTCGAAGTCTAATTTCGTTTATGCAGTTAAAATTCACTTTTTCATTTATAATCTTGTAAATTTTATCAGGTAAGATGTTTTCTAGCATTGTTTCCTCTCTTTGCAATAAATTATGAAAACCTGTTTTACCCCATTCAAAAACGACAAAGATAGTCAAAAAGATAACATCACTTTAATGCACAAAAAAAGACGACCTAAAGAGGCGTCTTTTAAAACTAAATTATTTTTATCAAAATGTTATATTTAAATAAAATTATTTAACTCTTTCCATGTAACTTCCGTCACGAGTGTCAATTCTTACTTTATCACCAATGTTGATGAAAAGTGGAACTTGTAAAACATACCCTGTTTCAAGTTTCGCTGGCTTGTTTGTTGATTTAGATGTATCCCCTAGAATACCAGGTTCGCAATCTACGACTTCAAGTTCAACGAAGTTTGGAGCATATACAGCAAATGGGTTCCCTTTATAGAAATACATTGTGCAGTTTTCATTTTCTTTAACAAAGTTAAGACAATCTTCTACACTTTCTCTATTAAGAGGGATTTGGTCATATGTTTCAGCGTCCATGAAATAGTAAATTTCACCATCGTTGTAAAGGTATGTCATTTCTTTCTTTTCAATAACTGCTAAAGGTTCACCTTCTAAGAACTTATACATACCTTCAATAATGTACATATAGCCTGTGGCACCACTATCTACAACTCCTGCTTCTTTTAGAACAGGTAGTAAATCAGGTGTTCTATTAATTGATTCTTTTACTTCCATCAAATATTCTCTAAAGAATTCATTGATAGACATTTTTGAGTTAGCAATTGCTAGCATTTTCTTAGATGCATCTTTAGCTACTGTTAAAATAGTTCCTTCAACAGGGTTTTTTACAGCTTTATATGCTTGCTCTACACCTCTTTGAAAAGCTCTAGCTAATCTAATTGAATCAACTTCAATTTTACCTTCAAATCCAATACTTAATCCACGGAATAATTGGGATAAAATAACTCCCGAATTTCCACGAGCTCCCATTAACATTCCACGAGATATTTTTTTAGACATTTCATAAATATTAGGTTCAGTAACATTAAATACTTCGTTAACTCCACCCTCTATTGTCATTTTCATATTTGTACCTGTATCTCCGTCAGGGACTGGAAATACATTTAGAGAATCCACATATTGATAATTTGCACGCAAATTTTCACAACCATTAAATATAAGGTTTTTGAAGAATTCTCCATCAATTTTCTTTACTTGCATATAAATGCCTCCAATTTTTTTGTATTAATATGCATTACAGAATAATAACCTTTTATATTATACCACATTTTTTCTAAAGTTTCAAGAAGAAATTTTTGCAAAGAAATCTATATTATGATTATGCATTTATACGACAAAATAAATTGTTTTAAAAAATAAAAATTTTTATGTCAATATCTTTTAAAAAATAAAAATTTTTATTTACTTTTTATTCAAAGTATGATATAATATATAAGGTTCTAAAAAGGAGGTGTTGGTATGCCACGTAAATGTTATGTAACTGGTTTAGGTACAGTAAGTGGTAACAATCGTCCTCACTCATTAAAAGCATCAAGAAGAACTTGGAAAGCTAATCTTCAAAAGGTTAGAATTGTAGATGCTGATGGAAAAATCAAACGTGTTTACGTTTCAACACGTGCTTTGAGATCTGCTGCTAAGACTGGTTCTATCACAAGAGCATAGTTTACTCAGTAAGTGAGGATCAAAAAGAAAAAGGCGACTAAGCCTTTTTTTCTTTTTTATCTTTCCTCTCTCAAAAATATTAAACTATATCAAAATTAGTTTACTTTTCTTTTTTAAACATTCTCTTAAAAAAAGTAACAATTGCAGAAAGAAACTTTGGTAACTTTATAACATAAAATTTCATATAATCCTCCATAATCGTTACATTATATGCTATAGTTTTGTATTTTATGTTTCTAATTTGCTTCAATAGCAATTATTTCTTTATTTACATTCACATAACCTTTTTTGATTATTTCATTTGAAAGACACAAATTATCAAATCTTTTCATTGTATAATTTGAAAGATTATATTTAAATCCTTTTAATGTAATGATTGTATCATCATAAACATTAAAAAATGAAATATATTTATATTTATCTTTTGTGATTTCTTTAGTATTTTTTATCAAATATATCTTACTATAAATATCTAGAATTGTTATATTCATATTATCATATTTAGAAAGAAGTCTTATATTGGCAATAAAATGATCACTTCTTCCACCAGTAGCATTATAAATGATTACTTCTTCATCGTTATATTCTTTATTAATAATCATTAATGCTTCTTCTAAATCACTGTAATCTTTACAAGGGTTTAGAAGAATAGTTTGTTTACTAATAATATCATTAGATAGTGCAGAATCATTATCACCAATAAAAACATCAGGAATTATACCTTCTTTTTCTAATGTTTTTAATCCGCCATCTATTGCCCAAACGCAGTCACCATTTTGTTTTTCGTAACATTGTTTAAAATTATCTTCTCCCGATGCAACAAGTATATATCTCATTATAAGTTCTTCAACTCCTCAATAGTTTGATATGGATTTGATGATTTAAAAACATATGTTCCACAAACAACTGCAGAAACTCCACATTCTTTACACATTTTGGCCGTTTCAAAATTTATTCCACCATCTACTTCTATAATATAACTAAGATTCATTTTTTTCTTATAATCAGATAAATATTTAATCTTGTCTAAAGCGTTCGGTAAAAATTTTTGTCCACCAAAACCAGGTTCTACGCTCATCACTAAAACCAAATCAACCTTGTCTAAATATGGTAATAAAACTTCAACGTTTGTTTTTGGTTTTATCGAAATACCAACTTTTACATTTAAGCTTTTAAGTTTATCTATGACTTCTATAGTGTCATTTTTACACTCCAAGTGGAAGGTAATTATATCAGCTCCGCTTTCAGCAAAACTTTGAGCATAAAATAAAGGATTATCAATCATCAAGTGTACATCAAAAACTTGTTTTGTATATTTTCTTAAGTTTTTATAGACACATGTTCCAAAAGAAATGTTAGGAACAAAATGTCCATCCATAACATCAATATGAATAAAATCAGCATTATTTATTTTATTTACTTCTTCTAATAAATTATTAAAATCAGCTGATAAAATTGATGGTGCAACTATCATACATAACATCTCCTTAGTATTTATTTTTGTCTCTTAATTCTATTTCACTTACAAATTGTAAGTAGTTTTCATATCTTGATTTCAAAATTTCACCTTTCTCAACAAGCTCTTTAATCATGCATTTAGGTTCATTTTTATGATAACAAGGTCTATATTTACATTTATCAGAGTTCTTAAAAAACTCTACAAATGTTTGGCTAAGAGATAATAATGACATGTCTTCAAAAACAAGTGAACCAAATCCAGGTGAATCGGCTATAAAACCATTGCCAACAGGAAATAGTTCTATATGTCTTGTTGTATGTTTTCCTCTACCCAAAGCTTGACTTATTTCATTTGTTTTTAAAGTTAAATTCTTATCAATTGTATTTAGTAGTGTACTTTTGCCAACTCCACTTTGACCAACCAAAAAACTTATTGATGTTCCTATACTAGAAATTATTTTTTCTCCAAGATTTTTTTCTTCTGTAGTAATTACTGTATAGCCTATTTTTTCGTAATAATTTTTTATTTTATTAAAATCATCTATTGCTTTTAACAAATCAATTTTAGAAAAAATAAGTATTGGTGTTATACTATTATATTCAAGCAAAGAAATCATTTTATCTAAAAGATTTAAATTTAACTCCGGTTCAACAACACTTGTAACAATTATTCCTTTTTCTACATTACTAATTACTGGTCTATTTAAATCATTCTTTCGTTTTTCAATTTCGGAGATTATTTTTGTTTCTTTATCGTAGGTAACCCAATCACCTACTTTTACGTTTTTCTCATTATGCCTAAATACTCCTCTTGGCTTGCATACTATTTTTTCACCATTATCATAAACAGTGTACTCACCACTTATTGACTTTATAACTAATCCTTTACTCATATTATTTATTTTCCTTAAGTACTTTTACTCTTAGTTGACCACAGGCAGCATCAATATCACTTCCATGCTCTTTTCTTAAAATAGCATTGACCCCATTTTTATTTAAATAATCAAAGAATTGATCTCGTTTTTCTGTACTTGTTCTTTTAAATTCATGACAAGTACTATTATAAGGTATCAGATTAACATATGCATTTAAACCTTTAATTAGGGTTATTAACTCTTTAGCACATTTTAAATCATCATTTATTCCATCTAATAGAATATATTCAAAAGTAACACGTCTATTAGTTTTTTGATAATACTTTCTAACAGCTTCTATTAAAGAAGAAAGATTATATTTTTTATTTACTGGCATATATTTGCTTCTTAATTCATCATTAGGAAAATGAAGAGAGATTGCTAGATTAACCTGAAGTGGAAAATCACTAAATTCAATTATCTTCGGAACTAATCCACATGTAGAAATAGTGATATGTCTAGAACCAATTTCTAATCCTTTGGCATCATTAATGATTTTAATAAATTCTAACACGTTACTATAATTATCAAAAGGCTCACCAATACCCATAATAACAACATGAGAAACTTTCTCACCAAATTGCATTAAATGATTATCAACTGCAAGAACTTGTAAAACCATTTCTGCCGGCTCTAAATTTCTAATTTTCTTAACGACACCACTAGCACAAAATTTGCATCCCATATTACATCCAACTTCACTTGTAACACATACACTAGCTCCATATGAATGTTTCATTAAAACAGTTTCAATTAAGTTTCCATCTTCTAGTTTAAATAAAAACTTTACTGTTCCGTCAAAAGATTCTTCTTTACGTTCTAATTGCAAAGAAGAAAAGATAAAATCATTTTCTAATAAACTTTTCACATCTTTATTAATATTATTTATTTCTTGAAATGATTGATTCTTCTTTCGATAAATAGCTTCAAATACTTGTGTTGCCCTAAATTTTGCTAGGTTTTTCTCAAGAAAATATTTTTCTAATGATTCTCTTGACATATTATATATAGATAACATGTTATTTTCTCCTCATTTTACATATATAAAAGCCATCGCTATGATAATCTTGAGGTAAAATTTGTTTTTCAAAAACTACTTCAAAATTATTATTTTCGCTTATGAAAGCTTTTATCATTTTTTCATTTTCATCTTTATTTATTGTGCATGTAGAATAGATATAATATCCACCCTTTTTAACCAAGTCTTTTGTTTTTGCTAATATTTCTTTTTGTAATGCTATTATTTCATTAATCGAATCTAAATTAATTCGATACTTTAAATCTATTTTATGTGAAATAACACCTAAACCACTACAAGGTACATCTGCAATTACATAATCAAAAGATTCTTCTTTCACTATCGAACTAACTTCACGTGCATCTATCTGTTCACAAGTTGCATTAGTTACACCTAATCTCTTAAATAAATCTTTCATAAGTTTTATTTTTTTAGGATAAACATCACATGAAAAAATCCTTCCTGTATTATTCATAATTGCGGCAAGATGTGCACTCTTACCACCAGGAGCACTGCACAAATCAATTATAATAGAATTTTTATCAGGATTAGCAATTTCCGAAACCATTTGACTTGATATATCTTGAATTGTAACTAAACCATTTTTAAACATCTCTGTCTCAAAAATAGGTTTTTTAATAATAAGTCCATTTTTTACAATATCTATGTTTTCATAAGGAATATTATTTTCCTCAAGATTTTTAATTACTGTTTCTTTGTCTGATTTTAATGTATTAACCCTAATAGCATCATATTTAACTTTATTATTTTCAGCTAAAATTTGTTCTAAGCATTCCATTTTGTAATCCTTAAGAAAAAATGCAATTAACCATTCTGGATGTGAATATTTAACCGATAAATAGCGCATATTGTTTCCTTTAATCTTTAGTTCTTCAATATCATTAAGAGGATTACGCAAAAAGTTTCTCAAAACTCCATTTACAAAAGAAGCTATACGTTCATCCTTTAAACGAGCAATTTTTACCGTTTCATCTAAAATAGCATAATTAGGTATATCTAAATAGACAATTTGGTATACAGCCATGCATAAAAGATTCATAATATAATGTTTAGGTTTCTTCTTAACTAAAAATGGCTCTAAATAATATTCTATTGTTATTAAATTTTGTAATGTTCCATATATTAAATTTGTAAATAGTCCTTTATCTTCACTTGATAATTCAAACTTTGACAAATACTCGTTAACAATAATATTTGAATAGGCTCCTTTATCAAGAATTTTATCAAGGGCTTCAACAGCTAATTTTCTAACATTCATTTTAGTTCATTTACTTTCCTTATAAATATTTCTAAATCTTCATCATATAATCCTAAAGTAAGCAGGTCAGCATGCTTTGGGTCACCAAAGTAATGAAAATCATTCCCACAAGTTATAAATATCTTTTTTTCATGGGCTTTTTCTTTAAACAATTTTTCTTCGCTTTCAGTGTTAGCTGGGTATATAGCTTCAATTCCATCAAACGGCATCAATAGTATATCATCTATTTTATTCTTTTTGAGAAGTACTGGATGAGCTAATACTGCTAGCCCATGACACTTGTGGATGAGATTTATTGCTTCCATTGGCATAATCTTTGTACTCGGATAGTAAGCCTTACAATCCACTCCTATAACATTTTTGAAAAGATCTTCTATTGTGTATTTATAGCCTTGATTAATTATTTCCCTGGCTATACTTCCTCTTGTAATTGTATGTTTTTGCAAAAGGTTAGTCACATCAAGGTCAATATTAAAATATTCCATTAATCTAGATTTTATAATATAAAGTCTTTTAACACGTTCATTAGCAATAAATGCTAATTTTTCTTTTAGTGGCTCTAAGTCTTTATCATCTTTAAAATAGCCTAATATATGGACGCTTTCATCATTAAGGTATGTTGATACTTCTACACCTATTATAGCTTTAAGACTATAATCTTTCGCTTTATTAAAAGCTTCAATGCTTCCATCAATATAATCATGATCTGTAATCGAAAAATAATCAAGTTTTCCTTTGAGAAACTTTAGTATTTCATCAACATTTAAAGCACCATCAGAATATGTTGTATGAATATGAAATTCGCCACGCATTTATAACTCCTTAGAGATTAGTATTATTGCAAATCTTGTTTCAATAATATTATATAATTCTTTAAATTTATCAGTAAGCTCAACTTTACCTTTTATTTTACTAAAGACATATTTGAATTTCGTCATTAAATCTATCCACTCAGGATATGTAAAACATATTATAGCATCATCTTTTATGAAATAATGATAATCAAGCATTACTCCTTTTTTGTTAATATTTAAAATTTCATTAATTAAATCAGAAATTTCTTTACCACTATTATAAATAAAATAATCGCTTGCTTCAGTTATATTTTTAAATTTCTTTACCTCATCATCTATTCTTTTACTTAATTCTTCAATTTGTTGGATAGATTTATCTTGAACTATAAAGTAGCTTGACATTTTAAATTCTTTATAATGTTTTTTTCGAAAGTTTGTAATATCTTTACTAAGTCCTTTCACAAAATCATTAAGAAAGAGAACATTATTGTACATTTCATCAATGTCTTTTGAGGTAATGTACTCTTTTCGTTTAAGCATATCAATATATCTATTAGTAATTGCATAATCACCTTTTAACTTATTAATTAATTTTTCAATTATAAAAACATCTTTATTATAATACTCATCTCTTCTAGCAACATATTTATACATTTTTAAGAATAAATAATCACTGACAATTTTGTCAATACCTGGTTTTATTTCTTTGAAATGACTCATTATTTGCTCAAATTGCTCATTATATGATTCATTTTTATCAAGTTTAAAGTCAGGTTGAATTGTAACTGTTTTTTCAAAATACAATTTATCTTTTGGATACTTTAAACTTGTTTTTTTTGGATATTCATATTCAAGATGTAATTGTTGTTCTTCTTTTTTTAACATAGTTATCACCAATTCTTAATATAAATTATACACTAATTATCAAAAAAAAGAAATAAGATTTTATATTTTTTTAATTTGCTTTCTCATGTGAAAAAGTCTATCACAAAGTGATAGACATAAACGATTATTTTACAAAATATAAATCATTAGTTAATGTGTTTTCTGTTGATGTTGTAATAGTTACTTTTGAGCCACTATAATCGCTACCATAAGCTAATACACAATAATTTTGATTTTGCTTTATAACTTTTATTGTACATATAATTTCTTCATTATAAACAACATTTACATATGATGATGTTGTCGTTTGGATTGTTGAAGCTACTGCTGTAGCACCATTTGCTGCTGTTGGTTTTTGATCCATTCCACGACATCCTATGGCAAGAAGTATTCCTCCGGTGAACGTAAATGTTCGATCAAAATCTAATACACCATTACCGCCATTTTTAGACCCCATTGCGAGAACAGTTCCCCCACTCATTGTTATTGTGCCATTAGAATCTATTCCATCACCATCTGCATCTAAATATATTAATCCACCAGATATATTTAAATTTGTTAAGGCATTAATTCCGTCATCTGATGACTTTATTTGCGTAGTGCCACCAATAAAGTTAATATATTCACCTTCTACTCCTTCATAAGAATTAGTTATTATAATGTTTCCACCTTTTATATTAACAGTTTCATCAGCATGCAAACCATCATCATCAGAATAAATGGTAATATTACCATTATTGATAGTTATATTTCCTAGACCAGTACTACCATTTTCTAACGTAACATCATTATTAGTATGTAAACCATCATCATGAGATTTAATGTTTATATTGCCACCATTGATTGTTATTTCATTATCAGCTTTTATACCTTTGCATGAATAAAGAGCTTTATCTTGATTACCATCTTGCATTCCTCCAGGACCGAATCCACCAGGTCTACCGCTACTAGAATAATTGCCCCAAGATCCACTTACTTGTCCCGACGATATTTTAGAAATACTATACAAATCTTTGCTTTCAGGAACAGTAAGCAAATCTGTACAAGCGACATATGTTTCACTTCCTTGTACTTGACTTTTATTATATACGTATAAAACCATTTTTTGAGCATTATTAGGTTTATCTAATATCGCATAACTCATTGGTCCATCAGTAACATTCTTAGCATTTACCATTGTTACGTTATTATTTTCATCATAGAATTTCACGCTATATGAATATTCAGTACGTCCCATTCTTTGAGATAATCTAATATACATATTGCTTTTAGTTACAAGTACTTCTTCAGAATATTCAGAGTATTTATCTGTATAAATGTTAATTACTCCACCATTGATGATAACATCATACGAAGCATCAATTCCATCACATGCTGAATATAAATCTATTGTTCCTTCATTTATTGTTACTATTCCTCTTTGATTACCTTTTGAAGAAACATCTGAATCTGTGGTTTTCAAGGCATCATTTTTTGTGGAAACAGCTTTAATCGTTCCTGAATCTATTGTTATAGAATCATTACCCTTTATAGCATTGTTTACAGCTTTGACATTTAAAGTTAAATTCTTAATTTTCAAATCTTTTGTTGTTGCTAAGCCATTATTATATGTTGATTCAATAGTCAAACTGCCTTTACCTTTCATTTGTAAATCACACTTAGCATACACAGCTCCTCCACTTGCAGCATCACTATATTCTCTTTTATCATAAATATAATTTTCTGTTTTTGATTTAGCACTAATTTCTACTTTATCAGCAGATTCAATAAAAACTGGATGTGTTGTTGATGAAGTAATTTCTACTCCTTCTAAATTAATTATTACATCATCATTTTCACTAACACTAACAACAATATTTCCTTCTGATAATTTGCCAGTAATTGAATATTCCCCTGCTAGCACTATCTTTATAGCATTATTATCAATTAAAACACCACCATTACTATTTTGAACAATGCTTCCGTTATCACTTAGAATTATACTTATTGGCTTAGTTTCATCATAATCAGTAACTAGTGGAAGAGTTACACGATACGTTTTCTCACAACGAGTGCATTTGTACTCAAGATAACCTTCTGTTGTTTTTGTAGAAGCCACTGTAGTTATAAGTTCGTAATTATGATTAAGTTTATTAATAACTTCTTGCTCTTTGATTATCTTTCCACAGCGATCACATTTAATACCTTCTGTTAATCCATCTTCTTCACATGTTGCATCTTTCCTTGCAATAGTGATTTCATTATGTCCTAAACTATCTATTTCTTCTGATTTGATAGTTGCTCCACAATTCAAACACTTTATTATTTTCAAACCTTTATCTAAACATGTAGGTTCTTTAGTAATAATCCAATCACTTTCTTCATGATTTGTACATCCTGTTGTATTTTCTTCAGTATAACTATCACCACAACGAGTACACTCATATACTAATATTTCGGAATTACTTTTTTCCTCGCTAAGAACATATTTATGTCCTAATGCCTTTATTGTATCTTGACTTGTGATGATTTTCCCACAAACACTACATTTACTGCCTTCAGTCAAACCACTTTCTAAACACGTAGGTTCAACACCTTCTATAGTAATTATAGTATGATCACTTTTCTCAATTGAAGCAGTTTCTAATACCAACCCGCATTTTGTGCATTTCTTTACTTTCTCACCATATGAAGCACATGTTGCTTCTGTAACTATTTCCCAGTCACCTTCTTCATGTTCTGTACATGTTTTGTCTGTGCATCCAACAAAACACAGAATCATAATAAACATCAATATAAACATTAGAGTTTTCTTCATAATTAATTACCTCCATTTATGTATTAATTATATAATAAAAACTTTAAATAAAACTTAAATTAATTTGTCATTTAAAAAAACTCCTTCATTTTATAATTAATTGCCTATAATTATTCATAGAAATGAGCACCTATATACAAACCTTAAATAAAAAAAGTCAAGTTAGTTGCATGTATACACATCATTTAACTTGACTTTTAATATTATAATAATCACAAGAGTTTTTTAAAAACTTAAATTTTTTCAAATATATATTATTAAATTAAGGATTATAATGTCCTTTCAATGCATATTCCAATTCTTCGGTTCTGCTCTTCGCTTCAGTTACATAATCTTTGTCATACGCCATTACATTACTAGCAAATTCTTTTAACGAATACATTGATGAAAAAATATATTCAGAAGGATCATACATTATTCTACTTTCATTATAGAACATTATAGCCTCTATTGATGCAGGATTATCTATATATTTACTTATTTTCTTCTCAATTTCATTTTCATAATTAAAGTTTTCGTCTTTATCCATATTCTTTTTTGTTGTTATGAATAATTCATTCATTATTTGCCAAACTCTTTCATATGTCATCACTATAGATGAGGAAATTGCAGGATATTTTTTTCCTCTAATATACATATATGAGAATCGATCATTTAAAATAATTTTGTATCTTCTTTATTCATATAATCTGGATATGGGAAAGGAACAAATCCAAAATTATCAATATTTGAATATATGCTTGCCTGATAAAGGTTTCCTGTTGTCATTAATACTTTTCCTTTTTCAAAACTTGCACCTGGTTTGTCATAAAAACTTATGTCGTCAAGACTTGATACGCAACCATTTGCTATTAATTCTTTCATCATTTTTGTGAACTCTAGTTGTTCATATTCCATTAAATTAACAGAATAATCATTTGCATTGGAAATTTTTATTCCAGCAGCAGTAGACATTCCACCAAAGTAAACATATCCAGAAGCTTGAAGTACAAACTCATCTTCATCCAATTTTTCTTGTGTATCGTTAACCCACTTAGCAAAATTGCTGTAAGTCCAGTTACCTTCATTAAACATTTTTGCTGGATCTTCAACATTCAACTTAGTTAACCAGCCATAATCGTATAAAAAGCCTGTAATAGAAGTTCTATTTTCTTCATGTGCATAAATTTGTTGTCCATAAATTCTTCCTTTATAATATACAGATTCTTTATAAGCAGGATTCATTTCATCATATGCATACTTATTAGTTACCTCATCCAAACTATATATTACATTATCTTTAACTAATTTAGGAATATCATTAGATCTTAATATCATAATGTCAATAGGAGAATCTCCTGACTCGGCATATTTTTTTGCAATTTTATTCATATCTTTTGCTATTATCATGCCATCCATAGGATCAGGAACAACATTAATCTTTACATTGTATTTACTTTCAATTTTACGCCACACTTCTTGTTTATGTATTTTGTCAGGATTAGTATAAGTTCTTGAATCATTTTCTTCATTGTAAAATGGATCAAATTCAAAACGTCGTTCAGTCATAATTTTAATTTCATATCCTCTATAATCAGGAGATGTTACAACTTCACTTTCATTGATAACTTTCACAGTAATCCATTCACTTGCTTTTGATCTATCATATTTACTTACTGCTCTTATCTTAAATTCGCCTTCTTTAATACCTTTAACTACGCCTTCGTTTGAAATAGATGCAACAGCCTTGTTGACTATTTCCCATTCAACTTCTTGAGGAGAATTTATAGGATACACTATAGCTGCTTTACTTAGATTATAGCCTAAATATATCGTACTTTCGCATTTAATCATAACTTGTTCAACAGTTATCTTTTTTTCTTCTACTGAAGTTGCATAAAATACTATATTTTCATTACTGCCTAATAAGTAACCTTTCATTTTCACTTCATTATCTTTTAGGTTTTCTAGTCCCTCAATCATTTCTGAATTAGTAATTGCTAATGTAGGCTTCTTTTCTGTAACATAATAATTGTTATCATATTTTAATTTTCCAGTATATTCTATATACTTAAGATCATTTTTCTTTTCCACATAATAGTTTAACACTGAAGTTTCATCAAATTTATCATAGTATGAACTTTTAATTTCTTTATGATCTATTTTTTCATATTCTACTTCTTTGCCAATTATGTTCATATTATTTTCTTTAATTATAGAACCTTTTAATGATAAATAGTCTCCAACAACATATTTAAATTCATCATCAATTTTCAATAATAGTTTTGCTGTTTCATCATCAATAATTGCAAAATCTTTTGCTTTATAAACAATTCTTCCCTTTGTTTTAAAACTAAAACCTTCATCTAATTCACCTATAGCATCAATAGTGTTCTCCTTAGATGCTATAGCCAATTTTCCATTTACTAAATCCTTAACCCATGTCTCTTCGTTTCTCTTATAATAAGGATTATATTTTACGTAAAGTTCATAAGCAGAAAGACCATCTTCACCTAGAGTTCCATCTTTTCCTGGAGCACCTTCATCTCCTTGTGGGCCTTGTGCTTTAATCAAGGTATCTTTATCACCTATCCACCAATTGCCATTTTCACCAATGTATGGTGTCAAGCCATCATTACCTCGTTCTCCCCTTTCATTTTCAGGATTATTACATCCAAATTGAATTCCAAGGAATAAAACGAAGACAAACAAAAGAATAATTTTTTTTAGTTTCATGTTTCCTCCTTTATATGTTTCACAAAATACCTACAAATATAATCATAAATATTATACTCATCTTCGAATATAAAAGTTTGTTTAACGGAACTATAATAAATTTAATGATAATTTTCACACATTATTTATCACTATTTTTATAATAATATCTCTACTGTTAAACAAGTCATCCTATTTAAGCTTAAGTACACTGTTTAGAAAACGTTTTCAAGTAAAAATAACAAAAAATTTTTAAACCATTTCCACCAATCCTTTTCTTTTAAAATTTTATATTACAAAATTATACACTCAAATTTTTATATTTTCTTTCATCCAATATAATTATACTTTATTTTTTTTTTTTTTTTCAACCTTTTTTTAAATTATTGTTACTTTTCCAATTATTGTTTATGAGATACTTATTAGAAATTAAGACTACTAATAAAATAGTTTATGACATCTTACAAAACAAATATATACTATTGTTTTTAAACACTTTTTTATAAGGACAAATAATTAAACACAAAAAAGCCAAGTTATTTTATGTATACGTACAATTTTAACTTGGCTTAATAATTATATTTATTTCTTTAAATTATAAAATGATTTAATTCCATCATAACGAGCCATATCGCCCAATTCATCTTCAATTCTTAATAATTGATTATATTTAGCAATACGATCAGTTCTACTTAATGATCCTGTTTTAATTTGACCAGCATTTAAAGCAACTGCTATATCAGCAATTGTTGTATCTTCAGTTTCGCCTGAACGATGTGATACAACAGCTGTATATCCTGCTTTTTGTGCCATTTGAATAGCATCAAACGTTTCAGTTAAAGTACCAATTTGATTTACTTTAATAAGAATTGAATTTGCGATTCCTTTTTCAATTCCTTTAGCTAATCTTTCTGTATTTGTAACAAATAAGTCATCACCAACAAGTTGAACTTTTCCACCTAAACGCTTAGTTAATTGTTTCCAACCATCCCAGTCGTTTTCATCTAATCCATCTTCTATAGATATGATTGGATATTTTTTGCATAAATCTTCATAGAAACTTATTAATTCATCACTTGTTAGGCTCTTACCTTCACTCTTTAAATCATATAGTTTTGTTTCTGGATTATAAAACTCACTTGAAGCAACATCACAAGCAAGTAATACATCTTTACCAGGTTTATAGCCAGCTTTTTCTATAGCTTCGATAATTACTTGGAAAGCTTCTTCGTTGCTTGATAATTTAGGAGCATATCCACCTTCATCACCAACAGCTGTATTACAACCTTTATCTTTAAGAACTTTCTTTAAAACATGGAATATTTCTGAACCCATTCTTAAAGCTTCTTTAAATGATTTTGCACCAACAGGCATAATCATAAATTCTTGAATGTCACTGCACCAATCAGCATGAGCACCACCATTTAAAATATTCATCATTGGTGTAGGTAAAACTTTAGCATTAAATCCACCTAAATAATTATATAATGATAACCCACATAAATCAGCAGCTGCTTTTGCACAAGCTAAAGATACTCCTAGAATTGCATTAGCACCAAAATTTGATTTATTTGGAGTTCCATCACATTCTATCATTCTTTGATCAATTCCAATTTGATCAAATACATTCATCCCTATTAGTTCAGGAGCAATGATTTCATTAACATTAGCTACAGCTTTTAAAACACCTTTTCCTAAGTAACGATTTTTATCTCCATCACGTAATTCTACAGCTTCATGTTCACCAGTAGATGCTCCACTAGGAACGATTGCTCTACCAAATCCACCACTTTCAGTGTAAACTTCAACTTCTACAGTTGGGTTTCCTCTTGAATCAATAACTTCACGTGCATATATTTCACTAATAATTGGCATATATATATTCCTTTCTTATAAATATTTTTATTTATGTTTAATAAGAGTTTTACCAGTCATTTCCACAGGTTTGGCAAGTTTCATTAAATCAAGCATTGTTGGAACAACATCACCTAAATTACCACCTGCTCTTAAATTCAATCCTTTTCTGCAGATAATGCAAGGAACTGGATTTGTTGAGTGGGCTGAGAATGGAACACCATCTTCATCTATCATTTTATCTGCATTTCCATGGTCAGCAATTATTATTAAATCACCATCAACTTTTTGAACTTCTTTATAAATTCTTCCAACACATTCATCAACTGTTTCTACAGCTTTCACGGTTGCATCAAATACAGTTGTATGACCAACCATATCACAGTTAGCAAAGTTCAAAATTATCACATCATATTCTTCTGATTCTATAGCGGCACAAACTTTATCACACACCTCATATGCACTCATTTCTGGCTTTAAGTCATAAGTTGCAACTTTTGGTGAGTGTACTAAAATTCTGTCAGCGCCTTCTAATTCTTTATCAACACCGCCATCAAAGAAATATGTTACATGAGCATATTTTTCAGTTTCCGCAATTCTTAATTGTCTTAATCCTAATTTGGCTAAATACTCACCAAATGTATTATTTAATTCTTGAACTGGGAAGGCAATGTCACCTTTAACATTTTCACTATATAACATCATACAAACAAAGTCTAAATCTTGAATATGTTTGCCTTTGATAATACCTGTCATATCCAAATTTGTTAAGGCTGTAGAAATTTGAATAGCTCTATCTGGACGGAAATTAGCAAATATAACACTATCTCCATCATTTATATTAGAGTCAGCATTAGCAATATAAGGAACCACAAATTCATCAAACACACCATTTGCATATGATTCATCTATTCCTTTCAAATAATCTTTTAAAGGAGCTTTATTATATACTAACGCATCATAAGCAAGTTGTTCACGATTCCAATTTTTATCACGATCCATTGCATAATAACGACCACTAATAACACCTATTTTTGAATTACCAACTTCATTAATTTTGTTTTGTAATTTTTCTAAATATTCTTTTGCAGATTGAGGTGGTACATCACGTCCATCTAAGAATGCATGCACAACCACTTCTTTGATTCCAGCTTTAACACATTTCTCAAGCAAATATAAAATATGATTAATGTGAGAATGAACTCCACCATCACTTAATAAACCCATAATATGAAGTTTTGAATGATTATTCAAAGCGTGATTTACTGCTTTTTGAATAGCAGGATTCTTTATTAATTCATCATTTCTAACAGCTATATTAACTCTTGTTAATGATTGATAAACAATTCTTCCAGCCCCAATATTCATATGCCCTACTTCACTATTTCCCATTTGTCCATCAGGCAAGCCAACATCTTCACCACTAGCACCTAATAGAGTATAAGGGTATTCTTTTGTAAGAAAATCCATATTTGGTTTCTTTGCAGCAAGTATTGCATTTCCTTCAACTCTTGAAGTAATACCATAACCATCAAGAATTGTAAGCATGTATAATTTACGTTTCATATAATCTTTAATCCTCCAATATATTATTATTATAACTTATTTTCATATTTTTTTCAATCAATAATGTTGTATGATAACGTTTTTAATAATTTATTATTTTTATTCAACCTCATCTTTTCTAACAAATTGGTTGACACTAGTACAAATAGGAATTACTAAAATACTATAAATTACTATCATTATAAGCATTGTAATGATTCTTCCTAATAAAGAACCGATAATTAGAGCTGGGGTATAATAACTATTTTCTATCAATAAGAAATCCATAAAAAAGGCAAATGTATTAGATATTGTTGCCATTATCGATGCACTAACAACAGCTAATATATACCCTAGGATACGAAGTTTTAAACTTTTATTTTTAAATCCTTTATAAACTAAACCACTAATCAAGCCCCACATAGCAGGTGCTATCATATAAAACACTGTTGTAACTGAAGGACCCCATTTAAAAAGTTGAATAAACAAGCCTGAAATAGCTCCTGTTATTAAGCCAACAATTGGGCCATGGATTATGCCTGTTACAAGCAGCGGTAATGCATAAAATGTTATTTTTAATGAATTAGCTATTTCAAATGTTGCCACTCGATCTAGCGCAAAACATAAAGCTATCATAATAGCCATAACACAAATTAAATAAATCTTTTTTTTCTTCATATTAGACCTCCCAAGAAAAATCTTACAAGAAATATCTTGTTTGATCCGCAAATATGCGGACTAGGAAGCAAACCGCCACATAAGTGTTCGTCTTTTTCCTTATCCGAAAGAAAAAGCACTTAACGCTTACTTCCCTAAGTAAACATTATAAAGACTCTTATTTAATTTGTCAACATATTTTTATTTTTTTACATTGAATATTGTGTTCAAAGCGTTCTTTTCAAGTCTAGAAACTTGTGCTTGCGAAATACCTATTTCCTCAGCAATTTCCATTTGTGTTTTGCCATCATAGTATCTTTGATTTATAATGTGACGCTCGCGATTATTTAGTCTTTTCATACCATCTCTAATCGTTAATTCTAAAATTATTTTGTCTTCATTATTTGTATCATCTTTAATCTGATCAATTAAAAAGATTTCATCAGATCCATTAGAATAAATAGGTGTATAAATAGAAATTGGCTCTTGAATAGCCTCTAAAGCAACAATTACATCAACTTCTTCAACTTGAAGATATTCACTTATTTCTTTTGTTGTTGGTTCTTTATGATTAAGACTCAAATATTCTTCTTTATATTTTAAAGCCTTATAAGCAATATCTTTAAGTGAACGAGAAATTCGTATTGGGGAATTATCTCGTAAATATCTTCGTATTTCTCCAATGATCATAGGAACAGCATATGTAGAGAAACGAACTCCATGACTTGTGTCAAAATTATCAATTGCTTTCATTAGTCCTAAACAACCAACTTGAAACAAATCATCTAAATTTTCACCCCTATTGGTAAATTTCTTTATCACACTTAAAACAAGAAGTAAATTACCATAGACAAGTTCATCCCTAGCATAGTCATCACCATTATGACTTAATTCTAATAACTCCATTGTTTTCTCATTTGAAAGAGCTTTTAGCTCTGATGTGTTAATCCCTGTTATTTCAACTCGATTACGCATTTAATACCCACCTCCAATTATATTGTGAAGCAAGCATTTAAAATGTATTCAAGTTTTTAATCTTTTTTCTAAGAAACTTTTACTTTTCCTTTTATTTCAAGTCGCATTTTGTCAATGATTCTTTTTTCTAATCGAGAGATGTATGATTGTGAGATACCTAGTAAATCTGCCACTTCTTTTTGGGTAAGGGGTTCACTATCAAAAAGACCATATCGCATAACAATTATTTCTCTCTCACGAGGTTTTAGTTTATTTATAGCTTGATATAAATCTTTTATTTCTTCTTCTTTTGTCATTTCATCTATTGCAAGAACATCATCACTTGTTAATATATCAGATAGAATCATTTCATTACCTTCACTATCAACTGATAAAACTTCATCTAATGATATTTCTTGTCTAACTCTATATGTTTTCCTTAAAAACATTAATATTTCATTTTCAATACATCTAGATGCATATGTTGCTAGTTTAATATTCTTATCCATCTTAAAAGTTTGTACTCCTTTTATTAACCCCATAGAACCTATACTTATTAAATCTTCAATATTTATTTTCGTTGTTTCAAACTTTTTGGCAATATACACAACAAGTCGTAAATTATGAATTATCAGTGTATTACGCGCTTCTAAATCACCTTCCGCACACAATAATAGTAATCTCTTTTCCTCTTCCTCTTCAAGTGGTGGAGGCAAAATGTTTGTACTATTAATATAGTTACATTTGCCTTTACCAATAAATAAGCGTCTAATCAACCTAAACATACTAAACCTCCTCACATAATATTAAACTATTCACTAAACATTCTTCTTCTAAATTTACAAAGCATAAGATAACTTTCTTTGCCCGTTTGATTCCTTTTATTTCAATCAAAAAGTATGATGGAATATACCCTTCAAGAATTGCACTTCCACTGATAGTATCGATATTTACTAATATTTGTTTTTTAAATTCTCCAAAACTCTTTTTATATTTTTCATTAACAAAACAAATAGGAATTCCTTTATACATAGCTTTGTTTCCTGTATCTAAAAAACCATTAAGTTCGATGATTTTTTTATCATTTTTTACAATTACATTATATTTACAAGATTCATTAAATATGTAGTATTTTTTATTATTTTGTATGAAAAATATAAGAACAAGAACTAAAATAGCAAGCAATAGCAAAAACCATTTTTGAATATCAAATACTTTAAGAATTCCAATGAAGGCAAAGTTAAGTAGGTAATATGTAGTGGCTTTAATAATTTTTTCTTTTATTGTATTTCTTGCAGAAACGTCATTCTTTTGCCGACATCCTGAATTTCACACCGGCGGTGCTGAGGGCGTCCATAGTCTTCTGCACTTCGTCAAATTTTGCCTTTTCATCAGCCTCAAACGTCACCTTGGCTTTTTCCGGAATCCGGGATGCCCATTTGCCAAGCTTGCCTTCATAGTCAAGGTCGGTGAGCGAAAGCTCCAGCGCGTCGATTTTGACACTGTCGTTCTTCACTTCACCTGTGAGCACTCCTTTACGCGAGTCAATGGAGATAACGATGTCGGGCTTGATTTCTTTATCCGACTCCGACGGCAGCTTCACCTCCACATTTTCCTTGCCCACCATCGATGACACCAATAGAAACGTTGACGAGGGCACAGGAAACAGAATGTTGACGACGCTAATCGCAATGCTCGCTATGTGCAGCCATTTTGGGGTGTCGAACAGCGCCCAGCGCATCATACACCAAACGGAAAGTGCAAGTCCGGAAAGTCCGGCAACGACAGTCAGCCAGCACAATGCCGAGACTCCGCCAGACATGCCTGCCACAGACCCTGCCGCGGTCAGAGAATACAACAGGGCATACGACAGCAACGCTGCCGCCGACAGCCCGAAACCGAGCCACACCAGAAACTCAGGCGACTTGAAAAATCGTTTATTCATACAATATGGTTCTTTTTGTTCTTATATTCTATTCTTCGAGACACTCGTCAAGGTCGTGGGCAAGTTGCGCTTTGTCGAGATGCTGACCGATAAACACGATTTTCTGCATGCGGTCGCCATATTTCTCATCCCAGTCGCGCGCCAAGCCAGGTTCTTGCTTCATCATCTCCGCCAATTCGTTCTCCGGTGCGGTGGCATACCACAAGCCGGCTTCCGACAGTTGTTTCTGGCTGCCTGCCTGCTCGAAGAGGAACGACATGTCGCGGTTGTGGGCAAAATAGCAGACGCCCTTGGCGCGGATCACGTTTTTAGGCCATTTTGTTGACATAAAGCGGTCGAACTTATGAATGTCGAACGCCGGACGGCGATAATAGACAAACGTGCCGATGCCGTACTCTTCCGTCTCTCCGCCTTCGTGATGATGGTGGTGATGATGGTGTTCATGCTCATGTTCATGCTCGTGCTCGTGTTCGTGTTCATGCTCATGATCCTCATCCTCTTCATCGTCGTGATGATGATGCTCTTCTGCCTCAATCTCATCCAACGGACGCTCTATCTCGCGAATCCATGCCGCCGACGTTGCCACACGTTCGAAATGAAACATCCCTGTGTTGATTATCTCGTCAAGGTCGACCTTCGCATAGTCGCATTCTATTATCTTGGCTTGCGGCTGAATTGTCTTGACGATGGCCTTGATGCGCTTCAGCTGGTCTGGGCTGACCATCGATGCCTTGTTGAGCAAAATGATGTTGCAGAATTCAATCTGCTGGATTATCAGATTTTCAATATCTTCCTCGCCGATATCCTTGCGCGTAAGATTGTCGCCGCCGCCAAACTCGTCCTGCAGTCGCAGCGCGTCGACTACCGTCACAATGCAGTCAAGACGGGCGATGCCATACTTGCGGTATGCCTCGCCGAGACGCGGGATTGAACAGATGGTCTGCGCTATCGGTGCCGGCTCGCACACGCCGCTCGCCTCAATCACGATATAGTCGAACTTGCCCGACTTCACAAGGTCGTAGACTTGCTCCACGAGATCCATCTTGAGCGTGCAGCAGATACATCCGTTCTGCAATGCAACGAGGCTGTCGTCTTTTGCGCCTACAACTCCGCCTTTCTGTATCAGGTCGGCGTCAATGTTGACTTCGCCGATGTCGTTCACTATTACGGCAAACTTCACGCCGCGTTCATTTGTCAATATGTGGTTTACAAGTGTCGTTTTTCCGCTGCCGAGATAACCGGTCAGGAGCAGCACCGGAATTTCTTTTTTTGTTGACATAATATATATCGTTTTTATCGATTTCCTAAATTTTGTCTGCCAGGCGCAAATGGATAGCCGCAACCATGGCAAGAATCAGAACGCCTGCCACGAAATAGACACAACGTGCCGTGCGGCGACGGTAGCGCCCCACAAGCATACGGGCGTTGCGGGTGTTGAAAAACCAGTTCCAGTTAAACAGCGACGCCGCAATTGCAAGGAGTCCGCTTATCGTGAACACCACGGTGATTGCCGTAAGCACGGCTGTGTCGGTGCTGTCCATCACGCCTCCGGGAAGGTCATTGTCAGAAGGCGGCTGCCGTCTTCCTGCTCTTTGAGGTCGACACGGACCGTGTCGGCGGGCAACAGTTCCTCTATGCGCTCCGGCCATTCGATAAGACACACGGCACCAGAGTCGAAATAGTCCTCCGCTCCGATGTCCTCCGCCTCGTCGACGCTCTCCAACCGATAACAATCGAAATGATAAATCAGTTCGGCGGTAGTGTCCGAACGATATTCATTGATGATTGAAAACGACGGTGAGTTAGTGATGTCGTCCTCCACTCCAAGCGCGCGGCAAAGCGCGTTGATAAACGTTGTCTTGCCGGCTCCCATCTCGCCATTGAAGGCAAACACGGTGTAGTCGCCCATCGCTTCGACAAACTCGGCCGCTGCCTGCGGCAACGATTCCAATGATTTTATCGCTATTGTTTTCATATTCTTTTGGTTTATGGACTACAAAGGTAGTCTTTTTCATCCAAAAGGATGAAAAAATGTGCGTTTTGTAGCATTACGTTGCCAATATTAACGAAAAAACGATACCTTTACATTAGAATTAATCACGACAGTTATGAAAAAAATATTTTTTGCTCTTTCTTTGCTTGCTGTGGCGGCGACTGCCTCGGCTGCCGAATTCGCCGACACTTCTGTGCCTGACCAGATGATTGACCTTGGGGTGAGATTCGGCATTTCTTCATCAAATTTGTCTGCCGACATTCCACACGCTGGCGAGGAATGCAATTTCTCTTGGAAACGCGGTTTCACTGCCGGCGTGGTGATGAACCTTAACATACGCGACTTCTTCAGCATGCAGCCGGGCTTCTATTTCGAGAACCGCAGTTACGACTACTCTACAATACGCCACGACGCCGACAGGCGCGCTCTTGAGACAAACCTCGGACACACGCGCAGGTATGCGTTCTCAATCCCTGTCCTGGCTTCGTTCCATTTCAACATCTCCAACGCCGTGCGGTGGGACGTGGAAGCGGGTCCATACTTCTCCTTCGGAATCGGCGACGGAAAGGACGAGGTGACGGCAATTGCGGTCAGCGCGCCGAGCAACACTCCGGGAAGATACTCTTACATCACTGGAAAACGCGACTATTACGGCGACGACGTGTGGCAGCACCGCAATTTTGACTGCGGTGTGCAGATTGGCACAGGTGTGGAGGTGATGGACCACTATGTGTTCAACATCAGCTATCAGCGCGGTCTGCGCAATGTGGCTGGAGCGCACGATTTGGGCTGGTCTATGAAAAACAAGGGCTGGAACTTCGCCATCGGTTATAAGTTCTGACACAAATCCCTAACTGAAAGGTTTAAACGTGCCGCGGTGTTGACTATGTGCCGCGGCACGTTTGTGTATGCAGAAATATTTCCCTAATTTTGCTCCCGAAAAAGATTGGGGCTATGACTGCCCGCCATTGTTTTAGAAACATATATATAGAAGAATGTTACAAAGTTTCCGGTTTTTGAAGATGTTCCGCACGTATGTGACGTCGAGCATGCTTCTGATTGCCGCCACTGTGCTGGCTCTGGTTATTGCCAACACTTCGATGAGCGCAACATATTTTGAATTTTGGAATCAAACGGTCAGCCTATCGGTGGGCGACTTCAACCTTTTCAGCCACGGAGGTCACACGATGACTATTCTCGACCTCATCAACGACTTCTTCATGGCGATTTTCTTCCTTTCCGTAGGTCTTGAAATAAAACGCGAGATTCTTGTAGGAGAGTTGTCTTCGCCGCGCAATGCGATGCTGCCGCTTATCGGAGCGTGCGGAGGTATGCTGATTCCCGTGCTTGTGTTCTGGCTATGTGCGCCTGCCGATGCCGACGCGATGCGCGGACTTGCCACGCCTATGGCAACCGACATTGCTTTCTCGCTCGGTGTGCTGTCGATTTTCGGCAAGCGTGTGCCATTGGCGTTGAAGGTGTTTCTCGCCACTCTCGCCGTTGCCGACGACCTTGGTGGAATCATAGTAATCGCAACTTGCTACACCGCTCATCTTGATGCGGCATATCTGCTGTATGCCGGTGTCATGCTGTTGTTGCTGATAATCGGAAACATCAAGGGCATACGCTCCAAGATGTTCTACCTGACAATCGGACTGGCGCTTTGGTATGCGGTGCTCAACTCTGGCATCCACGCCACAATCGCGGGTGTGGCGCTTGCCTTCTGCATCCCTGCCACAATAAAGTCGTCGGTGCTGAAATCGGTGGAGCAGATCCGTGAGTGCGTGGCGTCGTTCCCGCAACAGACAATCACCGGAAAGCACTCTAACGCGCGTATCCTGACCCACAGGCAGGTGGATATGCTGAAGCAGATTGAAACGGCGTCCGACCACGTCATCAGCCCGTTGCAGGACATGGAGGACAACCTTCACACGCCGGTAAGCTTTATGATTATCCCTGTTTTTGCTTTCGCCAACGCTGGAATATCTTTCCAAGGCATGGGTTTCGACAACCTGTTCTCTGGTGTCGGACTTGCCGTAATGCTGGGTCTGGTGCTCGGAAAATTCCTCGGCGTGTTCTCTTTCTCCTGGCTTGCCATTCGCACAAAACTCGTGCGCCTGCCTAAAGGCAGTTCGTGGAAGGCGTTTGCAAGTGTGTGTATGCTCAGCGGCATTGGTTTCACCGTGGCTCTTTTCATTGCCGGACTCGCATACGACCCGCGACAGCATGCGTTGCTGCTTGCCGACGCCAAGCTCGGAATCCTCGCCGGATCGATCATGTCGGCTCTCATCAGCGTGGTGATGCTGCACTTATTCCTTCCAAAAAACACAGAATAGCGCATCTACAACCGCCATCCATCGGCGCGATGTATCACAAAAAAACCGCTCTTCGGCGGTTTAATATGTTAGCACGGGGTTGGCTCGCCTACCCCGTGACGTCAATCCATTCACATCTACCGCCGAAGAGCGGTTGTAGAAAACACCCCAGAAGGCGGCATTGTGAGGCACAGAACGCTGCGGAGCGTGTTCCTCAACGAGGCAGCATCTCCGCAGCCCATTCTGGCATATCTGAGCAATATCGTTTTGCCAACATACCATCAGTAGTTCGATAGAGCAATCTCGGCTTTTGATTCTCCACCGAATTATCATAGACATATGCCCTATCTACAAAGCAAATGGCTTTGGATGCATTTAATATCGATTTATAATAACGAGAGATTATTTTTGTTATCGGGACCTCATGACCACCATCAAGCACACGCTTTGTGATACGCATAACATTAATCTCCGGAGAATTTGTACATACAAAAAAAAGCCTTATAAAAAAGCCAGACTCGTGCGCTTTCTTCAAGAACTGTAATTTTTCTTCAGAAGACAAAACCGTTTCAAAAACAAAATCTTTTTTCTCTGCAAGGCAACGATATCTTTCTTCTGTTGCGACCTGTGCTGCTTTTAAAATTGCTGTCGGAGAATTCCAATCCCCAAAAGTTTCTTGAGCTATATTATCCGGATTGATATAAAGAGCATCTGCAGCCCACTCATTCGACAACAGTTGAATAGTGGCAGACGTCTTTCCTGATCCGTTTGGTCCTGCCACCACACACAATACAGGTCTTCTATCAAGCATGTTTTCTTAATGATTCTTGATACACCTTTATTTCTCTTTTTAAAGCGTCAAACCGACGGACAAGTTCTTTGCGGGCATTCTCTGTCGACTGCCGTGCCATTACTGCAACGCCCGACATTATCGCGTCCAACATTTTATCACTCGGCTCTACCATCGATGTCAACCGATATGAGTGCATTTCCTTTTCTGTCATAATGCTTTATCCATTAATCGTGTATGCAAAAATAATGACATTTCTTTAATTGTCCAAACTATATTGCCTTGTTTGCGCCAACTACCCCTTTCTTATTTCCCCGACAACCACATATTTATTTTTTCGGCAAAAACATTAATTTTGCACTTACGAAACTAAAAATGGCTGAAAATATGAAACATCTTCTTTTAACCGCCTGCCTGTGGCTTACTGTCTCCGCAGCGGCGCAGCAAAATGTAAAGTTTACGGAGTCAAGCATTGAATCGCCTGTGGTCAACGCCGACCGGAGCGTGACGTTTACCGTTGCCGCCCCCGACGCCCACGCTGTGGCTGTACACGGCGACTGGGAGGCTAACGGAGGCACTGCCGACTTGGTGAATTGCGGTCAGGGAATATGGAAATACACCACTCCGCCGCTGCCGTCGGAGATGTACACATACAGGCTGACTGTCGATGGTGTCGACGGCTTAGACCCTACCAATCCGTTCACGCGGCGCGACGTGGGGACGGTGTTCAGCATTTTTTATGTAGGCGGAGGATGCGCCGACTACTATCAGGTGCGCGATGTGGCTCACGGTTCTGTGGCGCAGGTGTGGTATCACTCCGACGCTCTGCATGCCGACCGCCGCTTGTCGGTCTACCTGCCGCCCCACTATGGCGAGTCCGGGAAGAAATATCCCGTGCTGTATCTGCTGCACGGAAGCGGAGGCGATGAGAATGCGTGGCTTGAACTCGGACACGCGGCACGCATCCTCGACAACCTTATCGCCGAGGGAAAGGCGGAACCGATGATTGTGGTGATGCCAAACGGCAACGCCGACAAGCAGGCCGCTCCAGGCGAGACGTCTGAGAATCTGTCTTACCGTCCGGCGATGACACACACGATGCCGAGCTACAAACGCGGGTCTTTCGAGTCGTCATTTCCCGAGATTGTGTCGTTTGTCGACAACAATTTCCGCACGTTGCCCGACAAGGCTCACCGCGCCGTGGCTGGGCTGTCGATGGGTGGATTCCACACGCTATTTATCGCTCTCAACTATCCTAAGGATTTCGGATATATCGGACTGTTCTCTGCCGGACTCGACTTCTCTGCGGTCGACTGCTCGCTGCCTGCCTACAACAATATGCCGCAGAAGCTGCAATCGCTGAAGCGTGAGGGCTACAGTCTGTTTTGGATTGCAATCGGCAAGGATGACTTCCTCTACGACCAAAACACGGCTTTCCGAACCACTCTCGACAACGAGGGCGTCGGATACGAATATCACGAATCTTCGCGCGGACACCTATGGTGCAACTGGAGGCAGTATCTGCTGCAATTTGTGCCGCGTCTGTTCCGCTGAATCAAAAATAGGCGCACTCGCCATCGGCGGGATTGTAGCTGTCAAACCAGTCGGCAAACCTCTGCCATTCTATCGGATGCAGTGCCACCCAACGCTTGAAGGCGGGCTGGTCGCCGTAGAGCGCCACATAATGGTTGTAGGCGTTCTCGCAGCCCGACTCGCGCACTGCTTTGAGATGACGCAGATAGGGGTTCTTGCTGTCGGCGATAAGTTCGTTGTTGAGCAGCTGGTCGGCAATTGCGGTGCGGAGGCGGCAAATGGTCTCCGCATCGAGCGCTGCCACCTTGCCGAGACTCTTGGCGGCAAAATCGAAATCAACGCTGTAGATCACGTCAAAGCGTAAGAACTCCCGCTCCAGATCGGCGGCGGTGGAATTTGTCGAGAGCGTGATGTTGGTTGCCGGAAAGTGAGTTGTCAGCGTGTCGCCGTCAACCCGGGCTATCGAGCGGTAAGTGTCGACAATGCCTTTGCTCACTGCTTCTATACGGCTTTTGTTCTCACTCTCTTTGGCAAGAAACATCTCGCCGTAGCACAAAGCAAGTTCGGGACGGTCGGAATTGAAAAGCAGCATGGCGGTGCGATAAAAGCCGGGAGTGTAGTCGGGTGCCACCTTGACAGCGCGCAGATAGCACGCCATAGCGGTCTTGCTGTCGCCGTCTATCAGCGCCATCGTGCCAAGTTCCACATGCAGCTTGCCGCTATTCGGAAACCGCTTGATTCCGTCGTAATACACGTCTAAGGCGCGCTTGCGGTCGCCTGCCATGTCCAGGGCGTTTCCAAGCATCGAGAATGTCTGGTCGTTGGCTTCCGGATAGTCTACCAGCGGAGCATACTCTGTTGCCGACTGGCGGTAGTTGCCTGCAAGATAGTAAGCATAGCCCAGTTCATAACGGGCATGGTAGTTTGTCGAGTCGGTGGCGAGCACGTCGCGCAAAATGCGTATCGACGGCGCATATTTACCCTCGTCCATCAGCGTTATCGCCTCGATTATCTTGTCTTCATGTTTTATGCGCTCCGCCGTGGCTGGTGCAAAGGCAAAAGTCAGCGCTATAAGTGCTAAAAGAATCTTTTTCTGCATATTTCTACATATTGTTTATCCACACAAGCAACGAAAGCAACGCCACGACAACCGCAACCACCCAAAAATGCACATTGCCGCCCTCATTGCGTTCGAGTGCCAGCCGCAACGTTGCGCTGTCGGTGATTGCGCCGTCGGCACAGGCGCGGGCAATGCGCCGCAGGCGGCGGGGCTTCACCGACGACACCGCGAGCACACGCAGCATAAGCCGTCCCCAGTCGGCAACAGCGTTGCCTTCGCCTCGGGTAATCGGCGTGGTGAGACGCAGGCTTCTGCCATCGACAACCACATCGCGAGCAGTAAGGCGGAAACCGTCGGGCACATCGTCAAGACGGTCCGGCAACGACTGTTGCAGCAACGTCAGCAGACGGCCGTCGACAGCGCCGCGACTGATAAGCGTTTCGAGCGTTGTTTCCATAATGCAAAGTTATGCCTTATTTTCCAATCTTGCAAAAGCCCACACAAAATAATCTCATCACAAAGACCTCATTCCGGCAGGATGCACCATCGGCATAGGCGAAAAAACCGCCGAAGAGCGGTTTCATAAACGTGACCCTGGGATGCCCCATCGTCGCAATACACCGCCATAGGCGAAAAACCGCCGAAGAGCGGTTTCATACGTTAGCACGGGGTTGGCTCGCCTACCCCGTGACGCCAAAGCATCACCCATCTACCGCCGAAGAGCGGTTGTATAAACGTGACCCCCCGGTTTGCAAACCCAATGACACCCACACAAACGCAATCACCTTGCAAATAACTTATACAACCGCTCTTCGGCGGTAGATTCCTCATTCAACAACTAGCCCCAGGTAGGCAAGCCAACCTGGGGCTACGATTATACAACCGTCCTTCGGCGGTTGCCTCACCACATCGTCCGCCATCACCCATCGGATTGCGCATCCACATC
>ENA-ORNF01000816-ORNF01000816.1-human-gut-metagenome-genome-assembly--contig:-NODE-816-length-30117-cov-5.360788_pt1 | contig 30117 bp, 27 predicted proteins | sample MGYA00242110_ERZ509012 | MGnify/ENA primary metagenome ERZ509012 (study PRJEB26280, sample SAMEA2338714) | human gut metagenome | biome: human gut; feature: human-associated habitat; material: faeces...
CGACATTTTTAAGATATGTAAAGCAAGGGTTTTATGACGAAAACTGGTGCGATTTCAGTCAAGACAGGGATTTGTACGAATAATTTATATTCAAAATGTTGGTTAAAAAGATTGCCTAGGTGGGCAATATACAAAAATATAAGCCATGTGGTTAAATAGGATTATTGGAATAAGAATTAGGTTTTAACAAATTTGTGTCCGTTGTTATGCCTATTTTTTGTTGCTTTTAGAAAGAATAGGTGTTTATGTCTGACCACGGCAAGAAAGATGTTGGGGTAAACCCCAATATACAACTAACGTTAATTTTGATTGTTTTAGTTGTGATTGCAACTATTTATGCTTATTTTTTATTTAATTACGAAATTAAACTGACTGATACTAATGTTCAATTGTTACAACCTCGTTCGAATGCCAATGCATCTCTGATGTGCGATGATAAGATTTTAATAACAGGTGGTTTTAATTCTTCAATATTCAGTTCAACAAGTACCTTAAAAGGTTTCAATTCAACAGAAATTTATGACATAAAAAATCAAAAAATAACAAAAGGACCTGATATGCATTTTTCAGGTGACTATGTTTTTGAACAATTTTCACTCCCTAATTGTGAAATTGTTTTTGCCGGTCAAGAAGGATTTGAAATATATAATCCGACGACAAATAAAATTGAACTTGTAGAGAATAATATTATCAGTAAAAATTCAAATTACTATAGACCAACTTATACACTTTTGAAAAATGGTAATCTGTTAATATCGGGAGGATTAGATAAGAAAAGAATTAACAATACAAAATCCGAAGAATATTTTTCAAATAGTGCTTATATTTTCGATACTAAAAACAAAAAAATCAGAAAAATAGAAAATCTTCCAATTCCGCTGTTTAGCCATTCTTGTTATCTGGCAGAAAATGGTGATGTATATATATTAGGCGGAAAAACAAACAGTAACGGTGATTTAAAACGCGCAACAGGAACATATAATTCAAAAATTATTAAGTTCGATAGTAAAACAGAGAGATTTTCTATTGTTGGAGACAACACAATAAAAGGCTCTGATAATAAGAATATAAAATGTGCACTTGATATTATTTCAAAAATATATAAATTAAATGATAAAGAAGTAATTGTAATAGGAGGAACAGCTGCCGACTTTAATGATTATGACACAATATACAAGTTGAACTTAGAAAGTTGTGAATATGAACTATTATATATGACAAATAAACAACTTCCAGGGGAACACTCAATTTTCAAAAATAATAACAAAATATATTTGCAGGATACACATTCATTTTTTGGTGGAGTAAATATCTTTGATGTGAATAAAAAGACTATGAAGCATCAATTTTCAATCAAATTTCAAATGGGAAGTACTGTAATTCCGATTTGCAAAAATCAATTCATTTTAATAAGCGATGATGATAACAAAATCTATAATGTAGAAATAAAAAATAAATAAATAAAGGAGAAAATAATGTCTTGCATAGATGAAAGTTTTTTGCTTAGTTCTGCTGCACTAAGCGTTATAGTTTTTACTAAATATAGTAACAAAGCTATTGATGTTTTTGTATCAAAATTAAATGAAGAATATCCAGATGTTGATATTACTAGAGATAAGTTGTTTAACTTTAATCAAATGAAATCATTTGATGAAGCTAAAGACTTATTTATGGAAATGAACCCAAATGTTTCAGACAAGACTTTTCGTAACGAACTATATGAAAAATATAATGCTTTTCAACATACATTTATTCCTGCACAAATGGCAAGAACTTTTGGTAAAAATATCACTATTGAAATGGGGCTTCAAAAGGAAATCTTCAATTGGAGCAGCGAAAAATCAAATTATACCAAAAATATTTCTGAAAATGATCCTATTTACAATACTAAATTAATTTCTTTTTATCAAGATACATATAAAGATCTTCATAATAATGATGTTGGTGCATTCTATGGTGAAAAAATTGCAGAAGCAGCAGTGGAACCTTTCTTTGAACCAGATGGAAAATTAAAAAATGATGATATAGATTTAAGCAATATTCCAATGACAATTTGAAGAAACTGAAAGCACGCAAAACGAAACTGCTCGGAAATATAAAGGTCGTCATCTTCTGTCAAAATTACTTTTCCGTCAAAAATTGAAACCTTAATTGGTGAAAGATTGACTATTTTTCCGATGTATACAGGTTTCAAATCAATCGGATTGTCTCTGCCTTTTAATGCACCTTTAAGAACATTTATTAAGTTATCTTCATGTTTTGTCATAGAATAGTGAACTTTTCTTTTTAATATGCGTTAATACTATTGAGTGTTTAATATGATAAAAAAATTGTTTTCTGTTTTATTATTTATGTGTTTGTTTCAATCAGTTGTGTATTCTTATACCCTTGAGGTTACGGAATGGGACCAAACAGAAGATACACAGTTATACAAAAAACTTGATGAGGCATATTGGAAAAACCATTATATTGACGAGCACACCATTAATGGTGGTTCTAATGCATATTACAAAGAGGTCCTTGAACCATACGAACTAAACAAAAAAAAATGGTCGGAAGTTCCCAAAAAGTATTATAAAATCGAGACTAAGTAGTTTTTTGTTCTCTTTTCTTTAGATTTACTGCAATTTCTTCTCTATTTCTATAAATCCTATGGTTTGCAGAAGTTATAAGGTATAACCCATTTAACCCGTATTCTTTATATCGAGAGGTATTATTACCCCTTTACCTGCTCTGTGGTCCGCTATAATATTAAGACTGATTTCTTCCGTTAAACCCCATTAGATAATTACTGGGTATTAGTTGGTAATTAGTGGTAATGTGTGGGGAAATAGTGGGGAAATTAAATAATTCAAGAGATTTTCTTTACAAAAAAAACAAAAAAGACAAAACCCGAAAGTCTTGTCTTTGCTTTGTCTTTAAATGGTGGGCCCGGAGGGATTCGAACCCACGACCAAGGGATTATGAGTCCCCTGCGCTACCGCTGCGCCACAGGCCCGTGACGACTTATTTATTAATTTTTTTATCATAGGCTTGCGGTAGCGATGCTACCTTCCCTCTCCTCGAAAGACATTTAGTCTTTCTCGTCGGCAGAGTGCCACAGCCCGTGACAACTTTTGTTAATCAAGGTTTTTGTCTCACTCACTCAAGTCAATATCGTTTATCGAAACTGAATATTACTCTCGTTCGTGTCGCCATCGTTTAAAAGTGTTTGCAACATCTTTAAACAAGCCGTGATTTCTGTCTTAGAAACGATTGCCTTAGATATTGGGCAACCTCTCTGACTATTATTAACATATCATTCACAAAAATCACGGTCAAGTTTATGTTAAGAAGCCTTAAAATATCGGCGTTTTAAATAATTTAATGTTATTTTATATATTTTGTCAAAATATTCATTATTTCGAATTTATCCTTCAAACCGAGGTAGCGATTGACTTCTATTCCGTTTTTGAAAATTATCAGTGTCGGAAAAGCAGTGACGTTGAGTTTGTGGATGACAAGTGGTGACTCTTCGCTATTTATCAAGCCTGTTTGAATTTCGGGCATGTCGTTCAAAATTACTTTTTGTTTTGTGCAATATCCGCACCAAGGAGCAGTAAACCAAACTGTTTTCAGCCCATGCTCAATATATTCGTAAAAATTATAGTCTTTTAATTCTTCTATCATTTTTGCTCCTTTTTGAAAAATAATAACTTTTCCGATGGCAAAAATAATCGGTTAACAGGGTTTTAGTCGAGTTATAATTCTTTTACGTCGTCCTTGATGAGGTAGCACATTTCCTCGTGAAAATCAGCATTTGCGACCTTTTCTATCGGCAATTTGATATATTTTACGGTAGCATTTGCAAGGAGGTTGTTTTCGTTGTCATAGAGTGCAACATCTGAGGTGAAAAATTTCGACAAATCCTTTGTTACAAGACCTTTTCCGATAATGTCGATATTGTAGGGAACAGGTTTTCTGTATTTAATTTCCATTGACATTGTTGCACCTAAAAGTCCGTAATTTTTAACCCAAGCAGCACGGAATGCAAGTTCGTCGAGCATTGCTGCAATCAAGCCTCCGTGGACTCTTTGAGGAAAACTTTGGTGGTGTTCGGAGTAGAAAAATTTTGTCATAACCGAACCGTCTTCCATATTATAAAATTGTGCCTTTAAACCTTGTTCATTCTCCATTCCGCAAATGTAGCACATTTTGCTGTTTCTTTGTTTGCTAATGACTTTCATAGTTGGCTCCTTTTTTCTTATATTAGCACGAAAAAAATCTTTGAATTGCAACGAAGGCGGTATTTTGATATAATTTTCAAGTAGGAGAATTTATGGTATACGGTTGTCAGCATGTTTATAAGACGATTTTTTTGTACCCATATATCATAAAAGCGTGTTGTCCAGGAAACGGAAAGTGTATTGTGCTTGGCAAATATCCGAGTTGTGTTTCGTACAAAAATTTACTCCATAAGTCAAAAATGTTTTTAGATGCCTTTAAAAAAGGTTCAGTGCCTAAAAGTTGCCGTGATTGTTTCAATGTCGTTGATAATTTTGATTGGTCATCGGTCGATGATGTCAAAATCGACACATTTTACATTTCAAATTGGTTCGATTGTAATGCAAATTGCATTTATTGTGTGAATAATTGTATTACAGATAAAAAAATTACGAACGAGGTTCATAAGTCGCCCTGCTACGACGTTTTACCGTTATTGAAATATTTGAAAAATGAAAATCTTGTCGGCGAAAAATTGAAAGTTTTTATCACAGGTGGAGAACCTGCTCTTTTCGCTGAAATCCCCGATGTGATTGATTTTTTCCGAGAAAATGATACAACATTCTTTTCTGTTTTTTCATCAGGAATTTCTTATTTTGAGCCTTTTCATAAACTTTTGCAGTCAAATATTCGTACAGAACTCATAATTTCGCCTGATTGTGGAAATCCTGATTTATACAAGAAAATCAAGCGTGTTGACCATTTTTATGACGTTTTTGAAAATATAAAAAAGTATGGTGAAAATTGTTCTCCTAACAACAAAATTATTGTGAAATACATTTTTATCAAAAATGTAAACGATAATAAACAGAGCATTTTAGAATTTTTGGACAAAGTTGAAGAATACTCTTCGTCAAAACAATATTATGTCTGTTTTGATGTAGATTATAATTACAAAAATCTTGAAAAATCGCCTATTTTAGATTTAATGAAATTTTCTGACGAAGAAGTTCAAAAAAGAAATTTGAACAGATCATTCGCCTTGGTTATTGAACACTTATTGAAAAATTTATAAAAATATTAAAAAATTACCATGTCATAAGAAAAATTGGTACTAAAAAAGCCCCCACAAGTGAGGGCTTTAGAGTTAATACCCGTAATTATTTTACTGCTTTCATTACGTTGTTAGTAATGTCTGTTCCTTCTGAGTAAAGAACTACGCTCTTTGCAACAACCAATTTATAGCCGTTTGCTCTTGCTTGTTGAGCGATTACCGCTGAGATATTTTTGTCAATCGCTTGTAATTTTTGAGCATATTCTTGGTTCATTTTGTCTTTTTGAGCATTAAGGCTCTTTGTCAATGAGTCTTCAAGTGCTTTTTTCTTTGTTGCATTTGTTTCTGCTTGGAGTTTCTTTTGTGCATCTTGAAGTGATTTTGAGAACAATCTTTCTTGTTCTTGACGTTGCTTTTTCAAGTTTGCAACTTGTTGTGAATTTTCAACAACTCTTGGCACATCAACGACAGCGTATTTGAAGGTCGTATTGGAATTAGTAACTGCTGCTGTTGCTACGTTTGCACTACCGATTGCCAAAACAACTGCCATTGCTATTGTCATTAATTTTGAAATTTTTTTCATGTTTTCTCTCCTACAAATCGAATACAGAATTATTATACTACAATGCTGAAAAAATGCATGTTTATTACAAAAAGTTTCACTTTCTTTACAAAATTATAAATAACACTATTTGTGTCTAAGACAGAAAAGGTTGTTATCTATCCCTCTTTTGACGAAATTATTTCTCCATTCGAGGTTATAATTTTTAAAAATATATCTCAAAATAGCGTTGTCAGAGCCGTATAAAAAGGGTTTTCCAAAATTAGTCAAGCCAAATCCCTCTGCAATAAAAATTACATCGTAATTATTTTTTTTCAGATTTTCAATAATTTTATCCTCTCCGATTGCCTCATAGTATAGTCTGTCGACCATTGGCATATTCAAATCAACTTTTCTGTCAGTCAAAAAGTTCAAAGCCATTCCTTCTTGCAAAATTAATACTTTTTGATTTTCTGTTGTATTTGATTGAATATATTTTATTGCATTGTTTAAACATGTGGCTTCTCTTTGCGGTAAGTAAACAGTTCCTTTTGGAGTCGAAATCTTCGTATTGTTCGTCTGTCTTTGAAAAAAATCAAATACAAAAAAATAAATTAAATAGCAACTTAGTGCAAATATTGAGAATTTTTTGATATCTTCAACGCTGAGTTTCGTCTGTTTGGGCAAAAATTCAATCAATAACACTATTAGTGCTATTATTGCAATCGGTGCAGTATAGAGTCCATATATTGACAGAACTAATGACCAAAACATTCTTACAGTAAGGGCTATCGCCGATAATGTCAAAATCATTAAAGGTAAATTTGTTTTAATTGATTTGAATTTCCAAACCAATAACACAAATAGTGTTATTGGTATAAATACGGTATGTATCCATACTTTTGTGCTATTCAGAAAAAATGCACAAATAAGAGCAGCTATCCAAAGGAGTTTTGTATTTTTTGTTTTAGAATATAAGAAGATTGCTGTTCCGTAAAAAATTAAAAGATTAAAAATTGTTGTACCATACAGAGAAAATTTTCCAAATGTAAATATCCCTCCGGTCATACCCAAATGATATATCATTGCCTCTGTTGAAAAGAATGTTTTCATAAATTCAGCAGCAGAAATTATATCATTAAAAGAAAGTCCTTGAAGAAAGAGAATACTAAGTGACAGGGCAGGAATGATTGAAAAAGCGACTATGTTTATACAATTTTCTTTTATATTGCAAGGTTTAGCCCAAAACGAAAGATAAATCATTATAGGCAAAATTAATCCATATTCCCCTTTAAAAGTAAATGCAATACCAGAGAATAAATATGCTAATACCAAGAAATAAAATTTGTTAGTTTTTGTATATTTTATCGCAAATAAAATTGCAAAAGCTGAAGTTGTCAATCCGTATGTGAAACCTGTCGAATAAGGCAAAATCATGTTGAATAGAGTACCGTGATAAACTGATACAAAAAGAGTGGTAACGGATATAAGAAAAGAAATCTTTTTATCTAAAAAATTTTCTGACAGTAAATAAAGAGATAACACAAATAGTGTTATATTAAATAAACCGCAAAGTTCGAGAGTCTGAATGGTCGTTCCAAAAATTAAGTATGCCAAGGCATTGAGTTGATATGCGAGAGGAAAATAAATACATAAAATATCTTTATAAAGAACATTTCCTTTTAAAACCGCTTCTGAAAATAGCATTTCCCGTCCCACGTCTGTCATTATGTTTGCGTAGTGTCCCTTGAAAAACAACCAGCCTACAATCGAAATGATAGCGAGCAAAAGACAGTTGCACAAATTTGTTTTATCTTTATAAAAAGTTTTGATTTTTTCCATGATTTCCTCTGTTTGATGAATTTATTATATCTGATTTTTTGTTTTTTTTCACAAAAAAAGAACGGATTTTGTCCGTTCCTTTTTGTATTAAATCGAATTATTTGTTGAGGAGTTGTACTTTTTCAACGTCTTGAGGAAATTTTCCTTCAGGAATTGTTTTGTAAACTCTGTAATTGATGTCTGCGAAGCAGTTATCAATATCTTCGATTTCAGCCAATTTATCTTCGTTAATGCAGCCTGTTTCAATCATATCGGCAATAACTTCGAATCTGTGAACGTGTTCGTTGAACCGTTCTGTTGCGTAGTCTTTTGCTTGCCATGTTGTGATAAGGAACGGCCAGTCAGAAGATTGGAGCAAGAGGTTTTCACGAGCCAATTGAGCCAATGCTCTTTGCATTAATTTATCTTCAGGCATTTTGTCGTAAGCATCTGCGATTGCTGACATTCTCTTTTCACAACCGTGAATAATCGGCCACATCCATTCTGTGAGGTTGTTATTCCATACATAGAAGTGTCCGCCTTGTCCCCATGATGATTCAGGGATTTGGATTGCTTCTTTTGGTGGGTGTTTTTCGATGTATTCACCTGCTGTCATCATTTGAACGTCAGGAAGATATTGGTTCAACTTTTTGATAACTTGTTTGATGAATTCAACACCTTCGAACCACCAGTGTCCGAATAATTCTGTGTCGAATGATACCATTACGAGACCTTCTTTACCGTTGTGTGTGTTTTTGTAATCGTTCAACAAGTGGTAAATCAAAGTTGTGTAGTGGTCTGAGTTCAAGTTGATTTGTGACATTGCAAGTACGGGGTCGTAAAGCATTTTGTCACCCAAACCGGCAGATGCTGAAGTAATTCTCCAGTAGTGCATACCTGATTTGTCATCTTTCTTGTGGAATTCACGGTAGCAACCATCACCAGGATATCCGTCTGCTGCTGACCAAACTTGGTAGCCTGCACGTTCGTTTCTACCCATAACCGCAACTTGTGCATCTGGAAGCCAATAAGCACTATATGTGTCATAGCCTGTTGCTTCTCTTTCCGGAAGCGGAATGTATTCAATGTTTCCGTAAACACCAACGACTCTTCTGTTTCCGATTGAGTTACCGCCTTCGATTACGTGTGATTCGGTGAAGAAGTATTGAATGTCGTTGTTTTGCAATGTCAATTCGATTGCAGGACGCCATTTCTTTTCGCCGTCTTTTCCGATGTATTCGTAACCTTGTCTGTACGCACATTCAGGCAACCAGCAACCTTTTGCCTTTTTGCCGAATAATTTCTTTGTTGTTTGTGAACCAACGCTGAATTGTGCGTTCAAGTTTGCATCTGTTGCCAACAACGGTGAAAATCCGTGTGTTGCACCTGATGTAGTGATTTCAATACAACCTAAATCTTGGTATTTTTTGAATGCTCCAATTAAATCTTTGTTGTATTTGTTTATAAAACTATCTTTGATGTGTGTAAACCAATCAAAATAATATTTTGCAAGATATTTTAAGTGTTGTGAGTTGGCAATGTTGGGATCCGGATATCTTTCCAAATCTTCTGAAACTTGCTTAATTCTTGAATCCAAATATTCAATGAAACCTTCTTTTAGGTGTTCATCAATTAATTGTTCAGCCAAAATCGGTGTGATACCGACTGTCAATTTTGCTTTGATACCTTCTTCTTCGTATAACTCAGAAATAGCGTTCAAAAGCGGAACATACGTTTCGCACATACATTCATATAAGTTCTCTTCTCCGAAAGGCCACATACCTGCTTTTCTGTAATACGGAAGGTGGCTGTGAAGCATAAATACAAATTGTCCGACTGACATTATAGTCCTCCTAATTTAATTTTCGTTAATGTTAATCTCTATATGAAATGGCTCTCAGCCCTATTGAATTGATTATATTGTTTTTATAGCATAAACAAAAAAAAATTGTCACCCTACTGTACTAATACTATTGTATTATTTACAATGTGCAACATTAGTGATATCAAGGCTTTACGAATTTTAAATTCTTTGTTATAATACTTAACATATAAAACATATCGATTACAAATAACACAAATAGTGTTATTTTGCGAAAATAGGGCGTTTCTGAGAGTGTTTTTTTCACGAAAAGGCATGCTCGAAACAAAAAAATTTTGAACATTGACAAACTGAATATTTTCATGGGGACGCTATGGATTTGACGGGGCGATTGAGGTAACCGTGCTGCGAGTTCCGGCGATGTTCCGGGTTATCAACGATCAAACGATTTACATGCTAACAATGTAATCAAAGCTGACTTCTCAAGAGTTAGAACTCTTGCTGCTTAGTATTTAAGCAGGTCACCTCTGTATGACCAACTTGCCGTTGTGCAGGGGAAATTATGCAAGTTGCTGCGTATGACGGTTGTAAATACGCCTAAGATTACAACCAAACTCGGCAGAGTCTAATGTGCTTTATCGGTATGTAGGGAATTGGTTCGTGCCACAATATCGACAAGAATAACAGACCTACACTCGTAGATGTACGTTTATTTCCGTTTCGGACGTGAGTTCGATTCTCACCGTCTCCACCATTTAAAAAAGACTTCTTTTAAGGTCTTTTTTTTTGCTTTTTTGAGGTTTGTTGTATTTTGACACACAGTTTGAGAAAAACAGATGGTTTGAGAATACTCCCTCACCCCCCCTAAAATTAAGACTTTTTCATGGTCGGAAGTCTAAAAATCAGAATTCTCAAACTGTACGAATTTGTTTGTTTTGTGTGTGAAATTGTTTTTTATTCCATTAAAAAAAATCAACTTATTTCTGTTTTTTAGCCTTGTTTGATAATTTCAGCCAGTTTGAGAATTTCGGTTACGCACATTTTGAAATTTAACCAAATTTTGTAAAAATTTGATTTGATACGAAACCGACACAAAGGTCGGAATTAGTGTTCCAATTTCTTGCATTCGGAGTTAATGTGTCAGTACGATGAGTAATGAAGAATTTATTAGCATTAATAAAGTTGCAGAAGCAAAAGGCTTAAAATCAAATCGTTCTTTACGATTAGAGATTAATAAACCTGAAAGTAAATATATTGCTCGTGAAGTAAAAGTCAATGGTGGAACATCTTACGAGATTCTTTACTCCTCTTTAGAGCCAGAGATACAACAAAAACTTCGAGAGGGTAATACCAAATCCACAGCACTCATACCTCTAAATTACCAACCAACGACTTTTGTATCAGAAAGTGCAAGACTAACTTCACTTGCAAGGTTAGACATTGTAAAAGCACTTCTTAATTATCGCAAACGATTTTCAACTAAAAAAGAAGCTGATTCAATGTTTTTGGATTTATACAATTCTGGAATGTATTTACCTAAAGTTTTTAAATTTATCGGAACAATTTCAATCGGAACTCTTCACCGTTGGGTTAAAAATTATGAAAGATATGAAAACGCAGAGTGCCTTATTCCTCAGTACAAATTTAATAAACAAGGTGAATATAACACAATTCTAACCGATGAAATGAAACATATTCTTTTAAGATTTCTATTACATCAAAATAAATTTAACTATGGAAAAGCCATAAAATTGACTAAGGGAATTCTTCGTAAGCAAGGTTATGAAAACCTACCTTGCGATTTAACATTTAAACGTTATGCTGAAAACTTTAGAAAAAACAATTATGCAGAATGGGTTTTAAAACGTGAAGGAATGAAAGCCTATCACGACAAGGTTGAACCATATATTGAAAGAGATATTTCAAAAATTGAAGTTGGAGATATTATTATTGCCGATGGTCATGTCCTTAATTTTCAAGTTATTAATCCGTTTACTGGGAAGCCAACGAGAGCAACTCTCGTTGGCTTTTTAGATTGGAAATCAACTGCACTCGTAGGTTATGAAATTATGATGACTGAAAACACCCAATGTATTGCATCAGCACTTCGTAACTCAATTCTTAATCTCGGAGTAATACCAAAAGTAGTGTACCAAGATAATGGGCGAGCTTTTAAATCAAAATATTTTCAATATTGTGATTTTGATGAAGATGGTTTCAATGGGGTTTATGCAAACTTAAATATTCATTCTGTATTTGCAAAACCATATAATGCTAGGGCAAAAGTTATAGAAAGATTTTTTAGAGAATTCCAAGAAGAATTTGAAAAAATGATGCCAAGTTATATTGGAACAAGTATTGAAGATAAACCAGCGTGGATGAAACGTGGTGAAAAGCTACATTTAAAATTACACGAAAATGAAACTAATAATCATATTCCAACGGTACAAGAAGTAATTAAATACATTAATTGTTGGTTAGAGTTTCACAACAAAAAGCCTTGCCCCAATGATCGTTCAAAAAGTATTCAAGAAATGTTGGATGGAGTTCAAAAGCAACATATAATATTTATATACAAATATCTTTTATATAAAAGTAGGCTACAGTGAACGTAGTTATATTACATTTAAATAATGACAATATAACAATAAAAGTAAAAGTAAAAGATATTCAATTAAGGCTATTATAAATTAGTTGTAAATAAGAGTACCTCTGAAAGTTTAGTGAATCATGAATACAAATTTGCAGATTAAAAATTTATGAAGCATAGACTTAATTAATCAGAAATATTGCAACTTTCCTTAAGAGTATTATAATGTAATTTATCGTGTTTTTCTATTGTATCTAATAATAAAGCTATTGCTCCTATTAGATAACCTTTGTCAAACAATATTTCGGGATGAACATGTGATTCGTCATTTACGATTCTGTATAATACAGTGTATTTTGTAGTATCTTCTTTTAATTCTTTAACATATTTGATTAACTTATCTAATGGATTTTGATTGTTCGGAATCTTATATTGCAAATAATTATCCAAAAATCTTCTGGCACAGTGCCCTATGACATATATATCTGCATTAGTATTATCTTTATTAAAGTTGTATAATTTATGGAAAAAATACTCGTATTCTGAATCATATTTTTCTAATTCTTTAGGTAGTTTTTCAATAATAGAGCTATTTCCGTCTCTTTTTACATAATAGTAATTTATATTGTTTTTTCTTTTTAATAATCGATACAGCTCAAAGTTGTGAGTGGTTACAAATGTTTGATTAAAGCGATCTATGACTTCTTTTATCATTACGCTAATAGAATAAATATGATTTTTATCTAAACTTGATATTGGATCGTCAATAAACAATATTTCATCTTTTGAAGTTTTGTTATTTATAGAATCTTGAATTTTAGTAAAGAAATGTGCAAATGCGATTGCAGTTCTTTCGCCATCACTAAGATTATTTGCTGGTTTCCCATCATTCCTATAAAGTTTCGTTATATCAACTAATTCTCCTTTATTATTTCGAGCTTTTTCTACTTTTAATGTTATGTTTGAGTTTCCAATAAATAATCTTTTGAGAATTTTATTTATCTCTTCTGCTCCTTTTTTGACATCTGATATTTTTGCTTCTTCAATTTCAATTTGAGAGTCCAAATCTGTAATTTGTTTTTCGGTTTTTGTTTTCCCAATTTCAGCATCAGCAAGCCCTTTTACAGCACTTTGATAACTAGGATCAGATAATAATTCTGCAATAATACAGTTTTTTAATTCACTTTTAATTTTATTTTTTTCATCATTCTCATTGTCAATAAACTTATTATGTTCATCAATTAACTGATTTAAATCTTTTATTATTTCGTTTAGTTTGTCCGTATTTATAGTAAGCTTACTTTGAAATATTAAGTGCCTATTGTCAGATTTTGCTTTTATAAGATTTTTTATAGCTCTTATTTTATTATTATATTTCAATATTTCATCACTACAAGTTTTATGGACTTCTAAATAACTATTTCGACATTTATCCACAATGGTCGCAGGAGCTGGCATTTGAATATTGCATTCATTTAAATTTATATCAAAATTTTGCAAATCTTGCCCTAAATTATCATATTCAGATTTAAAAACGTCATCTAAGTTTTTTAAATACTCTGGAGCTAATTTTGCACCACAAAACAAACAAGAATCTTCATTTTTATGGATACTTAAACCATATTTTACCCATTCTTCTGCATTTTTTTCTTGTAATTTTATAATCACAGATGAAGGTGTGACTGACTTTTGTAATAATATTGTAAGTTCATCTATGTTTATTGTTGAAATCTTGTCTATCTTTTTAATTTTTAAAAATGTAGTAGGATTTTTTAATGTTTTTATTTTCGCATCTTTTTCACTATCTTCTAATATGTAATTTTTTAACTTCGAGATATCCAAACTGTCTTCAATAGACTTTATATATCTAGCAGTGAATTTTTCTGATAGAAATCCATCTATCACCAAAGCATAGTCACTTCTTTTTTTATTATATTCTTTTTCGTAAAGGTCATATTGTCGAGCAAAGTCTGTTTGGTTTTTTATTAACACTTGTCTTTGTTGTTTTAATTTTTTTATGTTTTCTAAAGTTTCTGTTGCTTTATCAGATACAACGATTATATTACTCGTAAATTGTTTCTCGAAAAATAAGTTATTTTTTATATAATCAGAATTAAATGTATGCACTTTAATAGCATCTGCTTTTGAGATATCCAAATCCCCTAAATTTGCAGTTTTTAAATAGAAATCAGCATCACTGTCAATATTTTTATCCTCAGCAACACCATTATAAAAAGCGAATATTCTAGATAAAGTAGTTTTGCCAGAATAATTCCAGCCGTATATAACATTATATATGCCAAAATCTGGAGTAACTCCTTGAAAATTTTGAAAACGTCTATATTTTGTGATATTAATGTTTGTGATGATTGGAGTTTGTTGCATTTTTAGACCATAGTTTTGTTAATTGTAAAATTATAATATCATAAATAAAATTTTATAAATCCAAAATTCTCAAACTGTCTGTTAAAAATGCTCAAACCATGTGTTCATTTACATTTGTAGTTGAGTTTTTTATGCCCAAAATGGCGGAGCGTCTTAAATCGAGTGGCGATTTTTGTTGAAAATCCCCACCGATTAGGTCTAAAGCCCATCTGTCGGAGTAGTTCTCGGGCTTCACACCCTCGAAAACTCCGACATCATCACCGTCTCCACCATTTAAAAAAGACTTCTTTTAAGGTCTTTTTTTTTGCTTTTTTGAGGTTTGTAGTTGAGTTTTTTATGCCCAAAATGGCGGAGCGTCTTAAATTGAGTGGCGATTTTTGTAGAAAATCATCAACGATTTATAGGTCTTTGTGGCTAAAAGCCATTTTAATAATAAGATTACCAACCTGCTGATTTTTCAGAGGGGGTTAAATTTTTTGAAATTTGTGTCATAATATAATTGCCTCACTCGGGTATTTATTTTGTTCCTACATTATGATTAATCGGGAGAGTAAGCTTTCTATAAGCCATGCAGTATACCTGTCGCTGTAACAGGAAACGGATTGACTTAGGCACTCACCCACCTGCGAGACTCGCAGGCAACAAAATCATGCTCGGGCGGGGCTTTTTTGTGTCAATTTTTAACCAAAAACGAGGACTTTATTAAGTCCTCGTTTAAAATAACACTATTTGTTGTATTTTTGATAACACTATTTGTGTTTATTTTGTAATCCCTTGCAGTGCAATTAAAAACACTATTTGTTGCAAAGTTCTTTGTACATTTGATAGTATTCTTTTGCACTTTTATCCCATGAATAGTCGTAATTCATAGCGGAGTTAATCATAGCGTTTCTTGTGTCTTTATTGTGGTAAACGCCGATTGCACAGTAAATTGCTTGCATCATATCCCAAGAATCATATCTCCAGAATTTGAAGCCGTTACTGTTATCCAAAGGATAGCCGACGATTGTGTTATCCAAGCCACCTGTTGCTCTAACAATAGGTAACGAGCCGTATTTGAGTGCAACTAATTGGCTAAGACCGCAAGGTTCGAATTTCGATGGCATCAAGAACATATCTGAACCTGCGTAGATTTTGTTTGCCAATTTGCCGTTGTAGCCGATGTAAACTCTGATGTTTTCAGAAGTTTTGCAGAGCCAATCGAGGTATTCTTCGTAACGTTTTTCGCCTGAACCCAAGATAATGAGTTGAGCGTCCATGTTGCGAAGTTCGTGTTCTGCGGCATAGAACAAATCCAAGCCTTTTTGGTCAACGAGCCTTGAAACAAAGCCGATAACAGGTTTTTCGGGGTAATAAGGAAGGTTAAATTCTTTGCAGAGTTCTTTTTTGCACTCAGCCTTACCTTTTTTGAATGTTTTTGATGTGTAATTTTTAGGAATTGATTTATCTTTGTTCGGGTCGAATACAGAGTAATCGATACCGTTCAAGATACCTCTAATTTTGCCTTGATTGCAGCGGAGAGTGTAGTCCATACCCTCGCCGTATTCGGGGGTCAAAATTTCTTCTGCGTACTTCGGTGATACCGCAACGATTCTATCTGAGTAGTTAACGGCCCCTTTGAGCCAATTCAAACTTCCAAAATGTTCGCAACCGTAACTGTGGAAAACGTCGCAGATATACATATTTGCAAAATTCAAAATGTCATAACTGTATTGACCTTGATATGCGAGGTTGTGGATTGAGAATACGCATTTTGTATCTTTATAAAATTCATCGTATCTGTAACTATTTTTGAGGTAAATCGGAATCATTGCAGTATGCCAATCATTGACGTGGAAAATGTCCGGTCTAAAGTTGATTTTCTTTGCATATTCTAAGCAAGCAAGCGAGAAACATACGAAACGTTCTTGTTCATAACGGTGGTCTATGTTTTTCGGATAAACTTCGTGTGTGCAGCCGAAATATTTATAGTTTTCGATAAAATAAACGTCAATGTCTGTGTCGGGTAATTTTGTCGTTCTTAATGTGAACGTATATAGTGCGTTTCCGAAACGAATTGACATTTCTGAGCCTGGAACTTCTTTGATTCCGTATTTTTCTTGGTCAATCGAACCGATAAACGGTGCAAAAATTTTGATGTTGCAACCTAATTTGCGAAGTGCTTTCGGCATACTTCCCATAACGTCTGCAAGTCCGCCAACCTTCGTAAACGGTGCAATTTCAAATGTTGAGTATAAAATATTCATGCTGCCTCCTATTGTTGAGCCAAATATTGTAATGACATTTTTAAAATTTCTTCTGAATTTATTTTTTCGCCGCAAGTCGAAAGTGCGTATTTGATTGAATTTTCGACTTCTTCTCTTGAATAACCCAAAGAAAAAAGAACATTTTTTGCATCAATCGCACATTCAGGTTCATTTTGCGGAACGTCGGTCGCTTCAGGGATTAAATAATCCTGACGAGCCAACAATTTATCTTTTAATTCTAAAACGATTTTCTGAGCAGATTTTTGCCCGATACCCTTCGCTCGTGATAATTCTTTGTAATTTTCCTTAATAACAATGCCGATAAGTTCACTTACTGAAAATTCGTCAATCAGTGTCAATGCAGCCTTTACGCCCACTCCTGACACTGTTTGTAATATTTCAAAAAGGTCACGCTCTTCTTTATGCAAAAAGCCGCACAAACTCATTGAATCTTCTCTGTGAATTAATGAGACGTAAACTTTCACGTCTGTATTCAAGTCTGGCATTTCAGAGAGAGTTCTCTCTGTCGTTTTTGCAAGATAACCGATACCGCCAGTTTCAACTGTGATTGAAATTCCTGTCGGCAAATTTTTCTTTGATGTTAACAGACCTTTAATATAATCGTACATTACAATTACAATAATAACCTATATTACGATTATTTTGCAAATCTTATTTTTCTTCCATTAACGTATTGTAAATATTTAACATTTTTTCGGCTTGTTTTGTCTTTCCCATTTTTTTATACGTATAGGCTAAATTATAGTAAAAATCAGGGTTTACAGTCTCAAATGAAATCGCTCTCATAAATGCCGATTTTGCCTTTGAATAATCGTCAAGACCCAAGTACGCATTGCCCAAGTTATACCAAGCGTAAGAAAAATCTTTCTTTATTTTTAAACATTTATTATATGATGTAATCGCCGAATAATATTTATTTCCCTTTAATTGAAGGTTTCCAAGGTTATAATATGCCTTATAATTAGTTGGGTCAACCGAAATTGCTTTTTCTAAAAGGGACGTAGCATCTAAATCTCGACCGTAATCTTCTGTAATATTCGCCGCCAACAACCAAATTTCTGAATCCCTTTGATTTTCAGGAATGTTTGAAATCATTTGATAAGCCTCTTTGATTCTGTTTGTGTTATACAAAACAAGAATTTCTTGTTTCAACGTCGAAATATCACTACTCTCCGCCGCAAAACAAACTTGTGCAGAAAAAATATATCCAATCAAAAATAATATGCTTAAAATCTTTTTCATATTATTATTATATTATCTTTTCTTTTGTTAATAAAATTTTTTTGTTGTTAATTATGTAAAATTTTGTAACAATTTATAGATCTTGGTACACTGAAAAGTAAATAAATTGCCTGAAATAGCGTTTATTAAGGTATCGGAGATAGAAATGTTAGCAATAGACGTAAATTATGCATTTTTAAGAAAAACATACGGAATTGACACAAAGCGTCTTAATTCTGCCTTTTTATCGACCATTGACGAGTTCATGGAAGAAGAGGCAATTCAGGGTAATACCAAGGCTGCTAACTTTGAACGTGATGTTTTCAGCGATCCCGATTCGATTTTGGAGTTGTATCAATTAACAAGTCCTAAAAACAGATTTTTACTTTTGAAGCAAATGAAACCTGCTCAGTTGCAAGAAATGATGCAATATTTAGAGCCTGAGGTTTTGTATAATGCACTTAGATTTATCAGCCAAGACAAATTGCAAAAAATCGTTAGCGAATTGCCGAAAGAAAAGTTGGCAACGGTTGTTTTCAACAATTTTTCCACTGAAAAATTCTTAAAAGTTACTAACGAAAAAGAAATTAATAAATTTTTCCAATCTCCGAAAATTGAAAAAACTAAAATTTTGAATTCTGTTGCAACATTGGATCAAGCAAAATTGCAAAGTATGATGGAAGTATTGACAGGTGAACCTTGCAAACACTGCGATTCAAGAGAAGTTCAAGAAAAAATGGCTGTTCTTGATGATAGAAAATTCCAAAAAACTTTGTTGTCATTCACTCCTGAAACAAAATCAGCAATGGTTTTGGGTATGGTTGATGAAAATCCTGAATACCTTATGGAATTCTCATCAGAAGCAATGATGAAGCCTTTGACGCAACTTCAAAAACCCGAGTTCTTAAAGACTTTGAGCGTTCTTGAACCGCAAGACCACTTGAAAATGTTGTCAGCATTGCCGAAAGATGTAATGCCGATGGTGGTTTCGCAAATTGACCCTGAAGTTTTTGCACAAATTTTGAGCAAAAATTTCCAAGAATTATTAAAACAAGTCGCCCTCTAATCTAGTCAGAGAGCGGTTTGTCACGGTAAAGTTAATTAAAAGGAATTAATTATGAGTTTTATACATTCCATTTTTTCTTTAATTTTTCAAAAGTCTTATCAGTACGCATTTGTACGAGTTCGCTATTAATAAACCGTTTCAGGCTGCTTGCTTCTGGAGTTGCTTTGAAAGCGATACCGTAGTATTCGACTGACAATTTTTGAGGAAGGATTTTGTAGCCTTTATAGTCCATCAAAAATCCCTTTAACAGTGCATCGTCTGAAACCATTGCCTCTGCTTCTCCTCTTGCGAAGGCATCGTAACATTCTTGTCTTGATTTATAGCCAATTAAGATTGATGCAGGTGCATATTTCTTTGGAGTTTTTTCAGCCGTAGAAGTCAATCTTACCATAACTTTTCGGTAATTTAAGTCTTTGACTGTTTTTATGGGGCTGTTGTTTTTAACGACGATTGTTTGTCCTGTGGTGTAGTAAGGGTCTGAAAAGTCAACAGTCATCATTCTTTGTGGTGTTATCGTCATTACGGAAATGACAAAATCGACCTTGCCTTCAGAGACCATTGCTATGGATTGAAATCCGCTTGATTTAACGAATTGAACCTTATTTTCGTCTCCAAATTCTGCTTTTGCAAGTCTTTTTGCAATATCAATTTCAAACCCTGTCGGTTTGCCTGTTTTGGGGTCAATGTAGCCGAATGGTTTAGAATCTTCGCTTACGCCGACGATGAAGTAGCCACGTTCTTTTGCCATTTTAAGAATATCTTGTTCTTGTGTTTCTTTTGGTTCTAATGCACAGCCCGTCAGCAAAAATAGCGATGTTAAAAATAAAAGACATAAAAATTTTTTCATAATTAACCTCTCTTTTCACATGATAATACAAATAAAACTTTAGACAAACCGTTTATTAAAAGTATGACTTTATTTGAAAATTCGGTATAATTTTAATTATGAAGAAGATTATTGCGATTTTTATTATAGCAATTTTGACGATGGGTGCAGGCTACGAGGGAACTTTGCCTGACCTTGAGTCTGAAATGAGTTATAAAATTAAATCGAAAAAAGTTAATTATCCCCCTCTCAAAACAAGTGATAAAGAGCCAAAACGCCTTCAAAAAATTCCGAAAGAGGACAAAGAGTACGTTGATATTATTGTCAAAAAAGGCAGAACTGCCGAGTATGTTAAGGATATTCAGCCTGTAATTACTTTGCTTGAAAAATTCAAAACATACATTGAGGACGAAAAAAATATTCAACTTTTCAATGCTATTGCCAGCAATTACATTGATCATGCCTATTATATCCAAAATAAATATGCAAACCGACCAGAGCGTTTTTATGCTTCTTATCGTGCAATGGTTTATCTCGCTGAGGAAGCAAGGCAGGTTGCTTCTTTGAAATCCGAGGGGCTTGTTTACACAAGATATATGCCATATTCAGATGACGGGGATACATATTCTCCTGCGAACCTTCGCCGTGAGTCTGACAAACTTTTGAAACAAATTTATGATACTCTGTATGTCCTAAAAAACTTGGATTAACCTTTTCGGCAATGTCGTTTTCCATGTTTTTGCTTATTTTTAAACAAAAAGAAGGAAAACATGAAATATTTTTTGACGTTAATAATTTTTGCGGTGATTGTTTCGCCTTGCAATGCTTTTAGCCTTTTTGGGGCAGACAATGGGATTTATAAAAATGACATAACTAATGCGGAAAGGTTGCTTTTCGGGCGAAAAAATTCTTTTCATTCTCAAGAAAACAGGCTCCGCATGCTCGAGAGAGAATTGTTCGGAACTGTGCAAACTGGTTCTGTTCATGACAGAATTTCTTTGATAAACAGAGTGCTTGCAAGCCGTGAGTACCAATATATTCCGCCATCAAAAGTCGAGAGAATGAGACGAAAAATTCTATCAAGCAGAAATTACAATCAAAACGAATATAGACGCCATGTTCGAGGACATGGAAGAATGACTGGGTTTGAACCTCCTGTTCACAACCTTCCTACGCCGAATTTTTTACCTTACAATAATTCGTCTGCTTACAATTCCTCACCATATTCTCCAAATCGCTATAATCAAAAAATCCCGCAACCATTTGGTTACGGGAATAATCGGTTTACACCTAAAAGATTTAACAATTAGTCAAATACATAGGGCAATAAAGATGCTTCTCTTGCTCTTTTTACTGCTCTTGCAAGCAATCTTTGGTGTTCTGCACAGTTGCCTGTAATTCTTCTCGGAAGGATTTTACCTGCTTCTGTTAAGTATTTTCTGAGTTTTTGAGCATCTTTGTAATCGATAACTTCGATTTTATCTGCACAAAAACTGCAATTTTTTCTTTTTTTCTTATCTTGTTGTTCTCTTGCCATTTTATATTCCTTTACTTTCTATCCGTTAAAAGGGGATTTCTTCTTCGCCAATTAAGTCATCTGAGAAGTCTTCTTCAGCGAATTTTGCTATCTGTTTGGGTGCTTCACCTTTTGATGAAGAACCACCAATTTTTTCAAACGATGAAAGTTCGAGTTCCATAACTCTTTTGTCATCACCGTTTTCGTCTTTAGCAGCACCGATTTTTAATTTACCGTCCGTTACTACTCTATCACCTTTGGAAAGAGTTTGTTCTACTGTTTCTGCTGCTTTTCCCATGGAAATTACTCTTATCAACAAATCGTTGTTTCCGTCAACCTGAAGGGTGAAAAACGTTATTGCGATATTATTTTGAGTAAATCTTTTTTCGGGAGCACGGAATACCGTACCCGAGAATGTTGCTTTACAAACCGTCATTCCCGCCTACGCTTTTACTTTTGAAAGTTCCATAAACATCATTCTCAAGACGTTGTCGTTCAATCTTAATTGTCTGTTGAATTCTGAAATTTTTGAACCTTCGAGTTCAAGTTTTACGATAACTTGATATGCATCTCTGAAATTGTCGATGTCATAAGCAAGTTTCTTTCTGCCGTTCAAATCTGTGTCGATTACTTTTCCGCCCAAGTTGGCTACTGAATCAGAAATTTTGTTTACAATATTTTGTACTTCTTCTGAATCAATATTAGGCTTAATCATTAATAATAATTCGTATGCTTTCAATTTATTTCTCCTTGAAAATTAGTATTATTCATAAAAAATGTATCACGAACATTTTTTTATTTCAAACATATTTTATAAAACTTCACATGCTTGTGAATTTTATGCTAATCTTGTTATCAAAAATTGGACAGCCCCTCTGTTTTCGTCAAAAACTTCTCCTGCAAATTCAGAAGCCTTTTCAAGTTCGCCTAAATCAGAGAACCATAAATCCAAAGTTTTGAAAAACTCATCTTTATCTTGGGCAACAACCGCCGCACCTTTATCCGTCAATATTTTATAAATATCTTTAAAGTTTGCGACGTTAGGGCCAGAAACTACAGGTTTGTTCCAAATGTTTGCCTCGAGCGGGTTATGTCCTCCAGGACCAAAGAAACTTCCGCCGATATATGCAACTGAGCAGAACGAGAAGAATTTTGCAAGTTCTCCCATTGTATCACCTAAAATTACATCAAATTCGTCGAAATTGGCATTTTGGCTTACTCTTCCAACTGAAAATCCGTATTTCTTTATCAATTCAAAAACCGCATCAAATCTTTGTGGGTGGCGAGGTGCAATGAGCATCTTGATTTCGCCATGTTTTTCTTTCAATTTCTTGAATGTTTCAAGAGCAATTTCGTCTTCGCCTTCGTGGGTGCTTGCGGCAATCAACACGGGGTAGTGAACATGGAAACGGTCTCTCAAGGCTTGTTGTTCTTCGCCTGAGAGGTTTCTTGTGATGTCAAATTTTAAATTCCCCATAAATTCAACTTTTTCAAGCGGTGCACCGATATCGATGATTCTTTGGCAATCTGCTTTGGTTTGCATAAAAATCTTTTCGTAAAGGCAAAGTACACGCTTAAAAATGAAGGAAAATTTTTTGTAGCCTTTATAAGAATGGGGCGAAATTCTTCCGTTTGCGATATAGACCTTAATTCCTCGTTGTTTTGCTTCATACACAAATGCAGGCCAAATTTCGGTTTCTGCAATTACTATTTTTTCAGGGTTAAATTTGTCAAAAAATGAATTTACCGCAAAATCGAAATCGAACGGAAAGTATGTGATTTCGTCAACTACGTCTTTAAAAATCTTGCAAGCGATATCGTGACCTGTTTTTGTGGTATTTGTTACGACAATTTTTCTATCGGGATATTTTTGCCTATAAACCTTTACTGTATCGGCGATTGCGTTTGTTTCGCCGACTGATACAGCGTGAAATACTGTTGTTTTTTCTCCATTAAGATTATTTTTATAAAATCCTAATTTTTGAAAAAATCCTGCTCTGAATTTTGGTTGTATAGCAAGTGCAATCAATATTACGGGGAGTAATATTAATGCGATTAAAGGCATAAGTATTTCATAAATTATAAACATTTTTTCTCCTGTTATTCTTCGTCTGAAGGGAGTTTTCGGGTTTCTCCGTCTGATGAGTCGTAAACTTGGTTAACTTCTTTATCATCGCCTGCAGGATTGATGATTTGGATACCGAATTTCGAACGGAAGATGTGTTTTACCGTATCGCTTTGGATTTCGTACATCATTTTGTTAAACAAGTCATATGCTTCTTTTTTGTATTCGATAAGCGGATCTTTTTGACCGTATGCTCTCAACCCGATACCGTCTCTGAGCATATCGATGTTGTGCAAGTGGTCAATCCATTTTGCATCAATAACTCTGAGTAAAATGTCTCTTTCCATTGAACGCATTACGTTATCGCCTTCGAACGGAACTTGCGGTTCAAAGTTTTCTTCATATCTTGAAATGATATCGTTATAGAATGTGACGATTTGAAGTTCGTGAGTTCTGTATGCATCATAGAGAAGATCTTTTGTCTTTTCGTAAACATTTTCAAATCTCAAGTTCATAATATCTTCTGGTGTAATTTTGCCAGAAAGTTGCGGAGCAAGCGAAACGAGTTCTTTCACGAGTGTTTCGATATCTTCTTTTGTGTATTCTGAAGGATCCATTCCAGGGGCAATGTAACTCTTCAACAATCTGTCAAGTTCACATTCAATCATATACAAAATGTCTTCGTAAAGGTTTTCGCCCTGAAGAACACGACGTCTTTGTGCGTAGAATTTTTCTCTTTGCATATTCATAACATCGTCGTATTCGAGGACGTGTTTTCTTATATCAAAGTGATAAGTTTCAACTTTCTTTTGTGAAGATTGAATTTGTCTTGTGATAAGCGGTGATTCGATTGCCATATCTTCGTCGGCATTAATCATATCCATCAATTTAACAACTTGGTCGCCGCCGAAAATTCTCATCAGGTTATCTTGAAGTGACAAGAAAAATCTCGTTGATCCGGGGTCTCCCTGACGTGCTGCACGACCTCTCAACTGGTTGTCGATACGTCTTGATTCGTGTCTTTCCGTTCCGATAACGTGTAAACCGCCCAATTCAACAACCTTTGCGTGTTCTTCGTCTGTTATCGCTTTTGCTTTTTTATAATATTCATCTTTGATTTTTTGATAATCAGGATTGTCAGGGGTAATGCCTTTGGCTTTGAGTTCTTCGTAAGCCATATATTCGGGGTTACCACCTAAAAGAATATCTGTACCACGACCAGCCATGTTAGTTGCAATCGTTACTGCACCTAATCTGCCTGCTTGTGCAATGATAAATGCTTCTCGTTCGTGGTGTTTTGCGTTTAAGATGTTGTGCTTGATTCCTTTTTCTTTCAACAATTTTGAGATATATTCTGATTTTTCGATACTGATTGTACCAACCAAAACAGGTCGTCCGATTTTGTGCATTTCGATGATTTCGTCGCAAACTGCCTGATATTTACGAACTTCTGTTTTGTAAATAACATCAGGCATGTTTATTCTGATATCTGTTTTGTTTGTCGGGATAACTGTTACGGGTAAGTTATAAATCTTTCCAAATTCTGCTTCTTCTGTTAAAGCAGTACCTGTCATGCCCGAGAGTTTCGGGTAAAGTCTAAAGAGGTTTTGAAAGGTAATGCCAGCAAGGGTTTGAGTTTCGTCTTGGATTTTCAAACCTTCTTTTGCTTCGACTGCTTGGTGAAGCCCGTCAGACCAACGTCTGCCGTCCATCAAACGTCCCGTAAATTCATCGACAATCATAACTTCGCCGTTTTTAACAACGTAGTCGATATCCACTTTATAAAGTTCTTTTGCTTTCAAGGCTTGGAGTAAGTGGTGAGCGTATTGAGTTGAAATATCAAACAAATCTTTTACGTTCAAAAGTTCTTGTGCTCTATCGATACCTTCTTCTGTCAAAATGATGTTTTTATTCTTTTCATCGATTTCGTAATCTTTGACAGCAGTTAATTGAGGAGCAACTTTTGCCATCGTGCGGTAAAGTTCGGCTGATTTGTCCAAACGTCCGCTGATGATAAGAGGAGTTCTTGCTTCATCGATTAAGATACTGTCGACTTCATCGATAATGGCGTAATTAAAAGGTCTTTGAACCATTTGGTCAAGGCTTCCGGCCATATTGTCACGAAGATAATCGAAACCAAATTCGTTGTTTGTACCATAAGTGATATCACATTCATAGGCATGCTTTTTTACGTTAAAATCGTCGTAATTTGTTCTGTCAGAAAGGATTACGCCGACTGTTAAACCTAAAAATTTATAAATTTTTCCCATCCAATCGCTATCACGTTTTGCAAGGTAATCGTTAACGGTAACGATGTGAACACCCTTGCCTGTCAAGGCATTGAGGTATGCAGGGAGTGTTGCTACCAAGGTTTTACCTTCACCTGTTCTCATTTCTGCGATGTGCCCTTCGTGAAGGAAGATGCCACCGATTAACTGAACATCAAAGTGACGCATGTTGAGAACTCTTTTTCCTGCTTCTCTTACTACAGCAAAAGCATAGGGCAAAATCTTGTCGAGTGCTTCCTTTTCAAGTTTTTTATCTTCTTTTGGGTCGGAAGATGTTTTTCTTTTTGCAATTTCCTCTTTAAATTCGTTAGTTTTTGCACGAAGTTCTTCGTCTGAAAGTGCTGCCATTTGTCCTTCGAGAGAGTTTATGAAGTCTACTGTCGGCATAACTTTTTTTATTTTTTTCTCATTAGGGTCGCCAATTAATTTCAATAAAAAATCTAACATATAATTTTATCCTCTTTGATATTCAGTTTATCATAAATATGATATAATTTATTTTATAACAGAATTATCTATCAGTCTAAAATTTAATATTTTGAGGAGTTTTATGAATAATTTTTTTATTGGGCAAGATTTGAGCGAACTTTGGCATGTTATTGTTTCCTCAATTTGGTTCAGTCTTGTGATGAGAATTATCATTCTTTTGATAATTTTAAGGATTGCAGATGTTCTTATTCGAAAAATTAGTCTCAGAATTTTGTACAAAACAAAGGATTACGAGGCAAGAAAGCAGATTGAGACGTTGTTTCATCTTGCAAAAAATATTATTAATTTCTTATTGATATCTCTTGCGGTTCTCGCTTTTTTGGGTAAATTGGGTGTCGATGTCAGACCCATGCTCGCAACTGCTGGGGTTGCTGGTTTGGCGGTCGGCTTTGCGGCAAAAAGATTTCTTGAAGACCTTATTGTCGGCATAATCATCATAATGACAGGTCAAATCAGAATGGGCGATTATGTCGAAATTGCGGGCAAATCTGGAACAGTTGAAAATATTGACATAAAACTTGTCACCCTTCGAGATACAAATGGAAATATCCATTACATAAGAAATGGTTTGATTGATATAATTACAAATTATTCGAGGGATTATTCCTATGCCCTTTTGGATATGGGTGTTTCGTACGATTCTGACCCTGATAATGTTATGGCTGTGTTGAAAGATATTTTTGATAACGAACTCAAAACTCAACCACAAATGGCAGAAAAAATCATTTCCGATATTGAACTTATCGGTTTGGATAGATTTGAGGATTCAAGCATCGTTATTCGTGTTCGGATTAAAACTCACCCGAAACAACAATGGGCGGTTCAACGAGAATTTAATAAATTAATTTTGAAAAGATTTAAGGAAGAGAATATCGAAATTCCATATCCTTATCGCAGTGTGTTGCTCACAAATGTTGAAAAATGATAGTTTTATAAAAAAAATAAAAAGACGGGTTGATATCAATCCGCCTTTTTTGCCTGAAAAATTTTCTTATATTAAGAACGAATTTTCAAAATTTTTGAACGCTTGAACGATTTTATTCAAGATTGTCGGTTGTTTTTCTATAGCGGGTTTTCCGTTGAAAGTATCTTGTTGTTCCGCTTTTTGGGTTTGTTTTTCTGCTTTCCAATCTTGAAATTCTTTCGTTCCTGCCATAGGAATATTGCAACTTGTTGTCGGCAATTTTTGAGCAAAAGTTACGTTCATATATAAACCTCACATATTTCTTACACTTACACTATTTTTAAAGTGATGAATAATCGAAATTGCTCGCTTTTAAAAAATGGTAATATAATTTAACAAACAGATGTGGCGAAAGTTTTTTGATATGAGATAATAGAGATGAAACCGATTGGATAATTACGCACGAATGAACATGTCGTGTGAGGAAAGTCCGAGCATTCAAGGGCATATCGCCTGATAACGTCAGGAGCAGGTGACTGCGTGGAAAGTGCCACAGAAAAGTAAACAACCCGAAAGGGTTCAGGTGCAACAGTAGTGTAAAAGACTACTCGGAATATCGAGAGGTATTCTTGCGGTAAACCCCGATAGAATGCAAGTTCAGTGTAAAGGTTAAGGTGACCCGCCGTCTTTCGACAGAACGCTTGAGCCGTGTGGTGACATACGGTCGAGACAGATGATTATCTAAAACAGAACTCGGCTTACGGATCGGTTTCATTTTTCAAAAATGCGCTTGTAGTTCAACGGATAGAATACGACTCTCCGAAGGTCGTGATTTGAGTTCGATTCTCAACAGGCGTATTTTTATGGACACAAAATACATAAGCCGTGTATAATTTTTGTATGGAAAACATTGTCACAAAAAAATATACTCTTAAAAAAATCTCCACTCCGCCGAAATCGTATAAAATTGATTACGAAAACGAACTCAATCAGGCACAACTTGAGGCTGTTTTGCACAAAGATGGACCTTTGTTGATTATTGCAGGTGCAGGCTCAGGCAAGACGAGAACTTTGACCTATAAGGTCGCAAGGCTCATTGAGGACGGTGTTTCTCCTGAGAATATTTTGCTGTTGACTTTTACAAGACGGGCAGCAAGAGAGATGATTTCCCGTGCGGAAAATATTCTTGGTGCAGGGCTTGGAAAGATTACGGGCGGAACTTTTCACTCGTTTGCAAATATGATTTTGCGTCGTTATGCACGTTTTGCGGATTTGAAAAATAATTTTACTGTAATTGATAGAAGCGATGCGGAAGATGTCGTAAATCATATTCGTGGCAAAATTATCGACAAAAAAGAAAAACGTTTCCCGAAAAAATCAACCATTCTTGATATTTATTCAAAAACAATCAATAAGGACATTCCGCTTGATGTGATTGTAAAAAAAGAGTATAAGCAATTTGAGCATTGCACGGAAAAGTTGATAGAAATTGCAAATGCGTATAATAATTATAAAAAAGAACGCTCAATGCTTGATTACGACGACCTTTTACTTTATTTGAAGGCTCTTTTGATGTCAAATGAAGAGGTTAGAAAGCAAATCAGCCTCAAGTATAAGTATGTTTTGATTGATGAATATCAAGATACGAACAGCATTCAGGCACAAATCGTTCGTCTGATTGCATCTGAGCATAACAATGTTACGGCAGTCGGCGATGATTCGCAAAGCATTTATTCTTTCCGTGGGGCAAATTTTAAAAATATTTTAGAGTTTCCAAACCTTTATGAAGGCTGCAAAATAGTTACTCTCGAGCAGAATTATAGAAGTTCTCAAAATATTTTGGATTTTGCAAATAAGATTTTGGAACAGGCAAAAGAAAAATATTCAAAGGAACTTTTTTCGACCATTCAAAGTTCTGAAAAACCTGCAATTATATGTTGCGAAAATACGCATGCCGAGGGCGAATTTGTCGTTCAAAGAATTTTGGAATTCTGCAATGAGGACGGCTTGTCGCTTGATGATATTGCCGTTTTGTCGAGAAGTGCATCGTTGATGTTTGATGTGGAAACTCAACTTGTTAAGCAAAAAATTCCTTATCGCAAAATTGGCGGTTTGAAATTCACTGAAACTGCCCATGTTAAAGATATTACGGCATATTTGAGGATAATTTTAAATCCATACGACGAAATTTCCTTGAACAGAATTTTGCTTTTGCAAAAGGGGATTGGGGTATCGACGATTAATAAATTGTTACCTGTTTTGACAATTCAAGGCTCTAAGGCTACGGCTGATATGCTGCCCGTGAAACCTTCTCAACGTGCGGATTTAGGCAATTTGTTGACACTTCTTTCTGAGGCAAGAAATCAAATTGCTGACCCCAAAGTGGTTACAGAAAAAGTTTTGGCTTATTACGAACCGATTTTGATGGAGCATTATGACGATGCAAGCAAGCGTCTTAAGGATTTTGACCACATTTTGTATTTGTCGTCAAAATATTTGAACTTGGAAGATTTTCTGTCTGATATGGCTCTTGAACCGCCAGATTCTTCGATTACGGATACAGAAGAAGGTGCGGTTATGGACGAATGTTTGACCCTTTCGACAATACACGGTGCAAAAGGTACGGAATATAAGGCTGTGTTTGTTATTGGTGCCGTTGATGGACGTTTTCCTTCAATGTATTCATTTAACTCGCCTGAAGAATTGGACGAGGAATTGCGGTTGTTCTATGTTGCCGTAACCCGTGCAAAGACGTATCTTTATGTCAGTTACCCGATAGATATGTTTGATAGAGCCACGGGCATGGTACTTTCAAAGCCGTCAAGATTTACGGAAAATATTTCACCTGAAATCCTCGAACGTTGGGAACTTATGGAAAATTAAACAAACTCATTCCTTGTAATTGATAAGGCAATCCTGTTTTCATTCGATTATTGAAAAAATACTGGTCAACAAATGTCGACCCTACTTCTATCGCTCGCAGTGATAGGTACTGCGTCCCCTGTCTTACCCACCTCGCATTAAACGTGCCTACGGTTGGAAACTCCTCGTTTCCGCCC
>ENA-ORNF01000824-ORNF01000824.1-human-gut-metagenome-genome-assembly--contig:-NODE-824-length-29952-cov-7.304646_pt1 | contig 29952 bp, 18 predicted proteins | sample MGYA00242110_ERZ509012 | MGnify/ENA primary metagenome ERZ509012 (study PRJEB26280, sample SAMEA2338714) | human gut metagenome | biome: human gut; feature: human-associated habitat; material: faeces...
CTCTTCGGACAACTGAAATTCCGGATTTTCGTCTTCGCGGATGTAGTGCGGAAAAAGATCCTGCTCCAAGCCCGTCAGATATACGTACGGAAACTCAAGGCCCTTGGAGGCGTGCACGGTCATCAGGCGCACGGCGTCGGGATCTTCTTCGGCATTCTTGTCATCGGGCTCAAGCGCGGCCTGCGACAGGAATCCGTCCAGAGGCGACATGGTGCCGCCGGGCACAGGCTCAAGCGCCGGAGCGTCTTCATCGATGCCGTTTTCTTCGCAGTAGCCCACGGCGGCATTGACGAGTTCACCGAGGTTTTCAAGGCGCACATCGGCGTCCTGCTGCTTCTGATAGAACGCTTCCAGCCCCGACTTCTGCGACACCAGCGTGATGAGTTCGGGCAGACTCTTGCCTTCGGCTTCGGCGCTGATTTCTTCAAGCAGCGTCACAAATGCATGCGCTCGCCGAATTTCAGGAACCGAGTCCGCTTCAGCCAGAATTTCCCAAATCGTTACTCCGGCGTCGCTAGCCATCGTCGTCGCACGTTCAACCGTCGTTGCGCCGATCCCGCGCGGCGGCTGATTGATGATGCGAAGAAGGCTCGTGTCGTCGGCATTGGCAAGCACGCGCAGATAGGCCACCACGTCCTTGACTTCCTGGCGATCGAAAAAGCGCAGGCCGCCGTAGACGCGGTAAGGAATGCTGTTGGCCGAAAGCATGCGTTCGAAATTGCGCGACAAGTTGTTGTTGCGGTACAGAATCGCAAAGTCGCTGTACTTTTTGCCGCGGCGCTTCTCAACCATAATGTCCTGTACGACCGCTCGAGCTTCCTGCATGTCGGCCTCGGCGCGATAAAGACGAATCGGTTCTCCCGCCCCCGCATCCGTCCACAGGTTCTTGCCCATGCGATCCTTGTTGTTGGCAATGACCGCATTGGCCCCATCGAGAATGTGCGAGGTCGAACGGTAGTTCTGTTCGAGCTTGATGATCTTCTCGACCTTGTAGTCCTTGACGAAGTCGGACATATTGCCCACCTTGGCGCCGCGGAAGGCATAGATTGACTGGTCGTCGTCGCCCACGCAGAACACGCAGGCGTTGGATTGCTTGGGAGGGCACAGCGCCTTGATCAGGCGAAACTGCAGTGAGTCCGTATCCTGGAATTCGTCGACGAGAACATACTTGAAGCGATCGTTGTAGTGCTCGCGCACAAGCTGATTGCCCTCAAGAAGCTCGACGCAGCGCAGCATCAGTTCGGCAAAATCCACAAGCCCTTCGCGCTGACAGCGTGCTTCATAGGTCTCATAGAGCGTCACGCGCGTCTTGTCTTCCTCTCTGGCAGACACGGCTCCGGCACGCAGCCCCTGTTCCTTGTAGCTGTTGATCGCCCACTGCACTGTCTTGGGATCGCGCAGTTTGGGATCAATGCCCGCCTCCTTCATGATGCGGCGGATGAGCGAGAGCTGATCGGACGTATCGATGATTTGGAACGTGGGCGGCAGATTGGCTTCCTGAGCGTGCGCGCGAAGGATGCGATGAGCCGTACCGTGGAAGGTTCCCATCCACAAATGACGCAGGTCGCAGGAGACCATGGCCGACAGTCGGTCGCGCATTTCGCGCGCGGCCTTGTTCGTGAAGGTCACGGCAAGAATCTGCGAGGGGCGCGCCATTGCACGCGACAGCAGCAGGGCGATGCGCGTCGTGAGCACCTTGGTCTTGCCGGAACCTGCGCCGGCAAGCACCAGCGCGTTTTCACAGCCGAGTTCGGCAGCCTTGCGCTGCATGGGATTGAGAGAATTCAGAAAGTCATCAAGCATCGGTACGGTCTCGTGGCAAATCTCAAAATCGCGATACGCCGCGCGTAGCCCTTTCCTCGGGCAACGCCGGCACTCCATATGCAAACAAAAAAAGCGAGCGGCGATTGTAGCCTGAAAGCCACCCTAACACACGGACGATCCTCAGACGACGATGCCCTCGGAATTCGCTCCGAAAGCGCGCCGTTATTGACTTTTCGACTCTCAAACAAGGGGCAAAAGGCCTTATACTTGTGGGTCGAATTTTTCCTTCAAACACAACAACAAAAGGCGCCCCATGCGCGAAACCTACAATCCTCAGGAAATCGAATCTCAGGTCCAGGAACAGTGGCGACAAAACGACGTCTACCGCGCCGTCGAACACGCCCTCGGCCCTGACGGCAAGGAAAAGCCCAAGTTCTATGTGTGCTCCATGTTGCCCTACCCCTCCGGCAAGCTGCACATGGGCCATGTCCGCAACTACACCCTCAACGACGTGCTTTACCGCTATCGCCGCATGAAGGGCTACAACGTGATGACGCCGATGGGCTGGGACAGCTTCGGTCTGCCCGCAGAAAACGCCGCTTTGACCAAGAAGGTGGCTCCGGCCGAATGGACCTACCGCAACATCGCCGACATGAAGGAGCAGATGCTCCCGCTCGGCCTGGCTTTCGACTGGTCGCGAGAAGTGGCCACATGCAAGCCCGAGTACTACCGCTGGAATCAGTGGATGTTCTTGAAGATGCTCGAACGCGGCATCTGCTACCGCAAGACCCAGATCGTGAATTGGGACCCGGTCGACAAGACGGTTCTGGCCAACGAACAGGTCATCGACGGCCGCGGCTGGCGTTCTGGCGCTCTCGTTGAAAAGCGCGAAATCCCGGGTTACTACTTCGGCATCACGCAGTACGCCGAAGAACTGCTCGAAGACCTTAAGAAGCTCGACGGCTGGCCCGAACAGGTGCGCCGCATGCAGGAACACTGGATCGGCAAGTCTATCGGCGTCAACTTCGGCTTCCCGTATGAAATCGACGGCGAAAAGAAGCTTCTGAAGGTCTACACGCGCGCCGACACCATCATGGGCGTGACCTTCGTGGCAATCGCTGCCGAACATCCGCTTGCCAAGCGTCTGGCTAAGGACAAGCCCGAACTGCAGGCCTTCATCGAAGAATGCGCCAAGGGCTCCGTTACCGAAGCTGACATGGCCACGATGGAAAAGAAGGGCGTCTTTACGGGCTTTTACGTCACGCATCCCTTGAACGGCCGTCAGGTCCAGGTGTGGATCGGCAACTACGTTCTGATGAACTACGGCGAAGGCGCCGTGATGGCCGTGCCCGCTCACGACGAACGCGACTTTGCCTTTGCCAAGAAGTACGGCATCGACATCATTCAGTCCGTGGCCGTCGAAGGCAAAACCTTCTCGACGGACGCCTGGCAGGAATGGTACGGCGACAAGACGCTCAATCCCTATTGCGTCAACTCCGGCAAGTACGACGGTCTGCACATCCACGAGGCGATCGAGGCCGTTGCCAAGGATCTCAAGGAAATGGGCCTGGGCGATCGTCAGACGATGTTCCGCCTGCGCGACTGGGGCATTTCCCGTCAGCGCTACTGGGGCACACCGATTCCGATCATCAACTGCCCGAAGTGCGGTCCCGTTCCGGTTCCGGAAAAGGATCTGCCCGTGCTGCTGCCCGAAAACCTGATTCCGGACGGCACCGGCAATCCGCTCAACAAGTGCGAGGAGTTCCTCGCCTGCAAGTGTCCGAAGTGCGGTGCCGATGCGCGCCGTGAAACGGACACGATGGACACATTCGTCGACAGTTCCTGGTACTACATGCGCTATTGCTCGCCGGACTCCGACCAGGCCATGGTTGACGAGCGCAATGACTACTGGAGCCCGATGGATCAGTACATCGGCGGCATCGAACACGCCGTACTGCATCTGCTCTACGCCCGCTTCTGGACGAAGGTCATGCGTGACCTCGGCCTGGTGAAGTTCGACGAACCCTTCAAGCGGCTCTTTACCCAGGGCATGCTCACGGCCGAATGCTTCTACCGCGAACAGCCCGACGGCAGCAAGCGTTGGTACTACCCGTATGAGATCAACATCGAATACGATGAAAAGGGTCGTCCGTGCCGTGTGACCGCCAAGGACGACGGTCTGCCCGTTGTCTCCGGCGGCATCGAAAAGATGAGCAAGAGCAAGAACAACGTGGTGGAACCGCGCGACATCATCAAGCAGTTCGGCGCCGACACGGCCCGTACCTTCGTGATGTTTGCCGGCCCCCCCGATCAGTCCGCCGCCTGGTCCAACTCTGGCGCCGAAGGCTGCTACCGCTTCCTGCGTCGTCTTTGGAACTGGTGCTACGCCCGCCACGACGAAATCCACGCCAGCGCCTGCAAGGTTGATATTTCCACCGCGCCCAAGCACGTCAAGGACATGCTGCGCGAGGTCTATCAGACTCTGCAGCAGGCCGAAAGCGACTTCGATCGCATGCAGTTCAACACAGTCGTGTCGGCAGCCATGAAGATGATGAATGCGCTCGACGGCTTTGAAGGCACTGACGAAGTGTCGGCCTGCGCCCGCAAGCTCGCTCTGTCGCTGCTGTTGCGCGTGCTCTATCCGCTCGCACCGCACATCACGACCGCGCTCTGGCAGGAACTCGGCTTTGTGAAGGACTTCGGCGTCGAAATCATCGATGCACCGTGGCCCGAAGTCTGCAAGGAAGCTCTCGTCGCAGACGAAATCAAGCTGATGATCCAGGTCAACGGCAAGCTGCGCGGTCAGATCATGGTGCCCGCTCAGGCCAGCCGCGAAGAAATCGAGCAAGCCGTGCTCGCTCACCCCGATACGATTCGCTTCGTCGGTGAAGCTACGGTCCGCAAAGTCATTGTGGTGCCCGGCAAACTCGTTAACGTCGTCGCGAAATAATTCGCTTTTTGCGGCTTAACAAAAACCGCCGGATTGAAATGGTCTCTCTCACGAAGCCATTTCAGTCCGGCGGTCTCTTTTTGCCGTCAGGATCGGCTAAAGCACCATTGGGTTGTTCGAATCGCCTCAGTTCGAGCGGCTCAGGAACTGGGCGTCAAGCGATCCCGCGCGCATCTTCATCAGATTGATACGGCAGGCAAGAATAGCGTCACCCGAACCGGTACCGGCACCGTAACTTGCCTCCACCCACTTGCATTCGGCGTCCAGATAACGGGCAAATGCCTTGTTGGATTCCTCAAATGCCTTGGCCGCACCCTTGCGCTTCTGGATGCGGTCCAGATCGCGGGCGTTGGCAAGCACGCGATCGACGATGTCGTCATAGAACTTTTCCGTTTCGGCCAGTTCCTTCTTCAGGCATGCCTGCACTTCCAGGCGGTTGTCAGCCGTGCGGTAACATTCAGACAGTGCGTCGGCCGCCACCGCAGACGTGCTCACGGCAGCCGTCGCCAGAATCAACATACTTGCCACGCTTTTGCGCATACCTCTCTCCTCAAAAACTTCCGTCGTCAGGCCGTCAGTTGCCGAACCAGCGCAAAACCCACCGCAGTTGCGGCAAACGAACCGAACAAATGCAGGCAGCTGTGCGCCAATGCGCGCATCCAGTCGCCAGCCATCATCATCTGCACGCCCTCGGCCGAAAAGGTTGAAAAAGTCGTCAGACCTCCCAAAAGGCCCGTCACGAGAAAGAGCCTCCACATGGGAGAAACCTGCAGATGCGTTGAAAACCAAGCCGTGAGCGCTCCGATCAACAGGCCGCCCAACGGCCGCAGGCGCCCAGTGCTGCCCCGGTACCAACGGCAAGCAACACGGCCCACAGGGCTCCGTCACGCGTCACCATCCTCACTCACCCCAGCGATTCTTAGCGAGTTCATCGCTTTCGCGGGCATCCACCCAACGGCCGCCTTGCGGGGTGACTTCCTTTTTCCAGAAGGGCGCTTCAGTCTTGAGCCAATCCATGATGAACTCGCTGGCTTCAAATGCTTCGCGGCGGTGTGCTGATGTCACGATCGTCAGAACAATGCGGTCACCCGCCTTGAGTTCACCTACGCGATGAATGACCACCGCGTCTTCGATGTCCCAACGCTCACGCGCTTTTTCGACAATGCGCGCAAGACTCTTTTCGGTCATCTCCGGATAGTGCTCAAGGTGCATTGCCGTCACACCGTCGTCGCTGCGCACAACGCCGGTGAAAGTCACCACGGCGCCCGCATTACGTCCCTCTCGCTCGAGGGCAGCGATTTCCTCGGATACGTCGAAATCATCGTGACTGACACGAATCTTCGTAATGGGAGCCATGGCGTTAGCCTCCGGTTACGGGCGGAAAAAAAGCCACGACATCGCCATCCTTGACTTCCGCCGTCATCGGCGCCATTTCACCGTTGACAGCAGCGCGGATGCGTTTGACGGTTTCAAAGGCCGTACGGCGAGAAGGATCTTCGCAGAGCTTTTCGCGCACGTCGTTGACGGTCGCTGCGGCAGCTTCCAGTTCGATCGTTTCGCTGTCAACTGCCACGGCTTCGCGCAACAGCGCAAAGTATTTCACTTCAATTTTCACTTTTTATTCTTTACTTAAAGAGGTCCCCAAACGGGTAATAGAGCACCACGTCGCCCTTCTTCACGGTCGAGCCGGCGGGAATATCCACCAGACCGTCGGCCCAGGCGCAGCTCGTGAGCACCTGGCTGTTTTGCGTGTGGTAGAGATCGAGGCCGCCCTTGTCGTTGCGACGTACACGAACGAACTCTTCGCGGGCGCCGGGTTTGGTCCAATCGAAATCCGCCCGAATCTGAGCTGGCATCGCCTGCACGTCCTTGCGTCCCTGAAGCTTCAGAAGATACGGACGCGCCAAGAGCAGGAACGTCACAAAACTCGACACGGGATTGCCGGGAAGACCGATAAAAGGCTTGCCCAGCACTTCACCCAAGGCAACGGGTTTTCCAGGCTTCAACGCCACTCGCCACATGTCGATGCGACCGAGCGACTCCACGGCGGGCTTAATATGATCTTCCTCACCCACGCTCATGCCGCCGGAGCTGATGATGACGTCAGCCGTCTTGGCGGCGCGCTCAAACGCTTCGCGCGTGGCCTGCAGCGTATCGGGAATGCTGCCGAGATCATAGACCTCGCAGTCAAGGCGCTTCAAAAGAGCGCGGATCGTATAGCGGTTGGAGTTGTAGATGCCGCCTTCGGGCAGAGGTTCACCCGGCGCCACCAGTTCGGAACCTGAAAAGAACACGCCGACGCGCAGATGACGGTAAACCTTGACGTAACCGCACCCGACGCTTGCCACAAGACCGAGCACGGCCGGTTCCAGCACACGGCCGGCTTCTGCAACCACACTTCCCGAAGCTATGTCGCATGCGCGGCGACGCACCCACGTGCCGGGCACCACGGGCTTTGTGAAACGGATGGAGCCGTCTTCGTTGACGGTCACGTCTTCCTGAGCCACCACCGCATCAGCCTGAGCGGGAATCGGCGCACCGGTAAAGATACGAGCCGTCGTACCGCGACAGAGCGCCTGACCGGACGTGCCGGCAGGAATACGCTGCGAGACGGGCAGATCAACAGGCGTCTCGGACGAAGCTTTGGCAAGATCGTCGCTAAAGACCGCGTAGCCGTCCATCTGCGAATTGTCCCAGGCTGGAACGTCAATGGAACTCACTACGTCTTCGGCAAGAACACGGCCTTCGGCGTAGAGCGTCGGCACCGTTTCCGTGCCGACTGCCACACGAGCGTGGTTTAAAAAGAGTTGGAGCGCTTCGTTATAGGTGATCACGATTAGCCTTCAGAGAAACGACAAAATTGGCAACGGCAACGGGGTTGTTCACATCAAGTTTGGCGATGCCTTCAGGCAGAGCGAGCGAATCATCGTCGGTAGCAACCGCTACAACGCTTGATGTCAATACGGGCGCTTGCAAACCGGCGTCCTTGCGATGCACCAGAATGTGCGGAATGTTTTCTTCGCTCTTATAGCCTTCGACGAGAACGATGTCGACCGGAGACAAGCGCGAAAGAATTTCCTTGAGCGACACCGGCTCTTCGGTCTCTCGCATCAGAGCCCAGCGTTGATCACTCACCAGAACCACTTCCTGAGCGCCGGCTTGGCGAAAGCGATAACTGTCTTTGCCCGGTACGTCAATATCGGTGCCGTGATGGCTGCTTTTGATCGCCGACACTTTGCGATCGCGCGAGATCAATGCTTCAAGCACTTTCTCAATCAGTGTGGTTTTGCCCGACCCTGAATGGCCGGTAAATCCGACAACCAACATGATTCTCCCCCATGTTTACCGGCCGGCCTATGAACAGGCGACCATTGATATGCACTGCGATTGTAGCGAAGCAAGCCGCATCTACGGCCTCTCGGGACGGTTCTGATGAGAAATTTTTCGTTTTTTTGCAGATGCAAAAAAGCCCCGCAAAGCAAATCACTTCACGAGGCTTTCCAAAGGCGGACGAGGCCGCCTTCATTTCGTGTGTCCGGCTGAAATTATTCAGCAGCAGCCTGCACGTTTTCCTTGCGGACGAGGAGTTCGCGGATGCGAGCAGCCTTGCCGGAACGTTCGCGCAGGTAGTAGAGCTTGGCACGACGCACGTCGCCGCGGCGCTTGACTTCGATGGAAGCAATCGTCGGCGAGTAGAGCTGGAACGTACGTTCAACACCTTCGCCGCTCGAGATCTTACGAACGATGAAGGAGCTGTTGAGACCACGGTTGCGCTTGGCGATAACCACGCCTTCGTAGGCCTGAGTACGCTTGCGGGAACCTTCGATCACGTTCACGAGAACGTTGACGGTGTCGCCTGCGCGGAATTCAGGGATGGTCTTGCCAGCGGACAGGCGAGCGATCTCTTCCTGTTCCAGGGTGTGAATGATGTTCATTTTTAACTCCGTGACCATCATGCGGCGGCATCTTTTCAGTTGTTTCTGCAGCCGTCCAGAGGATGGAACCTTTATATGTCTCAAACGAGACGATTGACCAAAAAAGCGTTCCAAGGTGAGCAGAAAGCACCAAGGAACGCGTGATTATATTGAATTGATTAGGAAAATTCCACTCTTGCCAAAATTCATTTCTCAGCAAAGCCTCACTTCTCACCGAGGTGCTTGAGCTCGAGCATTGCTTCACGGATAGCCTCCGAAGAGGCCTCGTCGATCTGCCAGATCAGGCTTTTGCGAATCGTCGTCGACACCAGTTCGAGTCAACGCTCTAACTCCGTTCGATCACAACTTCTTTTTCTCAGACGAACGTTTGCGAAATAGATCTCAGCACACCATCGGTTGTGACGGTACTTGCCGCCTTTGGAGGATTTGTCGTAGTAGATGTAACCCTTTGGCATCCTGCGTCCCTGTGACACTTGCGCCAAAACCGACACCTCCTTTGAAAAAAAAGCGGGACACACGCTCAAGCTAGTCTCTCGCGTATGCTCCCGCCCAAAGTTTCAAGCTTTGCCGCAAGGCTCATGCACGAGGCATGAACCCTGCGATAGCCAAAATGCTCTTCCGATTAGAAGAGATAGGAAGCCTTCAGGTTGAACGTATTGTTCGAACGACCGTCGTTGCCAAAGCCATACTTGTAGCTCAGGCCGAAGCGAACGGCGTCCGTACCGGCGTTCACGCCGATTGACGCGTTGTAGACGTTGTCGATCACGTCCACGTCGCCGATGATCGTTTCAACTTCGGTGTCGCCGATCTGCGGAGCAGCCGTGAAGTCGATTTCCGGAGCAACCTGCCAACCGGAAGCCGTTTCAAAGACGCCCTTGACCGTCACACCGATCGGCATTTCGATCACGTTCATCTTGTCCATGCTCAGACCGCGGTAGTCATCCACGTCAATGGAGGCCCAACGGACGCCGGCGTGCGGAACAACTTGCAGAACCTTGCCTTCGTATGCCTTCCAGTCGGCGCGAACACCGAGCGAGAAGACCGTGGAGTCAAGCGATTCGGAAGCAGAAACACCGGCAACAGAACCGCCAATATCGTTGTCAAGCCACAGGTAGGACATATCGCCCGTGAAGGTCAAACCGCCAAAGTCCTTGCCGACGTACACGGACAGACCCCAGAAGTCGGAATCGGTCGAGTACTTGGAAACAGAGCCTTCGCTGTCGCCGTCGCCGCTACCGATCGAGAGAGCAGCACCGACGCGAGCGCCTTCACCGAAGCCGAAGTCCACGCCGAGCATGCCGCCGTAGATATCGGAGCTGTAGCCGGAATCACCGTAGAGCGAATCGGATTCGTTGGAACCGTAGAAGACATCAGCCCAAACACCGAGGCCCTTCTTGGCATCCAGATTACGCTGGATCAACGCGTTGGAAATCAATTCCATCGAGTCGTAGGCCATGTTGTAGGTACCGGCCGTGACAGGAGCTGCCAAGTATTCCTTGGTTGCACGAACACCGTCGTTCGTCAGCTGACCGTTGTCGGTTACAAAGCCGGACGAAGATCCACCGATAGCAGCAAGAACCTTCTGGTTGTCAAGGTTTGCACCTTCGGCAAGAACGCTACCGAGAGCTCCCTTCAAACCAGCATCGGTCGTCACATCATCGTTGATGGATACAACCAGATCCGTGCGGTCAGACGTACCAGCGTCTACATTGCCGTCAACATCCACGAATTCCGCCTTCAAGAAGGCGTTCGAGGATTCAAAGATGTGCAAATTATCTTTCGCGTCAGCCTTCTGCCCAGCCGTCCAAGTAATGGTCTTGGTCGAATACATATTGGCAAGGTATCCCTTACCGTCTCCATTGAATGCAACTTCGCCTGGAACTTCAAAGATTACGTCACCGGAAGAGAATGCATTCATGTCAATAACGGTAGCGACATTGGAACCAACAGTGATGCCATTTGGTCTTGCATAGTCCACGGTACCAATAGCGATGGAACCGTTTTCGCCGACGGTAATCTTCTTATCGATATAGAAGCCGTTTTCCGTTTCTTCGCCAAACTTGCCTTCGTCAATCGCTGAACGCAGTGCTTCGCCTGCGGCATGGTTTGTCGTAAGGATGTTGTCCGTGCCTTCATTATCTCCAATGATCACACTACCATTGACTTGGGGGTGATCAACATCGGCACGTGCATTGGGATTTTGAGGAGGCACAGTACCCAGTACCAACGTACCGTCATTGGTCAATTCAACATCAGCATTGAGCAAACCAACGGTCAAGACACCGCTATTTTCAACAGTTGTCTTACCAGAACCGCTCAAAATCTGTGTATCCAGAGAGCCCGTAATGGAGGCATCTGAGGCATTTACTTCAACTTCTTGGGCTGTGTAGCTACCGACAACATCAAACGTACCAGAGACCTTCAACGTCTGAACATTGATGTTGCCAGAAGAAGCTGCCGATGTACCGAGCTGGAGATTCGTGGCCTCAACAGTCGTCACTTCAGAAGACGGATCAAAGGTAAATACATCCGAGGCGCCGCCATCAAGCGTTAACACCTTGCCAGCACCGGCAGAAACTGATGCCGTGTCGGACTTACCGAAATTCACACCGGCAAGAGTCGTATCGTCATTAACATCAAAAACGCCTTCGGTTGCTTCACCGATCTGATCAGCAAGATACAGACCATCGATACTGCTGCTGGTCAAGTCCTCACCTTCGCCAAGTTTCAGCGTACCTTCAGAGAACATAATCTGAAGCCCGTCTCCGAAAACTTCCTGCGTATTTTTCAAATCATCAAGGGTATATTCTCCAGTCACACCAGTGAGATCAATCACACCGGTACCCGAAACCAGGTCAACATTGTCGGTCGTGCTCCAATTGGAGGTGCCATCCTCACCTACCGAACTCTCGAAAAAGTTCGAGTAGTTGAGCTTCATCGTGCCGTTATTAACGAGCGAGCCATCCTTGACACCTCCGGAAGTCAAGGTGCCAGCAATGTTCAGCGAACCTTTATTGCCAACAGTAACCTTGCCCACATTGTTCTCGTTACCAGCGGAGAACGCGAGATTAGTGACATTAAGTTCACCGCCTTCAACATTAACGGTACCTTTCTTCGCTACTTCCAAAGTCGAGTAGGTGTAGGAGCCCGAGGCGATGTTCAACGTACCAGAAGTCGCTGCCGTACCAACCTTGAGCTTTTCCTGATAATTTGAACCACCAACCCAAAGCTCGCCTCCGTTTAGCGTCCAGTTATTACCGAATGCAATGAGCAGGCGGTCATTTTCTGTAAGGTCATTATTAGTTTTGGAGTTGAGGGCTGAAATGTTGAACACACCGCCTTCATTGACTTCCACATTGTTAACTTGGAAATTTTCTTGGAAAATGGACGTATTGAGACGACCACCCTGGCCAATTGTGACGGTCAGATCCGTCGCTTGTACATCACCATGTGTTGCCTCTTCTGCCTCAATTAAGCCGTTGTTGGTGACGGTTCCTCCGACAATTTCTAGTCTTTCGATTTCGTTTTCGAAAGTGAGTTTGCCTGTTTCTGCAATGTTGAGGCTGCCTCCAGAAACAACAAAGGCACTCGCATCTTCAATGGCTAACAGAGCTTCCTGCCGCTCTCCCTCCGGCTGATTGGTCGAAGTGGTAGCTCGGACATTGAGAGTTCCACCTGCGTTGATAGTCAGGCTACCGGCTGTAAGTTCAGTGCGCACGGCATCGATCGTGTTGCCTTCTCCGTTGACCTCAACCTCTACCCCGTCAAAGCCGATAGTGTTATAGCCGAACACTGAAGCACCCGAATGATTACCATCCGAGTTAGCCTCCGTGATCAATCGTTTGTTACCCGTAATCCACCCGTTACCGTTAAGAGCGATTTTTCCGCCCTTGAGCTCCATACGGTTATAGCTATTTGGGTCACTCTTCGCAGAAGTGCCAATCCAAAGGCGACCGCCATTGGCCAATGTCACTTCACCATCATTCATAACAAATGTGTTGTAGGCGCCAAAAGCAGGCAAAGTGTGCCCACTACCATTGTCACCTCCAGCACTCCCTTCGGAGCCGACAACGTTAAATTGTCCGCCATTAATCTCCACATTGCGGACTTCCAAGCTACCCGATTGACCAACATTTACCGTACCGCCATTGACGACAAAGTCATTCCTGACAGTCAGTACACCATTATTGGTGATCGTGCCTCCATCCATGGTGAACTTTCCGGCCGGCCCATTGTCATACGGGTTTTCCCATGCAAGCCCGTCTTTGTTGTAGGTAGAGATTTGAAGTGTCGAACCGGCACTGACATCAATCGTGGCTTCATCACTTAAATTCACTGCCACTGCATTGATTACATTATTGGCACCCGATAGGACGTTGACGGTTGCAGTTCCATTAATTTTCACCTGCGTACCAATGACATTGCCGGCTGCATCCGTACCCGACATGCCCGTTAGACCGCCATTCTTGAGGTTAACCGTACCTCCAGAAAAAACCATATCGTTAAATGTGGTCTCTCCCGTCTCGCTACTGGTCCATGAACCAACCCAAGCTCGTGCATCATTGAGGTTAAGAACACCTCCGCTCATGGAAAAGTTGTCGTAACCACCGACGGTAGCCAAGGCTTTGGTGATCTCTCCGGCCTGGTTTTGACCGCCTGCTGTAGTACCAGTGACAGTCACCTCGCCGCCTTGGATCTTGAAGTCTCCACCAACAAAAAGCCCAAGATCAGAACCGCCGTTTCCGACAGTAACGGAACCACCTGTCACTGTGAAATTAGACTCACGATCCTGATTAGCAACGCTACCTGTAAGGGTTACATCAGCCCCGTCCTGAATAACCACCTGCGTAATAGAATCACCGGCTGTCCAGGTTTGATCCTCCGTGATGTTACCGGCAAACTCTGTAGCCGCAGCCATTCCAGATAGCATCATCGTAACAGCAGCTGCAACAACCGTTTTGGTTCCCTTTTTCTTCGTCGAAACAGCAGCTTCGCTGGCGACTACCATCGCACCGCGGGCCTTGCTGAACACAACTTTAAACGTCCGATTCATTCGTAACTCCTTGGTTAGGTTGGACTAAAGTTGTGCAACAGCCTACCCCCCCCCGTTTGCCGTTTGTCAAGGTTATTTGCAGGAAAATGCCGATACCGTATGTCGTCTGCAACCAGGGATAATCCTGAGACATTCCCGCCCCTTCAGAGGCTTTTTTCAGATTTTCCCAATCAGCAGAGGTTTCCTCAAAACTTGGAGTGCTTGATGTCTTCCATTACTTTCCGAATTCTTTCCGGTAAGGCATCCTCAGGCAACTCAAGCATTCTGTTTCGGATCTCTGCCGCGACTTGTTTGAGCCAATTCTCGACCTCTGATCGACTGCAGCTACGCTTCCGAAGGCGAACGTTCGCAAAGTAAATCTCTGCGCACCATTTGTTGTGGCGATACGATCCTCCCTTCGAAGACTTGTCGTAATAGATGTAACCCTTTGGCAATCTGCGTCTGGATGACACCTGAGCCAAAATTCAACTCCCTCGCAAAAAAAGGCGGGACACACGCTCAAGTTTGTCTCTCGCGTATGCTCCCGCCCAAAGTTTCAAGCTTTGCCGCAAGGCTCATGCACGAGGCATGAACCCTGCGATAGCCAAAATGCTCTTCCGATTAGAAGAGATAGGAAGCCTTCAGGTTGAACGTATTGTTCGAACGACCGTCGTTGCCAAAGCCATACTTGTAGCTCAGGCCGAAGCGAACGGCGTCCGTACCGGCGTTCACGCCGATTGACGCGTTGTAGACGTTGTCGATCACGTCCACGTCGCCGATGATCGTTTCAACTTCGGTGTCGCCGATCTGCGGAGCAGCCGTGAAGTCGATTTCCGGAGCAACCTGCCAACCGGAAGCCGTTTCAAAGACGCCCTTGACCGTCACACCGATCGGCATTTCGATCACGTTCATCTTGTCCATGCTCAGACCGCGGTAGTCATCCACGTCAATGGAGGCCCAACGGACGCCGGCGTGCGGAACAACTTGCAGAACCTTGCCTTCGTATGCCTTCCAGTCGGCGCGAACACCGAGCGAGAAGACCGTGGAGTCAAGCGATTCGGAAGCAGAAACACCGGCAACAGAACCGCCAATATCGTTGTCAAGCCACAGGTAGGACATATCGCCCGTGAAGGTCAAACCGCCAAAGTCCTTGCCGACGTACACGGACAGACCCCAGAAGTCGGAATCGGTCGAGTACTTGGAAACAGAGCCTTCGCTGTCGCCGTCGCCGCTACCGATCGAGAGAGCAGCACCGACGCGAGCGCCTTCACCGAAGCCGAAGTCCACGCCGAGCATGCCGCCGTAGATATCGGAGCTGTAGCCGGAATCACCGTAGAGCGAATCGGATTCGTTGGAACCGTAGAAGACATCAGCCCAAACACCGAGGCCCTTCTTGGCATCCAGATTACGCTGGATCAACGCGTTGGAAATCAATTCCATCGAGTCGTAGGCCATGTTGTAGGTACCGGCCGTGACAGGAGCAGCAACAAATTCCTTCACTGCCTGTTCGCCGCGACCGTTGAGCTGATCGCCTGCAGCATTGAGGAACTCATCCTGCTGACCAATGGCGTTGATCACTGTCTGATTCTTACGGTTGCCACCCTCAGAAAGAATCTGATCAATTGCACCGGCAACGACTGCATCCTTAACCGCGCCTTCGTTAAAGCCAATCACAACAGAACTCGGATCACCTTCCACCGTCCCCTTGAGTTCAAGGAAGAGGTTCGTAGAAGTGATATATCCTGTGGGATCAGTATCGTTCTCGATGTCCCCAGTTGTGAGGTCAAGCGTCCCCTTGCTCAGTAGGTTATCAAGCACAATGCGAGCATTTGTCGTTCCACCACCGCCAAGCGTAAGGTTTGCACCTGCACCGGCAAAAACAGATTCACCTGACTGCATGAAGTGATCAGCGTCGATCACGGTCACGCTGTTGGTGGCAAGCTTAACGCCACCACCATTATCGCCTTTAACATTGCCAAAGTAGAAGCCGCCGTTTTCACCAATCACAATGCTCTGATCAACATAGGCCACAGCATCCGTTTCAAGATTGAACTTGTCACCTAAGGCCTTCTGTGCAACGTTGACTGCACGTTCAAGCGATCCTGCCGTGCCGTTGGTCGTCAGATAAGAGTCACTCTTAAGGTTCAACGTGCCTTGAATTTGAGGCACTACCTCGCCCTGTTCGTCAACTGCAGCCTTCGCGATGTACACGTCAGCGGCCTCGTTGACACCAGACTTCAGGGTAGCACCTTCCGCAAGCGTCTGGAATCCGGCCATATTGTTGACCGTCACTGTACCCGCCTGGATGTTTTGAGCAAATAGCGAGCCATCCACAGTTGCCGTCGTAACAGACAGGTTGTTCACTCGCAGATTGGCAACCTCGCCAACATTAACCGTACCAACATTCACGGTTCCGATGTTGAAAACACCACCTTCGACTTCAAGCGTTCCTTTAGTTCCTGAGATGGTACCGGCAAAGGAACCGCCTGAAGTCGAAACAGAGGAGGTGCTACCAAGCGTGAGCTTATAGGTGTCCACATTGACCGTGGTACCTTCATTCGAACCGGAGATCACTTCCGTTCCGTTGCCAAGAATCCGGAAGTTATCTTGCAAGTGAAGCGTCTGTTCTGCATCACCAGCATCAGCATTCGGAGTTAGTGCAACAGTCTGAACACCCGTGAGATCGGCGTTAATGTCAGCCACATTGCCTTCTCCGAGCTGAACATTCAAAACAGCGCTACCGTACACGATGCCATCAACGGCATTGACGCCTTCCACATTCGTCGAGAGGTCATCGTTGTCAATCTCGGTAATTTCAACCTGCTGACCTTCAACAGTCGTAGCAACAACTTCATCAGCTACGACAGTTACATCACTGAAGCTAGAAGCTACAGCACTCCACTTGCTCAGATCCAGAGTATCCGAAATACCAACCGTGCCAGAGGTCAGGGTGAAATTACTCTTGAGACCCTTGTCATCAAGCAGGCTACCTGTAGTCGTATTAAGCGTGCCGCCTTCAACTGTTAACGTACCAGTAGAGTCTTCAAACGTGATGTTGTCAACTGTCAACTCACTATTGTCAGCAACCGAAATACTGGCGGTTGCACTACCCTCTGTCCTATAAACCGTCAACGAATCCAGTTTCAGAGAAGCATCACCAGTGGTAGCCAAGCTGCCAGTCGAACCGACTTCCATATTCCCGAAGGAATAATCTCCTCCTGCAATAGTAAGGCTACCTTTTGTCTGTTCTATCTTGTCACCAAGCACACCGACTTTGACGTCGCCGTGGTATTCAGTCTCAGCAACATAGAGTTTTCCGCCATCAAGCGTGTAATCCGCACCGTAAGCCAGCAATAGCTTATCGTTTGTCGGATCCTCATCGGTGACATTGGAGTTCAACTTCTCGATATTGAAGATGCCGCCTTCGTTGACCTTTACCTGCTTGAATTTATTGTCATCCTGCCAAATGGAGGCATTGAGACGGCCGTCATCAATTACCACATTGGAAATCTCGGCTCCGTTGCCCTTAACGTCATCATTTTCAAGCGTAAGGTTCGCTCCGTCACTGACCTTAATAGTCAATTCGGCAGACTTAGAGTCCAGAATGAATGAATCGTGCGTGCCCTGGGCATTCAACGTAACCTTCGTGCCCTCACCAACACGGACAACACCATCAATCTGCGAACCTTCAATAAGGTTGATCTCCGCTGTGGTTCCAGTGCCTGCCTGAACTTCAATAGCGCTTGCTCCGGTACCTGTTGCCGAGATTTCACCATTGTTGGTGAAAGTGAACGTTGAGGCTCCGTCATCAGCCTTAATCAGAACACCGTGTCCCCAAGAACCCTCGGCGATGTCACTGACCGTAATCTTTCCGTTATTTACAGCTGTTGAACCTGACTCTCCGCCAAGTTCAATACCTGCCCCCTGATCTAAAACGGTGATCGTACCGTTAACGCCATTCTCGATGTGACTGGCAACATCCTTCTCAACAGTCATGCCATAGGCATTCTTAGCGACAATGTCACCTTCGTTGACGACAGTAGCACCGCCCCCGGCCATCATGCCTTTTTGGGACCAGGACTTAGCATCTTCACCGGCCTGGATATAAATCTTGCCGGTATTGGTCAACTTAACACCCGTTCCATTGGCGTGCAACGCGTGGGACTGAGTATCGCTACCAGTTGCCGTTACCCAAATTTCATTACCCCCGATGACGTGATCACCTTCGGTGAAAATAGATACAAAACCAGTCGTACCTTCACTCTGAACATAGTTGTACTGGCCCTGAGTCAAGTCCTCAATCGCCGTATAGTGATTCGAGGTCGGGTCAATCCCATCGGGTTCGGCCCAGCCCTGAGCCATAACCGTACCCATTGCGAGTGCGGCAGCTGCGGCGATCACAGTCTTGGCAGCCTTTTTGTGGGGAGTTGCAGCTGCTTCGCTGGCAACAACCATCGTGCCGCGAACCTTGCTGAACACAACTTTGAAAGTCCGATTCATCTATAACTCCTTGGTTAGGTTGGACTAAAGTTGTAAGAAAGGCTACCCCCCCCCCGTTTGTCGTTTGTCAAGGCCTCTTCGTAAAAAAAGAAGCTCTCTGTATCCATTTTGAGACTGAGGACCAGCCATCAAAATAGCTATCTTTCAATACGTTTGAACCGCTGTTTTTAGGCAGCGGTTCAAGTGGGTTTTAACTTTAATTTTTTGAACTCAACATCAACAGAGTCTTCTCATCGCGCTGGGTCAGAAGACCTTGCGATCTAGCTTTTCCAATGAGCTCCGGCCTGTTTTTGAGCGTCGCTTCAAGACTTTTTTCTCTTCGCCACGCCTCAATGTTGGCGTGATGTCCCGTGAGCAATACATCGGGCACACGCATACCGTGCCACTCTTCGGGACGGGTGTAGTGCGGCGCGTCCAGAAGCCCCGTTGAAAACGACTCGTCAGAGGCCGACAAATCCTTGATTGCGCCAGGCAGCTGACGCACGATGGCGTCAATCAATGCGCAGGCGGCCAGTTCTGCTCCTGAAAGCACAAAGTCACCCAGACTGATGAGTTCATCAACACAAGTGTTCAGGAAACGTTCGTCAATGCCCTCGTAACGACCGCAAATCAGCACCAGCTGCAAATCGTCACACGAGGAAAACTCGCGCACGCGAGCGTCCGTCAAATGCGCTGCCGACGGAGCAAAAGCGAGCACGCGGCCGTTGTTGCCCGAAGCGCGAATGCACTGCAGCGTTTGATACAGCGGTTCGGCCATCATCACCATGCCGGGACCGCCCCCGAAAGGACGATCGTCAACGGTGCGATGCACGTCGGTCGTCACATCGCGCGGATTCCAGAAATGCACGTTCCAGAGTCCCCGTTTCATGGCTCGGGACGTGATGCCGAAATCTTTCACCGCCGTGAAGATTTCCGGAAAAAGCGTAATGACGTCAAAGCGCGCTGCCACGATTCAATTTCCTCGTTAAATCCAGGACGGATCCCAATCGACACGCACGACGCCTTCATCGAGATCCACTTCCAGCACGTATTGCTCGACGTCGGGAATCAGGTACACGGCGTCCTTGCCGTTCACCTTCGGACCACCTTCGACCTTGAAGATGTCCTGCACGGTGTTGGTACCGATTTCGGTCACGCGTCCGAGTTCAACGCCCTGCTGATTGACGACAGGAAGCCCGATCACGTCTGCAGCCCACACTTCGCCTTCGCCGGCTTCCGGGAAGTCTTCACGCAGCACGCCGATGCGACCGCGCAAAGCATCGGCGTCTTCCTTGTTGAAAACGCCTGTAATGCGGGCAATGAGCATCTGGCCGTGAACCTTGAGTTCTTCGACTTCGAGCGTCTTGGTGTTACCGCGGATGTCAGTCAGAAACCAGCGCTTGGTCGCGGCAAGAATTTCCGGTTCTTCAAAAGGCACCACGCGAACCCAGCCGCGTACGCCGTAAGCGCCGTTGGTACGGCCCACTGTCAGGATTTTGTTGTCGGACATAAAACCAAAATCGGAAATTAAAAAAGCGGCCTCTCCGTTTTCCGGAAAGACCGCCTTCGGCGTTGGTGAGACGTCACTATTCTTGATCAGGAAACCGCCGGGTACTGCGAGTTAGATACCGAACCCATCTCAAAGAGGATAGCCGTCGGCGCATTCGGGTGTGCTTGGACACGAGAGGCACGGCACCGAAGCAGCGAGGTTCGCAAGCAGTCCGTCTGACGGTCGGGTTAATTTTCCTTCGTTTGAAAGTTCCGTCTTACGTCGTCTTGTCGCTGATTAGGCGGCAGCCTTCTTGGCACCCTTGAGGATGCGGGCGACAGTGTCGCTCATCTGAGCGCCGTTCTTGACCCAGTGAGCCACGCGTTCTTCGTTGAACGTCAGGCGCTGCGGGCCTTCGGCGATCATCGGGTTGTAGAAGCCCAGACGTTCGTTGAAGCGGCCGTCACGACGATTGCGGGAATCGGTCACGACGATGTTGTAGAAGGGACGCTTCTTGGAGCCCGAGCGGGACAGACGAATGATAACCATTGTATTTTTCCTCTTTTAAATCAATGCGCCCGTACCAGGCGCTTTCAAAATTTGCCGTCTTGCCAACCGGCAAGTACGGGACGCAAAACCGCCGCACGCAGCCGCTTTGCGAAAGGCGCAATTTTACGCGCAAATTTCCTAAAAAATCAAGCCTTAGAAGAGAGATCCAGTCTCTCCGATCGCCAATTCCCGCGCGGTCTCGGTTTCGGACGTTTTTTCTTTTGCATCAGACACTTGCTCAGGTTGCCCGACACCCGGTCCGATCATCTTCAAGAAGCGCGCTTCGTCAATTACAGTCACTCCGAGCGCCTGCGCTTTTTCCAGCTTGCTTCCAGCAGCCTCTCCGGCCAAAACGTAATCGGTTTTCTTGGAAACGGATCCCGAAACCTTGCCGCCCAACGACAGGATCATGTCTTTGGCCTTGTCTCGCGAAAGCGTCGGAAGCGTTCCGGTGAGCACGAACGTTTTTCCGGCGACCTCGGGATTGACCTGCACTTCTTCCTGTTTCCAGTGAACCCCCTCGGCAATGAGTTCGTCCACCACGGCGTTGTTGTGCGGCTCATCGAAAAACGCGCGAATTGACTCCGCGAGAACCTCGCCCACATCATGCACCTGCATGAGGTCTTCGACCGTGGCGCTGCGCAAAGCGTCGAGCGTTCTGAAAAAGAGCGCCAAATCGCGGGCGCTTGCTTCGCCCACATGACGAATGCCAAGCGCAAACACAAATCGCGCAAGCGTCGTTTCCTTGCTCTTTTCGATTGCTTCGATGAGATTGGCGGCGCTCTTTTGCCCCATGCGTTCGAGTTCCGTCAGCTGCTCCACCGTCAATCGATAAATGTCGGCCGGCGTCTTGAGGAGCTCTTTTTCAACGAGCATGTCGACCATCTTTTCGCCCAGCCCATCGATACCCATGGCACGGCGCTGCGCAAAGTGCACCAAAGAGAGCTTTCGCTGCGCGGGACAAACCAGTCCGCCCGTGCACCGCGAATCCTTCTCTTCTTCGTCACGCACCACGGCAGAGCCGCAGATTGGGCAGACGGACGGCATGACGAAGGGCTGTGCGTTTTCCGGGCGCTTGTCGATCACCACACGCACAATTTCCGGAATCACATCTCCGGCGCGGCGCACCACAACCGTATCCCCGATCAAAAGCCCCAATTCCTTGATGTGGTCTTCATTGTGCAGCGTAGCGTTACTCACGGTCACGCCGCCTACAAAGACGGGTACAAGACGCGCCACCGGCGTCACGCGTCCCGTGCGTCCGACCTGAACATCAATGGCCTGCACAACCGACAACGCTTCTTCAGGAGGATATTTGTGCGCGCAGGCCCAGCGCGGTTCACGGGCCACGAACCCAAGTGCTCGCTGCTGGCTGTACGAGTCGACCTTGTAGACGACGCCATCAATTTCAAACGGCAGTTCAGCGCGGTGCGCCAACACGTCGCGATGAAACTCGGCAAGCGCCTGCGCGCCGCGAACCGTGCGGCGCTGTTCGGCTACCGGAAAGCCCAGCTCTGTGAGCTTTGCGAAAAGTTCGGTCATGGACTGAGCGAATTCTGCGTCGCTCACCTCCCCCGTACCGTAGGCGTAGAAATGAAGCGGACGCTGCGCCGTGATGCGGCTGTCGAGCTGACGCAAGGCACCGGCTGCGGCATTGCGGGGATTGACGAACGTTTTTTCTCCAAGTTCCTTTTGCTTTTCGTTGAGCTTTTCAAAGTCATCTTTGTGCATGATGACTTCGCCGCGCACCTCGAGCACTGCGGGCGCAAGCTTCGGATCGATTCGCAGCGGAATGGAACGAATCGTGCGGGCATTGGCCGTCACATCTTCGCCAAAGGTTCCGTCACCACGCGTCTGCGCGCCCACGAGAACGCCGTTTTCGTATCGAAGATTAACGGCAAGCCCGTCAAACTTGAGTTCCGCGTCGTAGACAATCGCCGCGTCCGTTTCGTCGAGCCCCAATTCCTTGCGCACACGCTCATCAAAGGCCAGAGCACCCTCATCGGTGAAATCCGTTTCGGTTCGGATGGAAAGCATGGGCACTGCGTGACGCACCTTGGTGAGATCGCTGCGGACCTCTCCGCCCACACGCAAGGTCGGGGACGTAGCCGACTTCAACTGCGGATAGCGTTCTTCGAGCTCGCTCAAAGCCCGGAAAATTCGGTCGTACTCGGCGTCCGGCACGGACGGGTTGTCCAAAACGTAATACTCGTAATTCCACCGATCCAACAGCTCGGCGTACTGCTGCATGCGTGTGCGCACTTCGGCGTCGGGCCCATCAAAACGGTCGTCCGTCACGGTCTGGTTTCCTTTTTTCAACTTGAAAAAGCCTCCGGAGCAAGCGGCGCCGGAGGCTCTTTGTACCGCAAAATCCTCGGCCGTCAGTCAGCCGAGAAAATCAGGCAGGCACGGCGGGAACCGGCGGGAACGCCATGCTCGGCCATGGTGTTGTGCATGCCCTTGAGAGCCGACTCGATGCGGCTTGCAGCGCGCGAGCCAATCGGATTGCCCGAAGCATCCGTCATCACGGCGTCGATTCGGCAGCAAAGATCGTTGGCAATCGCAAAGAACTGGCTCAGGGGATCGGAAGCGGGCGCCATCAGCGGCACTTCGAACGAAAGCTCGATTTCGTTGCCGAGTGCCTGCGGGGGCAGGATATGGAAGACGGCCGTCGAAATACCGGGCACGTACCTCTGATATCGATCGCTTTCCTTCACGAAGCCGCAAGCCTTGGCCGCAGCGTCGAGCTCTTCCTCTCCGATGTCCTTGGCGGCCACGAGCTTAACGCACAGGCGCTTGTCAAAGGCCTGAATGATGCGCTGGATGCGCTCGGCGCCCTGAATCATTTCGTTGGAGTCGGGCGTTTCGGATTCGCCCTTGAGTTCGATTGCGAACTGCTCGGCATGAATCATGAATTTCGAAGCCGTCGGCTGATCGACGCAGCGCGAACGATTGGCAAGCAGCATCGAAAGATAAATCTGCGTGCATTCGGTCACGCGGTCGGCACCGTCGTACCACAAGCCGCTGACCTTGTCGAAGCACTGAACGCGCACGAGATCCTTCAGAAGCGGTTCGGCTTCAATGTCGGCAATGCGCTGCTTGAGCAGGCGAATATCGAAAGAACCGTCAAGCGGCGTGATGTTGATCACGGCTTCCACCGCCGGATCCACTTCCGGCTTGCGGCGCTGAACAGTCGGCGCGCGCAGGGCATCCTGGGACACAACCGGTTGCGCAACGGGTTCAGCCGGCTGCTGAACCGGCACCGAAACGGTTTCTTCGAGCGGCTGAGTGGAAACCGCGGCAGCAGCTCCTGCCGCAGCCTCAGGGTCTTCATCGGCAGCCGTAAGTACCGGCACCGACTCCTCGTCAACGGATGCATTGTCGGAAAGAGCGCCTGCATTGCGTTTGTCGCCCGCGGCTTTCTTGAGAAGATTGTCGCCAACTTCCTGTGCGTGCTTGTCTTTCTTATGCTGGAAGTACCAGACGACACCAATGACAATCGCAATGAAAATAGCTATGTACAGGGGTTCAATATTAGGCATGCGCCTGACTCCGTTAACGTTCGAACAACCGGAAATTGTAGTGCAAGAGACCCTTTTATTGGGCTGCCATCTCGGAGGCCTGCTCCACATCCACTGATACGACACGAGAAACGCCGGGCTCTTTCATGGTAACGCCGACCAGGGTTCGCAAATGCTCCATCGTGACTCGGTGATGCGTAATCATCATGAACTGCGTGTTGCTGCTCATCTGCAGGATGCGACGGGCCAGTCGATCCTGATTGGCTTCATCGAGCGGTGCGTCGACTTCGTCAAGCAAACAGAAGGGAGCCGGGTTGAGTTTGAAGATGGCAAACACCAGAGCCGTTGCCGTCATCGCCTGCTCGCCGCCCGAAAGAAGCTTGACGCTTGCGTTTTTCTTGCCCGGCGGCTGAGCCGACACCTCGACGCCCGCTTCCAGAATCTCTTCGCCGCTCATCCGCAGTTCGGCACTGCCGCCGCCGAAAAGCCCCGTAAACATCTCTCGGAAGTTCTTGTTGACCTCCGTAAATGTGGTGCGCAACAGCTCTCGGGTTTCGGCATCGATCTTGCGAATCGTTGCTTCCAGGTTGGCGATGGCTTCTTCCAAGTCCGCCACCTGTCGTTCGGTTTCTTCCATCGCGCGGCGGCTTTCCTGAAGGTTCTCAAGCGCGGCATGGTTGACCGCTCCCAGCGCGGCAATGGCTTCGTTTAGGCGCGAAACGCGGCTCTTGAGCGTGGACGCGCGCAATCCCTCTTCCTGCACCAGCAGCGCCAGCGCCTGACGATCGGCCTGAGCAGCATCCAAGTGCTCGGTAAAGACCGCGCTTTGCGTAATCCAGCTTTCTCGGCGCACCTTGAGGTCCGCGATTTCCTGCAGCAACGGCGTCTGGGCGGCGTTCAAATCCGCATTGCGGGTGCGTGCGGCTTCAAGTTCCTCTTCGGCTCGGGCGCACTCAGCCTCGGCCGCCTTGTGCGCTTCGTTTTTGCCGTTGAGTTCCTCAAGCACGCGCGACAGCCCCTCGCGTTGGGCAGTCTCGTCCAGGCTTTCGCGGCGAGCGGCCAGTTCTTCCATATGCGCCGTCAGATTTTCAATTTCCTCGTCGGCTCCGCTCTGTCGCTCCTTCGCATCGCGCACGCGTTCCTGATTGGTCTGCAACTGCACGCGCATGAGTTCGATCTGACTTTCCAGACTTCTGACTTTTTCCGTCAGAGCCGACGAAGCGTGTTCAGCCTCTTCAAGCGCCACCTTGGCGTCAAGCGTCTTTTGTTGAACCTCTGCAAGCGTCTGATCAGCTTGCTCGAACGCCGCATCCGTCTCTTCCTGCTGCGCCATGAGTTCTTCGTGACGCATTTTCAGTTCGGCTTCCTGATCGGCCGTTCGACGGCTCTTTTCACGCCAGGCATCAATGGCGGCGGACAGTGCCGAATATTCGACCTGCAGCATGTGAAGCTCGTTGCGGCTTGCATCGGCCGCGCGGCTCGTTTCGGCAGCCTGCGCTTGAGCCACTTTCAGGGCACCCTGCTGAGCCACCAGTTTTTCGTCAATCGCATCGAGCTCATCGCGCTCGCGTGTGGACTGTTCCGAAAGCGTGCGAATTTCGGCCGCCCGCGACATGACGCCGGCACTTTCGCTCTCCTCAGCCCAGAAGCTGATCGAAATCGGGTCAACAATATGACCCTTTGGCGTGACAAAACGCTCGCCACGGGCAAGTTCCGAGCGTCGAGCCACCGCCTCATCGAGCGTATCGGTGACATAAACGCCGGCAAGCCATTCCTCGAGCGCCCCTTTTACTTTAGGGTCGTCCGAGGCGACTTTTTCGGCAAGCGGTTTGGCAAGCTTAGGCAGAGATGCCGTCTGCCCCTTGGGCTCACCGTAAAACACGAGGCGCGCGGGAGGCGGATCGTATTCAAAACCGGCCGCTCGTTCGAGAACGCTCATGTTGAGCGCTCCTGCTTTGGCGCTTAACACCGCTTCGAGCGCCACGGCCCAACCGTCTTCAACCGTGATCTTTTCGAAAAGACGCGCGGCTTGGGCGAGTCCCATTTTGCCGAGCCATGCAGGAAGCTTGCCTTCGGCCTGCGACTTTTGCTGCAGCGCTTCAAGCGCCTGCAGTCGCGCTACGGTACGGGCGTGAATCGCACTCAGGCGTTCCTTTTGAGCACGGGTCTCATCGTTGGCGTTGCGAGACAACTCAAGCTCGGTCTTTTTTTCCTCAACCTTTGCCGTCAGTTCTTCAAACTGCGCCTGCGTCTCTTCAATCAGCGCCGAAAGCTCAGCAAAGCGCTCTTCATCGGGCGCCTGCCCCGAGCGGCGCTCGGCTTCGATCGCTTCCAGCCGCGCTTCAACGTCGTTTAATTCACGCGTCAATGCCTGCATCTGGACGTTTAGAACTTCCATTCGCTTTTCATGTGCGGCAGCATCCTGTCGGGCCTTTTCGTAAGCCTCTTTTTTCTCCTCGCAGTCCTGCTGAAGTTCCAGAGCGCTTTCCTGAGCGGCCGCACACTCTTCGGTCATGGCCTCAGCGTTTTCGCGCAGTTCCTGCTCCTTGGCGGCGAGTTCGGCCAACCGACTCAAAGCGGTATCCCGTTCGTTGCGGCGTCGTGCAATGCTCTCTGCCGCATTGGCGATTTCGCGGGCAAGCGAATCCTTTTCCGTAATGATGCGTGCAATCGCCCCTTCGAGTTCAGTGACGCGGGCATTGGCCTGCCAGGCCGCTTCGCGGGCCTTGTCAGCCGCTTCGCGCCTAACGCGGGCCTCTTCCTTTAAAGCATCAATCTGCGTTGTAAGTTTTTGCAGTTCACCTCTTCCCTGCAGCAAATCGGCTTCACGCGCCGCAATCTGCGCGTTGACCTTGTTGACCGCCGCTCCCGCATCCTGCTCCTGCAGGAAGTACCACAAGAGTTCCGCCGTATCCTTTTGGCCGGTGAGTTCCTTCCATCGAGCGGCCACTTCGGCTTCGGCCGTCAGGCGCTCGATTTCGGTGCGCTTCGTCTCCTGCAGGTAGCTGACCTTCTCAAGATTGTTGCGCGTACCGGCCAGCGCCGTTTCGGTTTCACGGCGACGATCCTTGTACTTGCTCACGCCGGCGGCTTCTTCCAGATACACGCGCAGCTCCTCAGGCTTGGCCTTGATGAAGTTGCTGATCATGCCCTGGCTGATGATCGCGTAGGAGCGGGGCCCCAGGCCGGTGCCCATGAAGATGTCCTGCACGTCGCGGCGGCGCACCTGCTGATTGTTGATGAGGTACGCATTGCTGCCGTCGCGCGTGACGACGCGCTTGACGGAAAGCTCCGTATAGCGCCCCCAGGCCCCCTTGATCGTGCCGTCGGAGTTGTCGAGCACCAGTTCGACCGAAGCGCGGGAAGATGCCGGACGATTCACCGAACCCGAAAAAATGAGTTCGCTCATGGACGTCGAGCCGCGCAATTCGGAGACGCGCGCTTCGCCCAGCACCCAGCGGATGGCGTCAATCACATTGGATTTGCCGCAGCCATTGGGGCCGACAATACCGGCCACCGCCCCCGGAAATTCGATGACGGTGGTATCGGCAAAGCTCTTGAAGCCGGAAATGCGAAGCTGTTTTAGACGCACGGTTTGTTAAGTGAAAAAGGATGCCAACAAAAAAGAAAGCGCCTGAAAAAGAAACATGCGGCGCTTGTGTTCGGATTGTACCGTCACCGCGCATTTTCAAGGCAAAAGCCACCTTATAATTTTTTGGATGTGCCCGCGCCGTTTTTCACTTAGGCCGCTTTTTTTACAAAGGATTCTCCCGTGCCCAATCCCGGACTTTCTCGCACCCGCCCCTACCCTTTTGCCCGACTGCGCAAACTCTTCGAGGGAATTGTTCCGGCCGAAGGCAAACTCAAGCCGATTTCGCTCGGCATCGGCGAACCCTGTCATCCGATTCCTCAGTGCATTGGCGAAGCGATTGCTCAGAACATTTCGCTCATGAGCTCCTACCCGGGCACGGCAGGCAACCCTGCCCTGCGTGAAGCCATCAGCGCCTGGTGCGAACGCCGCTACGGGCTGGCCCCGGATCCCGCGACCGAAATCCTGCCGGTGCTCGGCACCCGCGAAGCCCTTTTCAGTCTGGTCCAATGTCTTGTCGACCCGACCGTCAAAGGCGGCGCCAAAGTCGTGATGCCCGTTCCCTTCTATCAGATCTACGAAGGCGCAACGTTTCTGGCCGGAGCCGATCCCGTGTACTTGCCGCTGACGCGCGAAAACGGCTACAAACTCGATTTGTCCGTATTGAGTCCCGAAACACTTTCTCAAACTCAGCTTGTCTACATATGCTCTCCGGGCAACCCGACGGGATCCGTCTTTGATTTGGACGACTGGAAAAAACTCTTTGCTCTTTCGGATCAATACGGTTTTGTCATCGCAAGCGACGAGTGCTACAGCGAAATTTATTTCGAAGAAGGCAACGCTCCGATCGGCGCCATGACGGCGGCCAAAGCCTGCGGCCGAACCGATCTGAAAAACATCATCGTATTAAACAGCCTTTCCAAGCGCAGCAATGCGCCGGGTCTGCGCAGCGGCTTTGTGGCCGGTGACCGCTCGCTCATCGCCTCTTACCTTCTTTACCGCACCTATCACGGCTCGGCCATGAACCCGATGATTCAGGCCGCTTCAATTGCTGCCTGGAACGACGAGGCGCACGTCGTGGAAAACCGCCGTCTGTATCGTGAAAAATTTGCCGTCGCGCAACCCATTCTGAACTCTGTGATTGACGCGCCCATGCCGCAGGCTAGCTTCTACCTCTGGGCCAACGTCGGTGAAGACGATGAAGTCTTTGCTCGCGAACTCTATCGTCAGACGGGTGTCACGGTGCTGCCGGGCTCCTACCTGTCGCGTAACGTGACACTTGCCGACGGCTCAACCATGAACCCGGGCGCAGGCTACGTGCGCATCGCACTGGTTGCCGAGCCCGAACGCATCGGCGAAGCGGCAGAGCGCATCCGCAACTTTGCTCTATCGCGCAAGTGACCTATCATCCGTAAAACCGATTTTTTAACAAACGGCGCGCAGGGAGGCTCGGTACGCGAGCAAGTGCGCCAACCTTTGAAAGGAACACAAGAAATGACTCAGGAACTTACCTCCATCATCGAATCCGCATGGGACAGCCGCGATCAGTGGAATGCCGAAACGATCGCTGCCGATCAGCGCGAAGCCATCATGAGCGTGCTCGCGGGCCTGAACAACGGCTCGATGCGCGTGGCAGAAAAGACCTCCGAAGGGTGGCTCACGCACCAGTGGATCAAGAAGGCAGTTCTTCTGAGTTTCCGTCTGATGCCCAACGAAGTGATGAAGGCCGGTCCCTTTACCTGGTACGACAAGCTGCCCGTGAAGTTCCACGACAACGACGGCCAGAAGATTTCCGAGTCCGGCATCCGCGCTATCCCCGGCGCCATCGCCCGCTACGGCTCCTTCATTGAACCGGGCGCCGTGCTGATGCCCTCCTTCGTAAACGTCGGCGCACGCGTGGGCTCTGGCACGATGGTCGATACGTGGGCCACCGTGGGCTCCTGCGCTCAGGTCGGCAAGAACTGCCACCTCTCGGGCGGCGTTGGCATCGGCGGCGTTCTCGAACCCGTGCAGGCCGGCCCCACGATCATTGAGGACAACTGCTTCATCGGCGCACGCAGCGAAATCGTCGAAGGCGTGGTCGTCGAAGAAAACTCCGTGATTTCCATGGGCGTCTTCATCGGTCAGTCAACCAAGATCTACGACCGCACAACGGGCGAAGTCCTGCGCGGCCGTGTGCCGGCCGGTTCCGTGGTCGTCCCGGGCTCGTTGCCGAGCAAGGACGGCACTTACAACCTCAACTGCGCCGTCATCGTCAAGCGCGTCGATGCCAAGACCCGCTCCAAGACCTCCATCAACGATCTGCTGCGCGACTGATCGGTCATGCCCGTCATTGATCTAGCCCAAAAGCTGCTTGCCCGCCCCTCGGTCACGCCCGACGAAGCAGGATGCATGGCCGTTTTGCAAGCAGCGCTTGAGCCCTCGGGTTTTGCGTTTGAAATCGAACGCACGCCCAACGGCACCACCAACGCCTGGATCACGCACGGCAACGGCGCGCCCCTATTCGTCTTTGCCGGACACGTTGATGTGGTTCCGGCAGGCGATCCTGCCCTATGGACAACGCCTCCTTTTGAGCCGACCGTGCGAGATGGCAAACTCTACGCCCGCGGCGCAGCCGACATGAAAGGATCTGTTGCGGCAGGCG
>ENA-ORNF01000827-ORNF01000827.1-human-gut-metagenome-genome-assembly--contig:-NODE-827-length-29911-cov-2.842544_pt1 | contig 29911 bp, 21 predicted proteins | sample MGYA00242110_ERZ509012 | MGnify/ENA primary metagenome ERZ509012 (study PRJEB26280, sample SAMEA2338714) | human gut metagenome | biome: human gut; feature: human-associated habitat; material: faeces...
TAGTTTTATTTCTTCATAAGGAATAAATACCTCATCATCTTCTTCATAATATAGTTTTTCTATTTTTTTATTATCATTTTTAAAATCTTTTAATTCTTCTTTTATTATTTTTATTTTATTACTTCTACGTCTAAGTATCTTACTCCCCATGCTATTGCTTCTGCGTGTGAATTCATATAAACGTCTATTCTGTTTCCTTGTATTGCGCCGCCTCTATCTTCTACTACATAAGTTTTTCCGTTTATAACCATTTGTGTTCCAAATGCAAATGTACTTGGAGCTGCAACTGTATGGTTTGCTGTTGCTCTTTTTCCTGATGCTGTGACTCCGTTTGTTTTTCCACAACATCTTGCACATGAACAATATGCTGTAACTTTATATCTTCCACTTGATGCTGTTGTTACTCCTGCTCCTCTTGATGTGCTTCTTGATGTAACTGTTTGTATTTGAACTATTTTATTTACTGGTTCTTTAATTACTTTAGAAGAAAGTTCTATTCTTTCTACTTCTACATCGCCTTTATATCTAACTTTATATGTTACTTCTTTTATTCCGTTTTTTCCAGCTTGTATAACTTTATTTACTGTATTACTTCCGTTTGAAACATCTTTTGTTATTGTTTCAAATGGAATTTCTTCTTTAACAGTTATTATTTCTTCTGTAATATCTGTATAATTTTGTGCTCTTTCTTCTATATTTGTGTTTAAATTTTCATTATTTATATCTGCAATTTGTGTTGGCTCTTGTCCATTTAATGAAATAACTATTGCATTTGCTGATGTAATTTCTTCTTCTAACGCAGGTGTTACAACTTCATCTGATGAAATCATTATATGGTTTTCTTCTAATATTTCTGATACTTTTGTTTTTGATGTTAAAACTGTAATTTCGTGGTTGTTTGAAAATTTTATTTTAACACTGTTTACTTTTACATTTCCCGCTAATACCGATATCCCTAAGATTACAATAAATAATATACTTAGTGCAATAATCTTTTTGTATGATATATGCGAGTTTTTTTGTTTATTCATAAGAATATTTAATCCCTCCTTCAAGCGACCTTTTTTATTATACTATTTTTTTAACGATTTGTCAAATTTGGAATTTTTTTACCAACTTCTCATAGTATAATTATATGCTGCTTGTACAAAAATATGCATACGGAGACAAGGTTTATATAATATATAAGTTTAACAGGCAAATTGGAATTTATATAATTATTTCTTGCTATGCTGTTTCCGGTATGCTATAATGAATTCGTAAATTTATTTTAATAGGGGGTCTTTATTATGTGGATCGCAATAATTATTATTGTAGTATTAGTAATTCTTGTAATTTCTATGTACAATACTTTAGTTAGATTAAGACAAAAAGTAAAAAACTCTTGGAGTCAAATTGATGTTCAATTGCAAAGAAGATTTGATTTAATACCAAATTTAGTAGAAACAGTTAAAGGATACATGGCTCATGAAAGTGATGTATTAACAAAAGTCGCAGAACTTAGAACTTCTTGGGCAAATGCAGGTACTATCCATGAAAAAGCAGAACTTGATAATCAATTATCAGGAGCTTTAAAAACTATTATGGCAGTTTCAGAAAATTACCCAGATTTAAAAGCAAACACAAACTTTTCAGAATTATCTGAAGAACTTCGTAACACAGAAAACAAAATTGCTTTTTCAAGACAATTTTACAATGATACTGTTACAAAATATAACACACAATTAGAAGTTTTCCCTTCAAATATTGCTGCTGGCTTATTTGGATTTAAACCTGAAGCTTTATTCGAAGTAGACAATGCAGAAGCTCGTAAAAATGTAAAAGTAGATTTTGGAAAATAATACTAATGTAAAAACACCTTATTGAATTTATTTATCAATAAGGTATTTTTATTGTATTATTCTTTTTTGTTTTTTCCATCTTTTAATTTTCCTTCAATTTCTAAACCTGTGCCATTAAAGAAATCACCCGCTTGATATTTATTTTTTGTTGGCGTTCCTTTTATGGTTAAAGAAGTTAATTCTAAGAAAGATTTCTTTTGCACTTGAAGGGTAATCGAAGTCATAATGGTTGCTTTTTCTACACTGGTTGCCGTAATAGTAGTAGTACCTTCTTTTAAAGCGGTAATTAAACCTGTACTTGAAATAGTTGCAACTGTTAAGTCACTTGATTTCCAGGCTACTTTTTGATTGGCTTCAACTGGTAAAACTTTAGCTGTTGCTTGCTCGGTTTCACCAACATTGAGTGTTTTATTACTTAATTGAATTTCCACAGAAGTTGGGGTCGGTCTACCATCATATTGTCCCGCACAAACTGCTTTAGTTGCCGCATTAGTATCTCCCCAAATTTTACAAGGTAAAGAGCGGTCATCAATAAAGGGATTACGATTTCCTTGGATGGATTGTGCCGCATCATTTCTTCTTGTTTCTGTAGCGTCAATTTCATATTGAAGATTCCATTTTAAAAGATCAGAAAGTTTTCCCATTGTTTTATTGGCCGAAGAATCATACTCTCTATCAATTAAAGTCAACGACGTATCAGCAATAGCACAATAGAAAATAATACGTGCAGACATCCCACGGTATTTTTCTTTACCAAAGCTTTCCATAGCTGGATCCCATCCAGAATTATCCGTCTTTTTCCCTTCCACATAGAAAGAATTTCCTCTTGAGCCATTTTCATTTTTCAAGGTAGGACGAGGCATGTGAATGTCCCCTTCTACACTACTACCTCCACGAGAATTGGGCCAAACATGTTCACGATTTACATTTCCTCCAAATGATCCACTAAATGCAACGCTTTCGCCAGAATAAAACACGATGATATTATTGGGATTATTGGGGTCTCCATCGGTTTGTTTATAATATTTTCCCATATTTTTATAACCGACCGTTTTCGTTCTTTTCTTACTATTTAATGAATGTAAATCATTAAGTAAAGTTGAACCCGTTTCACCTTCACTAATCGAACTGTAATAGTTTTGTATCGTTGTACTACTATGAATTGGATCCTTATCAAAATTCGTTTCAGCCGTTTCAATAGCGTAGGCTACTTCGTTAGACTTTTTATCCCTTGTCATCGTAGATAAAGAAGTAAATGATATACTCAATAACATGCCTAAAGCAATAAAGAAATTTCTTTTTTTCATGTTTGTTCTCCTTTCAATTTTTAATTATGTTTTTTACGAAGTACAAATGCACTCACGAAAGTTATTAATGAGAAAATTAAGACAGTATTTGTTGAACTTTTAGCACAGCTTTTACCTATGCTTTCCCTCTTTGTAATGGTAATTTCACAAGTTGCTTGTGCTGATTCATTATCTAATGAAGTAACGGTAATAATAGCAGTACCTTCTTTTTTGGCTACAATTTTCCCCATAGCATTTACGGTAGCGATTTGTCGATCACTACTTTCAAAAAACACTTCTTGTGTAGTGGCATTTAAAGGAAGAATGCTGACTTCTAACACTAATTCTTCCCCTTCTTTCAATTCATAAGAAGAATGATTTAACGAAATACTGCTAACAGGAATATAAGAAGAATTTTGGGCTACTGAAATATTCGATATCGTAATTGTTTTTTCAATTCCTTTTTCAGCATAAGTTCCAGTAACGGAAGTCATTCCGGCTTTAAGCGTTTCCCAACTAACGAATTGAGTAACATCTTTTTTACTATTATCAGTATAATTGGCATAAATCGTTAATCCCTCTGGATTAAAAGGTTCATGTTCATAATATGCGGTTTTATTCAAACTTCCTTCTAAAGATAAAGAAGTTAAGTTCGCTCCAATTGGAGTAGGTATTGAACTAGCTTTTTTAAAAAGTTGGACTGGTTGTTGTCCTGACTTATAGTAGCGGAATCGATTTTGTCCACTTGCACTATTGAAACGAAGTGAGTAAGAAGAAATACTTATCGTTGCGTCGCCACTACTAGAAATGGTTATGGTATGCGAATATTCTTCTGAGTTATAAATTCCATTACTCGATCCTGAGTGACCAATAAATAAATCATTCGTTCCTTTAAAAGTTCCATTATCTTTTATAAATGTAAAGGAGGCTTTATCGATTTTCTCCGAACTTTCAATCTTGTTATCTTCAATTTGTACCGAGACTATATTGGATGCAACATCAATATTATCTAAGCTACCATCTAATGCTACGGAACTATCTTGACTAACGATAAGATATTGACCATCGGTTAATTGAGAGGAATCTTTGACTAATTCATAATCGGTGGAATCATTTTGAATTACCGTAATTCCACTGATGGTTTGCATTAAACTTCCATACTTACAAATGACTGTTTCCGTTGACAATGATAATACTTTTTGATGGGTATTTCCGTCTAACCATTCGCAGTCATTGACGTTCACATATTCTGTTGTTCCATCGGAATATGATACTAAAACTTTAAGACCTTCATGGTTAAAAGTTTCTCCAGCATAATACTCTTTTTTGATAGGCTCTCCTTCTACTTGAATGGAGGTTGCTTCTTTAATAGAAACAATGATTTCATCCGTAATCATGGAATTCTTTTTAGAAGTTGCCACAATACGAACGGTTCCCTTTTTTAAAGCTTGAATCACGCCACTAGAAGAAATGGTAGCGATATTTGTATCTAAGCTTTTCCATTCTACTTGTTTAGAAGCACCCGTAGGTAAAGCTTGAATGGAAAGCGTTTTGGAGCTTCCTACGACCATATGTACATCGCGAGGTTGAATTTGAATGGATTCAACTTCTATTTGTTTTAAATCGCCATAAGCGTCAATCATTTCTTTTACTTTATTAGAAGGAGCATTTTTATCTGGCTCATTCAAATAATAGTAAATTCTTCCAGCATATTCAGGATGATCCACAAAGGGATTACGATTATGATGCCATCTAGAGGCAACTTCATTATTCCTTTTGATTTCCCATTCCGTTGGTGGTTCTAAGTAGTGCCATTTTAATAATGTAGAGAGTTTACCAATACGTCCCGTCTTTAAAGTCACCGCTTGATCATGAAGCATAACAGGATAGGAAGTATTGTTCCGATATCTTGTGGCAACATACATTAAAATACGAGCGATTTCTCCTCGATGACCTTTTGCTGGATACATAGCATCAGTTGGTTGACCATTTGAGTTATTAAAAGCAGTGGACCAAACATAGCTATCATTATCAGTATTCAACGCGTAATCATATTTTCCGTATTCTAAGCATTTGTAACTTGAACTAAAATCAAGTTCATCAAAAGCACAAGAGCCCCTTTTGCTATTTAAACCTGTTTCAGCCGGCCATACGTTATGGGCATCTGCTCCTGGAGATCCAGCACTTTGTGTTCTTTTACCATTACCATACCAAGAAGCCGGCCAAACATGCTCTTTATTGGTACCACTTGGCATACTTCCACTAGAAAAATTAACTTCTGTGCCCGTATATGCTAAACGCATTTTACCATTACCACTGAGTGATAAATCACTATATTGATAAATACTAGGTAATTCTCCATAATCATGACTTTGGAAACCCGTTGATGTAAGTGTGGATAAAGCTTTAATTAAATCTTCACCTACTAAATCATCGCTAATTCCTTCGTAGTACTTATCATTTGCGTTATCTGCATAATAACTAGCTCCTGAAGCAAAATTTGTAGCGGCTTTTGCTTTTTCATGCGTTGGAATTATTATAGAAAAAAGGATAAAGGATAAAAATCCTAATGCTAAAAAGTCCAACTGTTTCTTATTTTTTGTTTTCATGTGATTCCCCTTTATTGAATAAATAGGGCAAACTGCTTACATTGAATAATGGTTATCCACTAAAATAAAGTATTTTGCTAGTATAAAGTTGATAAATAAGAATTACATTCTTAAGTCATAAATGATTATATCACTTTCCTATGAAAAAGGAAAATGAAAGTAAAAGAAAAATGAGTAAAATTTCAAATTTCAAATTCTACTCACTTTTTCCCAATTTTATTGATAACTTTTTTTCTTTAGAATATAGGCATAAATGATAATTGATATCATCCCCAGCCCAACAATAAAGAAAATCATATAAAGATTTTGATGTTTATCATTAATGAAATTATAGGATGTTAATTGATTTTGCTTGGCCTTAGAAGCAAAGAAATTTAATCTTTCTAAATAAGTGGTTCCATCGGTAGAGATGATGGCACTTTCAAAGAAAGTTTTATCTTCGTCCGATAAATTTTGATATCGCGTTAAGAAACCATCGGCTAAGGAATAATCATCACAGAAATTTGCATCTTGAATATCTTTCATTAATTGACCAACTTCTGTATAGGTCGTTGTTGTACTAGCTTCAAAACGATAAAGTTGAATGAGCAACATGGATTCATTTACATTTGAGGTATAGGTAGTAAAACGTGGGCTCTTCACGTTGTATAAGAAACGTCCATGATCTAAATTTGTATTTTGAATCGTAGCATTCGCATCACTATCAATGCTTATTGTCCAAGTGGTTGTGCCATTTCCAAAAGCCACTTTCTTTACGGCAGTTGCGCCTAATAACTCATCATTCGAATTAGAAAGCGTCCACGCGCCACTTTTTCCACCTAAAGTCAATATGAGGAGTGCCCCCGCTTTAGCGTCCATTATTGTTTTTTTGTCTGAAGAAAAAATTGCATCTGCTTCAGAAAGAATCGAACCACTTAACGAAGAAGCAACTTTTCCTTGAGTGTTTTCCGCTAATACGAGTTGATCTCCTGCTTTTAAAGTAGATTCATCTTCTACGAGTGTCCAAGCCTCTTCACCTTTTTCGGTTGGTAATGGGGTGATTTCAAAGGTTCCGCCTCCACTATCATCGATAACAGAAAGGCCTCCAATTTCAATGGTTTTGGTTATACTATCCTCTGTATAAGAGCCAATTATTGAGGTTGAACCGAGAGTTAAAGATGACCATTTAACTTGTTTCGTAACATCTTTTTTTGTATTATCACTATAATTTGCATAAATCGTTAAACCCGTTACGTCAAAGGATTCGCCATTTTTATAGATTGTCTTAGCTAATGTTCCTTCTTTTGATAAAGAAGTGAATGATATTGTAGGTGTTTCTGTGGCTTCACTTCCAACTTCAATATAAGATAAATAACAACGTCCACTCGATGATATAATTAATGAATCTAGTTCACTTCCATCCAAACTCACTTCATGTTCGGTTACTGAAGTACTTGAAGAACACGTAATAGTTTGATTATTGATTGTAATTGTAGCGGCTTCATCTGTTCTATAGGCCGCTAAACCTAATTTTAAAGTCTTGGCTTTTACTTTTCCTAAAGAGGATAAATTCAACGTGAAAGATCCATTTTTACTACTACTTGAAAGTTTTAAGCCTTTTTTTCCTGAATAAACATTACTTACATCAGCAAAAGATTCAATATACTCCGAGCCACTTGTCACTTGGTTAGCAATAGATGAAGTAGGCAAAACAGAACTTCCATCAGCACTATTTGATTGAAATTCAATACGATAACTTTCCACTTTTGGTGCCTCAGTGACTTCAATTCCTTCATACAATACATAATTGGTTCCATACCAAATATATACAGAAGTTGTACCAATAGATAAAGTTTGTAACCCAGTAACACCATCTAAAGTAGAACAATCACTAGGATTCACCACTTCCGAAGTTCCGTCATCGTAATTAGCGGTAATGGTTAACCCACTTAAATCAAAAGCATCTCCTTCAACATAAGATGTCTTATTTGGTGTTCCTGAAACACTAATAGAACTTACCTTTTTCACATGAATGGTGATTGTTGCTTTAATCGTTTCATCTAAAGTTGAAGTAGCGGTGATAACCGTATCACCCGCTGATATTGCCGTCACAACACCTTTGCTTGTTACGGTAGCGACACTTTCATTACTAGAAGTAAATTTGACTGAATTAGAACTTCCTGTAGGTAAAGCCGTAACTTCAATTTCTGTTGTTCCACCTTCACCAATAGATGTTGAACCTGCTTTTAAAGTTAAAGAAGTTGGCGTAGCCTCTTCCGTATAACTTGAGCATACTGCTTGTGTTGTTGTATTGGTATTCCCCCAAATCTTACACGCTAACGAGCGGTCATCAATAAAAGGATTACGATTCCCTTGAATATCTTGTGCAGCGTCATTCCGTTGTGTTTCTGTGCTATCAATTTCATATTCTAAATTCCATTTTAAAAGGTCAGATAGTTTTCCCATAGTTTTATTACTACTGGAATCTGTAGTTTTATCAATTAAAGTTAAATTCGTATCCGCAATAGCACAATAGAAAATAATACGTGCAGAAATTCCCCGATACTTTTCTAAACCAAAAGTTTCCATAGCAGGGTCCCAACCAGCAGTACTTGAATTTTTTCCTTCTACATAAAATGAATTTCCTCTTGAGCCATTTTCCGCCCTTAATGTTGGACGAGGCATGTGGATGTCTCCTTCTACACTACTACCTCCGCGAGAATTGGGCCAAACGTGTTCACGATTGATGTTGCCACTAAAATTACCACTAAAAGTAGCGCTCGTTCCCGAATAGAAGGCAATAAGATTCCTTGAATTATTGGGATCTCCATCCGTTTGTGGATAATAGGTACCCATATTTTTATAACCAACGGTTTTTGTTCTTTTACTCGAATTTAAAGTGTGCAAAGCGTTGAGTAAACTAGAACTGGTTGATTCTAAATTCACACTACTATAGTAAGATTGGATGGTTGTGTCGTCTAAAATTGGGTCTCCTTTTAATCCTGTTTGTCTTCTAGGTTCTATTTTAGAATGATCTTTACGATACGTATAAGAACTTCCACATAATAGTAAACTAGAAAGAAGCGCGAAAAATAGGAGTTTCCCCTTTATTTTTGTTTTTCTTTTCATAGCTTTTCTCCTCATATGATGTTGAAATATTGAAAATCTTTTTTAGATTTTTCTTATTGTAACACAATATAAAAAAGAAAAAGTAGACTTTCCCTAAAAATATAGAAAAATCTACCCTCGTATTTATTCAATTTCTTCGATTTTAAAAATGTCGTTAAAATTAATTTTTTCCTTAACAATAACTAAATAACGTTCTTGTTCATCGATTTTAACAACAATACCTTCTTTTTTTAAATATTCTTCATTTTGATAATAAATAATTCGAACAATCATCCCTTTTTGAAGATGATTTAGTTGATAAGAAAGCTCTTCTTCTTGATCCGATGATAACTCTTTCTTTTTTATTTTTACTTTTTCTCTTTTCCGTAATTCTGTTTCTAAACCTTTTAATGATTGGAAAGGCAAGAATTGTTTTGCTCGTTCATTCACCATTATGCCCTCCTATTAATTTATTTCTTTTGGGAGTGGTCGCTTTTTCTTCTAGATTCATTCCTCTTAGAATCGCGTTTTTACCAAATCTTTCTTTAATTTCTATAATAGCGAGTTGGGAGCGATGTTCTTTTTCTTCCTCCTCTTCTTCAAATAAATCATACGTTTTATAAGACTCATCGACAACATGACCAAAACTTATACCAAGTTTACGAATTAAAGTATCTTGTAAAACAATCTCATAAAACAATTTCTTATAAGCAGATAAAAGTTTTCGATAAGAGGAAGTAAAACCATCTAAACTACGATGACCTTTAGAGCAGGGAATCTTTTCATCCGCATACCCAATAGAAAGATGAATTGAATTCGTAACCATATGCTTTTTTACTAGTTCAAGGGTTAAAAGTTCCACCATTTCTTTCATTGCTAAAAAAGCATCTTCTGTTCGATAATTTTCAAATAATACTTGTCCACTGGATAGAGAGTGATTTTCACGAACATATTGATGAATGTCTTGAATCGTACAACTTTCTCTTCCCCAAGCATGATCAATTAAAAATAAGGCATTAATACCAAATTCTTTATATAATATTTTTTCATCTAGGTGCGCTAAAGCATACATATCCGTAACATTATACTTCAATAATCGTTTGGCTATTCCTCTTCCGATATTCCAAAAATCGGTGATTGGTTGATAGTGCCAAAGTGTATCTTTAAATATTTCCTCATCTAAATAGCCCATATAGTTCATGGAGGTTTTAGCGACAATATCTAAAGCAACTTTTGCTAAAAACATATTCGTTCCAATACCTGCGGTAGCGCGAATTCCTTTTTCTTTCCAGATGAGATTCATTAAGAATTCCGCCATTTCCATCGGTGTTTTCTGATAAAGTTGAAGATAGGAAGTAATATCTAAAAAACATTCATCAATGGAATATACATGAATGTCTTCTTTTGCGATATATCTTAAATACAGACTATAGATATCCGCACTATACTCAATATATTTTTTCATTCGTGGTTTAGCGATAATATACGAAAGTTCTTGAGGAATTTCAAAAAGACGGCAACGATTTTTAACGCCTTTCTTTTTTAAACTACTAGAAACCGCTAAACAAAGTGCTCCTCTACCTCTTGTTTCATCAGCGACCACTAAATCGGTAGTTAAAGAATTTAATCCTCTTTCTACGCATTCTACCGAAGCATAGAAGGATTTTAAATCAATACAAAGGAAAATATGTGATTTCTGCATCATTTTTCTCCTTTCTATTTTAGTATAAGTTTTTTATTTTTCTTTATGCAATCTTCGTTTTGACTTGAAGATAAAATATTTCTAGATTCATACCTTGTCTTCCACTTGCGTAATAAGGTTTTGAAAGGTAACGAACTCTTACGCAGTTAAAGTCTTGATTATCTAAAGTAAACGTCATCTTGTTCGCGTTTTCTTGAGAAGTTGCGTATGGCTTTAAATCAGAAAAATAGCCTAGTTCTGCATCTTCTTTTGTGATTTTATGTGCATAAGTCTTTGTTTCTTTTACCATATATTCATCATTTTCTTTCAAAAGAAAATCAACCGCAAAAGAAAAAGTTTGATCTATAAATACTTCTCGGTTATCTATATTATTAAAACCTGTTGGTTGAAAAATAAGCGTAACTTCTCCTTGATTTACGGGTTCAAAAGTTGGTGTTCTTACCATACCTGAGCCTGATGCACAAGTTTCATCTTCAATTAATCGGATACTATTCGTGCCAAATTTAGAATTCCCTGTCATCCATCCACTTTGAAAGAATTCAAGAGAATCATCCTCAGAAGAAAAACTTTTTTCGACTAATATAGTTTCTTTTTCACTTACTTCACTTGTCGTAATGGGTGAAGTTACAGATGATGGTTCTTTTGTTCCACAAGAAACCATCATGAAACAAAGTAAAAATAAAGGTAAAAATGGTTTTTTCATTATATTTTCTCGCTTTCTTTTAAAATACAGGTAAAGCATTTTAAACAATAATCTTTTAATTGTAAGACAACTTCATCAAATAACCCGGTATACCAAGGATCATCGACTTCCTTTGAAGCATGAACGAAGTCGGATAATAACATTATCTTATGTTGATCATCTTGAGGAATGACGTAGCGGATTGTTCGTGTATTATAAGTATCCATTAAAAATATATAATCGTATTCTTCATAATCTTTTAGAGTAATTTGTTTTGCTTGATGAAAAGAAAAAGGAATATGTTGGCGGGTTAACGCTTTTTTCATGGGTGGATAAATATCATTTTTTTCTTCTTCGGTAGTGGTAGCTCTAGAAGAAATTTGGAATAAAGACTCCATATTCTTTTCTTTTACGATTGCTTTAAAAATATATTCAGCTGCTACCGAGCGACAAATATTACCATGACAAACAAACAATATTTTAATCATTTTTTCACTTTCTCCCTTTTGATTAAAATTCAACTTCCATACCATCATAAGAAATAAGAAAATGATGTTTGGAAGCTTCCTCTACTAATTCTTCATATGTTGATTGTCCATTGTGAGAAAAATGGTTGGAAATACAAATTGTATGCTCATCCGCCATGCCTAATTCTTTTAATTTTTCCACAAGCAAAACATTCGTTTCTAGACACATATGATTATGTACCCATCCTTTTTGTAAACCACCTGTACAATCTAAGGAAAGTAAATCAAACTTCCCAAATTTTTGGAGTTGCTTTAAGCTTTTTTCGCTTAAAAAGCCACTATCATGGCAGTATAATATCTTCTTTTCGCCATCAGAAATCGCATAAACAACAGGAGAAGTAGAGCGAGCATGATCCGCACGAACCGCCATCACGTCATAATGGCCTACTTTGAAGATTTCACCTAATGTAAGAAGGTGCACTTCACTTACGGGCTTCATATACCAACGTTCAAATACTTTTTTCATTTTTCTATAACCAGAACGATCCGCATAATAATGGAGTCTCATTTGATAATCATGAGAATAATCTGTTCTTGCTTGTTCCATATCTTCTACGTAAAGATGATCGGAATGACTATGCGTAATTAAACAGTTTTCTATTTTCATCCAGTCAAAATTATATTTCATGTAGTGTAAACTCGTATCAGGTGGAAAATCAATTAATAAATCATCATTCACCAAAGCTTGGGAACGAGAACGTAAATTTCTTCCGCCTAATTCACGGGCTTTTTTACATAATTCACATTGACAAAACAAAGATGGAATTCCTTCATAAGCCGCGGTACCTAAATAACGTAGTTTCATTCTTCGTCACTCTCTCTTTCTTTTTTATTCTATCACGATTTATTTTGGTTCTCTATATAAAGAAAAAAGACGTCCTTTTTTTAGAACGCCTTTTGAAGAATTATTTTAATTTACATTTCGTCGGTTCTTTCACTTCAACATTTTCTTTTGAGTGAATAACGATTTCTGCGACATAAAGAATACGAGCCTTTTTTACATCATCACGTCCATGGAAGAAATAATACATATGATCACCTTTATGAATAATCGTTCCATGACCGGTAGAATAAAGATGTTCTTCCTGTTTTTGATGGATAATTGGGTTCTTATCATACTTTTTAAATGGACCTAAAGGAGAAACCGCAAATGCGATTCCTACGCCATAAAGCGCATTCTCAAAGCAGTTACATGAATAAGTAATACAATAGGTCTTTTCATGGTTTAATTCTCTTACAAACGTTGTACTACCTTCGGACCAACGACGATTTCTTAAATGCTTTGTTTTGTAATCATCAATATGTCCATTTTCCCAATCTTGTGGTTCTTTTTGATAGTTGATAATTTCGACAAAACGATCACATCTGCGCGTATGATCTTCATTGTAGCCAATATAATTTGGACGAATTGTTGGCATCATTTTGGCTTCTTTATCGAACCACCAATCCGTTTCAAGTTCCACGGCAAGAATATTACTTTCTTCAATAAACTTCTTTAATTTTTTATCATAAACAACGTTATGATAGCAACATCTAGAATAATATAAATAAATTTTATCTTCATCGAAGAATAAGTTCACGTCAATGGAAGAAATATAAGTTCCCTTGGGCGCTTTCTTCAATAAATCTTCGGGGTCTTCTGAAGTAAATACATTATCGCAAATTCGATCAACATTACAATAATCCTTATCATATGGGAAATATTCGATAGGGTGATTGGCTAAATTAATGAAGGGTCCTTCTGGAGAAGAAGATACCGCTACACCAATTTTTGCACATTCTAAGTAATGAGGTTCTTTAAAGTATTTTTCAGCTAACTCATCCTTTACTAATGCACTATAGAATAAGTAGTAGTGTTGATTATTTGGATTGTAATAACATTCAGGTGCCCAAAACCAATCTTTTCCCCAGTTGTTTTCTTGGTTGGTGTCTAAAGCATAACCTACATGTTCCCATTCAATTAAATCTTTTGATTTATAAATATAGAACTGAAAATTGTTTCCCGTATTGCTCGTTGCATAGCAATAGTAATATCCGCTTTTTTCATCCAATAAAACGTAGGGATCTGCACCTATAACATTCATAAATAACTCGTTTCTAAATTAATTCTGTGAGTGAGAAGTAATTTGCAATATCTAATTCAGAATTAGCTTGATTGGTTTTAGAGAAGTAATGATCGGTAGCGGTTTTTGTTCCTGATGTTTTGGTTATATTATTATAATCAAAGCATAAGAACATATCTTCTGGATCAATACCTAAATCGCTATAAGAAATATAGAGTTCAAGATCAAAGCCATTAGAAGCTCCGCCTTCCTCAACATTGGTTAAGCCTTTTGTGGTAACACGATAGCGATAATCTTCTAGTGAATCTTGATAAACAAGATTCTTCTTTTCTAATCCTTTATCTTCTAAAGTTGTACCGGCTTCATAAACTCTTAATAAGTTAGCAGCGCTTAAGCATACTGTAACTCTATTTTCCGCATCATCTGTGCTAGCTACAAAGATTCTAAAGTCATCGTTTAATCCCTTTTGTCCCATATCGCCTACGCTCCAAGCTTCGCCATCGGTCCAAAGATCATTATCATTTACTTTAGCGGCAATGTATAAGCCTTCTTTACCTTGTGCTACATAAATATCACCAATACCATCAACAGTATGTTTCTTCATATTGGCATATTCAGTTAATTGACCATCAATATATGGTTCATTATTAACGATAACTTTTAAGGTGCCATTAAAGTCACCATAGACTGTGGTAGCTTTAAATGAAACGGTTTGTTCACCTAATTTGGTTTCATCGTAATCGCTTGTATAAGCAATTTTAATCATGCCTTCCATATCATTTTCAAATGTTGCTTTTATATATTTTGGAAGGCTCACTTTTACGCCTTGAGGAACAGTAATCGTCTTATCTTCAAAAGTTTTTACTTTACGATAATCATAATGAGAAATCACTTCTGCGGCTAAGCGATTACCTAATTCCATATTACTTTGTGCACCAAAGTGCCATGGTTCAAAGGTATTGGTATAAAGACCTTCGTTTGAAACAAAGGTAGCGTTATCTACTCTATCCGCAACAGTCTTTTGAATTTCTCTAAGACGATTGGAATATTTCGCACTATTGGTTAATGCTTCAGAAATAACAAATGGCAATGTTTCATTTTCCACATAGCTACGTAAATCTTGAATGAAATATTCTAATGCTTTTTCATAGATTTCCATATTCACATCAAATTTTGCATCTTGTTCACCATGAAGGAAAACGGCACCATCAATAACGGATTCAAAGCCTTCATCGGATAATTGTTGAATAGTTGCGTCGATTAATTGATATAAATTATTGGTTAATGGTCCTGTTTGTTTTTGGGTTTTTTCGTTAGTTCTTACTTGTGCTAAATTTAATTTTGAACTTAATTCTTCGTCCTCTAATAATGATTCAGAATACCAGTGATCCGTAAATGTAGAACCACAAGCTGTATACTTTACGATAACAGATTTTCTCAAATCTCCATCTTTTAAATAACGACTTCTCATGGTTTCTCCCATACCTAATTCTGGGCCAAATTCGTTACCACTATCGCCATATCCAGGTTTTAATTCGCTAATTTTAACACGAGAGGGAATCGTCTCTGGAATTTTGCTTAGCGCTGGCATGGTTAAACCATCGGCCATAATGTCCACTTCATCATTGATTTCTTTTTGTTCATCTAGTAAATCAGAATTGACAGCTTTTCCTCTAGCTCCACTTTGTCCTGTAAGAATAATAAGGTGGACTTTGTTATCCTCTGGAGGTACATTGATCGTTGTTGGTGTTGAAGAGCTTGATGCTCCTCCGCCACCACAAGATGCTAAGAGTAAAAGAGTCGATAACGTAAATATTGTATTTTTTTTCATAAGTTTTTTTCTCCTTCTTTAGCAATAAACTTTACAAGTTTATTTAACGGGAATTTTAATAAAATTGCAAATGGTGAAAACACATAAAAAAAGTAAGATTACTTGAAAGCGGTTACTTTTCTAACGAAAAAGTAACATAAATTCGGTTTTAATCTTACTTTTTTATAATTTTGTTACAATAAAAATAATGTTAATTTTCTACACGTTTGAGCTCTATTAATAGGCATCTAAATTCATCAAACCAGTCTCTAGAGAAATTCATACCGACTTTTAAATAATATTCACCTTTAAAAGTTTGTTGATCATAGCTATTCCAATAATAAGCTTCGGGGTCTAAACCTTGTAAACGAACAAAGCGATAACGATCTCCTTCTTTTAATAAATTCATAAATAGGAATAAAGAAGTGCTTTGATCTTTACTTACGGATTGTAGCCCTAAGAAATTCGTTTCATTGGGTGAAGAAATGTGATAAAGCGTACCATTTTCAATTACGGATTGATGGTATTCTTTATAGATTTTGGCTACTTCACTTAATTCTTCCATTTCTTTTTCGCTCAAGCGATTCGGGTTCATTTCATAACCATACGTGCCAAATAAAGCAATTTGTGCTTTCGTTTGATAAGAAGTAATTGGATTGGCATTCGCATGCGCTCCCATGGTGGATAATGGATAGCCTAAAGAAGTATTATATTGAATAAACATACGTTGAATTGGATCGGATTCATCACTACACCAAATTTGTGGACAATAATATAAAGTTCCTAAATCAAAACGTCCGCCGCCTGACGCACAGCCTTCAAACATAATATGGGGATATCTTTTAATTAAACGGGAAAGTAAGGAATAATAACCTAACACTAAACGATGATAGATTTCGCCTTGTCTTTCTTTTCCATAAGCATAGGAATATGTTTCATAAACCACACGATTATAGTCCCATTTAATGTAATCAATTTCATATGTATCTAAAATCTTTATCATTTGTTCATAGATATCATCTACAACTTTTGGATTAGAAAAATCTAAATGAAATTGATGTCTAGCAATGGTTAAAGGGTTGTTATCTTCTTTTAAAATGCAATGGGGATTATTTTGATAATAATCGCTAAGTGGATTTACCATTTCGGGTTCAAACCAAATACCAAATTTCATATTTTGCTTGTGGCAGTGTTCAATAACGCGATGTAAATCCACTTTCTTTTCGTTTACATACCAATCGCCTAAGCCATCATAATCGTTATCTCTTCTTCCAAACCAGCCATCATCTAAAACGAACACTTCGGTATTTAAAATTTTGGAATGTTCAATAAAATCACAGATTTTTTGGGTATCAAAATCAATTGTTGCGCCTTCCCAAGAATTAAATAGAATACCGCGGTCAATAAAAGCATAAGGAGAACGAATAATATGTTGACGCACAAAATCATGTAAAGTTCTTGATAATGCGCCTCTTCCTGTACTTGAATAAGCCATAATGACTTCTGGTAAGAATAATTTTTCATTTTCATCTAAACAATAGGAGAAATCTTCTTCATTGATACCGAATAAAATACGTGTTGAATTCCATTTACTGACATCAACTTCAAAAGCAAAGTTACTAGAATACATTAAAGAAAATGCATACGCTTCTCCATTTTTTTCGTTGGTATCCGGTCTTTCTAAGAAAAACACTGGATTTTCATTATGCGAAGTAAATCCATAATTCGATTGAATTCTTTCTTTTCCGTCATGAAGTTTTCTTCGACAAATATTTTTTTCTTTACACCAATCCCCATAAAAATGCGTGAGATAATAATTATCATCAGGCAAATCTAAAGTCATGGAATAGGCTTTTACGACATGGAAGGAATTTTTTCCTTTATTTTCGATATAAGCACTACGCGTGATAACATCTAAATCTTCAAATATAGAATAGAATAAATGAACATAAGCTTCACTTAATTCATCTTTTAAAACGATTTCTAACGTCATACATGCTTCATCTTTTCCAAAAGAAGAAGGAAGAGTTTCCATTCCTGGTTTTCCTTTTAAAATTTGATGAGATACATAAGTGAACTTTGTATAATTCGTATTTAAATCGGGCTTATGAATGATGATGGGCGCTCCACGTTTATCAAAACCACCATGGGTGGGAAGTTCCATCATGGAAAAATCTTCGTAGTAGTGGAAATGGGTCCATGGTACCATTTTTTCAGAATTGCTTTCCTTATCTAAATATTGCCATCCCCAATCTCCTCTAGAGGTGAGATTTTGTAAATCTAAGTTTTCTAAATAGGGGCCAAAATAAAAGTGTTGAAGATAATTAAAATCATTAATTCCTAAATAATAAGAAATTCTTTGGTTAAATAAATGAAAGTATCTTTCTTTCTCGTTATAGTAAATCAACATAGTTCACTTCCTCTATTCTTGTAATTTTTTGTCCGCTGACATCGTCAAATAAATGCAATTTTTCCATATTCACTTTGAGCAAAATATGCGCGCCTGAACGTATGATGTAATGGTTCGGTACTTTAGCAATTAAGTCAGTAGACGATAAATCTGAATGTACATAATAGTCACTACCAATGAGTTCCACTATCGTGGTATTCACATCAATACAAGAGCTTTCTTTCTCTCTAACTAAAGTTAAATCCTCTGGACGAATACCAATTTTCACTGCATGCGAGCCTTTTAAGTATTGTTCATAGGTTTGAATAATCTCTTGAATTTTTTGCTTTTTCTCTTCCATTGTAGTTGGAATACTTTCGACAGGTTGAGTGCCACTATCCTTATTTTGCGTAAAGGCTTTGAAGGATTGAATCTTTTGTAACTCTAAATCGATGACACTATCTTCTTTATCGCTTAATATTTCTAAAATACGTTTAAGAATTTTCATCATCTTAGCCTTTTTAAAAGGATCTTTTCCTTTGATATCTTCTAACGCATCTAATTCGTCTTGTACTTTGATAGCGATATCTTCCAATAATTCATCCATAGCAAATAAAGACGTTTCTTTTAAAATCTCTTGAGGATTCTTGAGTTCATTGTTTTTAATCTTTAAAAGAAGGCTTTCCACTTGTTCTTTCACTTTCAAACTACCCGGATGATGGATTCTTTTTAATAAAGTTTTCCAAAATTCTAGTTTTTGTTGATAAAATTCTTGGTGTTGATTTTCTAATCTTTTCGCGTACTCCAATTTTGTGCCATCTTCTAAAGTAATGATACCTTGATCATAAGTTCCACTAAAGATGTTCATCGCTGGTGCTCCAATAAAGGTAGCAACGAAGAGATTTTCTGGGTTCATATAGATTTCTCTAGGGGAGCCAATTTGTTGAATCCATCCTTTGTTCATCACGACAATTTTGGTTGCCATCGTCATCGCTTCCGTTTGATCGTGCGTAACATATATCGTAGTGGCACCTACATTTTTATGAATACGAACAATTTCACTTCGCATGGACACTCTTAATTTTGCATCTAAGTTACTTAACGGTTCGTCCATTAAGAAGAGTTTTGAATTTCTCACTAATGCTCTACCTAACGCAACACGCTGCATTTGTCCACCGGATAACTCTTTCGGTTTACGGTCTAAATAGGCTCCTAAATCTAAGAAATTCGCTGCGTTAAATACTTTTTCTTTAATTTCTCTTTCCGTGTATTTTCGTAAAACATAAATTGGTTCCGGATTTTTTTCCAATGTTTCAATTTCTAATTGAATTTCTTTTCTTTCTTCTTTTTTAGTTTCATCTAAAGAAGAAAGCTTTTTCTTTAATTCTTCAATTTTCTCATGGTTAATCGCTAAAATTGGTTGTTTGGTTTTCTTATCTAACTTAGGTAGCCATTCTTTTTTGACTCTTAATCCATAACTCATATTTTCATATACTGTCATATGAGGATATAAAGCATAAGATTGGAAAACCATGGCGATTCCGCGGTCTTTACTCGGTAAATAGTTCGCTAGTTGTTGGTTGATATAAAGATAGCCACTAGAGATTTCTTCGAGTCCAGCAATCATACGTAAAGTGGTCGACTTTCCACATCCAGAAGGTCCTACTAAAACAATAAAATCGTGAGGATCAATTTCTAGATTGAAGTTAAAAACAGCTTGAACTTTATTGGGATAAACTTTATTAATTCCTTGTAAAGAAACAAAGCTTTGAATATTTTCATTACGAAGCATCTTATGATTTTCTTTATATTGTTTCCTTGCTTCTTTCACAGTAATCTTTTTTTCTTTTTTCATCATTTTGTCCTCACTACCTTTTAATACCTGTCATGGATACGCCTTCCACTAAACGATCTTGAATTATGCAATATAGAATAAAAATCGGAATCATGGAAATGACAGAACACGCTAATTGGATGCCGACTTTGGTATAGGATTGATTGCCTTCAATGACTTTAGAAAGGCCAACCGCTAAAGTCCACATCTTTTTATCCGCTTTACCAATAATCAATTCGGCCCATTGTAAGTCATTCCATGCGCCTAAGAAACTAAATAAACCTTGTACTAAAAGCGCTGATTTTCCTAAAGGTAAAACAATGGTACGGAAAATACGGAAGTTACTTGAGCCATCCATTCTTGCATTTTCAATTAAGTCTTTGGGAATACCTAAGAAGAATTGACGAATTAAATAAAGGCCATAAACACCGCATAACCCCGGTAAAATTAAACCTAACAAATTTTTATTTAATCCCATTTGGATGATGTTCGTAAATTGCGGTACGGTATTGACAATGCCGGGCACGGTCATCGTAGCAATTAAAAATCCAAAAAGAATATTGGCGTATTTTAAATCCATAAATACAAAGGCATATGCCGCTAAAGACGCAATCGCTAAATAGATAAACGTTGTGGCTAAAGCGACAATAAAGCTATTGATAATCCAGTTGAATACAGGGTATTCTTCACTAGAAAAAATAGCAATATAGTTTTGAATCGTCCACGCTTTCACATTCGTAGGAAGGAAACTTCCTGGATAAAAGCGTAAATCATTTGCGTCTCTAAACGAAGAGATAACGCCCCAAATGAGTGGAAATAGTAATAGTAAACAAACAATCAATAAAACAGCAGAACTAACGTATTTCCCCAGATGCTTTGAACGTTTTAAATTGTTTTGCATACTTATCCCCTCCTTTTCTTTCTTTAGTAATTAGCATTTGTGCAACCGAAATTAGAGCGATAAATACACCTAAACAAATCGCCATAGCGGAAGTCATTCCGTATACGGCAAAGTTCGTACCTTTTAATTGGTTTTGAATGACATAAATTACGGTATATACCGAATTTTGGGGCTGAACATAAGAACCTAAAATGTAACATTGTCCATAAAGATTCATATATCCACATACCGTGGTAAATAAACAAATAATCATTTGGTTTTTAATTTGTGGAAAAGTAACATCAAACCGTTGTCTAAATTTACTACAACCATCAATGGCACTTGCTTCATATAATGATTTATCCACATTTTGTAAGGCAGCGGTAAAGATAACAAAGTTGGTGCCTAATCCACCCCAAACACAGAAAAGGATAATGATCATCCATACAGTAGTTGGGTTTTGTAACCAGTTTACATTGATTTTGAATAGGTTATTAATAAAACCATATTCATTATTAAACATATTTAAAAAGATAACGCCAGTTGCGGTAATCGGAAAAATGCCTGGTAAATAAATAATCGCCCGGTAGATTTTGTATCCTGGTGGTTTGGCATTAATTAATAACGCTAATCCAAGAGGAATTAAAATACATAGAGGGACAATAATTGCGGTAGCCATCAACGTGTTTTTCATACCATTCCAAAAGTCTTTATAATACGATGTATTGGAATCAAAAAGGATCTTTTGATAATTTAAAAATCCCCGCCATGAAATATCATTGACATTCGCAATATTATATCGATACAACGACATAATGCACCCCTTAATAAAGGGGTACATGAAAAAGACGAGAAAAGAAATTAAGTAGGGTGCCATAAATAAAATGGCCAATCCATATTTCTTTAAAAAGCTTGTCGTTTTAGATACGCGTTTGGTATATTCCTCGATGGTTGTTCTCTTGGATGAAAACATAACTACAAGTCCTCACGATCTGAGATTCTAAGCATACAATCTTGATAATTGGTTTCAAGAATACTACTAATGGTTTTACTCTTATAAGTAGAAGCCATCACTTGTTTAATCGCAACTTGATACGATTCATAGATTTCATCATAGTAAATAGTGGATGGAAGAATTTGATATTGCGTTGTGCTTCCATAATATTGAACATATTTTTTATAGTATTGGTTATTTAAATATAAATCATCGGAAGATTGAACAATTAAAGAAGCAGGAAGGTGTCCAGCTTGTGTCCAAACGCCACCACAGTTTTCCGCTAAATAGTTAATGAAAATAGCGGCAGCAATTCTTTCGGTTCTACTCTTACAAGTTTTTACAATTGTAGCGGTATGAGAATCACCAAAAATCGCGTTAGCGTATGGCTTGGTATTATCTAAAGCAAATAAATTACCAAAATTTAAAATAGCCATGTTTTTTGCACTTCCGCCATCAGCGGCATACATACTATCAATTAAAGCAGTATCTTTATAACCACTCCAAGCACCATCTAAATAGAAAGCAGATACACCTGAGTGGAATTCAGAAATACCCGCATCATAGTTTAAATCTGGTTTACTTAAAGCATGACGGTTGACACTGGTTTCCGTTGGCCAGAACCAATCTCTTAAAATTTGTAAGCCTTTGGCCACTTCTTCGGTATTATAAGCCGGTTTACCTTCATCATTCACTAATTTTCCACCGTTTTGTAAAGCAACGGTTTGGGATAAATAAGCATTGACCCACATATCACCAGAAGAAATGGGAAATGGATAATAAGGTCCTTCTAATTCAGGAACATATTTTCTCCATTTATAAACGTCATCGGTAGTGACCGTAGAAGAATTATTACCACGAACCCATAATTCACCTTGTTCAGCTTTTTCTACTAGAGTATCACAGACACCCATAAGCTCAACATAGTTGGTTGGCATATTAATTCCGTTTTTCTCTAAAATATCTTTACGAACGAAAATCATCGTAGAGTCTACAGAAATTGGAAGACCATATAATTTATCATCCACAAAGCAAGCAGAAATTAAATTGGTTTCAAAATAAGAGGCATCAAAACCAATATTTGCGGTTTCTAAATACGTATCGATTGGCACTAAAATATCATTATTTTCTAAGGCCGCAATCTTTTCACCATAACCATAGAAAATATCAGGTGCGTTATCGGGATCTTGGGTTACCGATTGCGCTAAAGCGCCATAAATAGAATAACGTGATTCATGATAAGGATTAATTTTGATTTGTCCTTTATAAAGTTCGTTAAATTGGTTGACGATTTGATCTTGATACACACTATCCGGATTGGTGCAAACGCTCCACATACTTAATTCAATGTTATCAAAAACAACATTTCCGTTTTCATCATAAGTGACATCATCAATGGAATCGTCTTTCCATTCATTTTTCGTAGAACTTGTAGAGGTTGTTCCGCCACAAGCAATTAATGATAAAGACGCAATAGATAACGCCATCCATTTGGTAAATCTTTTTTTCATTTTTTTGTTTCTCCTTTTTAATTAATATAAGGTCCAGGAATTTCACCTAAACTAGGATAGGTTTCCTTACAAATAGGGAAGCCTTTTTCATTCCAATAAATTCGATCAATATATAACGTTCTTGTATTTTGTTGACCGGTAGTTGAAGCACTTGGATTATAGGCATGATAGACAATCCAATCTAAACCTTTATCATCCTGTACGATTGCGCAGTGTCCCGGTCCCATACCTCTTTTTAAATGCGGTTGAATGACCGTTGTGCCACGGTTTGGTCCATCGATTGCTCTTCCATTTTGACCTACATAAGGTCCATATAAGGTTTCTGAACGACCCACGACAACGTGATAATCGGACTTTAATCCTGCACAACATCCGCCCGTCGACAAATACAAATAGTAATAACCATTTTTCTTTTGAATAAAGGAAGCTTCATAGTTATCGTTATAATATAAATCAAAGCCAGCAATTTGTACTTTGTTTTCTTTTTGTGTTTCTAATCCATCTTTTAACGATAAGCCATCCTCACTGAGTTCCATAATCCAAATACCATCGCCACTACCCCATACGCAATAAACGGTTTCATCTTCAATAAAGACATAACAGTCAATGGAATTTTTAACGCCAATATCTTTGGAGTCAAAAAGTTTTCCATAATGGGTCCATGGTCCATAAGGGGTTGGGGCACTTGCTACTCCAATTCCGGTGTAGTCTGAATAATAGCCACCTGCTCCTAAGGTATAATAGAAAACATATTGGTCTTTGATTTTTGCTACAGAAGGTGCCCAAACGCCGCCTTCACCATTATTCCAGCCAATATATTGTTGATAATTCGGTGTATCTAAAAATACCGAGCCACAATATTCCCACGTTTGCATGTTACGACTTTTGAAAATAGGACCGGGATCAAAACCATATCCTTTTTCTCCTCTTGTGCAATCAAGTTGAGTGGAATATAAGTAATAATATCCGTCGTCTCCTCTTAAACAGAAGGGATCCGCTATTCCTACAAACTCTGTTTCACCATTAGGTTTTAAAAAGATGCCTGGATTGGTAATCATGTTATTGATATCACCAGCATCTTCATAAATATCAATGGAAGTTGATGAAGTGGAAGGTGTTGTTTCTCCACACGCTACAAATGATAGAAGCGTGAAGATAAAAATAAAGAAGCGAAATAATTTTTTCATCAATACTGTTCCTCCTTCTTTTTCTCTTTTACAATATAAGTTGGGCCTAGATGTTCATAAGAAGACGCAACTTTATCTTTTACATAAGGCATGGATGTTTTTTCATCCCATAAAAGTTGATCAATAAATAAGGTTCTTGTATTTTTATTGGAACTCGTTTGATCATAGCCATGATAGACTATCCAATAATCACCGATATCATCTTTTACGACCGAACAATGTCCAACACCCGTAGCAAATTCACGGTTATTATCCACAACAATATCACCATCACCAGGTGACATCATATCATTGCCTAATGAATCTTTAAAACCCCCGAGTAAGGATTGACTTTTTGCCACTACAACATGATAACCAGCATCAATACCTCCATCCCATCCACCAAGGGATAAGAAGAGATAATAATAGCCATCTTTTTTTACGATGTGAGCGGCTTCAAAGTTATCGATAGAACCTTGTACCCAACCCCAACCAGCAATTTTATGCATATTTTCTTTGGCGTAAGATAATCCGCCATACATATCAATGCCATCAGGGGACATTTCGGCGACGTAAATTCCATCACCACTCCCCCAAATCATCCAAACACTGCCATCATCATCGACAAATACATCTTGGTCAGATGAATTATAAACACCAATTTTTTCACTATCGAAAACTTTTCCATAGTGCGTCCAAGGTCCATATGGGGTAGGTGCAGTGGCAACACCAATGCCTGGATTATAAGAAGATCCGGCACTTAATGTATAATAATAATTATATTGATCGGCAATTTTTACCACGTTCGGTGCCCATACACCAGGGACTACACCTGCATATTGTTTTCCCCATTTTAAAACGTCTTCTTGCCCATCAAATACGCTTCCTACATAAGTCCAATTCACTAAGTCAATGCTTCTCCAAATTGGGCCATAATCGAAGCGATATCCACTATCATCACCTCTAAAAACGGTTTCGTTTGTTGAGTATAAATAATAGTAGCCATCATCCGCTTTAAGGCAAAAAGGGTCGGCGCAAGGACCGAAACCCTTTTCGCCTTTCCCTATATCGAATTGAATTGAATTTTTGTAAGTTGTATTTGTATATTGGATATCTGGAGGATTTTCTGTCGTATTACTTGTTGTATTTTCTTCTGCTTTACCACATGCACTGATAGAAATGGTAGTAAATGCAAGTAAACTCAACAGTGTTAATCTTTTGAAATTCAACATACTTTTCTCCTTATTCTATTCCGTAAAATGTAACGTTTCTAAAGGTTCCAGAAGCTAAGTTAGCACCAAAGATTGGGTGATAATTTCCAACATAAGAAGTCGTAATATTTAAAACGGCCGCATCGTTGAAATATAAGACTAAAGTAGCACTAGTTTCTGAAGTAAGCGTTCTCACTAATTTATAGTGACCTTCAACGGTTACTCCATCCGCACGAGTCGCTTTATCTTGGTTTTGCCAATAGGTATGGTCTCCACCGCTCCAGTTAAAGATACGATAATCGAATGCTTGCGCTCCGTTATTGGTCATAGCGAAGGTATCCGCAACATATGGACTTTCAATACCAACTTGACGTAACGCAACTCCAATACGGGTATTGTTATCATTATTTGCATCTGCGCCTACACCACTTAAATCAAATTCAATAGCGAAGTTTCCTTTTAATAAGGCTTTATCACCTAATGGTTTAACAGCAGCGTTTTGGAAGAATGCGCCGCCTGTCATACTGAATTCAGAATCATTAACGAAGGTCACATGTCCGCTAGTATCCGAGTTAAAGAAGACTTGTTTCATCGCTGCAGTATTGAGCTTTTCATCAATAGTAGCGTCATCTAAAGTAACCGACCAGTTGGTAATATTAATTTGTGTATCTTTAGTAATAATCGTTGGATAAGTATTTACATCATGGAACTTATCACTGATTTCAAACCAATATAATTTGTTATTTAATAAATAGTAATAATTATCTCCATCTCTTAAAATACCTAATTTTAAGTCGGAAGGATCCATGGTGCTAATACCATTCGCTTGCCAAATCATGGATTGAGCTGTAATTGCGCCCCATCCATTTGGAACATCCATCATTACCGTCTTTTGTCCTTCTTTTGGTGAGAAGAAGAAGGCTCTTGCGTATCCGTCGGCATCATCGGTTGCCGAACCGATACCAAATCTTGCCCAGCCATCGCTAGAACTTCCAATCATCGAGACACTCGCTTCTGCATAATATCTTGTGCCACTTGCATTAAACATTGCAAAAGCGTGTGGATTATCAGTTTCACTTACTGCATTCGTTTGAAGGTAGGGTTCTTCCGCATCATTCATATGAGAATAATCAACATTTTTTGCATATCCTTCTTTATTAATTAAGAAATCAGGACGAACAGCAGTAAAGGTAAATGTACCAAAGACTTCTTCTTTAACTAAAGATGCAATTTTAATAGTTACGGTTCCATCTTTTAATACACTGACGGTATTTCCTTCAATAGAAGCGGCATCGCTAGGATCAATGGTTATTTGCACATTTTCATCAGCGGTGCTTGGTAAAATGGTATAGTCTAATTCAAAAGAAGTACCTACATAATAAGAAGTTTTTGTATTGTTAATGGTAATAGATGTTGGTGCTACTTTTAAGACTTGAATGGTTAATTCATCTTTCACATTTTCATCGGATTTGGAAACCACACTAATGGTAGCAGAACCTTCTTTTAAAAGCTTAATTTTGTTTTCTTTCCTTTCTAAAATGGTAGAATCACTAATTTCAACTTTAACATCCTCTTTGCATTCCGTTGGTGTAACAACATAACTAAGTTCAAATTCATCACCTACACGTCCTGAAGTGAAATCTTTATTAATTTCAATTTTCGTTGGGACTTTTTTAGCAACTTCAAAAGTAATTTCATCTTTCACTGTTTCATTACTTGCACTGCTAGCTGTAATGGTAACAGAACCAGCACTCAAGAAATTAACAAGACCTGTGTCTGAAACCGTAGCGGTGGTTGCACTACTTGTTTTATACACCAATGTCTTATCCGCATTTTCTCCAGTCGTCGTTAATTTTGTATTAATTTGAACGGAATCACCCACAAAATATTTTGTGGTTTCATTAGTAATTTTAACTTCTGTAACTTTTGGTGTTTCTACCGTTGTCGTTGGCGTCACCGTAGTAGTGGGTGTTACTGTCGTTGTTGGGGTTACGGTAGTAAGTGTAGTATTTGAACTAGAAGATGGTTGATTTCCACAAGAAGTTAAAAGACCTACTGTTCCTAAAATCGTTCCTAAAATCGTACCGAATAAAGTAATTTTTTTCATTGTTTTTCTCCTTACTTACTTTCTATTTCTTTAAAATCAAAATTCTTAACTGTTCCTTTTGCGTGATTAGCACCAATCATGATTAAGTATTTTCCGGTATAGTTAATCTTTAATACTTTTTCATTGTTATCAGCATCAAAGAACGTATATTCTGTACCATTTAAATAAACTTTGAAGGTCGATGAAATGCTACCTACAATTCTTTCAATTTTCACATGAATCGTTGCTAAATCTTTGGTTAAAGATTCAAATTTTGAAGAATTGTAACTGGCCTTAGCAATCGTACCATAAGAGAATTGCGAATCATAATTCCAAGTTCTAAAATGGAAAGATTGTTCGTCTAACATAATGGAATCGCATACAACAGGTTCATCGGTGTCATATCTTCTTAAAGCAACACCTAACATTGAATTGATGTCATCGACAAAATTTTCATAACCTTCAACATCAAATTCGATGGTAAAGTTTCCACCAATCATGCCTTTATCGCCATAAGATTTTACACATTGATCACGGAAGCGATAATTTTCTTCGTTGCTATATTTGTTATTAAATTTAAATTCTGTATTGCTTACCACCGTTACTTGTCCAGTAGAGGTCCCGCTGTTAAAGAATTTTTTATCTAATTCTGCCGATTGAAGCATGGCGTTTAAAGTTGCTTCATCATTTACATATTTCGCATCGCTAGCGGTAAAGGAGGTATCTTTCGATAAAACAACTGGTAAAGTTCCCATTTCGTTGAAACGGTTGTTTAATTCATACCAATAAAGAGAACCATTAATGGTGTAATAGTAGTTATTTCCATCTCTTAAAATACCCATGGTAAGATTGGTAGGATCCATATCACAAATACCATTGACTTGCCAAATCATTGAACGAGAGGCCGCAGCACCCCAGGTATTTGGGAAATCCATCATTACCGTTTTTTGTCCTTCTTTTGGTGAAAAATAGAAGCCTCTGGTATCATTATCATTAGATCCACTTCCAATGCCCACTCTTGTCCAGCCATCCGTAGTAGATGCTAAAATGTTGAAGGTTACTTCTGCATAATATTTAGTGGATGGCGCCGCATTAAACCATGCCATAGCGGCTGGGTTATCACCTTCAATTAATTTGTTTTTGGTTTGAATATAAGCTTCTTTATCCGCTTGGTGAGAATAATCCATGTTATCGGCATATCCACCTTTGTTGGTAAAGAACATTCCTTTTTTTACTTCATATGTTTTCTTATCAAAAACTGTTGGATCAGAAGTCGAAGTGACAGTAATCTCTACTTCTCCAGTTTTTAAGAAAGAGATTTTTCCATTTTCATCAATGGTCGCTACCGTTTCATCTGAGGACTTATAAGTTAAACGAGGATCAGCGTTTTCAGGCGTAATTGTAACACTAATAGTAGTGTCTTCTCCCACCCATCCTAAGCCATTTCCTTCTCCATTAATTTTTACACTTGTTGGCTTGTTAGCGGCGATGACCGTAACTTCTACTGAAGTGTAAATGGAAGGATCAGCAGCTAAAGCAATTTTAATCTCCGCTTTTCCTTCACTAATACCGGTTACTCTTCCGCCTTCAACTGTGGCAATGGTTTCATCCGAACTAGACCAAACCACGTCACGTTTAGCGGTACCTGAAACAAGTACACGAATTGTAATGGTATTTCCTACCGATACTTCTTTGATGGTTGAAGTAACTTTGATTTGAATATTACTTGGTGCTTCTGTAGTTACTGACGTGCTTGTACTTGCATCCTGATGATTGCAAGCGGCCAAACTTGTACAGGTACAAAGTAATAATGGAAATAATAGTAAACATTTCTTTATTTTCATTGAATTTTTCCTTCCCGCGGTAATTAAGAAACCGCTTTCTTTAATTGGATATTACCATACTTTAACGTTAAAGTAAATATTTTTCATTGTATTTTTTAAAAAAATTTATCGTTAAAGTACACATCATTTTAGCATGTATTTTAATCATTCTGCGAAAATTGACATATTTTGCCATCTATGATATTATGTAAAAAATAAATAGTAATTATATTAGCGAGTTATATTCTATACATTCAGTGAAGTTGGTGGAAAAATGCAACAAAAAAAGAATATTACATTAAAAGATATCGCATTAAGAGCAGGTATATCGATTAATGCTGTTTCAAGAGCGTTAAGAGATTCACCTGATATTTCTGAATCAACCAAAGAAAGAGTGCGAAAAATTGCTA
>ENA-ORNF01000829-ORNF01000829.1-human-gut-metagenome-genome-assembly--contig:-NODE-829-length-29841-cov-3.749849_pt1 | contig 29841 bp, 26 predicted proteins | sample MGYA00242110_ERZ509012 | MGnify/ENA primary metagenome ERZ509012 (study PRJEB26280, sample SAMEA2338714) | human gut metagenome | biome: human gut; feature: human-associated habitat; material: faeces...
TAAGAAAAAACTAATGATTGTTTTAAAAAAAGTTTTTAAATAAAATATATCCAAAGTTTTTAAAAGTATCATAAAAGATATAAATAGTAATACTAAAAATAATACCAAATAAAATATTCCAATCATTGTATGTCCTTCTTTCTAACATATTCATTTGCTATTTTCACAAAAGATTCTAGACTTATTTTTTCAGCACGATCTTGTAAGCAATAACCACATTCTTTTAAAATTTCTTCTAGTAATTTTAAATCGTATGATTTTAAATTATTTCTTAAATTTTTCCTTTTTTGTTGAAAACAATCTCTCACAAATTTGAAAAAGAAATCAGGTTGTACAATATTTATTTGATTTTCTTTTTTCACAAATTCTACTACAATACTATCTACATTAGGTTTTGGTAAAAATACATTTCTACTAACATCTAATAACTTATGTATTTGAAAATAATAATTTAAAAAAACTGTTAAGGAACCATAGTCTCTACTACCTGGTTGTGCTTTAAATCGGTCTCCCACTTCTTTTTGAACCATAATTACTACTTTATCGACATTCAATTTATCTTCTATTACTTTCATAATAATTGGTGTAGTAATATAATATGGTAAATTACCAATTAAATATAATTTCGAATATTCATAATTATTTAATATTTCATTTGGTTGACTTTTCAAAAAATCTTGATATATAATTTTTACATTTTGGCAATCTTTTAAATTTTCTGATAACACTGGTTCTAAAGTTTTATCAATTTCATAACATATTACTTGTTTTGCCTTTTTTGATAATCCTACAGTTAAAGATCCAGCACCAGGACCTACTTCAATTACTAATGTATCTTCATCTATTTGACTAGACTCTACAATTTTATCAATAACATTTCGATCAATAATAAAGTTTTGTCCATAATTTTTTTTAAAATAAAAATCATGAGAAGTTAAATTTTTTTGCATTTTAATTGGTGAATACTCCATAATATATCTCCTTTGCCTTTTATTATAACTGAATTATTTTAGAGATACAATAAAATTTCAAAAGAAAAAGAGCTAAGCTCTTTAAAATCCATATCGTTTTACATTAAATTGTATTCCATTACCTCCTGGAGTTGAAGTATTTCGTGCATCGTTTTGAGTGGCATAAGCTAAATCAATCCATACTGTTCTATTCGCATTCCATGCTTTTTGCATACTAGCTCCACTATCTAATACAACTCCAAGAAATGGTGGATTAATACCATTATTGATTTCTATAATAGTACCGCAAGGAAATACTGTTTTTGCTGCAGCCAAAATTCTTACACTACCGTATTCTTCATCTTGATAATATATACCATCGTATATTAAACTATGTTTCCCACCGTTTTTAGTATGACAAGATACATTACCAGTTTTACTACATCCTGGGCAATCAGGACCATATCCTGACATTTTTCCAACATAGCTTGCTTTACCTCCAGTTCCAACTTGAATCACTTCTGGAATCATTTCTTGAACAACAGTTGTTGTTCCATTCACTTGAGGTACAATCAAACCATCTTGACCTTCTGAAACTACTTTTGAAATTCCGTTAGGAAGTTTTTTTGTATATACTGTTTGAGTTTCATGGGAAATAACTTGATTTTCTACACTCAAATTCATATTTTTTGTTGGGTTATCTATTCTCACACTATGATTTTGAAAACCTATATTATGAAATAATGACAACGAAGCTATCATTAACATACTAATCCATTTACCCAATAATTGCAGTAAATATATGTTCATAACATTCACCTCAAGATTATTTTAGACTAGTTTAAGTATATCAAAATTCAATGTTCAAGTCAAATTGACGAATGGCTGTTTCTGTCGTTGTTTTTAATACAGTTTCTACATCAATTTCTTTAATTTCTGCAATTTTTTCTGCTATTTTTATAACATTACACGGTTCATTTTTTTGACCACGATAAGGCTCTGGTGACAAATATGGACTATCAGTTTCTAAAAGTAAATGATTTAATGGTATTTCTTTTACGACAGATACTAATTTTTTACCATTTTTAAAAGTCACAACTCCACCTATTCCAAAGTAAACATCCAATTCCATAAATTTTTTAGCCATATCCAATGAATATCCATAACAATGTAATATAATAGGAAAACTACCATCTGCTTCCTCTTTTAATATATTATATGTATCTTCTAAAGCATCTCTACTATGAATGACACAAGGAAGTTGATATTTTTTTGCTAATTGTAATTGTTTTTTAAATAATTTAATTTGTTTTACACGGTTTTCTTTTGTATAGTGATAATCTAGTCCAATTTCTCCAACACCTACGATTTTAGGATCATGAAGATGACTCTCTAATATTTTTAAATTTTTTTCAGTTCCATCGTCCACATCTTCAGGGTGAATGCCAATTACACCATAAACTTGAGAATATCTTTTTACAATATTTAATGTTTCTACCATGTTTTTTATATTTGTTGAACTTGTAATCATAATATTATTTTTCATATTTAAAATTACTTCATTTAAACGTTCTTCTGTTGAATATTCTTCCAACAATAAATGACAATGTGTATCAATCATAATATTCCTCCTAAAAAAAATATACCACAAAGTGATATATTTTCATACTCCTATTCACAATAATGACATTTAATATAGACAAATCGAATCATTGTTATAATAATTGCAACAAAATACAAAAAATCTAAAATATTAATCTCAACAATCATACTACCTAAAACTAAGAATCCAAGAAAACCTAATATCATTAATACAGTTCTTATTTCCTTATTTTTTAGTATTGACATGATTTCTCTCCTTTGTATTTCATACAACCTAATTTTAACTATACATGAAAAATATATAACATTCAAACATTTTTATCATATTTTAGTATACAATTTACAACATTTTACAATCTTTTGTTACAAATTTTGACTAAAAAAATAGATACTGTTGAAATTCAGTATCTATTTAGCAATTTCTTCCATTTTCTTTTCTTTATCAATTCGAGCAAATAAAGGATGTGGAAGACCAACTTGAATAGAATCTCCTAAACCATCAAATGAATCTAAACTTTCAAAAGAAATATTATTTGTATTCATTTGTTCAAAAATAGATTGAGCTGTATCTGGTAAAAATGCTTGTAATAATACAGCACCATGACGAATACCTTCTAATAAATAATATAATACATCATTTAAGCGTTCTTTTTGTGATTCTTCTTTTGCAAGAATCCAAGGTGTTGTTTCATCAATATATTTATTGCATCTTCTAAATAAATTAAAGATAGCTTCTACTGCATCTGCCACTCTTAATTCATTCATATGATTAATTACTTCTTCTTTTGTATTCATAATTGTATTTTTAAATTCTTCATCCAACGATGTATTTTTATTTGGAATTGATAATTTTCCATCAAAATATTTATTTATCATACTAATCGTACGATTTACTAAATTTCCTAAAACATTTGCTAAATCAGAATTAATTCGTTCAATTAATAAATCATATGTGATTGTTCCATCACTAGAAAATGGAATTTCATGTAATAAATAATAACGAACTGCGTCTACACCAAAATATTTTACTAAATCATCAGCATACATAATATTTCCTTTTGATTTACTCATTTTATCATTACCAAATAAAATCCATGGATGACCAAATATTTTTTTAGGTAAAGGTAAATCAAGTGCCATTAACATAATTGGCCAGTATATTGTATGAAATCTTAAAATATCTTTGCCAATTAAATGAACATCTGCAGGCCAATATTTATTAAATGATTCAGTATGATTACCGTGAATATCATACCCTAAAAAAGTAATATAGTTACTTAAAGCATCTATCCAAACATATACTACATGCTTTTTATCAAATGAAACTGGAACCCCCCAATTAAAAGAAGTTCTTGATACACATAAATCCTGTAGACCTGGTTTGATAAAATTATTCATGATTTCATTTTTACGTGATTCAGGTTGAATGAAATCAGGATGACTTTCAATATATTCTTCTAATTTTTTTGCATATTTATCTAAACGGAAAAAATATGCTTCTTCACTTGCTTTTTTTACCTCACGACCGCAGTCAGGACATTTTCCATCAACTAATTGAGACTCGGTAAAAAACGATTCACAAGGTGTACAATATAATCCTTCGTAAGTACCTTTGTAAATATCTCCTTGTTGATATAATCTTTCAAATATCTCTTCTACCTTTTTTACATGTTCTGGATCGGTTGTTCGTACAAATTTGTCATAACTTGTATTCATACAATTCCAAATTTTTTGCACTTCAGAAGCAATGTCATCTACAAATTGTTGAGGTTCTTTTCCCATTTCTTCTGCTTTTAATTGAATCTTTTCTCCGTGTTCATCAGTACCTGTTTGAAAATAAACATCATACCCCTCTAATCTTTTAAACCTAGCAATTGCGTCAGCTAATACAATCTCATATGTATTTCCTATATGTGGTTTTGCAGATGTATATGCAATTGCTGTTGATATATAAAATTTTTTCTTTTCCATATTATTCCTCCTTATTTGTCGAACCAAAGCCATAGGTTCTCTCTTGTTTGATTTCAGCTTCATGATCTACTGTTAAAAACTTTTGAAATATTCCTTGTCCAAATGCTTCACCTTTTAATACATGATATGTTTTATCACTAGAATTATAAAGTGTAAATGAAAAATGGCCTTCATTTGTTGGATTATTATAAAAGTCACTATCAATTACACCAACACCATTAGACATCCGAATACCATGCTTTATTCCCATACTACTACGTACATATAACATTAAAACTTCATCATTTTCCATATTTACTTTTACACCAGTAAATATTCTTTTTTGTTCCCCTGGCTCTATTTTAAAATCGTATATTGCTCTAAAATCATAACCAGCACTATGCTTTGTACTTCTAGTTGGTAATTCATAATTTTTATAAGTTTCAAAATCGTCTTTAAAATCTCGTTTAAATTGTTCATAACTTATTTTTTCAAAATATCTACCCATATTACCTCCAAAAAAAATCACGTCCAGTATAAGGACGTGAAATACGTGGTACCACCTTAATTCATAGTAAAAACTATCTTAAAGTTGTTAACAGGAACCACCCGTATCATCCTACATATCGAATCATAAACTCCAGAACCATTTCCAGTTATTTCTTTTTATTCATTTGCACCAAACATGAACTCTCTTAAAAAAATACTTTAACCTTTCTTTCCTTCAACGTTTTTATAGTTTTAATTATAACACATAGTTTTAATTTTGCCAATCATTTAATTTTCTAATTGTTTGGAAAGAACTTGTGAAGTTAATTCAATCAATTGATTATCTATATCACTAATACCTTCTGTTCCGTAAATTATGATTAAACCACAAGCATCACCGTTAGCAATCATTGTTGAATATGCAAAAGCTACTTCCATTTCTTGGTTATCAACTAATTGAATTGTTCTTTTCATTTTTTGTAGCATTTTATCACGTCTCGAAATAATATTTTTTAATTGCTCACTAATCGGTTTTCCAATTAATAATTGCTTATCTACTCCCGCCATAGCAATTATTTTATCTGTATTAGTAATAATTACACTATGTCTAGTAATATGATAAATAACCTCGGCAAAAGATTTTGCTTCTTCTTCAAAATAATTCATTGCAAAATATTTTTTTAAAACAATATTTTCCTTTTCATCTAAAAATATTTCTAGATTTTCGCCTTCCCTGATTCTAAGTGTTTTTCTAATTTCTTTTGGAATGACAATTCTTCCTAATTCATCAATTCTTCTAATTACTCCCGTTGCTTTCATTTTTTCCTCTCTTTCTATTGTATAGAATGTGTTAAAAATATTGATTTATACTTATCATCATTAAATATTTGTGATATAATATAGAAACCACTTTTGGCTATAAAAAGGAGGAATATTATGAATCAAACATTTATTTTCGGTCATAAAAAACCTGATACTGATAGTGTGACCGCTTCAATTACATTATCATATCTTAAAAACAAATTAGGATATCATACAGAGCCTCGGGTATTAGGTGATATTAATAATGAATCAAAATTTGTATTAAAATATTTTAAAGTTACACAACCAAAATATTTAAATGACGTAAAGTTACAAGTAAAAGATTTTAATTATCAAAAAGGAAACTTCATATTTGAAAAAGAATCAATATACGCTTCATTTTTTCATATGTTAAAAAATAAGGCAACAACTTTACCTATCGTTGATGAAAATAAAAAATTATTGGGTATTGTATCAATGAAAAGTATTGCCGCAGAACAAATCGTTGGTGATTTAGCACATGTAAAAACATCATATCAAAATATTCATTCTATATTAAATGGTGAAGAAATTTTGAAATTTGATGATGAGATTATCGGCAATACATTAATCGCATCATATAGAAGTACTACATTTTTAGAAAATATTAATATTGATGAAAATACTATTTTAATCGTTGGTGATAGACATAGTATTATTGAACACGCTGTAACAAATAAAGCAAAGCTTATTATCATAACAGGTAATGGGTTATTAAAAGAAGAACATCTTAATATTGCTAAAGAAAATAAAGTAAACATTATCAGAACTAGTATGGATACCTTTAGCGTTGCTAAAGTAATAGGATTAAGTAATTATGTTTCTACCATTGTACATTCTGATAGCGTTATTGCAATTAATGAAAATGATTATATGAATGATATTACAGAGTTAGCAAAGAAACATCGTTATAGCAATTACCCTGTAGTTGATAATACAGGAAAATGTTTAGGTTTATTTCGTTTAGCAGATATCAACGATAAGAATCCAAAACAAGTTATTTTGGTTGATCATAATGAAGCAGAACAATCGGTTGATGGATTAGAAGAAGCTGAAATTTTAGAAATAGTTGATCATCATAAAATAGGTACAATTGGTACTTCATTACCTATTAATTTCAGAAATATGCCAGTGGGTAGCTCAAATACTATAATTTACTTAATGTACAAAGAAAATCATATAGAAATCCCACAAAATATGGCAGGATTAATGATTTCAGGAATAATATCTGATACTTTATTAATGAAATCTCCTACTACAACAGAATTAGATAAAAAAGCAATTGAAGAATTAGCAACCATCGCACAAGTAAATCCTTCAGAATATGCATATGAAATGTTCAAAGCAGGATCATCAATTAAAGGAATGACAGAAGAAGAAATATTATATAATGATTTCAAAAATTTCAAAATTGATAATTCTAAAATTGGAATTGGACAAATATTCACATTAAATATAGATGAAATTAAGAAAAACGAACAAAAATTTATAGATTTAATTGAAAGAGTATCACAACATAATGATTATTCAGTAGTTGGATTATTTGTAACCGATATTATGAAAAACGGTTCTTACATTTACTACAATTCTAAAGCTGAAGAAATATTTAAAGATGCATTTTATTTAGATAAAATAGAACAAGGACAATATTTAGACAATATTATTTCAAGGAAAAAACAAATTATACCAAATGTTATGAGAGTAATGGATTAATCATTACTCTTTTTTATTTCCCAGGAAATAAAAAAAGAAGTTATATTATCCTTCTTTTTGTTCTAATTGCTTTTTAATTACTAATAGTAACTCAATTAAATAAAATATAAAATGTTTTTCTAATTTAACAGTATCTAAAATAATCATTAAATTTTTTCCTCTCATTTGAAAACGAAACATTTTAGATAATTTTGTAACTTCATAAAATAACTGATCTCCTTTTAATTCTTTTAATATAGAACTTGGAATCATAACTTCAATAAAGTTTTTTGTTTGTTTTACATACTTAATACCAATTTCCACAGCAATTTTTTCAAACCATTCTTCATACATGTAAATTAACATTTCATCAGTAATATGCCCAAAACGATCTTCTAAATAGTTTTTAACTTCTTTCAATTTATCATAAGAATCAATCGTATTAATTAATTTATGAATTTCAATTTTTAATTCTTCTTCTTCAACATAATTATTACTAATAGTAGTTGATACATCTAATAAAGGCATAGAATTTGCGTTTTCTTCCTCTTTTGCGATATCTTTTCCCTGTAATTTTAAAACTTCTTCATGTAACATTTTTAAAAATAATTCAATTCCAATTGTATCAATAAAACCAGCTTGTTCGCTTCCTAATATATCTCCAGCGCCACGAATAGATAAATCGCGCATTGCTATGGAAAATCCACTACCTAGTTCTGTAAATTCTTTAATGACATTTAGTCTCTTTTTCGCTGTTTCTGATAATACTTTTGAAGGATTATACATTAAGTAACAATAAGCTATTTTATCACTTCGCCCTACTCGTCCTCTTATTTGATATAATTGAGACAACCCAAAGCGATCAGCATCCATAATAATCAATGTATTCACATTTGGAATATCAATACCCGTTTCTATAATAGTCGTACATATCAAAATATCATATTCATGATTTATAAAACTTTGCATTACATCTTCTAGTTCATTTTTATCCATTCTACCGTGAGCAGATATTACTCTTGCATCTGGCACTAATCTTTCAATTTCAGATAATTTTGAAGTCATATCATCTATATGATTATATAATATAAAAACTTGACCATTTCTAGATAATTCTTTATAAATAGCATCTTTTAATAATGGTTTATTATAACCAACAACATAAGTTTGAACTGGATATCGATTTACTGGTGGAGTCTCTATTAATGATAAGCTTCTAATTCCTGACATTGATAATTGTAAAGTCCTTGGAATGGGTGTAGCTGATAATGTTAATACATCAATAGTATTACGAAATTCTTTTATTTTTTCTTTATGTTTTACACCAAATCTTTGTTCCTCATCAATTACCAATAATCCTAAATCTTTAAATTGTACATCGTCGCTTAAAATACGATGAGTTCCTATTAAAATATCAATTTTTCCTAATTTCAATTCTTCTAATATTTGTTTTGTTTCTTTTGGAGACACAAAACGATTTAACATTGCAATTTTTACTGGAAAATTAATGAAACGATTTTGAGCATTTCGGAAATGTTGATTTGATAAAATAGTAGTAGGACATAAAAATGCTACTTGTTTACCACTTAAAACCGCTTTAAACATTGCTCGAAATGCTACCTCTGTTTTTCCAAAACCTACATCACCACATAATAAACGATCCATCGGATGAGGTGATTCCATATCTTTTTTTATCTCCTCTGACACTTTAATTTGATCGCTTGTTTCTTCATAAGGAAATTCTTTTTCAAAATTTACTTGATTTTCGTCATCTTTATCAAAAGAAAATCCTTCTTTGGCTTCTCTTAACGCATATAATTCTAATAATTCATGAGCAATATTCTCTATTTTCTTACGAACACGTAATTTTGTCTTACTCCAATCACTACCGCCTAATTTATTGATTTTTGGAATTATTCCTTCATTAGAAGAATATTTACTAATACTATCTATTTTTTCAACTGGAATATATAATTTATCTTGATCTTTATATTCTACTACTAAATAATCTTTTTGAAGATTATTTTTTAATAATGTTTTAATACCTATGTATTTCCCAATTCCATGAATATTATGAACAATGTAATCTCCAACATTCAATTTGTTAATATCACGTATTTTAGTACCAAATTTAAAATTGGTTTTATATTTCATCTTTTCTAATTTTTGATCAAATAATTCTACTTCCGTTAATACTAATAAATCATTAATTTGAAAACCTTTCGTTAATGAATAAACAATCATGTTAATCTTATTCATTTGTATATGATCTTCATCTACAAAAATTATTTGCTGATCATCTAACTCTTCTAATAAACGATTTACTTGATATCGATCTTTTAAAGCTATAATAATTGTTTTTCCTTGTTTTTGTTGCTCTTTCAAATATTTTTTTATATTTTCAATTCCTTTAGGAAAACCAACGACATCTAATGAATCAAAATGTTGTAATTTTATATGATTCATCACATTTTCAATTCCTAAATAATAAAAATGATTAGAACTCTTACTATCCAAATCATAAAAATTGTGCATGTAGTTAGTATCATTAGGTAATTTCATACTCAAGTTATAATGAAAAATATCATCATTTAATTTTTCATAGCTTGCTTTTATTTGATTATAATCAGAATAAACAATCATACAGTTGGATAAATAATCTTGAATAGATTCTACTTTTGTATATTTAGCTAATAATCGATGATGTGGAAAATCTTCTTCCAAATTCATTGAACCATCAGTTAAAAATTCCGTATAAGGTGGAATTAAAACATCGTTTAATGATTGTATTGTACGTTGGTTATCTACCTCAAATGTCTTAATGGAATCAACAGTATCACCCCAAAATTCGATTCGAATCGGATTTGACATTCCCATAGGAAAAATATCAATAACAAAACCTCTTACTGCAATCTCACCAGTTTTATTAACAATTGTTTCTCGTTGATAACCCATCTTATGTAAGCTTGTTAAAAGTTCATTCATTTGATAATCATGATTCATTTTAATAGGTAAAAAATGGTTCTGAAATATTTTAGGAGAAGGCAAATATCTTAAATACCCCATTAAATTAGTAACGACAATTTTGGGTTGAGATAATAATGCAGATTTCATTGTTTCTAATCTTGTAACTTTAAATTCAGGTGAAATTGCAATAGCCTCACTAGTTAAAAATTCATCCATTGGAAATAAAAAAACTTGACTAGTATAATCTGAAATCATTTTGTAAAACTTATGAGCTTCAAACAAAGAATTAGTGACTAATAATATATTTCTTTGTTTTTCTTTAAGCATGCAATAAAGATAATAACTAAACAATTCATCAGTTAATCCAGTAACCCCATTAACATTTTCATCTAATTTAATATATTTTTTCAAATAATTCATAATTTGCCTCCCTTCTACACGGAAAAAAGAGTACATAGTAATAGTACTCTACTATTTTTTATTATATTTATTCATTAAATTATCAAAAGATAATACAAAATAGTCATTTAATAAATCTATTCCTTGTTTCATTACACTTTCAATTTGTTTTTGTTCATTGTTAGATAATTTTCCTAACACATAATCTTTCCCATCTATTTTTTTATTATTAGATATTCCTATTTTATATCTATTATATTCATTTGTGTGTAAATGAAATTCAATATTTTTTAATCCATTATGGCCACCGGAACTACCCTTTTTTTTCAATTTAATTTTACCAATTGGTGTATCTAAATCGTCACAAATAATTAAAAGATTAGAAATAGGAATTTTATAAAAATTGATAAATTTATAAATCACTTCTCCAGATAAATTAATATATTTTTGTGGTTTCAATAAAATAACTTTTTCATTATTAATAAGAATTTCACAATATTTACCACCAAATTTTTCTCGATCAAAAGTAACATGATGAGTATTTGCAAATAAATCAATTTGTTGAAATCCCATATTATGCCTTGTGTTATCATATTCTTTTCCAGGATTTCCTAATCCTACAATTAAATACATGAATTTCACCCCTTTTCTTTTGTATTATGATATTCATCATATACCACTTTTTTATTAACTCCGCGGTCTTTACTTACTCTTTTTATTGACTCCATTGTCGTTAATCCTTCTTTTATATATAAATTAACATGTTCTATAATAGTTAAGTTTTGATATGTTTGTTCACTTGCATTTCCCTCTACAAGTAGTACAATTTCACCTTTCATTTCATCTTCTAATTTTAATATATCGGAAATTTTACCTCTATATATTGTTTCAAATTTTTTACTAATTTCTCTTGCTATGCAAATGTTTCTATCTCCTAATATTTCCTGCATTTGTTGTAATGTCTTTTTTATACGATGAGGTGCTTCATAGAAAATCATCGTATGAGCAAAATTTTTGAGTTTAGTCATTTCTTCTTTCCTTTTACTATCTTTGTTATGTAAAAATCCATAGAAGTAAAATGGTTGAGGATTAAGCCCTGACATGATCAGAGCTGGCACAAAAGCAGTAGGCCCTGGTAAACCAATTACTCGATATCCATGATTCATTGCAATTTTTGCTAAAATATAACCAGGATCACTAATAATAGGTGTTCCTCTATCACTTACAATTCCAATCTTTTTGCCTTCTTCCAAATATTTCAATAATTTTTTTTCATTTGTATCTTCATTAAACTTGTGACTTGAAATTAATTTTTTCTTTATATTTAAATGGTTTAATAGAAGTGCTGTAACTCTTGTATCTTCACAAAAAATAACATCTACTTCTTCTAATACTTTAATTGCTCTTAAAGTAATATCATCTAAATTACCAATTGGTGTTGGAATCAAATAAACTGCTTCGCCATCCTCATAACTTTTTTGTATCATTATATCACCCCATACGTAATAATTTTTTTAATTCATCCGTATATTCATTTTTTTCATTGTGAGAATAAATAGGATCTAGAATTTTTAAACCAGGTTTTCCATTTTTTGTACCTTCTATTAATAAAATATTAGCATCTCTACCCTTTTTTGGAAATATGAATAACACTTTTTTTGGTTCTATGTTATTCTTTCTCATAAGAGTGACAATATCAATAAAACGTTCTGGTCGATGAACAAGTGCTAGTATACCATTATTTTTTAATAATTTTCTACTAATTTTCATAATATCTTCTAAATTTAATGTTTTTTCATGACGAGCAATTGTTTTTTGTTCAAATTGATTAACAATAGATGTACTTTTATGATTAAAATATGGAGGGTTGCATGTAATAATATCATAAAATTCATGATCAAATTGTTTGGCATAATGCTTGATATCATCGTTCACAATATTGATTTGTTGTTCTTTATGATTTAATAAAATACTTTTTTTAGCATACTCATATGATTTTTTCTGAATTTCTACTCCAGTAATTTTAGCACTACTTCTTTCTGATAAAATTAACGGGATAGGAGCATTACCACATCCTATATCAAGTATTTGTTTTGCTCTTAAATTTATTGTTACAAAATTTGGTAGTAAAACCGAATCCAAGGAAAAAGAAAAACTTTCTTTACTTTGAACTATTTTTAGTTGTTTTCTTCCTACTAAATAATGAATTTCTTCATTCACGAAACCATAACCTCTATAATTCCTTTTCCGGAAATTTCTACTTTATATTTTTGACCTAATATATCGATTTCTTTAACTACACCATTGCCATATTTTGTAGAAACAGTCTGTCCCACTTTAGGCATATTTTTACGACAATTTTTATAACACTCATTTTCATAGTTCAAGCAGCATAATAATCTACCACAAAGGCCATTAATTTTAGAAGGATTTAAAGAAATATTTTGATTTTTAGCCATATTGATAGAAACAGAATCAAACTCATTTAAAAATGTAGAACAACATAACATTCTTCCACACATACCAATTCCGCCGATCTCCTTTGCCTTATCTCTAACACCCACTTGTCTCAATTCAATACGTGTATGATATATAGCGGCTAAATCTTTAGCTAAATTTCTGAAATCAACACGATTATCTGCTAAAAAATAAAAGAATAATTGATCTCTATCAAATGTATAGCTAGCATCTAAAATTTTCATATTTAATTGATGTTTCACAACTAATTCTCGACATTTCTTTAATGCTATTTGTGATTCTTGTACATTTTTTAAATGACGTTTTTCATCTTTTTTACTTGCTATTCTTAAAACATTTTTCAGTGTTCCTTGAATTTGCGAATCAACAATTTCAAAAATTTCTGAAATTGTTGTTCCAAATTGTACACCTTTTTCTGTTTCGACAATTACAAACTGATCCTTTTTCAATGGTAAATGATTAACAGAAAAATAATATGGCATTCCATTTTTCTTTAAAGTCACTTTAATTACTTGCATGTTCACACCTCCTTAAATAACAAAATCAATTGGTCTATCAATAAGTTATTATTTATATTTACTTTTAAACGTCTCTTCATTTCTAAAATAATTTCTATTTTTTTACATAATTGCAACACTGAATTTTGATTAGATAGTTGTTCAATAACACTTTGATGGTCAACCATAAAATCTAGTGGTAATCCAAATTTTTTATTTAAAATATCTTTGTATGTAATCATCATAATATCTAAACCAAATTCAATTTTATTTTTTTCATTAAAAACGCTTGTCCAAAGTTTATTTTCTTTTAAAATTGCTAATTCTTGATTATTTTCTATTTCTTGCATAAATTTGATTACATAATTAATTTGATTTATTTTTTCATTATCATTAATAAATTCATAATATTCTTCTTTTGTTTTAGCAAAAAACAATGAAATTTTTTCCAAAGATGTTTGTGGGCTTATTTCTAAAAATGAATAATTTTTTGAATTTGATAATGATATAATTTGACAGCGTGAAATAATTGTATCAAGTAATTGATACATATTATCCGTAATTAAAATAGCAATAATTCCAGGTTCAGGCTCTTCTAAAAATTTCAAAATAGAATTAGCAGCCGATGAATTCATCTTTTCTGCTTCATGGATAATATATATTTTATACTTAGTTTCAATGGCTTTTGTTGAAAATTGTCTTTGTAATTCTTCTAATTGTTCTTTTTTTATCCATGCTCCATCTGGTTTAATAATTTTTAATTCAGTAAAATTCCCATCATCAATTCTTTTACATTGTGTACATTCTTTGCAATTTTTACTATTTGTATAGTTATTAGGACATAAAATAAATTTTGCAATTGCTATTGCAATCTCACTTTTTAATGGATAATGATTAGCATCTATCAAATATGCATGCGAAAAGCGCTGATTTTTAGCAGCGTTTTGCATCATTTGATAAATAATTTTTTGACTATTCTTAAATTCGTCTAACATCATATCCTCCTAATAAATTACAAAAAAAATTACAAGAAATGTCATTAATGCTGGAAATCCAAAAATAGAAACACTTAAAACTGTAATACAATTAATTGGAATAATAATTTCTGTTGGTACCATAATCAAATTAAAACTATATAATAAAAATACACTAAAAATAATCTTTTTTATCATTTCATAAATTTTATTAAGTAGAGCCATATTCTCACCTAAAAAAACTTATGATACATATTACTAATTATGAATCTGTTGACGATTTTCTAGAGAAATTTCTAATGTAGAAGAATCTATATATCCCATATCTGCTCCTAATGGAATACCATATGCAATTTTACTCACTTTAACATTTTTATTTTCTAATTTTTTAGCAATATACATGGCTGTTGTTTCACCTTCAACACATGCTTTAACAGCAATAATTACTTCTTTTATTTTTTCTTCTTCTATTCTTTTCAATAACGATGGAATATTAATATTTTCAGGGCGTATACCCTCCAATGGAGAAATAAGTCCGTCTAACACATGATAAACACCTAAATAGGTTCCAGCTTTTTCAAATGAAAAAACATTTTTTGGTTCTTCTACAACACAAATAGTCGAATGATCTCTTGTTGAATCCTGGCAAATACTACATATATCATCTTCTGATAAATTATTGCATATTTTACATCTTTTAATATTGGATTTAATTTCCTTTAAATTATTAGAAAATTTTTCTAGTACTTCTTCGTCCATTTCTAATAATGATAGAACATATCTTTCTGCTGTTTTTTCTCCAACACCTGGCATTTTTTTAAAGCATTCTATCAAATTTTGAATTGTTTTTGGATAATTCATATTTTAAAATAGTCCTGGCATTCCTTGTGTGTATTTTCCCATTTTATTTTCAATTTCTTGATCAACTTGTTTCATCGCATCATTTACAGCAATCATTACCATATCCTCTAACATTTCTATATCTTCATTACTAAATTCTTCACCTGTAATTTTTACATTTAAAATTTGTTTTTTACCATTTACAGTCACAGTTACTGCTGAAGATTTACCTACAAATTCCATATTGTCAATTTTATTCTTTGTATCAGTCATCTCCTTTTGTAATTTTTGAGCTTGTTTCATCATAGCTTGTATATTCATATTTTTTCCTTCTTTCTATTTATATTCTACAATATCACCAAACATTTTTTCCATTTCAGAAATTTCTTTATCTGTTGATGTTTTATGAATATTAATTATATCTTCATATTTTACATTTTCATCTTTATATTCAAATTTTCTTTTTTTAAAATTAAATTCATCTTTTATTGGTTCCCATTCATTTAAAGATAATGAAATCAATTTATAATTATGATTACATATTTTTTGTAACATATTTTCCAATTCAATAATATTATTGTTAAACAAATTACTAATATTGATTTCATCATAAACTACAATTATATATTCATCACTTGCTGCTTTTATCATACCATCAATAAATAAAGAAGCTAAATGACTATACTGATGGTCTAATAAATATTTTCTAAGTTCATCAGGGAGTGATTTTCTGAGTTTTATTAAAACACTTTTGTCAAATCTTGATAATGTATTATTAACACGATTCATTTTAAATTCATTCATTTTTTGTTCATCTATTTTTGTGTCTATTTGTACGCTTTTTTGACGTGGCAATTTTTCTTTTTTTTCTTCCTCTTTTTTAGCAGCAATATTTCCCGGGAAATTATTTTGCGTATCTATTACATTATTTTTTTCAACTTCATCATTAGAATTTAAAGTGATATCTTTTATAATTTCTAATTCTAAAATCAATTTTGGAAAATTAGTATTTTTCATTTTATTAACACACTCGTTAAACGAATATATTAAATTTGTTACTTCAGATATTGTCATTTGCTTTGCAATGTCTTGATAAATCAAAAAATCTGTAGTTAACATTTTGGGGGCAGTTTTTGACAATAATATATTTCTTAGAAATTCAATCATTTCTTCTGTTAATTTAGTCAAATTTTTTCCATCATCATGACATTCATTGATTTTATTCAAACATTCTAATACTTTTTTTGCTATAAAATTAGAGAAAAATTCTTTTAAATCATTTTGAGATAAAGTTCCATTTATTTCGTGAACATCTTGTTCCGTAATTTGATCATTTGTATATGCACGAACTTGATCAAGCATACTAAGAGAATCTCTCAGGCCACCATCAGATAATCTTGCAATTGTTTCCAAAGCTTGTGGTTCTATATTTATATTTTCTATTTCAGAAATTTTTGACAATAACTTCACAATTTCTTTGACGCTGATTTTCTTAAAATCAAATCTCTGGCATCTAGATAAAATTGTTAGAGGAATTTTATGAGGATCAGTCGTTGCAAGAATAAATATTATATGTCCGGGTGGTTCTTCTAAAGTTTTCAGCAAAGCATTAAATGCTCCTACAGTAAGCATATGGACTTCATCAATAATGTATACTTTGTATTTTCCTGTCGACGGAACCAAATTCACTTTACTTTTTAATTCTCTGATTTCATCCACGCCATTATTAGATGCAGCATCTATTTCTATAATATCAGTGCTTTGTTTTGCATCTATTTCTATGCATGATTTGCATTTTCCACACGGAATGCAGCCGTTAAGATTTTCACAATTTATCGTTTTCGCCAAAATTTTTGCGACACTTGTTTTACCTACTCCCCTTGGCCCCGTAAATAAATATGCATGGTTAATGCAGTTATTTTCGATTTCATTTTTCAACGTTTTTACTATTAATGGTTGTCCAACAACATCATTAAAATTAGTTGGTCTATATTTTCTATATAAAGCTTGATACATGATTCACCTCATTTCATAACACAACATATTATAACATTTTTGAACACAAAAAGGAATTGATTTGAAATCAATTCCTTTTATCTTTAAAGAATTTTTTTAGTAATATTTGTGATTCTTCACGGCAAATATTTTTCACAATAATAGGATGATGATTATTTCTTTTATCGTTTAAAATATTATCAATACTTTCAACATATCCAAACTTTTCATTATTTGTAGCATAAACTAGTTTTCCTATTCTTGACTGAATTAACGCTCCTGCACACATTAAACAAGGTTCTAATGTAACATAAATTGTGCATTTTTCTAAATGCCATGTATTTAATTTTTTACACGCTTTTGAAATAGCTAAAATTTCTGCATGCTCAATAGCATTTTTGTGTTTTTCTTTTTTATTATGTGCTTTAGCAATTATTTTATTATTCATAACAATAATAGCTCCTACAGGAACATCATCAGCTTTATAGGATTTTTTTGCTTCTTTTAATGCCTCATGCATATAATATTCATCCATATTAACAACTCCAATAAAAAAGCACACACGTTTAGGGTTCCTTAAGGCTGCTATTTTCCAATCCTGACCTGTTTCAGAAATAAACGTTGTGCATAATCATATTATAACATTTCTTATTTTTTTGCAAGTGTTTTATAGTTTCACGTGGAACATTGTTTATTTATAGTTTCACGTGGAACATTGTTTATTTATAGTTGCTTTTTTTATCATTCGATAAAAAAAGCCTTTATAAAAGGCTAATTTTCTGTTGTTTCTACTTCTTCTTGTTTTTCAATAGTTGCTACGGTGCTTACTAATTGTTCATCTTTTAAATTAATTAATTTTACTCCTTGTGCTACTCTTCCTGTAGTAGAAATTTGTTCGGATGATAATCTTATGATAATTCCACTATTTGTAATTATCATTAAATCCTCATTGCCTGTTACAATTTTAAAGGCCACAATATTTCCGTTTTTTTCAGTAATATTTAATGCCTTAACACCTTTGCTTCCTCTGTGTGTTTTTCTATATTCATTAATATCAGTTCTTTTTCCATAGCCTTTTTCAGTCACAACTAATACTTCTTGACTGTTATTGGCTATTTCACATCCTACTGCTTTTCCTTTGTCCATATCAATTCCACGAACACCTGAAGCAGTTCTTCCCATTACACGTATTTCATTTTCATCAAATCGAATCATTCTTCCGTTAGATGAAGCAATTAAAATTTCATTTTCACCTGTAGTTTTTTTGACAGAAATTAATTGATCATTCTCTTTTAAAGTAATTGCTATTTTACCGTTAGAACGAATATTATCAAATTCTTTTAGTTCTGTACGTTTTACAATACCATTTTGTGTACAAAACACCACATATTTTGCGTCATCATTGCCACTTACTTTCAACATTGTTTTGATTTTTTCATCTTTATCTAACGGTAATAAATTTATTATTGGTAATCCTTTCGATTGTCTACTAAATAAAGGAACTTCATATCCTTTCATTCTATATACTTTTCCTTTATCACTAAAGAACATAATGTAATCATGAGTAGTCATAGAAATTAAACTTTCAACAAAGTCTTCTTCATTTGTAGACATACCTTTTACTCCTACGCCTCCACGATTTTGTGTTTTATAATTTTCACTATTCATTCTTTTGATATATCCTTTATCTGTCAACGTGATAACTATATCTTCTACTGGTATTAAAGATTCATCTTCAATATAATCAATTGCTGACATATCAATATAAGTTCTGCGTTCATCACTATATTTCTTTTTGATTTCTAAAAGTTCTTCTTTGATTATATTAAGAACTTTTTCGTCGCTTTCTAAAATAGAACGTAGCTCTTTAATTTGTTTTAACAATTCTGCTAATTCATTTTCTATTTTTTCGCGTTCTAAACCAGTTAAACGACGTAATTTCATTTCTAATATTGCATTTGCTTGAATTTCACTTAATCCAAAACGTTCCATCAAACCTGTTCTTGCAATATCATCTGATTTTGCTGCTTTAATTAACTTTATAATCTCATCAATGTTATCTAAAGCAATTTTTAAACCTTCTAAGATATGTACTCTTTTTTCTGCTGCATTTAAATCAAATTTTGTTCTTCTAATGATAACTTCTTTTTGAAAATCAATGTATTTTTCAATAATTGCTTTTAGTCCCAATGTTTTTGGTACACCCTGATCAAGCATTAAAAATGTAATCCCATAATTTGTTTGGAATGCAGTGTGTTTGTATAATTTATTTAACACTACTTGAGCGTTCGCATCTTTTTTCAAAGTAATAGTTATTTTAATTCCATCTTTTAAATCAGAATGATAGTCTGATATTCCTTCAATTACTTTATTATGAACTAATTCAGCTACTTTATTTTTTAATTCTAAAGTGTTTACACCATAAGGAACTTCGTCAATGATTATGTAATTTCTACCATGATTTTCCTCAATATGTGCTTTACTTCTAATGGTTATAGTTCCCTTACCAGTTTCGTATGCTTTCTTGATTCCACTGTTACCAAGAATTGTTGCACCGGTTGGAAAATCTGGACCTTTAATGTAATTCATTAATCCCATAACATCTATATCAGGATTATCAATATATGCTACACAACCATCAATAACTTCACCTAAGTTATGAGGTGGAATATTTGTTGCCATTCCAACTGCTATACCGGTTGTTCCATTTACTAAAATATTTGGGAAACGAGAAGGTAATACTTTAGGTTCTTCTTCCGATTCATCAAAGTTTGGAGTAAAATCAACAGTATCTTTATTAATATTTCTAAGCAATTCCAAAGATATTTTTGATAATCTAGATTCCGTATAACGCATTGCTGCTGCTCCGTAACCTTCAATATTTCCAAAGTTTCCATGACCATCAACTAACATATATCTATATGAAAAATCTTGAGCCATACGTACCATTGCTTCATAAATTGAAGAATCACCGTGTGGATGGAATTTTCCCATAACATCTCCGACGATTCTAGCACTTTTTTTATGCGCCTTGTCAGGTGTATATCCTGATGAATACATTGAATACAAAATTCTTCTATGTACTGGTTTCAACCCATCGCGTAAATCAGGTAAAGCACGTGCAGTAATAACACTCATTGAATATTCTAAGAATGATTTGCGTACTTCTTCCACTATATTTTGTTCTTTTAATCTATCCATTGTGTACCCCCTTACACATCTAACATTTCTGCAAATGTAGCATTTGTTTCAATAAATTCTCTTCGTGGTTCTACTTCTTCTCCCATTAATTGTGAGAATACTTGATCTGCTTGAACCATATCGTCTACTGTGATTTTTCTTAAAACTCTTTTATGTATATCCATAGTAGTTTCATTTAATTCTTCAGCATCCATTTCTCCTAAACCCTTCATTCGAGCTATCTCATATTTTGTATTTGAATTTAAACTAGAAATATATTCATCTCTTTCTTCTTCATTTAGAACGTATTTAATCGTTTTTCCATGCTTAATTACATATAATGGTGGTTGAGCAGCATATACATGTCCTGCTTCAACAATCGGTCTAAAAAAGCGATAAAATAATGTTAATAATAATACTCTAATATGTGAGCCATCTACATCGGCATCCGTCATGATAATAATTTTGTCATATCTTAATTTTGATAAATCAAATTCTTCACCAATTCCTGTACCAAAGGCTGTTATAATTGTTCTAATTTCTTCATTTCCAAGTGCACGATCAAGCCTTGCTTTTTCTACATTTAGTATTTTACCACGTAGTGGTAAAATTGCTTGAGTCATACTATTTCGCCCTTTAATAGCACTTCCACCAGCAGAATCTCCTTCGACTAAGAAAATTTCACACTCACTTGCATCTTTGCTTTTACAATCAGATAATTTACCATAAAAGTTGGTAATATCAAGATCACCTTTGCGTCGTGTTAATTCTCTGGCCCTTTTTGCAGCAATTCTAGCTTTAGCAGCGACCATTGCTTTTTCAATAATGGCTTTAGCTTGATCAGGATTTTCTAATAAGAACCTTTCAAAACCTTCTCCAAAAACGCTGGATGCAATTTTTCTTACTTCAGAATTTCCTAATTTTGTCTTTGTTTGTCCTTCAAATTGTGGATCAGGATGTTTACAAGAAACAATTAATGTCAATCCCTCTTTTACATCATCACTACTTAAATTATCATCTTTTTCCTTTAATATATTATTTTTTCTAGCGTAATTATTTAAGACACGAGATAATGCCATTTTTACTCCATCTTCGTGAGTTCCACCCTCTGGTGTATGAATATTATTTACAAATGAATATATACTTGCAGAATAACCTGTATTATATTGTAATGCAGCTTCAATACTGATGTCACTATCCATTCCTTCTACATGAATAATTGTTTCATGAATTGGAGTCTTTGATTTATTTAAATATTTTACATATTCACTAATTCCACCTTCATATACAAACTCTTCACGTTTTTTTTCTAAATCATTTCTATCATCACATAAAATAATTCGTAATCCTTTATTTAAAAATGCAAGCTCTCTTACTCTTTCCTTTAAAATTTCATAATCAAACGTAGTGGTTTCAGTAAAAATAGTTGGATCTGGCTTAAACGTGACAGTTGTTCCTGTTCGCTCTAAGTCACATTCTCCTATTACTTTTAAATGATCTACGGTTTTTCCACCATTTTCAAAACGTACAAAATGTATTTTACCATTTTGATATACTTTAACTTCAACCCAAACACTTAATGCATTTACAACACTAGCACCTACTCCATGAAGTCCACCAGATACTTTGTATCCTCCTCCACCGAATTTACCACCAGCATGTAGTACTGTATAAACAGTCTCTACAGTTGAAATACCTGTTTTTGGATGAATTCCAGTAGGAATACCTCTTCCGTCATCCTTTACAGTAATAGAATTATCCTTATTAACAATAATTTCAATATCATCACAATATCCAGCTAAAGCTTCGTCAATAGCATTATCTACAATTTCCCATACAAGGTGATGTAGTCCTCTAGAACTTGTAGACCCTATATACATACCAGGACGCTTTCTTACCGCTTCTAATCCCTCTAAAACTTGAATATCAGAGGCATTATAATGTTCAATCTTTTCTTCCATAATTTACACCTCACTCTTGCTTATCAATTTTCCATCATGAATATGAATTAAATTAGATTTATTAATTAAATTATGATCTAATAATTCTAATTCAGTTGTTGTAATAATAGTTTGTGCATTTTTACCTATATGTTTTAATAAATTATTTCGTTTTATAAAATCTAATTCACTAAAAACATCATCTAATAATAATATCGGAGTATCTTTTTTGTAGTCTTGAAACAATTTAATTTCAGCTAATTTTAATGCTAATACAGCTAATCTCTGTTGTCCTTGAGAACCATAAAATTTTAAATCTTTACCATCTAAGAGAAATTGTATATCATCTTTATGAGGACCAACCATTGTAGAACCAATTTTTCTTTCTACTTCCTTATGTTTTGACAATTTAGTAACCAATTGATCTTTGTAAGAAATGTCAGAATCTAAATCAATATTTGTATGATAATTCAAAATAAAATTATCTAACCCTGAGATATCTTTAAATATTTCAGTAATATAATGATTTATTTTATCAATAAATTTTTTACGCATCTGATATAGTAATGATGCTTTTTCGATAAAATATTGGTCTAATATTTGAACATAACTATCATCAATATATCCTGTTTTTATATTTTGTTTTAAACAATCATTTCGCATTTTTAATAACTTATTATAATCATTTAAAACATCTAAATATGTAGAATACAATTGCGATAATTCAACATTTATGTACCTTCTTCTTATAGATGGGCCGCCTTTTATTAAATCTAAATCTTCCGGATAAAAAATAATAATATTCATATGTGAAATATAATCACTTATTTTTTTTATTTCACTTTGATTTAACTTTAATAACTTTTTGCTTTTGGATAGTCCAATTTCTAACTGTTTTTGATCTTCTTCTATCATGAGAACACCTTTAATATATGAAACCTTTTCATTCATTTTTATTAATGTATTATCTATAGAAGAACGATGAGATTTAGTCATTCCCAAAACATAAATTGCTTCTAATAAATTTGTTTTACCTTGAGCATTGTTTCCATAAATAATATTAATTGAGGGAGAAAATGTAAGATTTAATACATCATAATTTCGAAAATTGCTTATATAGATATTTTTTAAATACATACCCACCCTCTTTTCTGCAAAAAATGCCCATATTTGAGATTTTATGTATAAAAAGGTACTCCTATACACACTTATTATTATACCATAAATAAAGACAAAAAAATAAAAAAACAAGTAAAAAATTACTTGTTTTATAATATTTTTTTCTTTCTTAAAATTGATTCTAATTTTGTCGCTCTTAAAATTTGATTTTCTAGAGAACCATAAGAAATGTCTAATTCAACATTTTTTCCACCATGAAAATATAAAATGGACTTTTCCTCATAACGAATATGATTTTTAACATGATTTAAAGCAACCCATGCACATTTTGAAAATCTTGGAGATGCAGTAGGAAAGAAAATAATAGACTGTGTTTCTTCCACAATAATTGGAGCTTTATAATTAATTCCTGTTAAATGTTTTGTCCCTTCATGTCTTCCCAAATATGAACTTCCAAAAGAACGGCAACTTTCATCAATAATTTGGCTTGGTGTTTTATTAACTAAAAAACTATCTTGTTTTTCTATTACTTTCGTTACATTTGAACCTATTGGTAACAAAATTAATGTATTTGAATTTACTTCATATTCAGTTATCATTTTTTCACCTCCTCTACTAATATTGTTCGACAAAAATGTCGAATGTCCTTTACTTTACCAAAGAAAATTAAAAAAAATGTCGTTTTATGTTTGTAAATTAAAAAAGAACATATTTTTTAATATGTTCTAATTGGTAATATCAATTGAATTAAATTATCACTTTCTGGGTTTTTTAAAATAATTGGTTTTATTTCTCCATTAAATAATAATTCTACATCTTCACTTTCTATTGATTTTAAAGCATCCATCATATATTTACTACTAAAAGCAATTTTTATTTCTTTTTCATTATCTTTTACAACATTTAATTTTTCTTCTACGTTTCCAATTTCAGGAATATTTGAAGAAACGATAATTTCATTTCCATTACTTTGTAGTTTTATTGTATTTTTATCAGCTTCATTTGTTAATAAAGATGCTCGATCAATTGAATTAAAGAAATCTCTATATTTTACAACCATTTTTAATTCAAAATCAGTTGGAATTAACTTAGATGTATTAGGATAAGTACCATTAATCAATCGTGACATCATAACAATCGAATTAAATTTGAAAATAACTTTATTATTAAATACATGCATTTCTAACTCATCTTCATCATCGTTGAATAATCGAACTAATTCGTTTAAATTTTTAGTAGGTATGACAATATCAGTTGAATTTTCTAGCAAGCTTTTTACTTCTACTGTTTTTTTTGCAAGTCTATAAGAATCTGTTGCAGTACATTCTAGGGAATTACCTTCTATATGAAAATTAATTCCTGTTAAAATAGGTCTTGATTCTTGTGTTGACGTTGCAAAAGCAGTTTGATTAATAATATTTTTAAATAATTTTTGAGAAATAAATAATGGCGTTTTACTATCTTCTAATTCTAAATTTGGAAATTCAGAAACATTATTACAGTTTAAATGAAATGAAGAATTTTGTGTATAGATATATAGTTTAGAATCAACAACTTCTTCAATATTAATTAATTCATTAGGTAATTTTCTAATAATTTCTACAATATACTTACCACTTATTACAACACTACCTAATTCCTTTATTTCTTCAATCTTATCACTAGGAATAAAAGATTTAATAGAAATATCAGTATCACTAGCATATAAATATAACCCTTCTTCTTTTAATTCAAATTTAATACCTGATAGAATAGGAATTAAATTTTTAGAAGATATTGCTTTAGAAGTATGATTTAAACTTTCTAATAAAATATCTCTTTTAATAATAAATTTCATTTTACATTCCTTCTTTCTTATATTATTATTATTATTACACTGTGGAAACTGTGGATAACTCATTCAATATCTTGTTTTATAAGGAAAAGTTTTCCACAGATACTGTGTATAACTTGACAACTTATTAACATATATCCACAGTTACTGTTTATAAATTATTTTTTAACTCATTTATAACTATCTCTAATTGGTCATTTGTTTTTAAATCATTTTCAATTTTTTGATAAGCATTAATTATTGTTGAATGATCTCTACCACCAAAATAAGTTCCCAACTTAGGAAAAGATTCATCAGTCATTACTCTACATAAATATATAGCAATCTGTCTAGGATAATTTATATTTTTATTTCTTTTTTTACCTTTTAAATCATCTATATCAATTTTAAAATAATCACAAACTACTCTTTGAATTCTATGTACATCATTTTTATAAACACTTTTATCACTTAATTGGTCCTTTAAAGACTCTACTGCAATAGGAAGTGTTACAACTCCTCTATTCATCATTAAGGAATAAGCAAATACTCTAGTTATTGCACCCTCTAATTGTCTAATATCAGAATCAAAATTATTAGCAATATACTCTATTACATCCTGTGGAACATCCTCTGCACTTTCTTGATGAGCAATTTTTTTTCTAATAATACTCATTCTAAGGTCAAAATCTGGTGGTGTAATATTTGCAGTTAATCCCCAATTAAATCTAGTTAATAATCTATTTTCTAACATTTTTAAATCATCAACTGATCTATCAGATGCAATAATTATTTGTTTATTTGAATTATATAATTCATTAAAGGTATGAAAAAATTCCTCTTGTCCTTTAGTAGCACTACCCAAAAATTGAATATCATCAATAATTAAAACATCAATATTTCTATATTTATTCTTAAAACTATCAATTTTTTCAATACTATTTTTACCAATAGTCCTAACAGCATTAATATAATCATTAACAAATTTATCACTAGATACATATAATACCTTTTTATTACTATTTTCTAAAATATAATTACCAATAGATTGCATCAAATGTGTTTTGCCAAGTCCGCTTTTACTATACAAGAATAATGGATTATATGCTTTTCCAGGCTTTTCCGCAACAGCTCTAGCAGCAGTAAATGCAAATCTATTTGAATCTCCAACAATAAATGTATCAAAAGTATAATTTGGATTCAAATTAGCATCATTTGCACTTTGTTTAGGAACACCACTATTAGTAGTTAAACTATCTATATCAATTATTTTTTTTATATCTGACATTTCACTTTCTAATTTAAATTCAAAAGTAAAATGAGTATCTGTAAGTTCATCAAAAATAATCTCCATGTCGTCTTTGTAATTTTCACCAAGATGTTTTTTATGAAGATTAGTAGGTACTATAATTGTAGCAACACCATCATGTAAACTATGCAATTTAGTAGGTTCAAACCAAGTTTCATATGATAAAGATGATAATTGTTCTTTCATTTTTAATAAAAAGTTTTTCCATAACATATCTATATCCATTGATACTCCTCCTAACTGCATAGTTTTATTTTAACACAAATAATTTTTTTGTCCATATAAATTTACTAATAAGTAACAAATTTTTACAATTTTTTGCTCAAAATTCTAAAATAATAAGTTTTACACAACCATTGTGGATAAATACTAAGTTATTAACATACTTTTCCACAGATTTTCCACAACATAAACACTTATAAAATAACAAAAAAATGGACTTTTCCACAGGTTTTATGAAAATGTAAAAAAAATGTCTAATATTGTGGATAATTTTTTCCACAACTACTAAAAAGTGGAAACTGTGGATAACTAACTTAAAACCTTATAAAATAAGGATTAATAAAAAAAGTTTTCCACAGGTACCTGTTGATAAATCATTTTTTGTAAACATATCCTGTTGATAAATAAAAATTACTTGTTGATAATTTAGAAAAAGAAAAATTACTCTGTTGATAAAAATAATTTTAGTACTTTAGCCGTAAAAAAACAGTAATTAATTATTACTGTTCCACTCAATCATCCAGTTTTTATAAATCTGTGCATTTGAACTATGAGGTTCAGGATTTGGTAATTCCATTTTAACAATCATTGGAATTTTCATCATTGGACCAAAAGCAACACACGTACCAGATTGTAATGATTTTTGTTTCTCTATTACATCTGCACTAATATTAGGTACCATTTTTCTAATATATTCCAAGTCAGATGGATGGTTAATTTTAAATATTAGAAAGTTACTACATTGTGAAATAACTGTTTCAGATAATTCTGTAGGTCTTTGAGTAATTAAATCCAGTACTAACCCAAACTTTCTACCTTCCTTAGCAATTCTTTCAAATATATTATAACCAAGCATTTGATTATCATAATCCTTTTGAACATATCTATGTGCTTCTTCAAGCATAATATGTATAGGCATTGAACCACGATTAACCATAGATTTAGTAAATCTAAATAATATTCTAGAATATACCTTAACCATAGCCTTAGCAAATCTATCATCAACATCTTCCAAAACAAAATTTATAATTTGTGCCCTCTTATTTCCATTAACTAATATAATATCAGAAATAAACTGTGCAGTATTACAAAATTGTGGATAATTAAAGAATCTAGAATAAGAACTATTATTTAAAGTATGCAATTTAACTTTTAATGCAATACCTTCAGAATAAGATTTTTCATTCAATAATAACCCTTCACTAATTAATGCAAAATTTAAAGCTATCTCTAAATCGTCCAAGGTAAAGTAGATAGGAACAAAATCTTCATTCCATTTTGTATCATTATCGATAAATTGTTCAATATATTCAACAATTAATATTCTTTCAACAAACTGTCCTTGACTATCTAATTCAAAACATTTTCTAAATTGTCTAGTATAACCAACACCAGGAACTTCAAAATCAAGATTTAATTCCTCAGTATGACAATCAGTAACAATAGTAAATATCTGATCTCTCATCCTAGCAGGCATTTGATTAGAATACATTATAGACAATATTGCTTTAGCTATTAAATGATTTTTATATCTATGTGCTTCTTCATCATTCCTAGCAAATACAGATACTAAACTAAGCATTTTCTCAATAACACTAATTTGTGAATACTCAGTAGCATCAAGTAAATTAGCATAGTCATCAGCATTAAGTAACCATAGAGGTAATTTAACACTATTATTAGTATCGTCATCACTAGTAGTATACATTTTATAATTAAAATTAGGATTATAACTATTTATACTCTTAAAAGCATTATCATACTCACTAGTATTATTAAAGATAAAGAAATTGCTATTAAATGGAATTTTATCTTTCATAGTAAATAAATTTTGAACAAGTCTAGCAACACCATAAGTTTTACCAGAACCAGTATTACCAAAAATAGCACTATGATTACTAAATAAACTATCTATATTAACCCTAATAGGATAATTATTATATAAAGGAGATAATCCAAGAGGCATAGAATACTTATCATTTGCACCAACAAGTTCATTTAATTCTTCCTGATTAATTAATCTAATTTTAGAAGTTAAACTTGGTTTCCTAATAATACCACTATAAAATCTACCATTAACAAACTCTCCTAAAAAAGTAATCTTAACATTATTATCAATAATTTCTTCAATTTCTCCTAGTATTTTCTTATTTTCTTCCTCAAAAACAGCATTTAAGTTTAAAATATCTTCATTAATATTACCTTCTATTTTAACTAATGCATAATTTTTACTAATCGAAGTTATTTCTTTAAACATTACAATCCCTCTATTCTATATAAAACCATTATATCAAAAAAAATAAAACTTAACAATCTTTTTAAACCAAAATTAATTAACTAGAAAAAGAAAAAGACCCAACCATCGTTAGATCAAATTCTATTTATAACATTACTCCCGTATGTAGGCCTAAAGGAAGACCTACAATATAAAAGCCTATAATTATCAAAAGCCATAATATTGAAAATGCTATCGAATAAGGAACCATTAAACTAAGCGCATCTGTCAAAGTAATAACATTTTTCTTTTTACTATTATATATCTGTAAAAATCCGATCAAAATAACAAAATATGTAAATAAAGGTGT
>ENA-ORNF01000832-ORNF01000832.1-human-gut-metagenome-genome-assembly--contig:-NODE-832-length-29773-cov-8.649741_pt1 | contig 29773 bp, 19 predicted proteins | sample MGYA00242110_ERZ509012 | MGnify/ENA primary metagenome ERZ509012 (study PRJEB26280, sample SAMEA2338714) | human gut metagenome | biome: human gut; feature: human-associated habitat; material: faeces...
ACTTCTAAATGAACAGATTGACACCTGCCTGTTCAGCACGGTTCATATAGGTGGCCACACCGCCAATCGTTACATTGTCGAGCAATTCGTCGCGACTTACGCCCATCACGTCCATCGACATTTGACAGGCAATGAACTCTACGCCATTGTCGATGGCCTGCTGGCGGAGCGATTCGAGCGAGTCGATGCCTTTGCGGTTCATGATGTAGCGCATCATGCGTCGTCCCATTCCGCCCATGTTCATTTTCGAAAGCTTCAGTGCCGTAGAGTCGCCAGGCATCATCATGCCAAACATTTTGGCAAAGATGTCCTTGTGGACCTTGGGTTTGCTTTGTTTCTTAATGACATTCAGCCCCCAGAAGGTAAAGAAAATGGTTACTTTTTTGCCCGTGGCAGCAGCACCGTTGGCCAGCACGAAGGTGGCCAGGGCTTTGTCGAGGTCGTCGCTGAACATGATGAAAGTTTTGCCGTCGCGCGGCGGAAGTGCCGGAGTGGCAGTGGCTGACTGCGGAGCTACGGCAGGAGTGCCCTTGGTAACGCAAACGCAGTAACGGCCGTTCTGTTCGGTATGCGACACGAAGGTATTGCCCGTGGTTTCGCACCATGACTCAGCATCGCGGGGGAAACCGGGATCGGAAGCTATGACTTCAAGACTTTGACCGGGCTCCATGCTGTCGAGTTTGTTTTTGAGTTTCATGATTGGTCCCGGACAGGAAAGTCCGCAGGCATCGAGACGGAGCGATGCGGGGAGTGCAACGGGCTGCGTCTGAACCACTGGAGTGGGCTGTTCGGACTTCGCTGCCGGCGCACAGGAGGCAAAGGGGACGGGTTCGGGCAACGTGGCAGTGGCTGCCTTGTAGACTTTCAGTCCGCCGACAAGGTTGCGCACATCGGTGAAACCGTTGAGCTGCAAAATGTTGGAGGCCAAATAACCGCGCAAACCTACACCGCAGAACACAAAGATGGGTTTATCGGCGGGAAGTTCGTCCAAACGGTTGCGAAGGTCGTCGAGCGGAATATTCACGGCACCGGGCAGAGAACCCAACCCGAACTCCAGCTCAGTGCGGACATCGAGCAGGGTGACAGCCGAGGGGTCGGCATCGCGCAACTCGCGCCAGTAAAGCGGCTGCATGCGGTGGGTCAACACGTTTTCGGCCACATAGGCTGCCATGGCCACGGGGTCCTTGGCCGACGAGAAGGGAGGCGCATAGGCCTGTTCCAGGGCCATGAGGTCGTAGATGGTGTCATGATGTTTGATGGCCAGGGCTATTTCGTCGATGCGTTTGTCGACTCCGCTGCGTCCCACAATCTGTGCACCAAAGATGCGGCCGTCGGTGGGCGAAAACACGAGTTTGAGCGTAAGAGGGGTGGCACCAGGATAGTAGCCGGCATGGTCGTTGGGGTGAATCGTTACGCTCTGGTAATCGATGTCCCACTGCTTAAGCCGCTTGGCAGGCAAACCGGTGGCGGCTACGGTGAGATCGAACACCTTGGCTACGGAAGTGCCGATGGCGCCTTCGTATGAGCGACTGTTGCCCAGCACCATGTTGTCGGCCACCAAACGCGCCTGGCGGTTGGCAGGTCCGGCAAGGAAGTTGAGCCAGGGTTTACCAGTGAGGGGATGGGGATATTCGATGGCATCGCCCACGGCATAAATGTCGGGATCGGAGGTTTGCAGGTATTCGTTGACCTTGATTCCGCGCATCTCGCCCAATTCAAGTCCTGCCTCTTCGGCCAGACGGGTGTTGGCGCGTACGCCGATGCTGAGAATAACAAGGTCGGCCTCAACACTCTTGCCCGAAGCGAACTGCACCTGAATGCCCGTGGGGGTGGATTGGAAAGCGGAAACTGCTTGTTTCAGATAGAGGCGCACGTGCTTTTGCAACAAATGTTCATGCACGAGCGAGGCCATGGAATAGTCGATGGGAGCCATTACCTGATCGGCCATCTCGACAATGCCCACCTCGGCTCCGGCCTCAACCAGATTTTCGGCCATTTCCAATCCGATGAAACCACCACCAATAATGAGGGCACGCTTCACGGTGTGCTGCGTCAGATAGGCCTTGATGCGGTCGGTGTCGTTGACATTGCGCAACGTAAAAATGCCTTCGCTGTCGATGCCGGGCAGAGGCGGCTTGACGGGCGATGCTCCGGGCGAAAGGAGCAGTTTGTCGTAGGTTTCGGTGTAGCTGGTACCATCAGCTTTACGCACTTCAACGGTTTTGGCCTTGCGGTCGATGCTTACCACTTCCTGCGAGGTACGAACGTCCACATTCAATCGGCGTGAAAAGCCTTCGGCGGTTTGCACCAGCAGTTTTTCGCGTTCGGCGATGGTGCCACCTATATAATAAGGTAGGCCACAGTTGGCATAGGAAATATACTCTCCTTTTTCAAACAGGATAATTTCGTCGTTTTCGGTCAGTCGGCGCAAACGAGCGGCAGCGGTGGCACCGCCTGCTACTCCACCTACAATCAAATGCTTCATATATTCGTTTTTTATTTATCAGATTTACTCAAAACCCCTTTGTTTATCGAGGTTTATTTTATTTTCCATTGGAAAACATTGCAAATATATAAGCATTTAGCAAAGTAGCAATAGCGAAGGCGAATTTTTAAATTGTTTTAAGAAATTCCATGCAATTTATGGAGGATACAACGCAGCCTAAGCGGAAAAAGAAGGACTGTCGCATTGGTATGGAAGAGAGAGTGGCTGTTTGGGATAAAAAATAATCAGGAAAGGCTGCGGCTATCAACACTTGTGCTGTGCGGAACGGATTTAACACCTTCTTAAACAAAGCTAAAACGCAACTACCGGCCTCAACGCTGAATATGGGGCGAAAAAGGCGGACCGGAAACCAAGGTAGTGGTATTTCTGAAAGTGCTGATTATCATTTATTCCAAGCTTGTTGAAAAAGTCTCGGAACTAATTTCAACTAGGTCGGAACTAATTTGCACTAGCTCGGAACTAATTTGCACGAACTCGGAACTAATTTCAAGAAACTCGGAAGAAATTCTGACGATGTACGAACCCATGGCTAAGCCTTCTGCATACGAAAGAAATATGTGGGTCTAATATTTAATTTAATTTCACAGCTTGAAGCAGGAAGCTATTAACATTTGCCTTACACACGCCACTGCGGTGCAAGCATGGCTTTGAAAAATATCACTCATTATCAACAGCCACATACAAACAAAAAAAAGCAGACACTGCGGCATGGAAACCACAGTGTCTGCTTCAAGAAAAACAGAAAGACTGCTTATTTAAGGAGTTTTTCGCGCAATTTGGCGAGCATATCTACCGTCATGGCGTCGAGGTCGTACTGAGGAGCCCAGTCCCATTCCTGACGAGCGCAGATGTCGTCGAGGCTGTTGGGCCAAGAGTCAGCGTTGGCCTGCTTGAGTGGCTCAACCTTGTACTCCATTTCGAAGTTGGGCACATACTTGCGGATGGCAGCGAGCACACCTTCGGGATCGAAGCTCATGGCTGCAATGTTGAACGCATTGCGGTGAATGAGGCGGGCAGGGTCGGCTTCCATAAGTTCAACGGCAGCACGAAGGGCATCGGGCATGTACATCATGTCCATGTAAGTGCCCTTGCTGATGGGGCAAACGAACTTTTCGCCGCGAACAGCGCTGTAATAGATGTCGCAAGCATAGTCGGTGGTGCCACCACCCGGAGGAGTTACGTAAGAGATAAGACCGGGGAAGCGAACGGCACGGGTGTCGACACCATACTTACGGAAATAGTAGTCGGAGAGCAACTCGGTGGTTACCTTCGAAACACCATAGATGGTGCGCGGACGCTGAATGGTGTCCTGCGGCACGTGGTTGGGAGGCGTTTCGGGGCCGAACGAACCGATAGAACTGGGCGTGAACACCGAGCAGTTGTGTTCGCGAGCCACTTCGAGTACGTTCCAAAGACCGTCGATACCGATTTTCCATGCCAACTGAGGACGACCTTCGGCTACAACGCTCAGCAAGGCAGCGAGGTTGTAGATAGCGTCGATGTTGTGCTTCTTCACAACTTCAGCGATTTGTTCACCGTTCGTTACGTCGCAGATTTCGCTCGGACCGCTTTCGAGCAGTTCGCCTTGGGGTTGAGCACTGGGGATGTAACCGCAAACTACATGGTCGTTGCCGTAAATACCGCGCAACTTCATTGTCAGCTCAGAACCAATTTGGCCTGTAGCTCCAATAACCAGAATATTCTTCATTATCGAGGTTGTTAAAAATAAGATTCGATTTAGCGCAGTTAATGTAAACCTTATACAGAGGCTTGAAATACGTGTTTTTTAGTTTGCCCGTACCGCTACATCTAACTTGGCTAATGCAAAGGTAGTGCAAGCTGAGTGCATAACCAAAGAAAAAGCTTGATTTTTCTTTGGCTAAGCCGAAGCGCAGGCAAACTCACCTTATACATTTTACTTCATTCCCTCGAAAGAGTTGATAAGGATGACCGCCAAAACCACAGCCGTAATAAAGGCATAAAGCCAGTCGCGCTCCTTTAAAAAGTCGATGAGCGAAAGCGCTACACGCAAAATGGGCGTGAGAATGAGCACCAACACACCCGTTTGAATCCAACCCACCGGCGTGAAACGAGAAAAACCACTTAATATACCGCCGAGTGTGGTGAGTTCGGGCGCATGATGAGAGGAATAACTGAATTTACGATATACAGATGGGTCGAACGGTTCGGAACCGTGATGAACAAGATAAAGTATGCCACCTACCAAACCAATTAAGCAGGCGATGCCCACACCCCAGCGCAGGGTTCGCGCAATGAGAATTTGAATGTTCATGATACAATGCATTGAAAAGTGTTCAACATCTACTTACCACGATTTTAATATTGACCGGCAAGACCCTGCCAAATCATGTTGATGGCTACCAGGGTGATGGCTACACAGAATATTTGGCGTAGCACGCTGACATTCATGCTCTTGAGCAGACGCGCTCCGGTGAGCGCACCCAGCAACACGCCAATCATGACCGGACAGGCTATGCCGGGTTCGATAATGCCGCGCTGCACATAAATAACGGCCGAGGCACAGGCCGTGACGCCCATCATGAAGTTGGACGTGGTGGTGCTCACCTTGAAGGGCACCTTCATCAGCCCATCCATGGCCAACACTTTCAATACGCCCGAACCAATGCCCAATATGCCACTGAGCACACCGGCAATGTACATGACGCCAAAACCGCCGCCTACGTTGCGCAGTTCGTAGGACTTAACCGTGCCGTCCTTTTGCGGCCAGGAACCGAACAGTTTGAGCCGGCGCGCCATTTCGCTGCCCTGAACCCCTTCGTGGTCGGACTTGCGACGCTGCTGCATGGCTGCGGTGAGCAGCAACACGCAACCATAAATGACGGCAATGACATTGTTGTTGAGATAAATAGCTACCGCTGCACCACAAACGGCACCTATGGTGGTGGCTATTTCGAGAAACATGCCCAAACGAATGTTTGTGATGCCCTCCTTGACATAAGCAGAACCCGAACCACTCGAAGTGGCTATGGAAGCTACAAGCGCGGCCCCGATGGCATAATGAAAATCTATGCCAAAACCCAGCGTCAGCACGGGAATGACTACGACACCGCCACCCAAACCGGTGAGCGAACCCAGCAGACCGGCACAATAGGCGGCCAAAAGCAAAATAAGGGTGAATGCAAGTATTGTCATTGTGATTTGAAAAAAGAAATGAACCTAAATAAAACAAAACCATAAAGGGCGTTTTCGCTATGCGAAGTTATAAAAAAATCCTTTTTCGCGTGTAGCATTCGACAAAAATCAATATCTTTGCCTTGGGCTATGTCGTAGGCATAGCCCAAGCGGCACGCACAGGAACTGCAAGTCTTGCTACTTGGCAGGCTTGACACGTGCGGCACCGTTTGAGAGTAGACTGTTGATATTCAGCTGTCGCCCCTTGTTGACCAAAGGCATAGAGCGAGGCGAAACAACAATTACTTCAACACCCACGGCCACCGGCCAACAGGCATTGCCCGCAGAGCGGATGGCTAACCATTCAAGCAACTAAAACTTACCACTCTATGCTTAATAACTGTCACTTATCGAAGTTGGTCCTTGAACAGGCCAAGAAATATGGCGAACGTACAGCACTCAACTATCGCGACTACGACAAGAATCAGTGGATACCCATTTCATGGAACAGCTTTGCCGAAAAGGTGAAGCAAACGTCGCTGGCTCTGCTGCGCTTGGGCGTGAAGGTTCAGGAAAACATTGCCGTTTTTTCACAAAACAAACCCGAAACTCACTTCGTGGATTTCGGCGCCTACGGCATTCGCGCGGTGACCATCCCCTTTTATGCCACCAGCAGTGGCTCGCAAATTACCTACATGATTAACGATGCTGACATCCGTTTTCTCTTTGTAGGCGAACAACAACAGTATGACACGGCGTTCGGCGTGATGCAGGTGGCACAAACGCTGGAACGTATCATTATATTCGACCCGAAGGTGGTGAAAAACGAAAAAGACCACTTGTCGGTGTATCTCGATGACTTTCTGAAAGAACAACTGGCCGGCGACACTTCGGACCTCGAAGCTGAATACGAACGCCGACAGGCCGAGGCTTCGTACGACGATTTGTGCAACATTCTGTACACAAGCGGCACTACGGGACAAAGCAAGGGCGTGATGCTGACCTACAGCCAGTATCGCGAGGGATTGCGCGTGAACGACATGGTGCTGAACCTGAGCGAGGAGGATGTATTTTTGAACTTCCTGCCCTTTACGCATGTGTTTGAACGTGCCTGGTGTTACCTGGGTATGGCCGAGGGTGTGCAGCAATATATTAACCTGCGCCCGGCCGATGTGCAGCGTTCAATGCAGGAAGTACACCCCACGTGTATGACGTCGGTACCCCGCTTCTGGGAAAAGGTGTATCAGGCGGTGCTCGACAAAATGGAGCATGGCTCGTTCATGGAGCGTAAACTCATTCGCGAAGCGCTGGAAGTGGGCAGCCGCTACTGGGTGAACTATAAATCGAAAGGCAAAACGGCTCCGCTCGGACTAAAACTGCAATACCAACTCTACGATAAAACAATTATTCGCGTACTGCGCAAGACACTGGGATTGGAACGTGCCAACTTCTTCCCGACTGCGGGTGCGGCTATCTCGCCCGAGGTGGAAAAGTTTGTACATGCTGCCGGACTGAACATGACGTGTGGCTACGGACTGACGGAAAGCATGGCTACGGTGTCGTGCGACGTGGCCGGCAAACCCATTACGCTGGGTTCGGTTGGCCGACTGGTAGATGGCATAGAAATAAAATTCGGCGAAAACAATGAGGTACTGCTGAGAGGTAAGACCATTACGCCGGGCTATTACCGCAAAGAAAAGGAAACGCAAGCTGCTATCGACGAGGAGGGCTGGTTCCATACGGGCGATTCGGGCTATATGAAGGACGGTGAACTCTTCTTGCGCGAACGTATCAAGGATTTGTTCAAAACTTCGAACGGCAAATACATTGCTCCGCAGATGATTGAATCGAAACTGGTGCTCGACCGCTTGTTCGATCAGGCTGTCGTGGTGGCTGACGAACGTAAATTTGTCAGTGCGCTGATTGTGCCCGACTTCAAGGTACTTGAGGATTTTGCACGCGACAACGGCATTGAATATTCGGACCACGAGGACCTTTGCCGACACCCCAAGGTACTGAAACTCTATACCGAACGTATCGAAACTTTGCAGCAGGATTTGGCTAACTACGAAAAAATCAAACGTTTCCTTTTGTTGCCGAACCCCTTTACCATGCAGAATGGCGAACTGACGAATACGCTGAAGGTGCGCCGCCGCGTGGTATATGAACACTATGCTGCCGAAATTGACAAAATGTATGCTGATGCCGAAGCACAACAGGCTCAGCAAGCTTAGTTTATATGCTGGTAAGCAGATGCTGATTGTTTAGGAATTTGCATGGGGTATACCTAAATATTTAGTTTAGCGATAGATTGCCACATGCTTGCGTTGCATCTGCTTAGCCTATCTCCCTATTATATATAATAATAACTATACACTGAAACTCATTCCAAACCACTGATGATAACTTCCGACCAACTGAAAGATGCGCAGGAGCGCACCGAAGCCCTTTACCGCTACTTAGACATTGAAGCTAAAACCATGGAGCTGCAGGAAGAACAACTCCGAACCCAGGACCCCGGTTTCTGGGACGATGCCAAACGGGCCGAAGAGCAAATGAAAAAGGTAAAAGGCATTGAAAAGTGGATCGAAGGTTACAAGCATGTGAAACTGCTGGTTGACGAACTGGCACTGGCTTTCGACTTCTATAAGGACGAAATGGTTACCGAAGAAGAAGTGGACGAAAACTATACCCGCACCATCGAAGCTATCGAGGAACTGGAACTGCGCAACATGCTGCGACAGGAAGAGGACTCGATGGACTGTGTGCTGAAAATCAATTCGGGTGCCGGCGGTACAGAAAGTCAGGACTGGGCTTCGATGCTGATGCGTATGTATATGCGCTATGCCGAAGCTCACGGCTACCGTTGCACCATCTCGCACTTGCAGGATGGCGACGAAGCGGGCATCAAAACCGTAACGATGGAAATTGAAGGCGACGATGCTTACGGCTACCTAAAGAGCGAAAACGGCGTACACCGCTTGGTGCGCGTGTCGCCCTACAATGCGCAGGGTAAACGCATGACGTCGTTTGCTTCGGTATTCGTTACACCGCTGGTTGACGATACCATCGAGGTATATGTCGACCCGTCGAAAATTTCGTGGGACCTTTTCCGCTCGGGTGGTGCCGGCGGTCAGAACGTGAACAAAGTGGAAACGGGTGTGCGTCTGCGCTACCAGTACAAAGACCCTGACACGGGCGAGGAGGAAGAAATCCTGATTGAAAACACCGAAAGCCGTAAACAGCTCGAAAACCGCGAAAACGCCATGCGCTTGCTGCGTTCGCAACTCTACGACCGCGCCCTGCAAAAACGTAAGGCGGCACAGGCTAAAATCGAGGCGGGCAAAAAGAAAATTGAATGGGGAAGCCAAATCAGAAGCTATGTGTTTGACGACCGACGCGTCAAAGACCACCGCACAGGATTCCAAACAAGCGATGTGGGTGGCGTGATGGATGGTAAAATCGATGGCTTTATCAAGGCTTACCTGATGGAATTCTCTGAGAACGAAACAGAATAGTCTAACCCGATAATCTGAATCGACCATGAATAAACATCAACAACGTAATCTGAAAAAAAGTATCCGCGATGCCCAACAGGCTCGCCAGGCTAACCGCGTAATCAATGGCATCTTTATGGCTTTGATTCTGCTCATGGTGCTGGCTCTGCTGGCTTACTACTTTATAAACTAATTCAATACATTCATCGTGTCTGTCGAAATTGAACGTAAATTTTTAGTTCGCGGCGACTACAAATCGAAAGCCGTTTCACACAGCCGCATTGTGCAGGGATACATCTGCAGCGACCGCGGACGCACCGTGCGGGTGAGACTGCGCGGCGAAAAGGGATATTTAACCATCAAAGGCCCTTCGACCGATAACGGACTTTCGCGCTACGAGTTTGAAAAAGAAATCACGGTCGACGAAGCTCTTTCGCTGTTGCGCCTTTGCCAACCCGGCATCATCGATAAGGTGCGCTGGCTCGTTCCGGCCGGTAAGCATACGTTCGAGGTCGACGAGTTCTTTGGCGACAACGAAGGTCTTGTTGTGGCCGAGGTAGAACTGTCGCACGCCGATGAAAGTTTCGAACACCCCGATTTTCTGGGCCCTGAAGTGACGGGCCAACGCCGTTACTACAACTCCGCACTCCGAACCTGCCCATTCAAGGACTGGCCCGAAGCGCACGCTGATAACGCGTAACATATAATACTAAATTATAAAATCTTACATCCATGTACGGAAAATTCCAAGAACATCTACAAAAAGAATTGGCAGGTATCAAAGAGGCAGGTCTTTATAAGGAAGAACGCCTCATCGAAGGCCCTCAGAAGGCAGCTATCCAAGTAAAAGGTCAGGAAGTGCTGAACTTCTGCGCCAACAACTACCTCGGTCTTTCAAATCATCCGCGCCTCATCCAGGCCGCTAAGGACATGATGGACCGCCGCGGCTACGGTATGTCGAGCGTACGCTTTATCTGCGGTTCGCAAGACGCCCACAAACAACTCGAAGCTGCTATCTCTGACTACTTCAAAACAGAAGATACCATTCTTTACGCTGCATGCTTCGACGCTAACGGTGGTGTGTTCGAACCCTTGCTCACGGCTGACGATGCCATCATCTCGGACGCATTGAACCACGCTTCAATCATCGACGGTGTGCGCCTTTGCAAAGCTAAACGCTACCGCTATGCCAATGCCGACATGGAAGACTTGGAACGTCAGCTACAGGCTGCTCAGGAACAGCGTTTCCGCATCATCGTAACCGACGGTGTATTCTCAATGGACGGCAACGTAGCTCCGATGGACAAGATTTGCGACTTGGCTGAAAAGTACGACGCATTGGTAATGGTCGACGAAAGCCACTCTGCCGGTGTCGTTGGTGCAACGGGTCACGGTGTGAGCGAATTCTTCAACACTTACGGCCGCGTCGACATTTACACGGGTACGCTCGGTAAGGCTTTCGGTGGTGCCATGGGTGGTTTCACCACGGGCCGCAAGGAAATTATCGACATACTCCGTCAGCGTTCACGTCCCTACCTCTTCTCTAACTCTGTAGCTCCCGCCATCGTTGGTGCTGCCATCGAAACCTTCAACATCCTGAAGGAAAGCAACGAACTCCACGACAAACTCGTTGAGAACGTAAACTACTTCCGCGACAAGATGATGGCTGCCGGCTTTGACATCAAACCGACGCAGAGCGCTATCTGCGCCGTAATGCTTTACGATGCCAAGCTTTCGCAGGTTTATGCCCAGAAGATGCAGGAAGAAGGTATCTACGTTACCGGTTTCTACTACCCCGTTGTGCCGAAGGATCAGGCTCGTATCCGCGTGCAGATTTCTGCCGGCCACGAACGCGAACACCTCGACAAGTGTATCGCTGCCTTCATCAAGGTGGGCAAAGAACTTGGCGTGCTGAAATAAGCAGCCGTCTGTAGGAATTTAGGATATAACATTCGCTAAATACCCATTTATCACACACCAGCGCATGGTCAGCTGTTCGGTTAAATGCTGTTCAGCTCGCCATGCGCTGTTTTTATTTGCTCCCGCCAAATAGTTGCTGAATAATCCGGCAATGGGTTGCGGACAGAACAGATTATGAGTTTCAGACAAACCCTGCTACAGGTTTCATCCATCCCCCACCCTCGCCCACACTGTTGCCGCAGCTCTTTGGAAAAAAGTCACACTTTGGCCTTGAAAACACCTTCAATCACCTCTTAGAGTGCCAAGTAGCTCTTCAAAATCATGAGTTGCGTATCTATTTTCATAGCAAAGGGCATGATACACACCCTTTCCCGTTTTTTTTTTCTACTTTTGCACCATAAATAAAATAACGCTATGCAAAAGAACTTAATAATCGTTGAGTCGCCCGCTAAGGCAAAGACCATTGAAAAATTTTTAGGACCTGACTTTAAGGTTATGTCGAGCCTTGGCCACATTCGCGATTTGAAGAAGAAAAACTTTGGCGTGGACCTTGAGACGTTTGAACCGCAATACGAAATACCTGCCGACAAACGGCATGTAGTCAGCGATTTACGCGCACAAGCTAAAGCTTCGGAGGCTGTTTGGCTGGCATCCGATGAGGACCGCGAGGGAGAAGCCATCGCCTGGCACCTGGCCGAGGTGCTCGGACTCGATCCGAAGGAAACGCGCCGTATCGTATTTCACGAAATTACGAAACCGGCCATTCTCTCGGCTATCGAACATCCGCGCCACATCGACCTGAACCTGGTTGATGCCCAGCAGGCACGCCGCGTACTCGACCGTCTGGTGGGCTTTAAGCTCTCGCCGGTACTTTGGCGACGCGTGCGTCCCAGCCTTTCGGCAGGACGTGTGCAGAGTGTGGCTGTACGTCTGATTGTGGAACGCGAACGCGAAATTCAAAAGTTTATCCCCGAAGCATCATACCGTGTCACGGCAAACTTCAACGTGCCGGCCGGCAACGGACAAATGGTACTGCTCAAAGCGGAACTCAACAAACGCTTTGCTACCAAAGACGAAGCTGAAGAGTTCCTGACCTACTGCCGCGATGCTGCGTTCAATATCGACAGCATTACGACGCGCCCCACCAAGCGCACTCCGGCTGCTCCGTTTACCACTTCGACGCTGCAACAGGAGGCTGCCCGCAAACTGGGTTTCCCGGTGAGCATGACCATGCGCGTGGCGCAAACGCTCTACGAATCGGGACTCATTACTTATATGCGTACTGACTCGATGAACCTGTCAGACCTCTGCCTCAACAGTTGCGGACCGGTCATCGAACAACTTATGGGGGCGGAATATCACAAGCGTCGCACCTACCACACGCACTCGAAAGGGGCGCAGGAGGCGCACGAGGCCATCCGACCTACCGACATGGCACGTCAGCACGTTGAAGGTACACCGCAGGAAAAGCGTCTGTACGAACTGATTTGGAAACGTACCATCGCCAGCCAGATGGCAGATGCACAACTGGAGCGTACAACGGTGAATATTGCTATCAATAACCGTCCGGAATACTTCCAGGCAACAGGCCAGGTAGTTCGCTTCGACGGTTTCATGCGCGTTTACCGCGAAAGTCTGGGCGACGACGAAGTGCAGCAGGCAGACGATGCCAACTTACTGCCGCCCATGAACGAAGGACAGCAGCTCGAAAAGCACAACATCACGGCGCAGCAGCGATTTACGCAGCAGCCGCCGCGTTATACGGAACCTTCGCTCGTACACAAACTCGAAGAACTGGGTATTGGCCGTCCGTCTACCTATGCGCCGACCATCTCTACCATCCAGCAGCGCGAATATGTGGTTAAGGGTGAAAAGGAAGGCACACCGCGCGCATTCATTCAGCTTTCGCTTCTACCCGACGGACAGATTACCGAGGAAACGCTGACTGAAAACGTAGGTAGCGACAAGGGTAAACTCATCCCGACGGACATTGGCCTCGTTGTCAATGATTTCCTCATGGAGTATTTCCCGGACATCATGGATTATAACTTTACGGCAAACGTCGAAAAGGAATTCGACGAAGTGGCCGAAGGTCATAAAAACTGGACCAACCTCATCAGCACTTTCTATCGCGACTTCGAACCGCAGGTTGAACGCACGATGAACGAAAAAACGGAACACCGTGTCGGTGAACGCGAATTGGGCATCGATCCGCAATCGGGCAAACCCGTAAGTGTAAAAATCGGCCGTTTCGGACCGGTCGCACAAAAGGGCGAATCGGGCAGCGAGGAAAAGCCTACCTTTGCCAACTTGAAAGCGGGTCAGAGCATCGAAACCATTACGCTCGACGAAGCGCTCGAACTCTTTAAGTTGCCGCGCGAATTGGGCGAATTTGAAGGGGTTATGCTGAAGGCGAACTCGGGTCGCTTCGGTCCGTATGTGCAAATGAACAAACTCTATGTGTCCATTCCGAAGGACGAGGACCCGATGACGATTTCGCTGGAACGTGCCATCGAACTGGTACAGATGAAGCGCGAGGCTGATGCCAAAAGTCTGCTCAAAACCTTTGACGAGGAACCCGGACTGGAAGTCAAGATGGGACGTTGGGGCCCGTATATTGCCTACAAAAAGAAGAATTACAAAATTCCGGCCAAGGAGGCTGAAAATGCGGCTAACCTTTCGCTCGAAGATTGCAAACGCATCATGGAGGAGGACAGCAAAAAGCCTGTACGCAAACGCAAAACCGCTGCGAAAAAGGCGTAAAACTGCTGCACTGCAACAAACGGCGGGCTGAACTTCTCGGTTTCGGCCCACCGCATAACTTCACTTGCTAATTCATCATCAACGTGCAAAGTATCATACTGATAGGCTATATGTGTGTGGGAAAAACCACGGTCGGACGTGCGCTTGCCAAACGGCTGGGACTTACGTTCTACGATCTCGACTGGTATATCGAGGAAAGGTTTCACACCCGTGTAGCCGACATTTTTGCCAACGAGGGCGAGGAGCGCTTTCGCGACCTGGAACGCCGCATGCTGCGCGAAGTGGCTGAGTTCGAAAACATTGTGCTTTCGTGCGGCGGAGGCACACCGTGCTTCTTCGACAACATGGACTACATGAACCACACCGGGCAGACATTCTACCTCAATGCCTCAACCGATACCATTATTCAGCACCTGAACATCAGCCGGGGCGAACGACCATTGCTCAAAGGCAAGTCGGAGGCTGAACTGCGTGATTTCATCAACGAACAACTGCAACTGCGCGAACCCTACTACCGGCAAGCGCAACATATTATAGATGTCAACGTGCTCGATTCTTTCGATAAAATTTCGATTGTCGTTGACGATATTCAATCTAAAATAATTTCTTCTGACAACTATGCGAAAATGGAGAATTGAGGACTCGGAAGAGCTCTACAACATCAAGGGTTGGGGCGTCAACTATTTCGGCATCAACGAAAAAGGACACGCTTACGTTTCACCTCGCAAGGATGGGGTTCGCGTCGACTTGAAAGAAGTGGTCGACGAACTCAACTCGCGCGACATCACCGCGCCGGTGCTGCTCCGATTTCCCGACATATTGGACAACCGTATCGAAAAAACCTCGGAGTGCTTTGCACGCGCTGCCGAAGAATACGAATTCAAAGCTGAACACTTTATCATCTACCCCATCAAGGTCAACCAGATGCGTCCGGTAGTTGAGGAAATTATCAGCCACGGTAAAAAATACAACCTCGGACTCGAAGCGGGTTCCAAACCTGAGTTGCATGCCGTGCTGGCCACGAACATGGACTCTGACAGCCTGATTATTTGCAACGGTCACAAGGACCAAAACTTCATCGAACTGGCATTGCTGGCACAAAAAATGGGTAAACGTGTGTTCCTCGTCATCGAAAAGATGCCCGAACTCATCACCATTGCCCGCACGGCCGAAAAGTTGGGTGTACGCCCAAACCTGGGTATCCGCATCAAGCTGGCGGCTTCAGGCACAGGCAAATGGCAGGAAAGTGGCGGCGATGCTTCAAAGTTTGGTTTGAACTCGTCCGAACTGCTGCAAGCCCTGCAAAAACTCAACGAAATGGGCATGCACGACTGCTTGAAGCTCATTCACTTCCACATCGGTTCGCAAATCACCAAAATCCGCCGCATCTCTACGGCACTGCGCGAGGCTGCTCAGTTCTACGTGCAGCTGCATTCGCTCGGTTTCAACATCGAGTTTGTCGACTGCGGTGGCGGCTTAGGGGTTGACTACGACGGCACACGTTCCAGCAATTCGGAAAGTTCGGTCAACTACTCTATTCAGGAATACGTCAACGACTGCGTCTACACTTTTGTCGATGCAGCCAACAAGAACAACATTCCGCACCCGAACCTCATTACCGAGGGTGGCCGTTCGCTCACTGCCCACCACTCCGTACTCATTGTCGACGTGCTTGAAAATGTAAGTATGCCGCACATGGACGAGAATTTCCACCCCTCCGAGCAAGATCACCAGCTCGTTCACGACCTGACAGAAATCTGGGATAAACTCTCCACCCGCTCCATGCTCGAGGACTGGCACGACGCGCAGGACATTCGCGACGAAGCGCTCGACCTTTTCCGCCACGGCATTATCGACTTGAAGACGCGTGCTCAAATCGAGAGCTTGTATTGGAGCATCTCGCACGAAATCAGCGAACTCGTTCATCACCAAAAGCACGTACCCGATGAATTGCGCACGCTCGACAAGATGATGGCCGACAAGTATTTCTGCAACTTCTCGCTCTTCCAATCCCTGCCCGACTCCTGGGGCATCGACCAGCTTTTCCCCATCATGCCTATCCAGCGTTTGGACGAAAAGCCCACGCGCTCTGCCACCCTGCAGGACATTACCTGCGACTCCGACGGTAAAATCTCGGCCTATGTAAATTACAACCAGCAAACGTCCTATTTGCCGTTGCACGCCATCAACTATGGCGAACATTATTACATCGGTGTATTCCTCGTAGGTGCTTATCAGGAAATCCTGGGCAATATGCACAACCTCTTCGGCGACACCAATGCCGTACACGTCACCGTAGATGAAGACGGCTACAGCATCGACAAAACCATCGACGGCGAAACCGTGGCCGATGTGTTGGAATATGTGCAATACGACCCCAAACGCCTCGTACGCCGCTTGGAATCGTGGGTAAGCCGCGCTGTAAAAGAGGGCCGCATCACCAATGAGGAAGGCAAGGAGTTCATCTCCAATTACCGCTCTGGCCTTTACGGCTACACCTACTTAGAGTAAATCATACATCCGTGTGAAGTAGGTTATCACAATGATAGCGCTGTCACATTCTTATTCGGAGGTTTTAAGCCGCGGCACCCTGTTTAGATAACGCTATACCCCGTCACGATTCAAGGGTTTTGAAGCCGCGGCGCCCTGTAAGGGAAAGGGTATCTCAGCCCAGGGTGTCGCATCCCTTCGGTCTGCTTTACCCTGGGTTTCCCCCATGAACGGGTTTAAAAGGTATCGCGCCCTGTAAGGGCAGAATGTCGAATAGGGGGCAACGCCCCTCGACACAACGGGCGTAAATCAGGGTTTGGTATGCGTTGGTAAACGATACGCACATGGAAATTACGCGCCATGTAATGCGCCCAATGTTATTCCCTATTTACGCCCGTGTGTGTCGAGGAGGCGTTGCGGCTCTATAGCAAAAGCGTGTGGTAAAATGCAACAACGCATCATGGGTTTCAGACAGGCCTACCTGCCTTACTTTCTGTGGTAACATGATGTCAAAGAACGCTGAATGAATAAATAAGGAATACTGTTTTTTCATCCGTTTAGGCTAATGTACAGCCTGACTTCGCTGTTGCAAATATACAACATGCACTACCCGAAATCCAAATTTTTTGGCTGCCTAATATCGCACCTCAAAAGTTTTCCACAGCCCAAAAGGAGCATTCAGCCCTTTATCTAAAGGCTTTCCGGTGCATTTTCCACACGCGAAAAAAAATGAAATCGGGATATGACATTTTATCTCATGCCGATTAGCAAAACGTACGAGGCAGCAACGCTTTGCCACACCCCAATGCTACTACCCCACACCTTTTTGCTACAGAGCCGACATATCCCCCACAGCATTTCCACTGCCCTGCAAATTCCAAAGCCGGGTGACAGAAAACAGAAACTCCGGAAGCTGCTGCGCAAGCAGTGCTTCCGGAGTTTTTTTTGTAGGTTTATGGTAAATGTCAAGTCCCATCATTGCCCAATCAGCAAGGGGCTATGACGGTTCGCTTCTGCATTAGCAAACCTTTTCAAGCTTCTTCAGAATAGCAAAGATGAATACAGCTGAAACAAGGCAAAGACCGATGAGCAGACCCCAAACAATGATTAAATCCTGATCGCCCCAAATCATAGCCGGAACTACCGTAAGCATGTTACCGATAGCAGTAGCCACGAACCAGCCACCCATCATCATACCCTTCATCTTCGGGGGAGCCACCTTCGATACGAAGCTGATACCCATCGGTGAAAGGAAGAGTTCGGCAAAGGTCAACACGAGGTAAGTGCTTACCAGCCAGTTAGCCGACACGCGCGTAACATCCTCACCGGCAGCGATACCGGCAGCCTGTGCGTTAGGCGTAAGCAAACCATTGCTACCTGCTGCAATTACCAAGAAACCGATGGCAGCGATGAGCATACCCAAACCGATTTTCTTAGGTGCTGAAGGTTCAGCATTGCGCTTAGCCAGCATACCGAAGAAAGCCAATGAAACCGGCGTAAGAGCCACCACGAAGAAGGGGTTGAACTGCTGGAAGATAGGTGCGCTGACAGCGGTTTCAGCGGGCGTGTTCTGATACATCAGATAAAGCACACCAGCCACACCGGCCAACACAACAGCTGAAATAACCTTACCCTTACCCGTATTCGACTGGAAGAGAGAGAAAGCAGCATATACGCCAAAGATTACCAACACAAGGTTCCATACGTTGAACATCATGCTCTGCACGCCGGTTGATGAAGTTTGAACATAGTCACGGGCAAAGTAAGTCAGCGTCAAACCATTCTGGTGGAAAGCCATCCAGAAGAAAATCACCACAGCAAACACCAGGCAAAGTGCGATGACACGTTCTTTCGTCTGAGCGGGCGTCAGTTCTTCCTCGTGCGTTTCAGCCTTGGTTTCTACCTTTTTCTTGTCAGTGAGCACCTGTGCGTAAGTGGGTCGGCCCAGGTAGTAAATAGCCATGGAGATGATCAGCGAAAGGCAAGCCACACCAAAAGCATAGTGGTAAGACTCTGCCACGCTGGCACCCATGTTCTTCTGTGCCCAGTCCATGATAGCCACAGCGGCCGAGGGGGCAAAGAGGGCACCAATGTTGATGGCCATGTAGAAGATAGAGAATGCCGAGTCGCGCTTAGCCTCGTACTGGGGGTTATCGTAAAGGTTACCCACCATAACCTGCAGGTTACCCTTGAACAAGCCCGTACCGAGCGATACCAGCGCCAATGCGCCCAACATACAAGCGTAAGCAACAGTGCCCGTACCGGCAGGAACTGCCAGCAGCACATAGCCCAGGAACATAACTACGATACCCAGCGTTACCATCTTGCTGTAACCGAATTTATCGGCCAGAATACCGCCGATAAAGGGCAAGAAGTACACAAACATCAGGAATGTTGAATAAATACTGCCGGCTGCTGCGGCTGAAAGACCAAAGTTCTCCTGCAGGAAGAGAACGAACACGGCTAACATCGTGTAGTAGCCGAAGCGCTCGCCGGTGTTGGCAAGGGCAAGGGTAAACAAACCCTTAGGTTGTCCTTCGAACATAAGATTGAAAAGAATTTATGGGTTAGTGATTAAAAAATTTATTTCAATAAAAGTATCAATCGTAGTTTTAAATTGATGGGGATGCGGTGGTCGCCTGCAACTCATCCTTCAGGAATTTCCAGGTATAACCCACCTGAGCCTCAACCAATCCTTCGGGCGTACCGGCATACAGCAACTGTCCGCCGCCACGTCCGCCTTCAGGTCCCATGTCAATCAGGTAGTCGGCCACTTTGATTACATCAAGGTTGTGTTCAATCACGATTACCGTGTTACCTCGCTCCACCAACTTCTGCAACACATCCATGAGCACCCGGATATCCTCGAAGTGAAGTCCCGTTGTGGGTTCATCAAGGATGTAAATCGTTTGTCCCGTGTCGCGTTTCGACAGTTCCGTAGCCAGTTTCACACGTTGGCTTTCGCCGCCCGAGAGCGTCGTCGAACTTTGTCCCAGTTTAATGTAGCCCAGTCCCACATCCTGCAACACCTTGATTTTGTGCAAAATGTGCGGCACGTTTTCAAAGAACTCCACCGCCTGGTTAATCGTCATATCCAGCACATCGGCAATGCTTTTACCCTTGAAGCGCACCTCCAGCGTTTCGTGATTGTAGCGTTTGCCATGGCAAGCCTCGCAAGCCACAAGCACATCGGGCAGAAAGTTCATTTCGATGGTTTTGTAACCATTGCCCTTGCACACCTCACAGCGGCCGCCACGCACGTTAAACGAAAAACGTCCGGGCTTATAACCTCTGATTTTAGCCTCGGGCAAGTTCACAAAGAGCGCACGGATATCAGAGAACACTCCCGTGTAAGTAGCCGGATTCGAACGAGGCGTACGGCCCAGCGGACTTTGGTCCACAGCCACCACCTTGTTCACCTTATCAAGTCCCTCAATGCGATCGTATGCCAAAGGCTCACGCAGCGAGTGGTAAAAGTGTTGCGAAAGGATAGGCAGTAAAGTATCGTTAATCAGCGTCGACTTTCCGCTACCCGACACACCCGTCACACAAACCAGCGTACCCAGCGGAATACGCACCGTCACACCCTTCAGGTTATTTCCTCTGGCCCCGACGAGCGTCAGCACATCGCCATTGCCCTTGCGGCGCACCGCAGGCACCTCAATGGCCCGCTGCCCGTTCAGGTATTGTGAAGTCAGCGTTTCGCAGCCCAGCATTTCGCGGGGCGTACCCTGAAATACCACCTCACCGCCCAATCGTCCGGCGCGGGGTCCCATGTCCACGATATAGTCGGCAGCCATCATCATGTCCTTGTCATGTTCCACCACTACCACCGTGTTGCCCAAGTCGCGCAACTCCTGGAGCGAATGAATCAGTCGCACGTTATCGCGCTGATGCAAGCCGATACTCGGTTCATCAAGGATGTAAAGCACATTCACCAGCTGCGAACCGATTTGCGTAGCCAGTCGAATACGTTGGCTTTCACCGCCCGACAGCGTCACCGACGAACGCGACAGCGAAAGATAATCCAGTCCCACGTCAAGCAGGAATTTCAAACGTGTCAGCAGTTCTTTCAGAATTTCGTGAGCAATGGCCCGACTTTTTTTGTCGAGTTTCGTTTCCACCTGACTCAGAAACTCATACAGCTCGGCAATGTCCATATTGGCCAGTTCCGCAATGTTCTTGCCGGCAAACCTGAACGACAGTGCCTCACGGTTCAAGCGTGCGCCCTGACATTCCGGACACACCGCCGTCGTCGAAAACTGTTCAGCCCAACGCTGCGACGCTGCCGTCATTTCGGCATCAGCCATTTGGGCAATGTATTTAGCCAGCCCGTCGTACTCCACATAGTAATCGTCAGTAGTATGAGCAATTGAGGCCGGAATACGCAAGCGTTCGGTCGTGCCGTTAAATATGTCATTCATTGCCTCTTCGGGAATGTCGGCAATCGGCGTTTTCAGGTCACACTCGTAAGGCAAGAGCAGCGCCTCGATTTTCCAGAAAATCAAAGCATTGCGATATTTCCCCAAGGGAGCGAGGCCACCATTTCGTATGTTCACTTTAGGGTCTGGCACCACCTTTTCGTAGTCTATCACGCTCACATAGCCCAACCCCTTACATCGCGGACAGGCTCCCTGAGCCGAATTAAACGAAAAGTTATGGGGGGCAGGTTCCCTGTATGCCAGTCCGGTAGTCGGACACATCAGCTGTTTTGAGTAAAAGCGGGTTTTACCGTCGGCAGCATCCAGAATCATCATCAGTCCCTCGCCCTGTCGCAAGGTTTGCGCCACGCTTTTGCGCAGCCGTTCTTCGTCTTTGGCCTGCACCGCAAGTTTATCCACCACCACTTCGATGTCGTGGTTCTTGTATCGGTCGAGCTTCATGCCGCTCACCACCTCACGCAGTTCGCCGTCAACGCGAACAGTCAGGAAACCCTTGCGTCTCACGTTTTCAAAGAGCTCCTTGTAGTGTCCTTTGCGTGCCCTTACCAAGGGTGCCAGCAAGTATACCTTGTGTCCTTCGTAAGCATCGAGTATCAAACTGACAATCTGCTCTTCGGTGTATTTAATCATGCGTTCGCCCGAAGCATACGAGTAAGCCTCGGCAGCGCGGGCATAGAGCAAACGCAGGAAGTCGTAAATTTCAGTCACCGTTCCCACCGTCGAACGGGGGTTTTTGTTCGTGGTTTTCTGTTCGATGCTGATTACCGGGCTCAGTCCCGAAATATGGTCCACATCCGGTCGTTCCAGGTTATCGAGAAAATTCCGGGCGTATGCCGAGAAGGTTTCGATGTAGCGTCGTTGTCCTTCGGCATAAAGCGTATCGAAAGCCAAAGAGCTTTTACCCGAACCACTCAGTCCGGTAATCACACTCAGGCTGTAGCGCGGCAGCGTCACATCCACATTTTTCAGGTTGTGCACTTTTGCGCCAAGTATCTCTATTTTCGATTGCGTCATCGTTACTTCTTTACGTGGTGTTTCTCATTGTGCGGCACCGTTCGTTTCGGTAAATCCGCGCAACAGATTGATTACTTTTTTAATGTGGTATTTACGTCCATCTGCACCACGGGCCTGGATGTGCAGGTAGTAAGCTCCGTCGGGCACATTGCTACCGCCGGACTTTCCGTCCCATCCACCTTCCAGGTCGCTCCACTCATAGAGTTTTTTACCCCATCGGTTAAACACCTGTGCCTTAAAGCTGATGATGCTTTTATAGCCTTCTTTCACGCGGAACACATCGTTGATGCCGTCGCCGTTGGGTGTAAAGGCATTAGGCACTTCAAGTTTCGATTCAGAAATCGTCACACTGAAGGGTTGGTCCATCACATATTCAATGGTGTCAGTACCTTGCACAAAACTGATGAGCAGTTCCACCGTATAACTGCCCGATTGGTTAAAGTCAAACTCCGTATCCTCGTCGTTACGCACCAGGAAAGGGGCCGACTCTCCGTTACGTGTAAAGCGCCATTCATACAGGGGCGTATAGTTACCCACGTTTTCGGGATTGGCTTTAAACGTAGCCTTGAAGGGGGCCGACCCGTCGTATTGCGTTTCGTTTTGTTCTGCCCCATCGGCATCCACGTAAGTCATGGTGGGATTGGCCGTAGGATATTCGTTCTGCGCCTGAAGGGTCAGTGCGCAAAGCATACCTATCAGCCAACATATCAGTTTTGTATTCATCAAAATCTCTGAATTTTATTTTGGTTGGTTCTTGGTAAAATTGCGAACAATGCAGTCGAACTGATTCGTATACAAAGGTAGTGAAAGGTGAGCGTAGTACCAAGCCAAAAGCTTGCTTTTGAGCGAAGGAACTACCGAACCGCATCCTACCTTATTAAAAGGTAGTGAAAGGTGAGCGTAGTACCAAGCCAAAAGCGTGCTTTTGAGCGAAGGACTACCGAACCGCATCCTACATTATACAAAGGTACAATTATTTGCGCAATTTGTAAGTATTTCGCACAGAAAAGTAGCAAATACCGAACGCTTAGGCAATACACCACAAAGATATAAGCAAAAAAGGCCACATTCCCCAAAATCAGGGAAATGTAGCCTTTTATCAATTACATGGGGCTTATGCCCAACGATTATTCAAATACTTCTTTGATGATGTACTTATCCACCATGGGATCGTTCTGATTAGCCGGGCCGATGAAGCCGACGTTCTTGTCGCCATACATCATACCGAAAGAGAAGATGCCATAGCCGCTGTTTGAATACATAGCAGTACGTGAATCAGTGTTAGAAAGAGGATTCGGATAACCAATAATCTGATGCTGGTTACCAGCTCCATCATTCATACCATAACCGGTTTCGTACGATTCATCAAGCAAAGTCACAGTTGACGAACCCTTTTTCCAAAGGAAAGTCTTGGTTTTGTTGGTAACATACAATCCAGTGATACGACCCTTTGAACGATATTCTGAGTACTCCATGATTATATCGGGCTGCGCATCGAACAACCAGCTCTGGTAAACACCTACAGCATACTCAACCCAGTCATCAGGCAGCGGCGTCATCACGTGCTTGGCATACTGTGCCTGACCACCGTTTTCAGTAAAGAACATCTGACCCTTATCGTTCAGATTGAACTTGTAAGTCTTACTGCCAGCCGTTACCGTACCTTCAGTACCGGCATAGTTGTAAGTACCTTCAGCACCATTTACCGTAGCCTTGCCATTTTCGGAACTGAAGTTTACCTTCGTTCCATCAGCCAATTCCCAGTCGCCATATACCGAAACCGACTTGGCTTCAGCAGGTACGAAACTGGCAGCACTTGTAAAACTACCTACAATATTGCGATAAATGTTGATGATTCGACCTTGCAAGTCGTTGGTATAGTTAATAGCCACACGAGCAGGACCATCTAAGGGTGAATCTTCGTAGTCAACTACAATCATACCCACACGCTTGTCGTAAGTAGTCTTACCATTACTAAATACGTTGGTACGCTTCGATACGGGATCGAAGGTTGTCACGTCACAAATGGTATCACCCTTTTCATTGAGCGTCAGGTTAACGGTATATTTTACATCGTTTTCACCGGCCAAGTCATTTTCCCAAATACCCAATGACGGTTTTTCGGGATAGTTGATGGCAGGCATATCTTCGTCGAAGTTCTCGTTACATGAAACGAGAGCCAGACCCGCAACAAGGGCCATTGACAAATTTTTGATATAGGATTTCATGTGAATCGAAATTGATTGGTTCTTTAAAGTCAGTCGGCTGAACCAGTGAAGACTCAGCCGACTGAATCCTATGATTTATAATATAGAAACCGCTTACCTTTTCCAACTTGAGGTTGAAAAAGACTGAGTTTCCTATTTTTTGGACCAGTTGGGCACCAAATTCTTGTTGGCCTGCAAGTCCTGAGCGGGAATTTCCCAAACAAAGCGGAAGTCGTCAGCACCTACAGTCAGGTTCTGGAAACCGGGCTGCTTATTCAGGAAACCATCCTCAAGCTGCTGAGCCTTCATACGGCTAAAGCCTTTTTCCCAACGCTTCAAACAATCCAGACGGAAGCCTTCACCGCACATTTCGCGTGCCCATTCGTTCTTGATTTCCTGGAACAGTGCCTCACCGGTAGCCTTGGTAGCCGAAGCACCACGCTTCTGGCGGAGCTCATTCAGGAAGCCACCTTCAGTCTGATTCAAGTTATACTGAGCCTCGGCTGCGATGAGATACATTTCAGCTACACGGAAAGCCTTCGTCATGTTGTAGAAGGTCTGACCTTCCACTTCACCCGTCTTCAAGAGTGTGGGGTTACCCGGGAACTTACCTACTACCGTAGCGTCTACCACCTGAATACCCGAAGATGCAGTACCAGGAATGAAGTAAGCAGAGAGACGATAGTCATCGGCTTCATACAAGTCGAGCAAACCCTGCGTAGGCAGGTATGAGCACGAGAAGCAATCGTTCACCAAGTCATAACCAATGAAAGCTCCGTAAGTACCGATGCGTTCTTTGTCAGTGAACGTAGGCTGGTAGATGATTTCAGAACCTTCATCCATGTACCACATATTGGCAAAATCATCGGCATTGTCGATAAGGGGGAACACTGCCATCACCTTCTTAGCCTCGTTGATAGCATCTTGATAACGCTTCATCTGCAAGTAAACGCGAGCGCGGAGGGCATGCACCGTGTGAATGCTGGGACGGTCTGGCATAATGTCCGTATTATCGCCGAAGCAAGCTTCTGCTTCCTTCAAGTCAGCAAGAATCTGTTCGTAGGTCTTAGCCAACGAAGCACGGTTAGGCTTCGCCAACACGTCTACCGTATAAACAAGAGGCAAACCAAGCGTAGATTCAGCCGTAGTAGCATCGTAGTTCTTGCAGTAGCGCGTCACCATGTTGGCATAACCGTAAGCACGTGCAAAGTAGGCATCGGCCTTGAATTGCTTCAGCATCGTTGAATCTTTCTTATTGCCTGCCACTTTATCGTTCAAGCGGTCAATGTTGTTGATAACATTGTTGGCATTGGCAATCATATTGTAAGAACCGCTCCACAGTCCGTTACCCTCGAATTGCGCTGTGGTAAAAGTCCAGTTGGCAACCTGCATATAGGCACTAGACTTTGAAGTTAAATTAAACAAGTCTGACTGAGCTTCTGCCACAATGCCATAGCCACCACAAGCAGCATCGCGAAGACAAGAGAGCAAACCAATGTCAAAGTTGGTAGCATCGGATACCTCTGTCCAAAGTTTTTCAGTCGGAAGACTGGTTTCGGGATACTGATCGAGTTCGCACGAAACCAAGGTTGGCACTGCCAAAGCGGTGCACAACATTGCTTTGAAAATATGTTTGTTCATTTTGTGTCGTGTAAAATTATCCATTCACTATTTTACGTCATGCGTTTCACCTTTGTGTTTTCGGTCCCCCTGCAGTCGCAAGGCTGCAGGGAAGGATCGAAAAATAGGGATATTTCATGTACGTTTCAAGCAAACGGCACATAAATTAGAAGCTCAAGTCAACACCTAAGGTGAAGTTACGAGTTGCGGGATAACGACCTCTTGAGAGGTTAACAGCCGCTTCGGGGTCAGCACCCTTGTACTTCGTTACGGTGAATACGTTACGTGCCGTAAACGTGAAGCGGATATTGTCGAAGAAGTTTGTAGCCTCCATCCACTGCTTGGGCAGATCATAGCTCAGCGTCAAGTTCTTCAAACGGAGGTATGAAGAGTTTTCAAGCAAGTGGGTGTCGAACTGGGTCTTGTATTGGAAACCGGGAAGTTCAGCCAAATCGCCCGGACGCTTCCAGATGTGGAGCATGCTCTTATCCTGGTTTATACCACCGGCTGCATTATGTGATGAAGCTGCAAACATCATGTCGTTGTTCACCATATACTTCTTCAATGAGAAGGCAAAGTCAGCGTTCAGCGACAAGCCTTTCCATGAAGCAGTGAAACCAAAACCACCATTATGGGGCGCATCCTGCGACTTACCCGTCAGCTGAGCCAAGTCATCGCTGTAGGTCTTGGTCATGGTTTCGGGGTTGTAGTCGTAACCGGCTTCACCCTTGAATCCAGGCTTGTACCACATGGGCGCACCGTCGTTCTTGTCGACACCGGCGTAAATAGGCATGTAGAATTCCAGACTCTTACCTACAGTGTAGTTAAGCAAGTAGTCGGGCATGGGCCATTCCTTCAAACCATAGAACAACTCATCTACCTTGTTCTTGTTGAACGCGTAGTTGGCATATACGTTGAAGTAGAAGTCGCGGTTGTTCACCACATCGTAGCTCAATTCCAATTCCACACCGCGGTTTGAAAGTTCACCGACGTTCACCGACTGTGAGCTGAAACCGGTAGTGGTGGGAAGGGGTACACCAAGCAGCATGTCAAGTGTCTTGCGGTGGTAGAAGTTGAAGTCTACGCTCAAGCGGTCGAACAGGCGGGCGGTCAAACCAACGTTGGTCTGAACCTGCTTCTCCCAACCGAGTTCGGTATTGGCGGGCTGTGCAAGCACCCAACCAGATTGTCCGCCATACTGGGTCTGACCCGTCAGGCCGAGGCTGGTGTAGTTACCGATTTCCGAGTTACCCGTTGAACCCACGGTAGCCTTGAACTGCAAGTTGGTCAACCAGCCGCGTGTTGAGCTCATAAAGTCTTCAGACGTGATGTTCCACATCAAACCACCACTGTAGAAGTTGGCACCGCGGTTGTTGGCACCGAAGCGTGAACTTTGGTCGTTACGGATGGTAAAGTTGAGGAAATACTTATCGTTGAAGTTATAGTCAACACGACCGAAGAACGACAGGTATTCGTATTTAGCCGAAGAATATCCGGGTTTTTCACCAGAAGTTACGTTACCCAAAGTCGGCAAACGGTCGTCAGTCGTACCTTTACCCATAACGTCGAAACCTTTCGAACTATACTTAATACCTTCTTGACCGGCCAAAAGCGTAAGGTTGTGCTTATCGGCAATTTTAATTTTGTACTCGGCTGTATTCGTAATAGTCCACATAGCAGAACGGCTATGGCTTTCAGAAGCCTGACCGGTACCCTGCATAAGTGGGTGACTAGGTAACACATTTTCTGACAAACGAGTATCGAAAGCATTCAAAGCCAACTGCGACTTCAGCGTCAAGCCCTTAACCGGCGTAATCTGAGCGTATGCGGTTCCGTTATAAACGATGTCGTTAATCGAAGAGGGCTGGTGTGCCATGATGTAAGGCACATGATACATGGTGCTACCCCAGTACAAACCAGGCTTATCACCTTCAGTATAAGGATCCCAGTATGAAGGATACAGAATAGCACCCAAAGCGGCATTACCACCACCCATTTGGCTTTCGTTAGTGTACAAGTCTGAAGCACGGTCGGTATAGGCGATGCTCTGGCGCACACCGAAGGTCAACCAATCCTTGGGTTTCGTATCCAGGTTGGTACGTACGGTGTAACGGTCGAAGTGCGAAACCTTCGTCAAACTCTTTTGCTTCATGTACGAAGCCGACACGAAATAAGTAGTATTGCCCGAACCACCGCGAATTGAGAAGTCGGTGTTATACATCGGTGCGGCATTGTCGAACAAATACTTCTGCCAGTTCGTGTTGGCACCGTGGAGTTTGTATTTCGTATATTGGTCGGTCGTGATGATACCGTTTTCGAGCTGGAACTGCAAAAGTTCGTTCGAGTTCATCGGGTCACCGATACCGCGAGCCAACTGGCTCCAACCTACGGTCTGACCAACCGTGATTTGTGCTTTTTCGTTAGCGCGTCCTTTCTTAGTGGTAATGTAAATTACACCATTGGCAGCACGTGAACCGTAGATACTCGTTGCCGAAGCATCCTTCAGAGTCGTAATGCTCTCGATATCGTTATCGTTAAGCATCTGGAACATGGCACTGTTGGCTGGCGAACCGTCAATTACGATGAGTGGTGCATTGCTTGAACCGAGCGAACCGGTACCACGGAGCTTCATGGCAGTCTGGTTCACATCACCCACGTCACCCGACATGGTCGATACGCTCAAACCGGCCACCTTACCCTGGAGAGCATCAGCTACGTTGGGCACAGGTTTATCAGCGATTTGTTCGCTACCCACCTTTTTAACTGAACCGACAACCGTTCCAAGCTTCTGTCCCGTACCGTAACCTACGACTACGACTTCGCCCAGTTCGTTGTCCTTAAGCACTACTTCTACATTGCCTGCTACATCGAGAGTCTTCGACTCCATACCGATATAGGACACCTGAATCTTTTTAGCAGAAGCAGGCACGTTAGTGAGCTTAAAAGTACCGTTCGCGTTGGTGGTCGTAATAATTTTGGTTCCGGCCACGCGCACAGTAGCACCCATGATGGGTTCGCCGTGCGAATCGGTTACTTTACCCGTCACATGCTGCTGAGCTGAAGCCGTGGCTGCCGTAAGCAGTAAACCGGCTCCCAAGAGCACTAACTTTTTGTTCATAATATAACCATTAAATTAAACATTTATAGACTAAAGAGGATTGAAAGCTACTTAACTGATTGGGGCTAACAAGGGGCTTTGTTCACGATTTTGTAGCAAGAGCATACATTATCAGACAGCAAAGCACACAGAAACATAGTTGTTCCTGTGTTAGATTTAGCCATTCTATTCAGCTTGTAAGTGTTGGTTGCTTTCTTTTTAACAAAATCCGCCTTCATCACCGGCAACCTCTACAGCAATCCATCGAAAGGGGGAATTGCGAAGTGTGCCTTCTACATGCGTAGCTTTGCCTTCCACATGCGCAGCTTTACTTGATATCGAAAAGGAGCGGAATGAAGGTTGATTCTTTTTCAAAAACCGAAAGTAACTTATTTGGTTGAACAACACACCTTTAGTTGTTCGTGGGCCACACGCGCACGCTTTAAAATTTTCATTTCAAGAGCTTTGCTGAGGTGAAGCCCAACTTCGATTTTTGCAATGTTGGTGCAAACCGAACGCAAAGCGACAAAAGCTTGCTTTCAAGAGCTTTGCTGAGGTGAAGCCCAACTTCGATTTTTGCAAAGATAGGGGTTTTTTTAAAATCAGCAAACATAATATGCAATTTTATCCAAAAAAATTAAGTATTGCAGTGAGATACTTTCATTTTGATAGGTAAAAATTGCCCAATCGTGTAAATTTGGAAAAATCTCTTACATTCGCTAAACGTTCGTTTCAGAATGTAATTAAATAGTGCCGTAAAGGGGTTGCATACACAAGTCAATAGCAATTTCATGGGCTACTTTACAATAGATTCAACCCATGATGACAGAAAAAATGAGTGGCAAAAATCCGGTTGGCATTCGGTGATGTTGAAACCGCTGCACCCTATTTAGAACCGCAGTACCCCGTCATTATTCGAAGGTTTAGAAACCGCGGTGCCCTATTCAGGAACCCCAACGCCCCGTAATTATTCGGAGGTTTTGAAACCGCGGCGCCCTGTAAGGGCAAGGGTATCTCAGCCCAGGGTATAGTGAACGGAGTGAACGACACCCTGGGTCCCCCCA
>ENA-ORNF01000837-ORNF01000837.1-human-gut-metagenome-genome-assembly--contig:-NODE-837-length-29642-cov-9.563761_pt1 | contig 29642 bp, 33 predicted proteins | sample MGYA00242110_ERZ509012 | MGnify/ENA primary metagenome ERZ509012 (study PRJEB26280, sample SAMEA2338714) | human gut metagenome | biome: human gut; feature: human-associated habitat; material: faeces...
ATAGTTTTTGGGTTAGCATCTGCACAGCCCTCCACAGGGTTTGTCGGGTGCGCCCAATTAATGTAAGATTTACAAAAGCGACAGTATGGTCTGGAACATCCTTTATCCAGAAACATAATAATGGTTTTGTGCACAAGATTATAGGGAATACAGTAAAAGCTGTTAAATAAAAGCCCAATTTTGATGTCATAATAACCAAGTATTGAACATTTTCAACATCACCTTGTGCCCATGATTTTATTATCTGCGGACGTATTGCTACTTGAAAATTCTTAGCTAATATTCCAGCACCATTTTGCACTTGATTAGCAATACCTCTTGCAGCATTTACAATAGGTCCGAAAAAAACATTAAGCAAAATACTTAGACCTTGTGTATACCCCATATATGCCAATTGCCCTGTAAAAGTCCAACCTGCAAACGAAAATATTTCCTTAAAAACTGTTTTGTCAAATGTCGCTTTAATTTTTGCGACTTTGAAGTTGCGCAAACAATACAAATTATAGCATAGCCGCACTAATATTTGAGTAATTAATAGCAGAACACCATAGCTTATTAATATATCGAAACCAGTATATGGAAGGATAAATATGATAGACAATTTTAATATCGCTTCTAAAATGGATATATAAGCATAAATCTCCATTCTTTCATAACTCATAATCAATGCGTTAAATGGCACACTTATTATTGATATCATAGAAGTCAATAAACACATCTGGAAACAAAATAATGCAGCTGTCAATCTACTTGCAGGAATAACTAATTTATCCATTACAAGCCACAATCCCAATGTTTCACCTAATAAGAATACACCTATTGCCAATATCCAATGAATCATCTTGATTGAAGAATAATACTTATTCAAAAGACCTTCATCGCCATTTCCTATCGCATAAGACACGAATCTTGACGATGCTCCACTGAGAGAGGCGTTTATCACCCCCAAAGAGATAACCACACCACCGACTACATTATATATACCATAATCTTCTACACCAAGAATGTCTATAAGAACTCTAACACTGTATAAGGCTACTCCCATTATGAGAAAGGTCCTAAAATACAGCATCATAGTATTTTTAGCTAAACGCTTATTATTGCCCATTTTATTATTATTTTAATTTCTGAATTAGTTTGAAATAATATGGGCAAGTAAACAACGCTATATAATCCAGTTTCCGCATATTGCTCAAACTTTTAAAAAGGCGTCTATTGTCAAATAAATACTTCTTTTTTGTTCTGTAGAAATCTTCGAACAAATTCGTCATATTATTCAGATATATTTGTCTTAAGGTAACCAGAATATGATTAAAAAGCCATCTCTCTACCTTAGGACAAATAAATGAAGCTTTCTCACAACAAATTTTGTACATTTCTTCACCTGCATGAATATAATCAAGACGTTTAGTACTGAAAGTTGATGTCATGGCAGAACCTTCTCGATGCAAATAGTGATAACCAATATATTTATCTATATATACTTTATCACATTCTTGCAATAATTCAAATACAAATAAAATGTCTTCACCCATTTTATATGGTTTAAAACGAATATCTCTAAGAGAAGATTTTTTTATTAATTTATTGTATGGACCATACATTTGGTCTTTTATAAATTGATTGTCAAAATATTCATTGAGTATCTCTATTTTCGTATATGTTCCAATTCTTCCTTGTTTAAGAAGTCGCTTTGTACCATCTATTTCAACAACATCAAGCATACAACAAGAAATTGGCGTGTTATATTGAATGGCATTTTTATACATGACTTCAACATAATCACTCTGTACTGTATCATCTGAGTCAATAAATGTTATATACTCACCTTTAGATATCTCAATACCTAAATTTCTAGCAGAAGAAACACCAGCATTTGTCTTATGTATGACCTTTATAGTCTCATATTTACTTGCATACTCATCACATATTTTCGAAGAATCGTCAGTTGAACCGTCATCTATCAATAATATTTCGATATTTTGATAGGTTTGATAAACTACAGAATCCAAGCACCTTTTAAGAAAAGGTGCAACATTATAAACAGGAATTATTATACTTATTAAATGCATGTCGACTAATAAATTTTCAATAATAGGTTATATAAAAATCTAACATGCTGATACAAGAAAAATTCCACTCTCTCTCGCATGCACATTAAATATTTTACATTATTATATGTAGAGTTAATATAATTCTCATATTCGGCTATATTTAACAAATATTGAGCCCTTATACCATTCTTCGAAATAGATCGAATTATATTCATACGAGCACGAAATCTCCACAATGAGGCTCTTTTTTCAAAGGAAGGGAATTTTATATTCAAGATTTGAGCCGCCTTATCTTTGCACCAAATCTCGTCGAAAGCGCGATTATTAAAAGAAGAAGTAGTTATTGAATTTCCACGCTTAAAGTAGTTATATCCAATATATTGTATAGTTACTAATGTTGTAGATTGATTGATAATATCCATAAGAAAAACGAGATCCTCACCATGTATTTTCGAATTTGGGAAACGGCTATTATTAATAACAGAACGCTTAAATAGTTTATTCCATGACGCCGTTTTAAGAGGAAGAATGATACTACTAATGAGTTCTTCGTTTTTAAAAATACGCCCATCTTCAAACGAATCTATTGCCAACAGATTTCCATCGTCTGTTACTGTCTTACACCCACACATACTTATATCAGCATTATTAATAGAAATTGCATCAAATAAATATTCTATCATCAAAGGATTAATAGTATCGTCACTGTCTACAAATGTTATGTACTCACCGGTTGCTTTATCTAAACCTACATTTCGTGCACTTGATAATCCTCCGTTTTCTTTATGTATAACTTTTATTCTTCTATCTGTCCTTGCCAAATCGTCACATATCTGTGGACATTTGTCTGGTGAACCATCATCGACTAAGATTATCTCTAAATCACAGTATGTTTGAGCCTGTATAGACTCTACACATTTACGAAGATACTTCTCTACTTTGTAGACTGGTACAATTATACTAATCATAAAAAATGAACTTTTCTTTTTAAAATTTTAAAAACGTATACTAAAGGAGCTGTAAGTAATAAGGTTATAAACATACACCAAACTCCTCCCAACACCTTAGCAACAATGCCAATACAACAATAATGAAGACCGTAATAATAGAGACTGTCTCTTCCTATAAGCGAAAGGATATTACTTTTTATAATAAAACAAACTGAAAGTATAATATATGTCCCACTTAAACAAGATACCATATATATAGGCCAAAAACCAAGACTCATACTACTGAGGTCAATGTTATAAGTAAAATACATTGCATTTATGTATACTGTAATCATGTATAGCAATGATCCAATGAAGAGGAGTATATATTTGTTTGAGTTTATTAAATGTAGGTAATGTCTAAATAACTTACCCAAAAACAAAAAGCAAAAACCTATTGGCAATATACTCAAAATAGAAGCTACTCCCGTATTTAAATATAATAAGATACATAGAGTGATAGCTGAAAGTCCTAAGAATCCCCCCAAATACCTACATCTACTATTAATCCATTCGGAAGTTGATATTAGTACTTCTATTAAATACAAACATGGTAAAAACCACAATCCATACACTGTTGTTGTTGGTCTTCCACTAACTGGCAATAAAATACTCTCTATACCTGATAATATGTCAAATTCCCCCCCCCCGAGATGGAATACATACTTTAAATACGAAAAAACTAAAAGCACTACGCTAAATTCTAAATATGGCAATAATATTCCTTTTGTCTTTTTTTCTAAAAAATGGCCCAGATTACCTTTGTAATTGTATGTTAATCCACTAATAAAGAAAAAAGCAGCCATATGAAATGAATTAATACAAGCACCACTCCATTCACATATTGGACTATGTCCAAGAAGGACAAATAAAATTAATATTCCCTTTGCAATATCTATTTCAATTATTCTTGAATTTAAACTCATAGACCTATAGCTTCTTTAAGGTACTGGGCACTTCTTTTGCGCTCATTTTTAAGATAATCTTCAATTCGTTTACCATCTACTTGTTCCAAGTTCACCTTATCAATATCATCTATACTTTCAATGGAGCGTTCCTGCAAACCTATACCATACAAAATTGAGTTAATACGGTTGTCTGTCATGCCATTGAATACATAAAATGGTTTATGGTATATAAGACTGAAAGCTGTACCATGAAAAGAAGAAGAAAGTACTAATGCTGCATGATCTATATAAGATAGAAAATCTGTTGGACCTGCGTCATAACGATGTACAAATGGATTAAACCAATCATTCTTATTGTTATATCTTAACACAACAATAGGCAAATTCAACTTCTTGGAAATCGCACTTGCCATTTGCATTTGTTTTTTACTTGGCTCAAGACAATATAATAGTATATATTTCCCATCTTCATAATTCACCGGGCTTTGTATCTTTCTCCATTCGTCTGCTGTAAGCATAAAAGTAGGATCAAGATGAACCTCTGGTCTCTTACCTGTAAGCTTTTCAACATTGTCTGCACTCCCTTTCTCACGAACAGAAATGGAATTATAGTTTGCTAATAATGATGTATATTTAGTTGCATCATATTTCCCCCAATCAATCTTCAATGGGCCAAAACTTGCAGCATAAGAAATCCGTCTACCTGATTTTACAAAAGGCAAATAGTATACATCAGAAAAATCCTGTGAACGCACATTCCACAATTGATCGCTTCCACTTATATATACATCCGCCAATGGAGTGTCACATACAAGTTGTTCCGGTGTTGAATACCTTTTCGACAGATTACATTTTGAGTGAATAAAATCTTCAAACTTTGTATATCTACGTTTTAAATCATTATAGTGTAATACAGATATTGCATTCTTTATAATTGATTTAATAGAACAGCCCGATTTGAATACATTATACAATTCACGCTGCAAATCTGTATCATAGTCTATAAGCGTATATTCCACTAGTATGTTAGCCTCTTTACATAATTTACATACGAATTGCTGTAAAGCATAAGATTGAAGCATGGAACCATGATTATGTGCGTGGTTGAATGTAATAGTAGCTACTTTCATTGATGTTTTAGATTAAGTAAAAAATGTTTTATTTTAAAGAGAAATACAGGGAACGCAAGTGTCAACCTAATGTTAACTTTATCACTAAATGAAGCTGAGTTATAAGCATCCCAATAATCTTTAATTATGGTTTGTAAATATTGGTATTGGGCAACGTTTTCTACATTACAAATTTTATAGCGAGCTCTTATATTAAGAGCTTGTTTTAATATAGCATGTCGTATAAAAGTATTTTTCATCGGACATTCAACAGAAAATATTCCTTCAACTTCACGATAGGCATCAATAAGAGTCAATATTTTTAAATTGTAATTAAGGTTACTAGTTGCATTTCCTTGTCCTAATCTATAATGATATAGTCTTGCTGTAGAAGCAGCTCCTTTTTTTATATTTCTCATATAATGAGCATTAAATACCAAATCTTCACAATAATGATACTTCTCATTAAGCATTTGTGTAATAAGGTCTTTTAAAAAGAGCTTATTACACAAATATCCATGGATATTTGTGGAATTTGATAATAGAGCCTCATACATTTCCTGCTTCGAAAAAATATGAGTATGCACATGCTCATTATCAATTTTCGTTTCTTTATCAGAATACTCTTCAAAAACGCCAACTACAGATATCTGTGCATTATTATCCTCTAACAAACTAACAAGTACTTCAATAAAGGGCGGTTCAACCCAATCATCACTATCAACAAAAGCAATGTATTCACCTTTTGCTTCTTTAATACCGATATTTCGAGCAGAACTTACTCCACCGTTGGGCTTGTGAGTAATTCTAATACGATAATCACAATGTGAAAGTTCATCTAATAAAATAGCAGATTCTTTAGTTGAGCCATCATCTACAATAATTATTTCTAAATTGCTATAACTTTGATTACAAAGAGAGCTGAGACATTTTTTAAAACACGAAATGTCAGTATTGTAAAAAGGCACAATTATGCTTACTGTTTTATCAACCATATTAATAACGAAAATATTGAAGTCCTAAAATTATACTCTTATAATCAAGATGATGCCAAGCTATACACATCTGAAAATAGAAATAAAATGTGTAACAGAATATACACACCAAAATAAGAAGATTGTTATTGTAGTATTTTTTCAGCAACCACGGCAATATGATATAATTATATAATGTAAAGTAAATCGGCATACGTCCAACAAGAATGCCACTAGAAAAAGTTGAAGCAAAATAAAAACAAATACCAATAAGACTCATATTAATTGAAAAGGATATTATTGGCGTAGCCTCCTTACGGATTCTTTTTAGTTTTAACAATACCAACAATAATGGCACAGCAGATATAAAAAGGCGCATAACAGATGAGCCTGTAGATTCTGACATATCATAATCTTTATTCATCACTTCTGATGCAGCTTCTAATATATCACCCATCAGTAATGTTCCTATAATAGCACCGATAGTAACTAAAACCATCCATTTATCTAACATCTTTCCTCGCGAACATATATAAATAAGCGGCAGGACAAACCAAGCAGAAGAATGTATTGTTGTCATAAAAATGGCTACAGCAATATATAATAGCTTTTGTTTCCTATTACCATAAAGAAACCAATCAACAAACCCTATCAATACGCAAGCTACTACAAACTGTCGTGCTCCATTAAAAAGCCAACTAAAAGCAGTACTTGATATAAATAGAAAAAATGTAAATGCATAATTACTTGAAAACTTACAATAAAACCGGAATAAAGAATAAAGACTTACTCCCCCTATTAAGGTTAACCATAAATAATAGTTTTCAGATATATACATCTTAAATAAAGCCATTATAAAATGGAAGCCTTTGCTACCGGAAGTCTGATTATAAAAAGTTATTGCACTCCAGTTTGTGGGCATGTTATTAAAATCACCGATATAAAAATAGGTGTCTAAAACTTCATCTCTCAAACATACAAACAACGCTACATAAAGGATAGGTATCCATTTCAGTAAATTCGGAACGTAATACACTTCCTCACCATTAACATATCCTATAACTGTAGTTTTTTTATAGGCTATTACTAATAGTAAATACGACAATATTAAAAAGGACCAATATATCGGCATTTTTACTTACTTTTTATGATGTAGATAGTTATATACAAATTGAGGTAGTAATCCAATAAGAATAGGACGCAAACAATACATATAGTTCCATAAAGGAAGATTAAACATATTTATTGCCAACAGTTTTACATAAGACTCATTTATGCGGTACTTAAACTTCTTTCTTGCATTGGCATTTCTGTCATCACGCATATGGTACAAAGGCTCTGGTATATTGTATCCCCTATAACCTTTTGCATACATTTTTATCCAAAGATGGTAGTCCTCAACTCGAAGCAATCTTTTACCTATAGAATAACCACCAACTGCATCATATGCTTCTTTGCGAACTAAACAAGCCGCATGACAGAAACGTGTTTGTTTGAGGAAGTCAATTGGGCGTGGTTGTAATAATACATGAGTTTGTCCCCAAATCCCATTCTCATCAAAAAAACTCATATCAGTACTTACTATAGCAAGTTCTGGATGAGCATCAAGAACACGAACTTCCTTCTCAAAACGGTCAGGCGAACAAGTATCATCACCATCCATACGCGCAATTAACTCACCTTGAGCTATTGCCAAACAATTATTAAGAGTCTGATTAAGTCCCATATTATGAGAATTCTTAATCAATTTAATATTACTATGGAAATTAGCGTTATCTTGCGCAATTTTATAAGTATCATCTTTAGAACCATCATCACATAAAATAATCTCAAAATCTTGATATGTTTGAGCATACAAACAATTAAGTGCCTCTTGAAGCGTTGGCGCACAATTGTAAATGCCCATTATTACAGAAATTCTTGGTTTCATATATATTTAGTTGAAATATTAAATGTAAGCATTCTATCATTTCTGCCCTTGATATCAAAGGCAGAGAGACGTTGATTTATTTATTTTGACTTTTATTTACTTGAATCTATAGTGCGATTAACACGAGTAAGAAGTTATTAATAGTCTTTCTCGCCTTCAAACAATTTGCAGAAGACATAGGTAAAATATTACTTCACATTGAGACCTACATTCTTACATGTTTCAATGAACGTATGGTATTTCAAAACAGACTTGCTACCATTATCACTACTGAAAAACAATGAATTTTTCCTTTTTACAGCAATTGGACAGACTTCACATTCCGCCAACATATAATTAAACTTCTCGCTCTTCTTCTACTCTCCTACTAATCCTCAACTCCCATATTCTCTGAAATGTCTCAAGCCTCGAAACTCTTATAGGATTTGCCTCTTTGCAGAATGCCGTAACTGAGTATTCGATTGAGGCATTTGCTTCATATCCTTCTCTCTCCTTACATTCACGAACCTTCGAAGCATATATAGCTTTATATGAGTCGGGCAAAAAATCGATACGCACGTTATTAAACATGCAGTATTGCTCAATTAGTTTCTTGAACTTATTGTTGTCCATCTCAATACAATTAATAAGCAGAATAAATAGTTCGTAACAAGAGAACTGCGCTCTCAATACAGCTGCATATTCATCTTTATCTTTCTTGTCAATTAAATCGCTTTTATCAATGTACTTAAGTATTCTGTAGGCGTATCTAAAATAATGGTCGAGAGAGCCATCGAACACTTTCTCTTGAACTTCCGACATTGTCATTTCTTCATTATTGTCTATGAATCCCTTAATGCCAGAAACAACTTCGCCAGAGTCTAGAGTAAAAGGCTTCACAGAGTATAAATAACGGAAGATATCACGACCCTTGTATACAATATCAGACTCTGAACTACCTGCAATATCTACTCCTTCTGGATATAATCCATGAATCTCTTCGCCAGCAAACAAATTGCTTTGAATGCCTGTATCGTGATATTCTAGATGGGATACAATATCCTCCAACATAGATGTCATATTGAAGAAAACGCTTTCGAACTCTGATTTCTCTGATAACCGTTTATTCTTACGGTCGTTTCTGAACTGGTATCCGAAAGTCAACACTACAGCTGTAAACGCAAGCAATTAGAAGAATGCATTCATAAAACCAGAGCTGTCGCCAAAAGTGCCCAAAACGCCTATTCTACTATTATTATAGTCATCGCTATATTTTGCATTTGTCAAAATATCATTAAGTTTCAGCGTATCCGATACAGATGTCGTATCGACCTTTTGTATACAATAGTTCTCATATACATAAGGAGTTACATAAGTGACCGTATAACAGTATATATAGAAAATGAAAAAAATGGATGGCGGAACTAATATCACTATTTTTAGAGTCCACCCAACAATACTTATGATTCTTTTACTCATATGGTTCATCTTGTAAAATATGTTCTATATTGATTCATATGAGGAACCGTCAATAACAAATCTCTTAGACGGTCGGCATCTCGACCTACAAATTCTATATTTTGACAGAACTGCTCCCATATGTCTAATGCCTTAGCATAATAGATATTAAGCTCGTCTGATGTAAAGGTTGTAATTCTATCAGCAGATAATGAGAATCCTTTTTTATATATTTCTTTTTGATTATCAACAGGATCATCATTTGTATTCAAGGAAAGGTTACGATCGAATGCTAATGTAGATATCACTTTTGATTCAAGTATCTCCTTTGACTTTGAAGCCATTAAATCGTCAGCGGGTTCAAGGCTTTGTCCTGAATTAAATCTATGAAAGATACGCTTTGATATTTCACTATCATGTCTAAAAACAAAACCAACGACGAAGCGATGATTACGTAAATCTTGACCTTTCTGAACATTGAGCGCAAATGTTTTCTGCAGGCCACACCGAGGGAAAGCTTGCTTTCCTACAGATGACAATCCGGGAGTCATTGAAAATGGGACCATCATATTGAACATATACAATATGCCTCGTTTTTCTTCTCCACTTTTAACAGTTACAGGTTGGTATTCTCCGTTTTTATTTTTTTCACAACAAGCATAAAATGATGCTATCTCTAAATCTGATGTAAATGATAACAAAGATGTCTTCATTCCATAACACATTGCAATACCATATGGATTATAAAGACGAAGATTAAAATCATCATTCAATACAATGCCTTTTCTAAGAAGATCAAACAGCGGATATGATTCCATTGCTATTTGCAATTCTTCATATTTAAGATTTTCTATAAGGTATCGTGGTTCATTTCGAAAGAGAGAAGAGCGACATGTATAACCGTCTTCCATCCATTGACATTCACCTCTAAACAATGCAGATTGCATTGATATATTCGGTTTAAGAGAATATCTTCCACTCATTTGACGAGTAACAATAAATTTTTCAGAATCAGGCAGTACTGGTTCTACAGGACCGCGATGCCGAACAGGTTGACGCTTTAAGATAATTCGCAAATTGTCAATCAACTGATCAAGCGTCGGAAGATTATTATATTCTTTTGCAGTATATACCATTATTCAATTTGAAATTGAAATCAGAAATATGTTTTTCATAGTATTTTCTCACCTTCCATAAATTCTCAGAAGGCACAAATAAATATCATGAGTTAAGCCCACTTATTCAGCAAACGATAGTCTTATCTCCTCTTTTGCTGATGCTCGTAAGAATTCTTCAATTGCGTCATCTCTTTTATCATCTTTTCATGACGATTAAGTAAAGAGGCGAAGACTTCTTGATAGGCAAGTTTCTTGTCTGTGTCGCCTTGTGACTCGGCGTTCTTTATTTTATTTTCAAGAAAGTCGTAGGCAATGCGGAAAGCATCGAATTCTGAATGATACTGAAACATGCGTTTCTTGTAGTAATCGTCTGTAATCATAAGGTCACTTGTGGTTATTAAGAATGGTTTGTGACATACGTACAGTATCTTTCAAATACTTAACATGCTCTGCTTGGATATTGTTTGCAAGACGAAGTAACGCCAGTGAAAGCTCGCCATCTTTAACAATGTCACTTAAAGCTTCTTTATCGGCATTATCAACGGCTGCGTTTTTTAACTTGTCGGAGAGTTCATTCGACTTGTTTCTCAGGAACTCTTCGACTTCCATGTAAACGTCACAAACAAGTGTACGTTGCTTTATAGTTTCAGTTGTTGCCATTACGATAGTGTATCTTCATTCCACAATCTCGAAATCTTCATTGTGAACGTTGCTGATAGCTACGGCATAACCGCCAAAGTCCATCACTAACTGACGATCGCGCTTTACGCGGACTACGTAGCCTTCCTGACCTGTGAAGAGGCCGGTGAGTACACGAAGCTTGACGTGGTCTTTGGCGAATTTCACGAAAGGGTCGCGAAGGAAGGTGACACGCTCGGGTTCTGAAGACATTACTTTCATGAATGGCTCCATAACGCTGTTCGGGATGGAGGCGGGCTTGCCCGTCATGCAGTTGTTTACAAGATGATACTGCGGAAAATTTTTCTGGAGGAAAAGTCGCAGGTCTTTTGTCTCGCCTTGCAAGAACACAAGGCCGCTTACTGATGGCCTTTCTTCTTTTATCACTCCTTTGCCGTTGGGCTTCTGCTTGTAGTTAAGGGTGCGGTGAATAAAACATTTGGGAACGAATTCACCGTCAAGAGTTGTGTTTTCTAACTTTCTGTCGAAACATTCAGCTGCGTAATGCTGAATGAAAAGATAACCCCACGGTGCTTTGTCTTCTTCGCCTCTGGGCATTCCTTTTACTTTTGAAGCCGATTTGTCATCAGCCCCAACTATACGGATGCCCTTTGGTAAAGTCTTGTTTTCACAAGCTTTTACGTCGGCTGTAGAAGAAGTAAGCGAGCATACCTGCGTCATTTTCTTTATCTACTTTATGTCGCTGTCGGCTGTCATCACTTGGGATGACTGGGCCGGTTTTACAATGACAATGTTCATAATAATACCATCAAGATTTTGCCGTTTGTGATAGGTTATTTCACCTACTTTCGTGGCTTCGTCTCTATCAGTCTTTCTTGGTCTTCTAATTGTAAAACACGGCACACCCTATATTCCGTTGGTAATCAGTTGGTTTCAGGAAAACAAAAAGCTTGATTTGGTCAACATTTGGGCAACAATTAGCCGATAGTCAAAATATTTTCTTTCCTAAATGATTGTAAATGATAGAAAAAACGTACCTTTGTACACAAAGTCGGGTCTTACAATTAGAAGACCAACATAATTTGCGCAACACGCTCGTGTTATTTCTCCCCTATTTTCGTGTGATTATCTATTAGCTTTTCCGCTAATGTAAAAGTAGCAAGTGTTATCGTTTATGGTTCTAAGTGGCAATTAGCATAAATTTACAGTATATAACTCCCAAAAAACATTGCGATGCTTAAGTCGAACCATCGCAATGGTTCACTTGGCCATTCGCATTGTTTTTTTATTTCATTGCATTGTTTTTTTAATAGCGTGTGTGTTGGTAAAATCACTTCGCTTGCTTTAGGTTAAAGATATAGATTTACTAGAATGGTAATCGAGAATTCATGTTAACGGGAAACAAAAGTCAATATCATGCAATATATCACCACTTGAACAATGCTCGGACGAGCATTGCAAAAAATCCTTTCGCAAAAAGTATACTGTTTATCAGAAAAATAGGCAACTTGGAAGTAGTTTGATTAAAAATACTTATTTTTGCAGTAACAATTAAAATATTAAGTACTATGGCATTAGAAATTAAAGCAATTCCTACCCTGAAAGGGAAAGAAGCTGAGCGTTTCGTAAAAGAAGCAGATAAAGCCTACCTAAAAAAGGAGAAAACAGATTTCAGCAAGCAAGTAAAAATAGCCCGAGCCATATTGAAAAAAGCCAATATGTTATAAACATGGGATTTTTGTTAAATAAAGCAATTTAAAATATATATTATTAGAGGGTGGCATAAATCCACCCTCTTTACATCTTATTTATATCACTTCAGCATCTCTTCTATCTTCTTGCAGAGAGCGGCGAACTCATCTTCGTTGTAGAGGCGGGTCATCAGAACGATTTTACCTTCACGGTCTATCAATACGTTACGGGTGATACCTGCTTTACGCTCTGCGTATTTAGCGAAGATATCAGCTCCGGGGTCGAGGCCCAACGGATATGTTACTTTGGTCTGTGTGGCAAACGCCTTTACCTTTTCAAGCGGCTCGTCGCGGTCTATGCCGTAAAGAGCAAAAGAGGTGTTATCTTTATGTTTCTGCCAGATATCGCGTTCTATGAACGGCATCTCTTTGCGGCACACTCCACACCAGCTGGCAGTGAACTGAAGCATTACTACTTTTCCGCGCAGTTCAGAAAGCTTTACCTTACTGCCGTCGGTCAGTGTCATTTCAAAATCGGGAGCCTCATCGCCCACCTTTACTATATACCCCACTGCGTCGGGAGTAACTTGTTGCGCACATGCTGTGTTAGGCAACGCCATACCGCATGCAAAGAGTACGGCCAACATCCATTTCTTCATAATAAAAGTTGTTTTTGGGTTAATTATCTATTTACTAAATTTCTGCATCACACATACATCGGCGTATCTGCCGTTTACGTACATCCAGTCTTTCATGATGCCGCTCTGCACATAGCCTGCCGAAGCGAACAGTGACATGCATGGGGCGTTATCTGAAAGGATGTAAGCGTATAGCTGATGGAGTCCCAACAGACCGAAGCAATGCGAATGGAGTAACGCCAAGGCTGCTTTGCCGATGCCTTTGCCTCGATACTCACCGCTTACTACTATGCCAACTTCTGCCCGACGGTGACGGGGTTCGAACGCTATCAAATCGACCATGCCTACCGTTCCTTCGCCGTCTTTCTCTATCATCAGGCGGAGTTGGCGGTCGGTATAGAGATCGTTCTGAGATTCGGCTATGAACTGCTTGAGTTGGTAGCGCGAGTAAGGACCCGTAGCTCCTCCATGTTCCCATAGCTGAGTGTCGTTTTCTATAGAGAGCATAAAGTCGAGGTCTTCCGGCTCTGGAGCACGAAGGCGAATCGCACCATTATTTATAAGGTCACTCCGCATCATCAGCCGATTTTGCTTCACTTTCTTCTGGTTGAATCAATCCAAGTTCCGACTGCAAGCGGTTGCGTCCGGGCACACAGAACAAAGAGGCCAACAGTACCATTCCGGCGCAGAGCAGTCCCGCTGTATCCATTGTCCAGTAATATACAGAGAGGTTCAGCAACGCCGGAGCCAGCAACAGGCAGAGGCGCACTTCGCTCCATCGGCGATAGCTTTTCAAAGCGTCCATTACGGGGAGTTTGCTTACATAGCGCACCTTTGATAGATGAAACATGCGCAATGACAGCGGAATGAACAGTACAGCCAGCAAGATGCCGGTTACCTGCATCATGTAGGCTGTCTGGGCATCGTCTGACAAGATACCTTGTGGCAGTATGTCGGTTTCGTACATCACGGCAGTAAGCACGCAGAGGCACCAAAACACTCCGTATTCCAGTCTCAATGCCGACAGTATTCTTTTGATTTCTTTCTCCATAATTCTATTTATTGGTTGGTTAGTTTTTATAAAGTTCCGGTAAAAGGCAGTCGGTTTACTATAGAGCGTCCCAACGTAACCTCGTCGGTGTACTCCAGTTCATCGCCTATCGATATGCCTCGGGCTATCATGGTTATCTTAACGTCGTAAGGTGCCAACTTGCGGAAGATGAAGAAGTTGGTGGTATCGCCCTCCATGGTAGAACTTAAAGCCAATATCACTTCTTTCACTACCCCCGACTTTACTCGTTCTACAAGGCTGTCTATCTGCAAGTCGGACGGACCTATGCCGTCCATCGGCGAGATAACGCCCCCAAGCACGTGATACAAGCCTTTATACTGCTGGGTATTTTCTACCGCCATCACATCGCGGATATTCTCTACCACACACACTGTCGAAGCGTCGCGCTGCGGGTTTGAACATATTTGGCAAGTATCGGTGTCAGAGATATTATGGCACACGCGGCAGTACTTCACCTCGTGCTTCAGTCGCACTACAGCGCTGCCAAACGCTTCTACAGTAGATGTTTCTTGTCTGAGCAAGTGCAGCACCAGTCGCATGGCTGTCTTCCGGCCTATGCCGGGAAGTTTGGCGAACTCGCCCACCGCCTTTTCTAATAAAGTTGAAGGATATTGTTGGTTCATCGTTTTATTATCACCCTAAATTGTCGTCGTGCAAAGATAATGGATAGTTTTTCGTTTTTCACATAATGATATTGTATTTTTGCAACATTAATAATTAACCATAAAAGCAGAAATCATGATAAAGATATACGGAATGCCCACTTGTCCCGACTGTACATACGTGGAAGAACAGGTAGAAGGAAACGATAAATATACGGTAATAGACATAGGCCGACACGTAAAAGACCTTAAAGAATTCTTACGTCTGCGCGACAGCAGTGCGGCTTTCGACGAGGCGAAAAAGAACGGATGGGTAGGCATACCATGCTTTGTATTAGAAGACGGAAGCGTAACACTAATAGCCGAAGAAGCGGGACTCCATTCGCGCCCCGTAACCATAGGAGCCGCATGCAACATAGACGGCAGCGGATGCTGAGCCGACCGAAGAAAAACACTAAAAAAAGTAAAAGCGGTAAAATAAAAGGATATTATCTATATCTTTGAATGATAAATCATAACTTAACGAATGACGCATGAAAGTTACAATGTACGATAAACTGCTGTTGCTGCCGCTATTTCAAGGCTTGGGGATACAGGAACTTACAAGCATCATAGAGAAGGCGAAGTTTCATTTTCTGAAATTCCAGACCGGAAATACCGTTGTCCGTCAGGGAGAAGACTGCGCCGCTATACTGTTCTTGCTGGAAGGACAGGTGCATCGTGAGGCGAAGAACGACTCTCAGGGATATACGCTGACCGAGACTTTAGAAGCGCCATACGCCATAGAGCCTTACTCGCTGTTCGGCATGGACCAGACGTATCAGGCTACTTACACGGCAAAGACCGATGTGGCCATCGTTTCGATAGATAAGAAAGATATTCTGAACGTGTTCTCCAAATACGAGATTTTCCGCCTTAACTACCTGAACCTGCTTAGTAATCACTCGCAGATATTATCGCGGAAGTTGTGCAACTCATGCTCGGGGAAGAGCATGGAGAAGATAATCAATTTCTTATCCATACGCTGCATCCTTCAGACGGGAGAGAAAACTCTGAAGATAAGGATGGAAGACCTGGCTGCACTGATAGACGACACGAGAATCAACGTTTCGAAAGAACTGAACGAACTTAAAGAGAACGGATTGATAAGCCTGGGCCGAAAGGAGATTCAGATTTACGATATGCAGGCTTTGACCGATTACATAAAACATTAAAACCATGACAGAAAATCCTTTTTTACTCGATTATAATACTCCGCACGGCACGGTGCCGTTCGATAAGATTAAGTTGGAGCACTATGAACCGGCCATCAGAGAGGGCATAGCACGCGAAGACAAGGAGATAGAGGCTATCATAGAGAATACGGAGGCACCGACTTTCGACAATACTATCGCTGCTTTAGAGAATTGCGGCGAGTTGTTGGAACGTGTAACTACGGTAATGTACAACCTGATGAGTTCTGAGACTTGCGATGAGTTGGAGGAGATAGCCGAAAAGATGACTCCTTTATTGTCGGAGCATAGCAATAACATAGGTCTGAACGAGAAGTTGTTCGCCCGCATTAAGCAGGTGTACGCTAAGAAAGATGAGTTGAACCTGACTGCCGAAGAGAGTAAGTTGCTGCAGAATACTTACGACGGATTTATTCGCCGCGGAGCTAATCTGAACGAAAAGGATAAGGCTACTTACCGTGAGATGACAGCGGAGTTGAGCCAGCTTACGCTGAAATTCTCGCAGAATCACTTGAAGGAGACCAACCGCTACGAACTTCACCTTATTAATAAGGAGCAGTTGGCGGGATTGCCAGAGAGCACTATCGAAGCGGCTGCTCATACCGCTAAGGAGAAGGGCAAGGACGGATGGATTATAACGCTACAGGCGCCATCGTATGTGCCTTTCATGAAGTACAGCACCAACCGTAGTCTTAGAGAGGAATTGCATAAGGCTTATAATACTCAGTGTACGCACGATGATGAGTTGAACAACTATGGCATAGTAGCACGACTAGTGAATCTGCGTATGCAAGTGGCACAGTTGTTGGGATTTACCGATTATGCCGACTTCGTACTGCGTAAGAGAATGGCAGAGAACAGCGATAACGTATATAATCTGCTCAATGAGTTGATAGACGCTTATATGCCTACAGCCAAGGAGGAAGTGAAAGAAGTGGAAGCTCTGGCCAAACAAACCGAAGGTGACGACTTCGTGCTTATGCCGTGGGACTTTTCTTTCTATTCTGAAAAGCTGAAGAACGGGAAATATAACTTCGACGAGGAAGCGCTTCGTCCCTACTTCGAACTGAAGAAGGTAGAAGACGGTGTGTTCGGCCTCGCTACCCGACTCTATGGCATCACGTTCAAAGAAAATAAGGAGATTCCGGTATATCACCCCGACGTAAAGGCATACGAGGTGTTCGATAAAGACGGAAGCTATCTGGCAGTGCTCTATACCGACTTCCATCCGCGTGCCGGAAAACGCTCGGGCGCATGGATGACAAGCTATAAAGAGCAATGGATAGACAGCGACGGAACCAACAGCCGCCCGCATGTTTCGGTTACGATGAATTTCACGAAGCCTACTGCGGAAAAGCCTGCGTTGCTGACTTTCTCTGAGGTTAATACATTCCTTCACGAGTTCGGCCACGCACTGCACGGCATGTTTGCCAACACTCGCTTCAAGAGCATGAGCGGAACCAACGTGTATTGGGATTTCGTGGAACTGCCATCGCAGATTATGGAGAACTTCGCCATTGAGAAGGACTTCCTTAATACCTTCGCCCGTCATTATCAAACCGGTGAGGCAATTCCCGAAGAATGGTTGCAGCGCATAGTAGATTCATCGAACTTCAATGTGGCATACGCATGTATGCGTCAAGTAAGCTTCGGTCTGCTCGATATGGCTTGGTACACACGCCGTACGGCATTCGATGGCGACGTAAAAGACTACGAACATAAGGCTTGGACCCGCGCACAACTGTTGCCACAATTGAACGAAGCGTGCATGACCGTACAGTTCGGTCATATCATGTCGGGCGGATACTCTGCCGGATACTACAGCTATAAATGGGCGGAAGTGCTCGATGCGGATGCCTTCTCGGTATTCAAGGAGAAAGGAATATTCAATCAGGAAGTAGCCCAGTCGTTCCGCGACAACATCTTGTCTAAGGGAGGAACTGAGAATCCGATGACACTCTATAAACGCTTCCGCAAGCAAGAGCCTACCATCGATGCGCTGCTGAGAAGAAATGGAATCAAATCATAAAACAACAATACATTTATGAAACGGAATTTTTTATTCGCACTGCTGGCAATACCGATGGCGATATTGTGCGGATGCAATCAGGAAGATGACATAAACGAGATTTTCGCCAACGGCCAGACTTGGCACTGGAGCAGCTCGTACAACGCTGACCGCGACTGGAAGAATGATAATAAAGTAACTGAGACACTGAGCGTAGACGATAAGAAATACATCAATCAGGAATCTAAAAGAGACGCGTTCATCATTCAGTTTTCGGATGAAGGAAAGGTAGAAGGCAGGGGCGACAGCTTTACTTTTACCGGAACATGGAGCGCTAACGGCAAGGATAATAGTATCTCTATCAGCATTAAGGCCAACCGTACGCCTAACGCCGGACGAGACGCTATCTTCTACAAGGAGATTTCCGAAGCGAAGTATTATCGTGGCGACTCAAAAACAATAAAGTTGTTCGACGGAGCGAAAAAGCACTTCATCCAATTCTATCCGCAAGACTTCAGAAACTAATAAAACGATATTGATATGGAAGATCATAAACAAGATATCCTTGACAAACGATACATGCGTATGGCCAGCATCTGGGCGGAGAATTCTTACTGCATTCGCCGTAAGGTTGGGGCGCTGATAGTGAAGGACAAGATGATTATATCCGACGGATATAACGGTACTCCGGCGGGATTCGAGAATGTATGCGAAGACGAGAACGGTGTAACCAAGCCGTACGTGCTTCATGCTGAAGCTAATGCCATCACCAAGATAGCACGCTCGGGCAACAGCAGCGAGGGTGCTACGCTATATGTCACCGCATCGCCTTGCATAGAATGCGCCAAACTGATAGTGCAGGCCGGAATAAAGCGTGTGGTATACGCAGAGAAATATAGATTGGAAGACGGGATAGAGTTGCTGAAAAGAGCTAACGTAGAGACCGTTTATCTTAATCCGGAACAAGAGTAAAAACATAGCATACTTCAAGATATGACAAACAATAACAAGTACAGACTGATGCCTCTCCTACTAGCCGTAAGCATGGTGGTGGGTATATTGATAGGCACATTTTACACGAATCATTTCTCCGGAAACAAATTGGGCATCATCAACACATCGTCTAACAAGCTGAATGCCTTGCTTAGAATAGTGAACGACCAATATGTGGATACTGTAAACATGGCAAACCTTGTAGAGGAGGCAATGCCGCAGATTCTGGCGGAACTCGACCCGCACTCGTCGTATATTCCGGCTAAAGACCTTGAGGCGGTGACTTCCGACCTGAGGGGTAGCTTCAGCGGTATCGGCGTGCAGTTCACCATTCAAGACGACACCATACATATTAATAATGTGATACCGGGTGGTCCGTCGGAGAAAGTGGGACTACTGGCAGGCGACCGCATAGTGGAGGTTGACGACTCGGCTTTCGTTGGTAAAATCGTAACGAACAATGAAGCGATGCGTCGTTTGAAGGGTCCTAAGAACAGCGAAGTGAAGTTGGGCATCATGCGCCCTGGCGAGAAAGAGACTCTGCACTTTACCATCGTACGTGGTGATATTCCTGTAAAGAGCATCGACGCGGCATACATGATTACCGACAAATTCGGATATATAAAGGTTAATAAATTCGGTGAGACTACTTATCCGGAGTTGCTTGCCGCTTTAGCTAAATTAGCTACCAGCAGTTGTAAAGGTTTGATAGTGGACCTTCGTGGAAATACAGGCGGCTACATGACGGCAGCTATACAGATGGTAAATGAGTTCTTGCCCAACAAGCGACTGATAGTTTACACTGAAGGACGTAAATCGCCGCGCGAGAACTATATGTCGAACGGCACCGGAAGCAGTCAGAAGATGCCTCTTGTTATCCTGACCGATGAAGGTTCGGCTTCGGCAAGTGAGATTTTCGCCGGAGCGATACAGGATAACGACCGTGGTACCATCGTGGGAAGACGCTCGTTCGGTAAGGGATTGGTACAACAGCCCATCGAGTTCAGCGACGGCTCTGCTATCCGTCTTACCATCGCTCGCTACTATACTCCATCAGGAAGATGTATTCAGAAGCCATACTCTAAAGGCAATGACGCTGAATACGAAATGGATCTGATAACAAGATATGAGCACGGAGAATTCTTCTCGGCAGATAGCATCAAGCAGAACAAGAACGAGGTATATCACACTAGCCTAGGACGTACGGTTTACGGTGGCGGAGGTATCATGCCCGATATATTCGTTCCGCAAGATACCATCGGCATAACTTCTTATTACAGAATGGCCGCTACCAGAGGCTTGTTGCCAAGATTCGCTCTTGACTATACCGACAAGAACCGCACCAAGATGCAAGAGTATGATAATGCTGATGCTTTGGTGAAATTCCTGCAGAAGCAGAACCTTATAGAGAAGTTCGCACAGTATGCAGAAAGCAGAGGACTGAAACGCCGTAACAACCTGATAGCTAAATCGAGAACACTGCTCAACGAAGTGTTGATAGGAAATGTAGTCTACGACATGTTAGGAATAGAATCGTACATAGAGTATCTCAACAAGAGCGACGTAACAGTACAGAAAGCCTTGCAGGTACTTGAAAAAGGCGAAGCATTCCCTAAAGCTCCACAGCAGGAAGAGGAATAAAGTTTTCATTACAACATAAATAGGCGCGGTGGCGAAACCGAAAACGAATCGCTACCGCGCCTATTTTTTATCACAACTACAGAACGCTAAAAGAACAACATAATGCTGAAAGAAGAGAAAAAACTATTGCGTAAGGAGATAAGCCGACGCAAAAAAGCTACTACTGAAATAGACCGGAATGAATGGTCGAAACGCTTATTGGAGCTGATAGAAAATCACCCTTTGTTCAAGCAGGCTTCTACAATATTGCTATATCACTCACTGCCCGATGAAGTGCAGACACACGAGTTTGTAGAGAAATGGAGCAAGCAGAAAAAGATTGTCTTGCCCGTAGTGAAGGGCGATGATTTGGAACTGAGAGTATACACCAGTGCAGAATGCCTGCAAAAAGGAGCGTACAACATAGACGAACCTACCGGAGAGCAGTTCCGCGAAGAGGAAGAAATAGAACTCGCCATCATACCAGGAGTGTCGTTCGACAGCGAAGGAAACCGCTTGGGACGTGGCAAAGGATATTACGACCGACTGCTGGCACGCATCTCACCTTATAAAATAGGTATCTGTTTCCAGTTTCAAGTGGCAGAGAACACACTTCCACACGAAGACTTCGACACGCCTATGGATGAAGTGTGGAGCGAAAACGGACAGGTTAAGTAAAGACGATATTATATATCACCTGCGCACCTACCCTGTTGTTAAGGTGACGCATCAGCAATTCACGGTTCATCAGCAACTCCTGACGGATGACAGACGACGCTACCTGCACATAGAGGGTCTGGTTCTTGATAAACACATTACGCGTATAGCGTGCTATGGCCGGACCCACTACATCGTTCCACGCATCAACTATGCGGAACTCGTTGAGCGGAGTCTCAAGTCCCTCCTGACGCAACATACGCATTATCACGTCGGCTATGTGTTCTGTATTTCCACGTTTCATAATTCGCCTCCTTTCTCTTCAGCACGCAATGTCACCTCACCGTTCTCTACCTCAAACAAACGGTAATCACCGTTCACCTCGTGCAGAATACGGTCCAGATGATCGCGGTTGGTATCTGTTATAAATATCTGTCCGAAGCTATCGCCCGAAACTAATTTTACAATCTGCTCTACACGCGATGCGTCGAGCTTATCGAATATGTCATCAAGCAGCACTATGGGTGTAGTGCGACTTCCGGTGCGCTTCAGGAATTCGAACTGAGCTAACTTCAACGCTATAAGATACGTCTTGTTCTGTCCCTGCGAACCTTCGCGCTTAATGGGGAACTCGCCGAGCGACATCAGCAAGTCGTCTTTATGCACTCCGCGCGATGTATAACCCAATATACGGTCGCGCTGACGCACCTCCTTCAGTTGCTGAAGAAACTCGCCCTGCGCCACATGCGACTGATACTGGAGCGATACCTGCTCGCCATCCTTCGATATGAAAGAATAGAACGACTGAAACACCGGAATGAACTCCATGATGAATTCATATCGCTTGCGATACACCGCCTCGCCTGCCTGAGCCATCATCTCCTCCCATACAGACATCAGCTCATCATCGGGTTCTACCTCAGCCTTCAAGAGAGTGTTGCGCTGAAGCAACGCCTTATTATAACGAATCAACGCATCAAGATACTCACGGTCGAACTGCGAAATCACTACGTCCATAAAACGGCGGCGCTCTTCACTTCCACCTAATATAAGGCATGAATCGGCAGGCGAAACCATCACCAAAGGGATAAGTCCGATGTGATCTGACAGGCGAGAGTACTCCTTCTTATTACGCTTGAACTGCTTCTTCTGACGGCGCTTCAGTCCACAGTACACTTCTTCCGGCTCACCGTCGTCGGTTTCGTAAAACCCCTGAAGCACGAAGAAATCAGCATCGTGCATCACATTCTGCGAGTCGACCGGATTTGTAGCGCTCTTGCAGAACGACAGATAATACACGGCATCCATCAGATTGGTCTTACCCATTCCGTTTCGGCCTATAATACCGTTCAGTTTATGCGAGAACTCCAGCTCCGCCTGTTCCAAGTTTTTATAATTAAGTATAGAGATGCGTTTAAGCCACATAATCATTGATTGTAAATTCAAGGCAAAATTAGCAAAAAAACGCGAGACGCACATCCAGACATTAAATAGAAAACATTTTCAAAGAAAATATCGCTACCATAGCACAATAGCCACAATAGCGATATTTCTGTTAAATACTAAACAATGCTCCACATTTAAGACAGACCGTCGGCCTAATCTTCCCACCTACAAGAAAACCTCCCGTATTGATACCGATTATCCAACCGCTCTTAGTTTGCCGTTCTATCCCTATCTGAACAGCAGTGGCAAGCCCATTTAACGAACGCCTTTCGCTGTCTTCCGAACTTTTCAGTTCTTCCCCAAAGCCGTACCCCACAAACACATCGGCATAAATCCATTGATCGCCTCCGTTATATAAATATATGCCCGGACCTACTCCTAACATATATTCGCGCATAGTATGCTTAAGGTTGGTCACTTCTCCAGCATATTGTCCCTCATAGCTGCCGTTATTAATACCACAGTGCATGATAGTAGCCATGAAATATCGTTCACTGAAAGCATAACGGACACCAAAATTCAAATTGCCACCAGACTTCTTGCTCATATCGGGAAACAATTCATAACCACCTTGTAGTTCAATATGAGTATAGCCTACTTGTGCAAGAGCGCCTGTTTCAACAAAAAGTAAAGGCAGAAAAAGCAGAAACGACTTCAGTTTCATTTCTTTTCAGGATTATACAAATCGGCAATCGTCTGCAAATCGCTAGAATCAATTTCTTTATTTTTTAGCTTTGCACACAAGTTGGGGTCATCAGCAAGATATTCCACAAGCTGACTACGCCAGTATTTGCTACCAGAACCCTTATAGCCAATAATGCATCCGGTTTCTTCTCCTATTTTACGGGCAACAAACATAATATTCCCATTTTGCACACTGGTAATCACAAGCGATCCGTCTTTAGGTATGCTATATTTATAGCTGCAGCAATAAAATTCCACATGGTCGCCTTGTGCTTCAACAGACATCCATTGCGGCTTTATAATTTTCTTCTTTTTGGTAGAGAACATTTTAGTTGTCTCATATGGATGGCACACAAGAAAATGACATTTGTCAGTATGCGTCTTTTTCCACACGCCGAGCACTGCAATGTCTGTATTCTTCAATTTTAGTTTTTGTCCATCTTCTGTCTTGAGGCGAATAGTTTGAGTGTTGCACTTCGGCATTTTTACACGCCCTACGTATTCTGTACCATCTTTCATTACAACGCGCCCTTCTTCATGGTCGGTAGCGTCTTTTACTACACTGTAAATCTGGCAACTGCTTAACAAAGGAACAGCAATGCAGAGCATACCTAGTAATTTTATATTTTTCATAACATTTAGAGCTCTCAGTTCTCATAGAGCTTTTACTAAACTAACATGAAGCGTGGAACTGTATGCCAACATATCCCGGATGTACAAAACTTCAGAAACAAAATGCAAATGATAATTATATGAATTCCGCACATACGAGAAGAAGGCATAACGCTTCTATCTTTATTAAATCCAGTTTTATTTCAGACAGAATCGGTCGTATTCCTCCACAAATATAACACTTTACATTTACCCCCCCCCAAGAGAAAAACCGTTTTTTTCTGTAAGTCATGAAACTTTTTAATGAAGTTGTCTTACTTCGACCGAAGTAAGCACGTTGACCGACTCGAAGTGAACGCTCACATCGGTCGAAGTAAGCGCTCGTATCGGTCGAAGTAAGACGACTTTATTATAGAATCAATGCAACTCTATATAACGCATCACCCATTTCTCTCATATCCCCAGCATAAAAACAAGCCAAGAAGCCACCAGCGACGCTTTTCATACACCTATTATAATATAGGCAAGCACCACAAATAGGGCCTAAAGTTTTTATGCTTTTATAAGGCGATAAAAAAGAAATTGATTATATTTGTGCCGTTTTTGAGAAAACTGAATAATAAATAATAATTAAAATAAAAATGGCAGATCAGAAAAACAATCAGGATCCGTTGGATGTAGAAGAAGCGTTGATGACTTCAGAAGCATTCCTCTTTAAGTACAAAAACATCATCGTAGGTGTTGTAGTAGCAATTGTAGTAATAGTTTGCGGAACATTGGGATACAAGCATTTCATCAGCGAACCCAATGAACTGAAAGCATCGGAAGCAAGTTTCATGGCCGAAAGATATTTCGGTAACGACGAATTCGAAGCTGCATTGAAGGGCGACAGCCTGGGCAACATGGGATTCTTGAAAATTGCCGCTGAATTCAGCGGTACTAAAGCAGGTAAGTTGGCTAACGCATACGCAGGTGTATGCTACGCTAAGCTCGCTCAGTACGAAGACGCAGCTAAGTATTTGGATAAATTCAGCGCAAGCGACTTCATGGTAGCTCCTGCAATGCTGGGCACAATCGGTAACTGCTACGCTCAGTTGGGTCAGCTGGACAAAGCCGCCGCTACTCTGCTGAAAGCTGCTGAAAAAGCAAACAGCGTAGTGCTTAGCCCTGTTTACTTGCTCGAAGCTGGTCAGATTCTTGAAAAACAAGGCAAGAACTCTGAAGCTGTAGAAGCATACAAGCAGATCAAAAACAAGTACGGCAACTCTATGCAGGCAATGGACATCGATAAATATATCGACCGCGCTTCTATTAAATAAGGAGTAAACCCGAAAAAACGAGGCTTACATAAGCCTACATATAAAGCTCCACAGAGTTCACGGATACCGACACTCTTCCCTATTGTGGGTGTCAATGGTCTGTGCAGTCTGTGGAGCTTTTCTTTTATAACAACATAAGCAAACAAGAAACCGTAAACATAAAAACAGAAGAATATGGCAACAATCTATCACAACCTGTCTGAATACGACTTCAACTCAGTGCCCGACGCTACCAACATGCGATTTGGTATAGTAGTATCTGAATGGAACGACAATATCACCGGAGCCTTGCTTGACGGTGCTGTAAAGACCCTGAAACGCCACGGAGCGAAAGACGAAAACATACTCATCGAGTCAGTTCCCGGCAGTTTTGAACTCACTTTCGGTGCAGCACAGATGATAAAGAGCGGAAAAGTAGACGCAGTTATCGCTTTAGGCTGCGTAGTAAGAGGAGATACCCCACATTTTGACTATGTATGCGCCGGAGCTACACAAGGTATAGCACATCTTAATGCAACAACCGACACTCCAGTGATTTACGGCCTCATCACCACAAATAATATGCAACAAGCCGAAGATCGTGCCGGCGGAAAACTGGGCAACAAAGGCGACGAATGCGCAATTACTGCAATAAAAATGTTGGATTTCGCTTGCAGATTAAAAAAATAATCGTACCTTTGCATCGCAATTGAGAAAAACAAGTTCTCAACACTGCGTAAGGGCAAATACCAGAGTGGCCAAATGGGGCAGACTGTAAATCTGCTGGCTTTCGCCTTCGGTGGTTCGAATCCATCTTTGCCCACACAACGGCGCAATCTTCGATTCTGAAGATTGCGCCGTTGCGCATTTAATAATGTTCTTCGATTTATTAAAACCTATAGTCTTTTATACAATATTATTCCGAAGCCTACGTTTTTAGTTTTATGGCAAAGATAAAATTTATAATCCGCTATATAGTTCTCGCTACACTGATGCCATTGAGCATCTCCACAACATGGGCACAAAGCCGTACACGTATTTTCGGCATTGTGAAAGACGAGAAAGGCTCGCCGGTTGAACTCGCTACGGTTAGGGTTACAGGGCAAAGTGCCCTCACTTTTACCAACCTTAAAGGTGAGTATTCGCTTTTGTGTAACTCGGCAGACTCTGTACGCGTTGTATACTCCATGATTGGATACGAAACACGCAAACGACTCCTACGTTCACCAGCTGATTCTATACGCATAGACATTATGCTCCCTTTTTATGAAAAAGGCACTTTAGGAACTGCAGAGGTCGTGGGGCAAGGTGTTCAAACAGGAACCGTACAACGCATTTCAAAACCCGACATGAAACTTTCGCCATCGACTACAGGAAATGGCGTGGAGGAAATTATTGCTACTCAAGCTGGTGTTTCGACACACAATGAATTATCTTCACAATACAATGTGCGAGGTGGTTCGTTCGATGAGAATTGCGTTTACTTGAATGGCATCGAAGTATACCGCCCTATGCTTGTTCGCTCCGGACAACAAGAAGGTCTGTCCATTATCAACTCAGACATGGTTGAGAGTATAGGCTTTTCTTCAGGTGGTTTTGAAGCGCGATATGGCGATAAAATGTCATCGGTGTTGGACATCACGTATAAGCATCCCGAACAGTTTGAAGCTACTGCACAAGCCTCGGCCTTGGGTGCCGGTACTTATATAGGTTGGGGTAACAAGAAAGTCAGCCTAATGACGTCTGTGCGTTATAAAACAACCAAATACTTGTTAGGTTCAACCGATACAAACGGAGAATACCAACCGAACTTCCTGGACTATCAGGCTTTCCTGTCATGGCGACCTAATCGCAGATGGTCGTTTGAATTACTCGGTAATATTTCAGACAACCATTACAACTTCAAGCCCGAAGACCGAGAAACCAAATTCGGTACTATCAGTGATGCCAAAAGCTTTAAAGTTTACTTCGATGGAAAAGAAAAGGATAACTTTCGCACGCTATTTGGCGCAGCAACGCTTACACGCCATTTTAATCCGGAAACATTCCTTGCTCTGCAATTTTCATCCTTTGCAACTCGAGAGCAGGAGACCTATGACATTCAAGGTGAATATTGGCTGAATGAAGCTACTTCGCAAGAACAACTGGGAGTAGGCACATACATGGAACATGCTCGCAACAGACTGCGGGCAAGGGTTATGAATTTGGGACTCAGATTCCGTACGAAACTCACCGGTCATACGCTGCAGGCTGGTTTTAACTGGACCAAAGAAACCATACATGAAAATTCAAGAGAATGGGAAATGCGCGATTCTATGGGATACTCACTCCCCCACGATCAGCAGATTCTTAAGCTCATTTACAGCCTTCGGTCCAAAGCTGATGTAAACTCATCGCGTTTCAATCTCTACGCTCAAGACTCTTGGCGCATCAAAGGAAATGCCGGATTATTCAACATTACCTATGGTTTGAGATTCAGCTATTGGAACTGGAATAAAGAGGCACTTTTCTCTCCGCGCATTTCTGTAGGTCTGCTTCCTTCATTCTCTGATCATTGGACTTTCAGATTTGCTACTGGTTTCTATTATCAGGCACCTTTCTACAAAGAGTTAAAAGACACCACACTGCATAATGGTATGGCCAAGGTTTCACTCAACAAGAATATCAAATCACAGCGTTCGATACACTTTGTTGCTGGAGCTGACTACACATTCAGATTGGCAAACAGACCATTTAAGTTCACGACGGAAGTTTACTACAAACTTTTGTCCAACCTTATACCTTATACGGTTGACAACGTCAGAGTGATATACTATGGTAAGAATGCCGCCAAAGGCTATGCTGCAGGCATCGACTTTAAACTCTATGGCGAATTTGTTCCGGGTACAGATTCATGGCTAACTTTCTCGCTTATGAGAACCAAGGAAAAGATTGATGGTACATGGATTCCCCGACCTACGGATCAGCTATACAATGTATCGCTATTCTTCACGGACTATTTTCCGGGAACAACCCGCTGGCGCTTGACATTGAAAGCTGCCTTTGCTGATGGCTTACCTTTTGGACCACCCAGATCTGAACGCTCGAAGCAAACATTACGTGCACCAGCCTACAAACGTGTTGACATCGGCATGAGTTATCGTCTGCTCAACAATGAAGACAAACACATACAACGGGGATTTGCAAAAGCTTTCAAGAACATTTGGTTAGGTATTGACTGCTTCAATATTTTAGGCATAGACAATGTAAACTCTTACTACTGGGTAACAGACATCAACGACAATCAGTATGCAGTGCCTAACTACTTAACGGGCAGACAGCTTAACGCTCGCATCAACATTGAATTCTGATAAAGAAGCTAAGTGTGAAAATTCAGACTATGCAACATAATTGTTATTTCTGATTTTCAACACTTAGCTTTTTTTGTGCAACATAATTACAATTTAAAGAAATAAAGAGTTCTAAAAAAATATTGGATTTTTAATGCAAATTCTCGTGTATAAATTTGGTTATATGAAAATATCGTTCTACATTTGCAGCGTTATCCTAAAAACAATCTTTTTACCTTAAGGACTAATACCTATTAAAAACAAAATTGGCGAAACGTTGTGAAATGTTTCGCCATCATTTTTTTATATACAGATGCAATATTCTTACATACATTTTTTACAACTCCTAAGTTAATCATTGATTTATCCCAGGAATGAAATACGTCAAATGTACTGCCTATGTTGTCTGATAAAAGAAAAGGGATTAGTAGCAAAAAGGTGCGGGGGCTTTGGCATTTAAGTGAAGTAAAACGTTGCTGCTTCGTACGTTTTGAGAATCATCAAGAGATAAAATGTTATATCCCGATTTCATTTTTTTTCGCGTATAAAAAATGCACCGAAATGCCCATAGATAAAGGGCTGAATGCACATTCGGAGGTCTG
>ENA-ORNF01000838-ORNF01000838.1-human-gut-metagenome-genome-assembly--contig:-NODE-838-length-29616-cov-3.611887_pt1 | contig 29616 bp, 29 predicted proteins | sample MGYA00242110_ERZ509012 | MGnify/ENA primary metagenome ERZ509012 (study PRJEB26280, sample SAMEA2338714) | human gut metagenome | biome: human gut; feature: human-associated habitat; material: faeces...
TTTTTTAGCCATATTTATTGCTTCTTTTATTGCCTCTGTTCTATCTACTACTACTTTGTAATTTCCTTTTGTCTTTTTTATTCCTTCTTCTATTTGATTTACTATTTTTTCCGGATCTTCTGTACGAGGATTATCATTTGTTAAAATAACATAATCACTTAAGCTAGTAGCAATATTCCCCATAATAGGTCTTTTCATAGGATCTCTATCTCCCCCACAACCTATTATTGTAATTATCTTACCCTTAGTAACTTCACGAAATAATGGAATAATTTTACTTACAGCATCTGGTTTATGAGCATAGTCTATTACTGCAATGGAAGTACCTACTTTAATAATTTGTGCTCTACCTACTGGAGCATTTATACTATCAGTTACATTAATAATATCATTAACACTAATACCTAAATTATTAATTAAAGCTAAACTTGTTAAATAATTATATACATTAAATTTACCAATTAAATTAGTTCTTACTTCATAACTATCATTATTAACATTAAACAATATATCAGTATGAGTATTTTCCATATGAAATTCTTTTATTTTATAGTTAGAGCCATTTATTCCCAAACTTAAACTCTTATCACAAATAAAATATTTAGAATATTCATCATCAACATTAACTATTATCTTACCTTTATCCTTTAAATAATTAACTATCTTTGCTTTACATTTACAATATTCTTCCATAGTCTTATGATAATCTAAATGATCTTGACTTAAATTAGTAAAAGCACATACATCAAATTTTAACCCTTTAATTCTTTCTTCTGCTAAAGAATGACTACTTACTTCCATAACTATTACTTTGCAACCTTTTTCTTTGGAAGTAAGTAATAAATTATATAATTCTAAAATATCTGGTGTAGTATTAGATAACTCAACTACATCATTATCAATATAACATCCAATTGTACCAATATAACAAGTTTTAATACCTAATTTATTTAATATTTGATAAGTTAAAAAACAAGTTGTAGTCTTACCACTAGTACCAGTTACTCCAATTAATTTTAAATCTTCAAATTCCTTACTATAATTATTAACTAAATAATTCTTTAAATACTCATGAGTATCACTTACATTAATTGTATCAACATCATATTTACCATGTTCACAGATTATCTTTTCTGCACCATTTTTAATCGCAGAATCAATAAAATCATGTCCATCAACAGTATTACCTTTTAAAGCAATAAATGTATCTCCCTTAACAACTTTTCTTGAATCAGTTTTAATATTTAACATTATTCCTCCCTTAAAGAATCTTTAATTGCATCAACATTATAATTTACTTCAAATCCATTTCTTACTTGATGTAATAATTTTCTCTTTTGAAAATTTAATTTATTTCCATCCTTACGAACAAAATTCAATAAACATAAATTTTGTACCATATCAGAATCGAATATATAATCATCTATTGCCTCTAACAATGAATATTTAATTCTTTTTAATTTAGAAATACGTATTTTATATAGTTCTTCATTAGACATCTCTGGAACAAAATCATAACAAAAATCCCCAATTTGATTAAAGGCTTCATTTATTGTTAATATTTCTTCTAAAAATTCTTTGTCATAAACTTGTTTAATTGCTTCTTTTGTTTTAAGATTTCTACGTTCTAATGCGTTTTTAACATTAATTAATAATTCTTTTTCACTTAAATCCTCTATTTTATCTAATCTATTATTAATATTTTTAAATTCTCTTAAACAAACCTTTCTAAAAAATGGCTCTCCTAAATCCAATTCATTACATAAATGTTTTTCACTAAAAAGTAATTCTTCTGAATAATATTCTCCACCTTTATCTTTATCATATTTAAAATATGCTTCCATTAATTTTTGCATATCAACATTTTTACTAATTAAATAATTATCTATATCAAGTCCACGACTTTTTATTACTTTATCATCAAATTGTAATAAATCATCAAATTCTATATCTAACTTTTTAATTCTTAACTTTAACTCTATTTCTGCAAATTCTCTTGAAATACTACCATACTTATCATTTAAAATAATTAATATTAAATGTGATATTGGTAACTTTTTTAAATCTTCTACTTTTACACTTGCTCCATTTTCACAATAACTATAATTTAACATAAAACCTCCATTTTAAAAAATAAGGAAATACTTCCTTATTAATAATTATCTGCTTTTCTTTCAAAGAAAGATTTTTTATGATTACAAATAGGACATACTTCAGGTGCTTTTTTACCAATAACAACATGACCACAATTTCTACAAATCCAAATTGTATCATTATCACTAGAAAATACTACTTCATCATTAATATTCTTTAATAATTTTCTGTATCTTTCTTCATGTTCTTTTTCTATTTTAGCAACACCTTCGAATAGATTAGCTATTTTTGTAAATTCTTCTTCTCTTGCTACTTCTGCAAATTCTTTATACATATCAGTCCATTCATAGTTTTCACCTTCAGCTGCACTTAATAAGTTTTCCTTAGTTGAAGGAATATCACCATCATTTAATAATTTAAACCACATTTTAGCATGTTCTTTTTCATTATTCGCAGTTTCTTCAAAAATTGCAGCTATTTGTTCATAACCATCTTTTCTAGCTTTACTAGCAAAATATGTATATTTATTTCTTGCTTGACTTTCTCCTGCAAAAGCAGTCATTAAATTTTGTTCTGTTTTACTTCCTTTTAATTCCATTTTCTTCATCCTTTCCTTTCAGACATTTTTTACAAATTCCATATAAGAGTACTTCATAATCAGTAATTTGAACTTGTTCCTCTTTTTCACAATTATGAATAAGCATTTCTATTTTAGAAGCAGGTAAATCATATAACTGATGGCATTTCATACAACAAAAATGATAATGATCACAATTACGATGATCAAAATGATCAACATCTTTAGGGATACTGATTCTTTTAATCAACGATGCATCTGCTAATGCATTTAAATTTCGATAAATCGTTCCCAAACTAATATTAGGAATTTTTTCTTTCACTTTATCATATACCATTTCTGCAGTCGGATGATTAAAACTATGATTCACTACTTCTAATATCACTTCTCTTTGCTTGGAATAGCGCATGCCCTCACCTCATAAGTAGTAATGATTACTACTATCAACAGTATAATCTATCCAGATAAAAATGTCAATCATAGAAATAAAAAATACCAATTTTTTCATTGGTATTTTAATCATATGGTAAATAATAGGCAGAAAGATGGGAAATATCTTTTTTTAATAACCAATCTTCCATTACTTTTCTTTTCATTGTAAAAAATATTCTAGTTGGATGAACTATATTTTGTATCATACTCTTACATTTTTTAAAAAATGAATATGATGCCACTTGATCCAACATAGTAATCATATCCCATCCATTGTTTTTTATTAATTCAATGCTATCTATCATATGAAATGGACTGTTCATAATATCTGGTGATAATATAATCACATAGTCTCCCTCTGTCATACGAAATACTTTTTCAACTTGTTTTCTTGTTCTAAAAAAATGTTTCACACACACAAATTTTGCTTGCATAGTAGGTCTATGCTCTAAATATATAGAGCGTGAACGGAAAACATAAATAAGTTCATAAGAAAATGATACTCTTTTTAATATATTTTGTAATCTTTTATCTAATTCATTTACCTTTTTATTTGTACATAATACAACAATAGAGACTAACATATCTTCACCTACTTCATCTTTGACTTACATTTTTTAATATAAGAGTCCATATCTTTTTTTATTGAAAATTTTGTAATCATTTTAGAAATGGTATTAGCAATTAAATAATTAGCAACCTCTCTTTTATTTAATTCAATTGTATACCCAGCAATATCATCATCTGGTAATAATGTACCTTTCAAAATAACCGAATAAGAAAGATAGTCAAAAAATTTCTTTTTTAAAAATAGAGAAAGATTAGAGTCTTCCATTACTTTTTTCATCATATAATCATATTGAAATAGTGTGTCATATACAATACGTGTTGCCTCTTTAGAACCAGTTACGAACTTCCTACGATTTCTTTTTGTAAAATTCATTCCTGCATAAGTTAAACTCACAATTTTATTCGCATATACCAAAGCAAGAGGTACAAAAGAAAAATCGCATTCACTTTTTCCATCTTGAAAAAGTAATTGTTTCTGTTTTAAAAATTCTGTTTTGAAAGCATATAGCACTGCTGGTTCAATATACTCACCTTGAATTAAAATAGGAAAAGCTTCTTCTGGTGACAATCTAGAAAAAGCAGTATCAAATACACGACGTATCAAAGTTCCATTTTCATCCACTAATTTAGGCTGAAACTTTACCACATCGATTCCTAAATTATCTTGAATTGCATCTTCAATACTTTCTAAAAAATCTTCATCTACATAATCGTCATCATCAATAAATAATGTATAATCACCACTGATATATTGCATACCAAAATTACGAGCAGATGCTACACCACGATATGCTTTTTGAAACATTCGAAAACGGATATCCGTTAAATACGGTGTTATCATTTGTACTAATGAAGGTGTTTGATCATCAGTAATAACAATCACCTCGTAATTAGAATATGACTGTTTTTTCAGTGAATCTAACAATTTCCCAATACTTTGTCTTTTTGGATTTACTGCTACAATAATACTAAATTTCATATATAAGCCCCTTTTCTCTTTCATTTTAAACTAATTTTCCAATCATGTAAATGCCTTCCATATCAATTAATTTTACCATAACGGTTTGATGTAATAATTTATCATCCTGAGTTGGAATTTTAACTAATAAATAATTTCCTGTATGACCAATTAAATTTCCATTTTTATATACTTCTGGGATTACTTCCACAGTACGATTTAAAAATAATTTCCAATAATCGTGTTCTAATTGTTCTGAAATAGCAATTATTTTTTTCGTTCTTTCTTTTTTAATTCTTTCATCAACTTGATCATCCATAGAATCAGCTACAGTTCCCTTACGTCTTGAATATGGAAAAACATGAATCTTAGAAAATTTAAATTTTTTAACAGTACGAATTGTTTCTTGAAAATCACTTTCTGTCTCATTTGGAAAACCTACAATAACATCTGTAGTAATAGAAATTTCTGGTCTAACAGCACGGATATCATTTAGTTTTTGTTCAAATTCTTTTAAGTCATATTTTCGATTCATCAATTTTAATATTTTATCACAACCACTTTGTAAAGGAATATGCATATGATCTACTAAAATAGAATGATTTTTCATAAGTTCAATGACTTCATCTGTAATTTCATTCATTTCAATAGAAGAAATACGAAGACGCTCTAATCCTTTCAAAGTAAGTAAATCACGTAGTAAAGAAGCAAAGCTTTCATTCTTTAAATCACTACCATAATGCCCTGTATGAATTCCTGTTAAAACAATTTCATGATGACCATTTGCAATCAAATTTTTTGCCTCTTCTAAAATTTCAGATTTTTTCTTACTTCTTACATGTCCCCTTGCATATGGAATAATACAATAGCTGCAAAAATTTTCACAACCATCTTGTATTTTAATAAATGCTCTTGTTCTATTAAAATTTTCAAGTTTCATACATTCAAACTCTTTTTGTTCTAATGATCTTATATCAATAATTGGTTTATGCACTTTTAAATATTCTGCAACTAATTTAGGAATCATGCTTTTTCCATAATTTCCAATCACAATATGAACTCCGTCTATATTTTGCACTTCCTCTTTGGCAACTTGACTCATACAACCACATACAACAATCACTGCATTTGGATTTTTACGAATAGCTTGATGAATCATTTTGATTGATTTTTTACTTGCTGTATTTGTAACTGTACAAGTATTAATAACTGCTACATCAGCATTTAAAGTTGTTTGCTCATATCCGGCTTTTTTAAATTGTTCTAAAATAACATTCGACTCATATGTATTTACCTTACATCCTAATGTATATATTGAAACTAACATAATACCTCCCTACTAAAAATAGGTCTAATGACCTACTCTAAATTTTTTCTAAATTCTTTCAAAGAATCTAAAAATTCAACATTTTTATTTACATCATTATCTTCATTTTCTTGTGTAATTTCTTCTAACATAGAAAAATCTTGCATATTTTCATGATTTGCAGAATTTATATCTAACTGAAATTCTTTTTGAAACTGAGTTAATTCCTGCTTTAAATTAGGCATTGCTTTCTTTTCTTTTTGAATTCCATATACTGGAGATATAAATTGACTTGTATGAAATCCTTCCTTTTTAGTAAATTCTTCTTGTTCTTTTTTCTTCATTTTTTCCATTTGTTTTTCTAATTCTTTATTACTAATCGGAGTTTGACTATCAACATCCATATTTTCTTGATTTCGAGCTGCACGAACCAATTCTTCATAACTAATAATTGCTTGTTCTTCTTGTTCCTTTTCAAAACGTTCTGGTGTCTTTTCTTTTTCTTCCTCCAAATCTTCTTGCATACGAGCAAGTAATCTTTCAATTTCTAAGGAAGATGTATTTTCTAAATTTTCTTCTTGTTCTTTTGGTTTTTCTTCTAATATTTCAATTTCATCATCTTCTATTTGAGAATTGATTTGTTGTTGCACATTTGATTCTATTGGTTCTTCTTTTTTTGGGCTTTCCATTTCTATTGGTGCATTTTCTTTTTTCTTTAATCTTTCAATATCCTGTTGTGCTTCGCTAATTTTTAACTTTCGGCATTCAATATATACAACGACTCCAAAGATTGCTAAAACAACAACAAATAAAATAATCAGAACATAAAAAAATAATTCACTATGAACAAAAGAATTTATTATATTCATACTAATCACTCCATAAATTCATAATTTAAACAACTTAAAACGAAAAGTGGTACACTTTCTACACGTAAAATGCGATTTCCTAAAGTAATACTTTCAAAACCAATTTCATTTAATTGTTTTTCCTCTGCTTCAGATAGTCCTCCTTCAGGACCAATTACTACTATCAGTTTATCACAATTAGATTGTGATTGCAAAAATTTTTTAATAGTTTTTTCTTTTTCACGTGTACTACACAAAAACTTAACACCTGTCATATCTTTTAAATCACGTAAATGAGAAATTGTTTGAATTTGAGGAATATTAGTTCGTTTTGACTGTTCACTTGCCTCTTTTAAAATTCGATTCCATCGTTCTAATTTCTTAGGTAATTTTTTATCATCTATTTTTACCATACTAAATGTTGCAGGATATAAAATAAACATGCTTGCTCCCATTTCAGTACCCTTTTGAAAAATAAAATCCATTTTAGTTTCTTTTAAATATGGAATACAAAATACCATTTCACGTTCTTTTACACCTTTTTCCAATAAAGAATCAATTTCAATTGTTAAAGACTGTTCTACATTTTTTAAAGTACATAAATATACGCAATTTTCATACACTACTTCAATATGATCATTTTCTTTTCCTCTCATGACTCTTAAAATATGATGATAATCATCATTTGGAAGAATAAAATAATTTTTTTCTTTTTTTAAAGCAAAATATCTCTGCATAAACTTCACCGCAATCATTATATCGAACTATAGTTAGAAATAGAAAAAAAGTAATTCTTATTTTTTAGGATGATAAAAATAAGATATTACTTTAGCGACTTCATATAAAATCATATTACATTGATTAATTGCTACTGATTTTCCAATCGCTTTTCCTCCTATTGTAAAAGCAGCAATCAAACCAGTCACAATTAAAGAAAGAAGAAATGGTGATAAAGAAGTTTGATTTGCAATCGAGCTCGCAATAATAGCTCCTGCACTACCAGATACTACACCACAAATATCTCCAATCACATCATTACAAAAACTACCAACTTTATCAGCATTCTTTTTCAAAAGAACAGCTACTTTTGCACCTCTTACTTTTCTAGCACTCATAGAATGAAAAGGTTTTTCATCACTTGCTGTCACAGCTACACCAATCATATCAAAAACAATTCCTAATGCAATAAAAACAACAATTAACAAAATTCCAAATACAAGTGAAAGTTTTGGAATAAATGTTTCAGAAACAAATGAAAACATTACAGAAATAAAAAAAGCCATAATAAAAATTTGTATAATCCATTTTTTATTTTTTCTTTGTTTTTCTTTTAATTTATTTGCTCTTTTTTGATCTTCACGCTTTAATGAAGCAATTTCATCTTTCACATTACTATATCGTTTCATAATTTCCTTTCTATAAATAAAAGGAGCAACCGCCCCTCATTTTTACTTTTAAATGGCTATTAACATAGTAAACTTTGCACCTTAGGTCAAGTAGGATTTCCCCAAAAACTACTATTCGTTACCAAATAGCGGTTCCCCTTTAAAGTTTTTGATATACTGTCACCTAGTATATGACTTGATTACCACTGAGTGTACACTGCAATCCTATGTTAACAAAACACTCTAGGAGATTTCCTCAACAATTCTTTTATTACTAATTCTTTTTTGCAACACTTGTTTCAAAAAGCAATCATAAAATAACGTTGGCCATTGTCACTTTATGTAGATCTTTTATCCCCAAATATCACGCAAGACAAGCTACACTACTCACAAGTTGCCCCGCAAAGTAGGTTTTATCCTAAGTCGTTACTAGTCCGTCAATGAAAACATGTATAGGCTAATAACAAGTATAGGTCTCCACGAAATATTGGGTCGGGGTCGTATGCCATTACGATCGCCCAACATTTCATCCATCCAGCACTCACCCCAAACTGGGCGTATGAAGCAAGCACCAAATGTTTCACAGATGTGCTCTTTAACGGATTTTTAGCCCCGTCTTCCTAATAAAAGAAATTGACTAGAATAATGCGCCATTTCTAGATAGCATTCTAACATAAGCACATTCATTTGTCAATTTGTATAATATATGATTTAATTTCTTAAATTATCACTAACTAATTCAATTTCATCAGTTAAATATCGAATACGTTCCATAATACGTCGTGCTTTTACAATATCCACTTTATTTTTGGAAATACTAAAATGTTCTTCCAATTCTTCGTAATTTAAGTTTGATGTAAAAAATGTCGCTAATTTATGATCCATACGATATTGTAAAAGAGGCATCAACACATCATCCCTACTCCATGCCGTTGTATTTTCAGCACCAATATCATCAATCAATAAAAGTGGAACTTTTTTCATTTTTTCTAATACAAGTTGAAACTCAGATGGGTACAACCCTTTATTATGATTTAAAAATTCAGGCCAAAACAAAATCGCACATTGATTTCCTTTTTTCGCTAATTCATGAAATAAAGCAGCTAATATATAACTCTTTCCACTTCCAAAGGATCCATGTAAAAAAAGCCCTTTTTGATGAATATCCTTCTCGAATTTTTTTAAAAATTGTTGTTCCCATTTAAAAATAGGAAAACGTTTACGATCTTCTTTATAAATATCTTTCATAGAAGCATGTAATAATTCATCACTGACATGAAATAAATGCATATTTTCTAAATATTTTTGTTCTTCTTGTTGTTTTTGATATTTTTTACAAGCCTTATAACCAAACTCTAAACCATTTCCATTTTTCATTGGTAAATAACAATGACCCGTAATCTTATTTTTACATCCTAATAAATTTTTACAATTTTTACAATGTTCATACTCTTCAGCACTATCTAATAAAGAAGAAGTATAACTCTTTAAAATATCATGATCTATTTTTAACTTTGTAACAATTTCTTCAAAAATAGGATTTTTTAAAGCCTCATTATATTCTTTGTCAAGAACTTCATTTAAATTTTTTAATGGGCTTATTTTTATTGATTCTTTCATTGTTTTCATGTCTTCACCTCTATTCAAATTGCTTTAAAAATTCATCCATTTCCTTCATTTCTTCAGGCGTAGCAAGTTCTATTTTAGGGTTTTCATCAAACCATTTTGGTTTTTTTACAGACTGCTTTATAACCTTTGGAGTTGCTTCTTTTCTCTTTTTTTCATTAATACATTGATTCATTGCATCTTCTACCGTTTCAATTTTTTCACGACACCACTGTCCAGCAATTGTTTCAATAAATGCTCTTGTTAATTTATTATGATTAATCTTTAAAACATAGTCAATTAAAACATTCACAACCCCAGGATTCAATTTCAACTCTACTAATAAATACTCTAAAATCATCAAATCTTGTTTCGTTGGTTCTACTCCACCATATTTTAATGCCAAAAAATCATGTGGTGTTGTTGTTTCAAATTGGTAAATTAATTTTGCTTTTTTCGTCATCGGTGCATGATTACTAATTCTTTTTAATTCTGGCTCACTTTTATAAACTAATGTAGGCATTTTTCCTTGATTTTCAAAACGATAAAAATTTCTCGCCTGATTTTTTAATAACTCTTTATCAATCATTTTCTTTTCATTGATAGAATTCATTAAAATACGAAGTAACGATTCATCATCAAAATCATAAATAAAAGATAATTTATAAATATAATCTTTCATATCACGCGTGATACTAGATTGTTGTAAGTAATCCTCTGGAACCATAGACAATACATGTTCTAAATCAATTTTTGAAGTTAATTCAATTCCTCTTTTTACTCTTTGTTTTAAATTATTATCTTCGTTTATTTGATAAGCAGAAATACTTTCAAAAACATCACTAAATTTACATGTAATATCTTGAAATTCATGCAGTGGCAATTTTGGGCACTGATAACGTTCTAATAGTTTTTCATATTCTTTTTTTCCAACATTATTCTGTAAAGTAGTGTTTAAAATAGGATTATGAAAAAATTCAGCACTAGAAAGTGGTGCATACAATTGATAAATATAATGATTCATCGGTCCTTCTTTAAAATATGTTTTTAAAAGTCCAATTGCTTCCAATTTATTACGTGCCATTTCTATATCAGTTAATTTTATCCCCATATTAGCCATCAATTGATGATGAGTCCATTCTAATGAAAGACATTCACTACCATCTAAATAAGACCATAAACTAAAATATAGACTAATAGACATAGCACCAACGATTGGTTGATATAAACTAGTCAAAATTTTATGATCTTCATTCGCTAAAATTGTTTTAGAAGTCACAATATAAGTATCAGCTGGCATCAAAGATTTTTTCTGCATAATATCACCACTAGTACTAGTTTATCATAAATTAAAAAAGAACTAAATAATTTTTATTTCATTTCTAATTTAAAACTCTTGTTTTTCCATTCTTTGTTTGATATAATGAAACATGTAAGAGTTGCCGACTTAGCTCAGTTGGTAGAGCAACGCACTCGTAACGCGTAGGTCGTAGGTTCAAGTCCTTCAGTCGGCACCATTAAAAAAAATATCACACTTTCATGTGTGGTTTTTTATATATTTGCAAAAGTGGCGGAATTGGTAGACGCGCAAGCTTCAGGCGCTTGTAGATTTCATCTGTGTGGGTTCAAGTCCCATCTTTTGCACCATAATTATGTTTTTCAAATAAAAAATGTACTATTCCAGTACATTTTTATTTTTTTGCTTGACTCATATGATGATACAAATGATCATTTAATTGTTCACGTAAGTAATTTAAAGAAATATCTTCATAAACCCATTTTCCCTTTTTTTGATCAATATATGCTAATTCAATATATAATTGATCCATACGCTCAAAATCATATAAAAATTTCACTAACCAATTTGCTTGAGGAGCTGTTAAATTAGAAATGGAACCAGGAATATACAAAATACCTTTAGATTGAAAAATCAATGATGGTGATTGTTGATATTCATTTAATGAAACAAAAGAATGGTTTAAAAACATGACTGCATTCTTACTCATTAAATAATACCCATATTGATTTATATCATTCCCACATTTTTTCTCTATATCACTAAATTCTTCTGGATATACTTTTTTTATTTCTTTTCTAACATTATCACAATGATACTCTTCTGTAAAAAAGTTAGGCTTTTCTTGACCATCAAATATGATAAAACCTCGTTCTGGAATCAATACTGGTGCAATATAGCTTTTATTATAATATCCTTCAGATTGTTCCATAAACTCACTAAATATTTTCCATTGTTCTTTTAATTTTTTCCATTGTTCTTTTATCTTCTTCATACTTACTACTCCTTATACAAACGTGGAACTCTTTTACTTATATTACACATAACTTCGTGACAAACTGTATTTAAAAATTTAGCAATTTCATAAATATGTTCTACATCTTTTATAACAATCACTTCATCATGTTCGGAAACAGATTGATCAACTTTAACAAATAACATATCCATACAAATATTTCCTACAATTGGGTATTTTTTATTATGAATATAAACATATCTTCCGGTATTAGATCTTACAATACCATCTGCATATCCGATTGATACAACAGCAATTCTTTCACCATTTGTAGTCGCCTGATATATTCCATCATAACCTACACAATCACCCTTTTGTAAAGTTTGAATTTGAATCACTTCACTGACTACTTGAAATGTTGATTGTAACTTTAAATGTTGATCTAGAGTAAAACCATACATACTAATACCGAAACGACATCCATTTGCAAAAGATAACTTAGGATATAATGTAGTAGCATCGCTGGCAGTTAAATGCACAATTGGAATATTTTTTAAAGGAATAGAAGCGGTAAATTTTTGAAATAATTCAAATTGTCTGTTTGTTCTTTCTTCATCACTTGCATCATAAATATGAGTATATATTCCTTCTAATTTTATATTTTCCTTCTGTATTAATCGATAATAAGTTTTTGTAATTTCTTCTCTATGCGAAAATCCTAAACGATTCATACCTGTATTTACTTTGATATGAACTGTTAAATAATCATCTACATTTTCTAATTCCTTTAAATAATTCATACTACCAACAGTAATTGCAATATGATATTGACTGGCAACTTTTAAATTTTCTACTGCAATTGGTTCCAAACACAAAATAGGTATCTCTTCAAAGAATTTTCGTACCGCAATTGCTTCATCAAGTGAAGAAACCGCTAAATAATTACATCCCCCATCAATCATTGCCTGAATTGGCTTAGGACCATAGTGGCCATAACAATCTGCTTTCACAACACCAAAATAATATTGATAACCTGCATTTTTTTGAATCAACAACTTCACATTATTCTTAATATGTTGCAAATTAATCTTTACATATGTTTTTCGATAGTTCATATCATCGCCTCATAAACATTATACCAAATCAAAAATAAAATATGAAAATTATATTTCAATATATAAAAAGAATAGCAAACGCTATCCTGTCAATACTTGGTAACCCGTATGGGTTTCGAACCCATGAATACCACCTTGAGAGGGTGGCGTGTTCAACCACTTCACCAACGGGTCATTTGGAATAACAATATTAGTTTAACACAGTTCTTTTATTTATGCAACAAAAAAAGAATCAAGATAATGATTCTTTTATTAATAATGTTTCATATCAAAATCAGGATATGTATATAATATTTTCATCATAGTTTGATGAGAAATCTCAGTTTCCTCTAAATTTTTTAATATATCTTGATAATTATATTCAATAGTTCCATTTTGTTTATGATTTAAAGCATAATTATATCCTAAACGATAATGAAAACGAATCACTTCATCATCTTGATAAGTTAAATCTAAATGGTAAAAATCCCCCACTTCATCAAGAATTTCCATATATGGACTTTGTATTTGATGAACAAAGTCTAAATACCCTACATAAAATACTTGTCGAGCTGCTAAAGTAATAATCGTATCACGATCCATTCCATTTTCCTTAGCTTGTTCTACATATTTTAAATGATTATTTGATTGCGTTTTCACTTCATCAGTAGCTTTTTTTACATTTTTCATAGCTTCACTTCCTCTTTGTGCGTATTATCATATCATAAATGAATGTTTTTGTCTAATCAAGGATAAACGCTTTATGATTTTTTCCTTTGTTAAAATTTGTAATAACTCATAAATATCTGGAGTTTCTAGACTGCAGAAAAGAAAAACACGAATCATTTCACAAAAGGTTCCAACATGACCAATATATTGTTCTGGATTTTGTGAATATTCTTTTACTGTTTTTGCATATCCATATTGTCCAATAAACTCTTTTAAATTCATATACCATGTATCTTTATCATCATTTTCTTTATAAACTGTTTCAAAATATTTTGCAACTAATGTCAAATTATAATCTTTTTTCATATAACTATTTTCATATGTATCATAATAAAAATCATACATATACCAAATATGTTTTTTAATATCTTGATAAGTAGCAAAATCTTTTCTCGGTTTTTTTCCTGTTCGTTCAACATTTAATATTTTCATTGTATATTCTTTTTCTCTTACAATTAACTCATAAAATTCTTTATCATAAGTATGATAATATGGTAACATTTCTTCATATAATTCTAATGCAGTTAAACGACTCAAATAAATTTTGGAAAGAAATAATAATTTCGTATAATCAAATAAACTTCCCCCAACACTCATCTTTTTCCATTCAAAATGAAAATTAGAAATAGTAGCTTCTTTATTTGATAAATAATATTCTTCAAAAGATGCGTTTAATAAAGTTGCTAAATAAAGTTTTATAGCATTGGTTGGAACTCCTTCTTCTTGATAAAACTGCATAGAACATTCTTTATCATAACGTTTTGATAATTTTCTAATACTTTCTCCATCTTTTTTAGTAAGTGGTGCAATATGAGAATATTTAGGAGCTTTTACCCCCAATAAACGAAATAACTGCAAATGAACTGGAACACTAGATAACCATTCATCACCTCTAACCACGTGTGTTGTATTCATTAAATAATCATCCACTACATGGGCAAAATGATAAGTAGGAAGTCCATCTTGTTTTTGAATTACAATGTCCATATCATTAGCTGGTAATAAAATTTTCCCTTTCACACAATCTTTAAATTCAAATTTATCTTCAAAATGATCTGGTGCACAAAGACGAATGACATAAGGAATTCCTTGTTCTATCAATTTTTCTATTTCTTCTAATGAATGATTTCTACTTTTTGCATATTTACCATAATACCCAATTCGTTGTTTTTCTTTTTCTTGTAACTTTCGTATTTCATCTAATTCTTCCTTTGATTCGAAAGCTGGATATGCATATCCTTTTTGAATCAAATCATATACAAAAGCATCATATATTTCTTTTCGTTCAGATTGAATATAAGGACCATAAATACCACCTACTGTAGGTCCTTCATCAAAAATGATATCTTCTTTTTTTAAATCATCAATCATTTTTTCAATACCATGTTCTACTTTTCTTTTTTGATCAGTATCTTCTATTCTAAGATAAAAAATACCATCTGTTTGTTTTGCAAAAATATAAGAAACAAAACTGGCATACAAACTTCCCATATGAATAAATCCAGTAGGACTTGGTGCAAAACGAGTAACAATTTGTTTTTCTTTTAAAACTCTCTTGGGATATTTTTGTTCATAATACTTTCTAGTATGTTTTAAATTTGGAAACAAAATTTTAGCCAATTTATTATAATCCATAATATTCTCCTTTATAAAAAAAGCAACATAATGTTGCGATTATCTTTTGGCTGCCCCAGTTAGATTCGAACTAACGAAATGTCGGAGTCAGAGTCCGATGCCTTACCGCTTGGCTATGGGGCAATTACAAGTACATTATATCACGAATTGTCTATTGTGAAAAGAAAAGAATTTAAAAAACTGTAGAATATGATATAATACCATTATGCAGGAGTGGTGGAATTGGTAGACACGCAGGCTTGAGGGGCTTGTGGATATTATCCGTGTGGGTTCAAGTCCCATCTTCTGCACCAAATTGATTGTTACTCAAACTTTTATAGTTTAAGAGTAATAAATTACTAACAGAAATGTTAGTTTTTTTGTTATTTAAGAAAGTGCGGGTAATTATATATGTTAGCAATAGAAAGTAAAGAATTATTTATATTCCAAAGATTATGCTGATAGAGATATTGACATATAGAAAAATCGAGCAAGTTTCAAATGCTCGACTTTAAAGACTATATTTCCATTATAAACATAATTTTAACGAGGCATAAAGCCAAGCAAAATTATATTTATTTTCAAAGCTGCATAATGAAAATAAAAGAAAAAGTCTATCACCATTTCCATTGAAACTTCGCTTCAACAAAACTTGCCACGACTTTTACCTCGAACCATAACTAGCTTTATTACTTTTTCCTAATCTCAAATCAGCATTTACAATTATTAGTGTCTCCAATCTGTAGTCTATAGCGGCAGATATATAATCATATATATCTGAACATTCACCATATAACAAATCAAAACTATACCCTAATTCTTTCATTCTTTTTATAAATTTTTCAAAATCAATAATTCCAGAAACAGATTTCTTCTCTAAATCGATAATGTGTGATATAACTTTTTCATAGTCTGAGTCTGATAAAAAATCATATAAATAATCATAAACACTATAACCGTAACTTAAATTACTTCCTGCTAGACTTATACCAAAACTCATAGGAACATATTTTAATGAAACATTAGATCCTAAATTTTCCAAATTTATTTTAGTTATTTCTTTGTGGTTTTGATATTCAGATTTCAAAAAATCAACAAATTCTGGTGTACATAAAAAACCTTGAGAAGAAGCAATTTGAATTTTATCATAAGGAATATTGTTTGCACTAAATATTCTAATTGTTTCTTCCATCAATTTTTCGCATTGAACAATAAAATCATCTGTATTTTCTAATGTTTCAAATTCTGAAAGCGATTTGCTTTCACTAGCAGACATAATAGATTTCTCACTTAGGTCATTAATAGCAATATATTTATGATTCGATTCTAATTGTTGTTTTAATTTTATTAAATCCTCTAACATTATATTTAGCCTCCATTCAGTTATAAATATACCATATTTTATTATTTTTTGATACATTTCAGCAACAATATAGTATAATTTAACTAGTTAGTAGTTATTACTACCTATAGATTGTATACCTAGTGATTGTTGTACTTTCACCTAAGGCATCATTATTTGATTTATAAAAACATCAATCAAATGATTGATGTTTTTCATATCGCATAAATAATCTTGTATTTGTTGTTTCTAAAGTCATAAATCCCAAAGATTGATATAGCTGAATTGCTTTTTTATTTACTTGATAGACATACAAATATGCGATAGGATGTTGAATTAATATTGTATTTAAAATATGACTACCTATACCACAGTTTCTATAATTAGGAAGTAAATAAATCTCGTCGATAAAAATTCCATCTTGATATGGATAATATAATAAACACCCTACTTTTTCTCCATTTACCATAATAATTCGAAATTGCGATTGATATTGTTTTGTTTTTTCTAATAAATCATGTAACAATTGCTTTTTGTCTGTTGCATCAAGAGAAAACCAATCTAAAACATTTTTTGATTGATAATTTACTAACAAATCTATATCGTTTATTGTAGCCTCTATCAATTGATATTTCATAATACTCTCCTTTAATAGTTTCATTGTATTATTTATACAAATATTTGTCAATTTCAAACATTTTTAAATCATAAATATGGAACTGTGTTATAATAAACTTACTACTAGGAGGATACAATATGAATTATTATCAAACAACTTGGAATTATTTACAAAGCATATTAATAGAAAAAAACATCACACAAGAAATTGCATATCACAATCATAATGAATTAATAACAAAATTAAATGAATATACCAATCACTTTTTTAATACGAATGATATCATAGAAGCAACAGGATATGAGTTACAATATGACTCTAATATATCAGTAATACAAACAGCCATGAAATATAAAAATAAAGAAACAATTTGTGATTTAGAAATAATATTTGTGATATCAAATGATTCTCATAAAATCATATTACAAATACAAAAGGAAAAAGAATTAAAATCAATTCAACAGATCATTTCTAATCACACAGTTCCTGATTCTTTATTTTCTTATGATAAAACAATTGAAATAGAAAAATTATTGTTACTACCTAATCACCATCAAATCACAACTTACAAAAATTTAGTAACAGATGAATTATTATCAATTCAATATCAACAAGGTATACCTGTTTGGTTTGACAATAAATATTTAAATCATTTTGTTCAATTATGTAACCAAAGCAAACAAGGAATAGAAATTATTTTTAGAAATAAAATACCTGTTTATGCACAATTCAACGATTCTAATTATGATATGAAAAATATTTCATTCAATTTAGAAAAAAGTAATGATATTCAAAATATAATAGATTATATTAGCGCTGAATTAAATATTTCATTACAACAAGCAATCAATAAAAAAGTAAAAACAAAAAAACATATTCGTTAATGAATATGTTTTTTTATCTTGTATAAGTTTTAGCTTGTTCTTGATGATATTCTTCTTCTTTTGATTGACAAATTTCTAATAGTTCTTCACGTAGTTTTCTTAGTTGTTCTTGTAATTGAAGATTCACACTATTTTCAAAGACTTTTTTGTCTTTTTCATTTTCAAATGTCTTTTCTTTATTAATAACATCAAAAGAATATAATTTCATACTATGTTTTTCTCTTTGGATACGTTTTTGTAATTCCATTTTTACATCATTAATGATTTCAATGTTATCTTTATAATTTGTTTTCTTTTTTGTTGCTTTATGAGAAATTGTTGCTCCTAATCCAAAAGAAGTTATCCATCCGACTAATGATAATTGTGTAACTAATGGTGTCCATGCAATTCCTTGTGACAAAGTAATAAGTTCTGCTGATACAATAGCTAATGTTGGAATCAATGCAATAAGAATTCCTATCCAACGTTTCTTAGATTCAATTTTTAACTGATTTTGATACCAATCTTGTAACTTATTTTCTTTTTGAATACTTTTTTCATAAAATTCTGCTTTATTTTTAGATTTTATATAATGAATATTGTTCTCTGTTAATAACATAGAATGTATTTTAGAATTATCAGAAATTGTATACATTTTATTTCCTTGAATATTAATTTTTTCAATCATGTCATTTTCCCCCTTTTTCATTGGTGAGACATATATTAGCACAAAAAAAGGAAAAATGCAAATTTATCCTTTTAATGCTTTCAACATCTTTTTCCATAATCCTTCTGAAGAATAGTTTAATATTCCAACTTTATAAATTCTAAGTCCATAACGAATTAATAAATAATTTGTGATGATAACTAGAATAATAGAAATAATTACTTCTAATATACCAAACTGTCCAATTACTAATAAAGAAGGAGATAAAATAGCTGAAATGAATGGAACAAATCCTAATACTTTAATAAAAATTGAACCACCAAATACATTTGCTAAAATGGCTAAATAATATCCCACTAACGAAATAATCATAATTGGAGTTTGTAATTGTTGAAAATCTTCAATATTAGTTGTCATACTTGCTAAAATCCCTGCAAGTAAAGAATATGCAATAAATGTTACAATCATAAGTATAAGTGTTAATGGGATGATATAAATAAGTTTATCCAATACTCCAGATACTCTTAAAGCATCAATCACACTAGTAAAGCTACTTCCCATTCCACCAAGTGGGTTTCCACCACCTAGAATAAGTCTTACAACAAAACCAACGATTGCATATATAATTAATAATGCTCCTTGAATTAAAATAAATGCATTACCAGCAACCATTTTAGAAAAGAAATGTTGTTTTGGAGAAACATTTGAAATAATGATTTCCATTCCTCTTGTTGTTTTTTCATCATTTACTTCTGCACCAATCATTTGTACTAAAAAGATTGTTAACATAAAAAATGGTAAAATTACAACTGGAAAAACAGTCGACATAATCATTTCAGTACCTTCTGCTTGAGCTGTTTTATCTTTTGTTAATATTTCACGTTCTATTTTTGCTTGCGAATAAATTTTCTCTAATTCTGAAACCGGAATATTAGAGTTTGCTATAGCAACTGCCATTTTTGTGCTATTAATTGCTTGTGTTAAAACCTGTGAATCTGTAGTTTGTAAATAATCTTTTGTAATTAATGTTGTTTTTATAATTTGTTCAGTATCTTCTTCAAAAATCATAACATAATTGTGTTTATCTTTTTTCACAAGTTTTTTAGCTTCTTGTTCACTTTTTGTATATGTTTTTACAATATAATCAGAATCTTCTTTTTTCTCATTGTTTTGTAATTCATTTGTAACATTTTTTTGATCTTTCGCTTGTAAAGTTATATTTGTTAATTCCAATTGTTGTTTGAATACATCAGAAACACCCATATTTGTCTTATCAATCACATAAATGGTTTCTTTTTGATTAAAGTCACCACCAAATGCTTCAATAATATGATCAATATTAAAAGCACATGCAATTGCAATAAAAATCAAAATATTAGCCCATAAAAACCATTTTGTTTTGATTTTTCTTTTTAAGCTCATCCCTACTAAAAACCAAAACTTGTTAGGTTTATGTTGATTATTTGTCATATTCTTCACCTACCTTCTCTACAAATATTTCATTTAACGAAGGTTCCTCAACTACAAATTTTAAAACATTCTTTGCTTTTTTTGAAACTACCTCAAATACTTTTTGAATGACCTCATTATCACGGATTTTAACTTCCATCTCATCAGGTCTTACATCAACTGAAACAACACCTTCAATTTGTTTTAAATCTTCAGGGTTAATATCAGCACGGATGAAAATATTCTTTTTACGATATTGTTCTTTAATATCGTGTAAATATCCTTCAATTACTGGTCTTCCATGTAGCATAATGACTAACTTTTTACAAAATAATTCAACATGTTCCATACGATGTGAAGAAAATATAATCATACTACCAGCTTCACTCATACGTTTAATCTCAGCTTTAAATAATTCTACATTAAATGGGTCTAAACCACTAAATGGTTCATCTAAAATAAGTAATTTAGGTTCATTAATAATTGACGTAATGAATTGTACTTTTTGTTGATTACCTTTTGATAATTGTTTAATTGGTTTATCAATATATTCTGAAATTTCAAAACGTGCCAATAATTCTTTTAAACGAGAAATAATTTTTTCTTTGGTCATACCTTTTAAAGTGCCATAATATATACACTGTTCAAGAACAGTCAATTTAGTAAGTAAACTTCTCTCCTCTGTTAAAAAACCAATTTCATCTGTCACTGAATAATCAATTTTTTTACCATTTAAAGTAATATTACCAGAACTAGGCTCTAATAATCCCATAATCATACGAAACGTTGTAGTTTTACCAGCTCCATTGACTCCTAATAATCCAAATATTTCTCCAGGCTTTACCTCAAAAGATAAATGGTCTACTGCCAGAAAATCACCATAATATTTTGTAATGCCATCTACTTTCAGCATATCCTCACTCCTATCTATAACTTTATTATAATACAATAACATCTACTTGAAAAGAAAAAAGACTACTTTAATGAAATAGTCTTAAAATATCGTGATAAGTAATTACGACCATCAAAACCATCAAGAAAACAAAACCAATCGCATGAATTGTATTTTCTATTTTTGGTTTTACTGGACTACCCTTTATTTTTTCAATAATTAAAAATAATAGTCTTCCACCATCAAAAGCTGGAATAGGAAGTAAATTAATAAATCCAACATTCAAACTCAAAAATCCCAATAAATAAATAAGACTTAATATTCCTGCTTTTGCACTTTGATCAACAACCGTATAAATACCAACAGGGCCAGCTAAAGAAGAAATACTTAATTTCCCGAGTAACAAGTAGGCAATAATCAAAATCATCTGATGAATTAAACTAAACATCTTAGTAAATCCATATTTGACTGCTGAAAAGAAATCATGGACCAAATGATTTTTTAAACTAAATCCATATTGATAAGATACTTGATCATTTTCTTTTATTTCTTTAGGAGTAATTTGTAGTGCTTTTTCTTTTCCATCACGAAGAATTGTCATATTCATTTTATCTTTACCATTTATTTGAACAAGTAACATTAAATGATCACTTGAAACAATTTTAGTACCGTTAATCTTTAGTATTTTATCTCCAGATTTTAAACCTGCTTTGAAAGCAGCACTATTTTTAGAGACATCTGCAACTGTTGTTGTCTCTGTCGGTACACCATTTATGAAACCAACAATAAAAAATATAAAGATAGCAAGTAAAAAATTAAATAAAATTCCGGCAATCACTGTCATAAAACGTTGATGCCATTTTTTATGTGTCATTTGCTTTTCTTTTGGAATATCTTCATCCGCTTCTATTTCTTCACCAGCCATTTGTACATAACCACCAATTGGTAATAAACGAATGGAATATTCTGTTTCATCATTTTTTCGATGAAATTTAAAAATTTGCGGTCCCATCCCAATTGAAAATTCATATACATAAATTCCTGCATGTTTTGCAAAAATAAAATGTCCTAATTCATGAATAAAAACTGTAATTCCAAGAATCAAGATGAAATAAATTAATGTCATATTCTCCTCCTTATAATAAATTCATGAAAAACATAAAACCTAATACTACAAAGATAATACTATCTAAACGATCTAACACACCACCATGCCCTGGCATAAGTTGTGAAAAATCTTTTTTTCCAAAATATCGTTTAATACTAGAAAAAACTAAATCTCCATATTGCCCTAATACTGAAAGAAAACCAGTTGTTAAGATGATTCCTACCATAGAAACACTTGGATTAATTACTGTTACATAATAACATACTCCTACTAGTGTCCCCATCACAGTACCACCAATACTTCCTTCCCATGTTTTTTTTGGACTTACTTCTGGTAATAATTTATGTCTTCCAATTAACATTCCTGTAATATAAGCATATGTATCTGTTATGATAGTAATTAATAGTAAATAAATCACATATACTAAACCTGCGTTGCGAAGTAAAGTAAATAAACTAAATGATGTTCCTAAAAAGAATATTCCACCAATTAAATAAAATGCATCATTAATACTATAAAATTTACGATCATGATATACGATAACAGGTAGTAGACAGCCTAATAATAAGGTACTTACTACTCTATAATCAATTGCAAATACATCTTCACTTGTACTAAGATTAAATAATACAATTAAAACCATTAATATATAAGAAATAAATTTCATAAACTCTGGAATCTTTTTCTTTGTTTCTTTAATGTCAATAAATTCCTTTAATGCTAAAATAGATAAAATGCATACAGCAATATCAAAAACAATACCACCCATCAATAATATTGGAACAAATATCATAAGTGCAATGACCGCACTAATAACTCTTGTTTTCATTTATAATCTCCTCCAAATCTACGATTTCTTTTTAAATATTCATCAATTGCCATTTCATATTGTTCTTCATTAAAATCTGGAAAAAAAGTATCCGTAAAATATAATTCGGCATAACTCGCTTGATAAAGTAAAAAATTTGACAAACGCATCTCACCACTTGTTCTTATTAATAAATCAATTGGTGGTAAATCTTGATATAAATAGTGATTAAAAATTTCTGGAGTCAATGTTTGCACATCGATTTCAGACTTTACTATTTTTTTTACAGCATCAACAATTTCATATTGGCTACCATAGTTTAAGCATACATGAAATATTCCACCAGTATTATTTTTCGTTTCCTCTTCCAATTCACGAATCGTTTTTATTACATCTTCACGAAGTGGATATTCTCTTCCTGAAAACAATACTTTAATATTCTTTTCGCGATAAAATTCTTTTTCTTTTTGAAATTTATTTACAAATAAATTCATCAAATAATTTACTTCTTCTAAGCTACGATTAAAATTTTCTGTTGAAAAAGCATAAACACTTAAAACTTCTGTACCATGTTCCAAAATATAAGTGCTTAAATTTTTAATATTTTCAAATCCTGCACGATGACCTTGTAACCCTGTCAAATGATGTTTTTTTGCCCATCTACGATTACCATCAAGAATAATGGCAACATGTTTTGGATATCTTTTTTCTTTTTCCATATTTTCACTACTCCAATATTAATATTATAATCTATTTTTCATCTAATTACAATTACTTAAAAAAAAGTTTACACAGTAAAAAAGTATCAACGAATTCGTTGATACTTTAATTATTCATTATTTGCTTTTAAAGCGTCAATTGCTTTACGCATTTTCATATCATATTTTACCATTTCAATTCCACCAAATTCTTTTTTGAAATCTTCCTCTTTCATTTGATATTTTTTAGCTAATTCTTTTGCTTCTTTTTCTGCTTCTTCATCTGTTACCTCAATATGTTCTGCTTTTGCAATTTCTTCTAAAGCAAAACGAGATAAAATACGTTTATTTGCTTCTTCTTTCATCTGTTCTCTTAAAGCAGCTTCATCAGAATTTGTGAATTGATAAAATTGTTGTAAAGTAAGTCCTTGCATTTTTAAATTTTCTTCATATTGTTTCAAAATACGAGTTACTTCTTCTTCTGTCATAACTTCTGGAATTTCAACTTTTAAACCTTCACATACTTTATCTAATAAATCATCAATAAATTTATTTTCGCTATCCATTTCTTTACGTGCTAAAATATGTGTTTTAATTTCTTCTTTTAAAGTTTCTAAAGAATTAACACCTTCCATACCTAAATCTTCAAAGAATTCTTCTCCAATTTCAGGAATTACAGTTGTTTTTACATCATTAATTTTTACTTTAAAAGTTGCTTTTTTACCTTTTAACTCTTCACTATGATAGTCTTCTGGGAAAGTGACTTCGATTTCTTTTTCTTCACCATTTTTCATTCCAATTAATTGTTCTTCAAAACCTGGAATAAATGTGTGGCTACCAATTTTTAAAGAATAATTTTCACCTTTACCACCATCAAATGCTTTACCATCTTTAAAACCTTCAAAATCAATAATAGCAGTATCGCCATCTTCTACTTTTCCATTTTCTTTTGGCATCACTTCAGCATAACGACTTCTCATTTGTTCAATTGTAGCATTGATTTCATCTTCAGTTGCTTCTACTTTTTCTTTTTTTACTTTTAAACCTTTATATTTTCCTAATTTTACTTCTGGTCTTGTTGTTAAAACAAAATTAAATACAACTTTCTTATCATCAATTGTTTTTAAAGTAATATCAGGTTGAGCAACTAATTCTTCATCTTTATGATCTTCTAACATTTTAGAATAAGCATCTGGAAGAACAATATCAGCAGCCTCTAAATATAAAGATTCCTTTCCATATTTTTTTAAGAAAATATCTTTTGGTGCTTTTCCTTTACGGAATCCATCTATTTTGACATTTTTTACAGCTTTTTGAAATGCTTTATCTAATGCTTCTTCCCATTCTTTTCCATTAATTTCAATTGTAAATTCTTTTTTCATTTTCTAACACCTTTCCTTACAACCAATAGTATAACGAAATTTTACTTGTATTTCAAGTAAATACACGAAAATAAAAGTCTTTTCTGACTTTTATTTTAGCATATTTCTAAAATCTTTACTGGATAACTTCCAGCTGGACTTGCAACGTCAACAATATCATTTACTTTATGATTTAAAATTGCTTGTGCAATTGGACTTTCATTAGAAATTTTACCAGCAAATGGATCAACTTCTTTGCTTCCTACGATTGTATATTCCTCTTCTTCATCATCATCTACATAACAAATTTTTACTGTAGATCCAATTCCAATTGTATCTTTATTTGTATTTTTTACAATCGTTGCTTTTTCTAACATCATCTCTAATTCTGCAATTTTAGATTCTACTTGTGCTTGTTCTTGACGAGCTGCATCGTATTCTGCATTTTCACTTAAATCACCTAAAGCACGTGCTTCTTTTAAAGCTTGAATCACTTCTGGACGTTTTACAAGTTTTAAATCATCTAATTCTTTTTTTATTTCTTCATAACCATTTTCGGTTAAATAAATTTCTTTTGTATTTGATTGCATACTTTCACCTCTGTTCATCTTTCTATGAAATCTACAAAATAATACTACAATAAAAGTAATTTGTCAATCTCTTTTTTTCATTCTCATCAAATCATTTACATGTAGTGTTGTTTCAACATCAATCCATACAATTTGACGTGGATGATTTACGATTTCTAATGGATTTCCCTCTTCATCATATATATGTTTTATTTTCAAAATGTTGACAAAATGATTTGGCCCAAAAAATTCTACAGTATCGTTCACTTTAAAATAATTGCGTTGTTCTATTTTTGCTTTTTTTAACTTAGAATCATACTCAAGTACAATTCCTAAAAAATCTTGATTAGAAAGTTCCATCCTACCATTATAATATTGACAATCTTTACCATAATATCCATCAAAAAATTGTACAGTACTTTCTCTATTTGCAACTGCATCTAATACTTTTTTGGCATCATTTATCATCTTTTCTGTTAATGTTTGTTCATAGTAAGCATCAATGATATTACGATAAGTACTAACAACAGTAGCAATATAATAAATAGAACGCATTCTTCCCTCTATTTTAAAAGAATCAATTCCCATCTCTATCATTTCTGGAATTTTTGTTATCATTGATAAATCTTTTGTACAAAATGTAAAAGGTTTTTCACCTCGTTTTAAATCATCATTTTCCAATAAATCAAAATCCCAGCGACAAATTTGACTACAACCTCCACGATTTGAATCACGAGCAGTTAAATAATTAGAAAGTACACAACGACCACTAAAAGAAGCACACATTGCACCATGAATAAATGTTTCAATTTCAATATCAACATGATTCATAATATCTTTTATATCTTCCTTCGATGCTTCCCTTGCCAACACGACACGGCTTGCTCCAATTTGTTTTAAGTACTTAGCACCTAAATAATTTAAAGTAGATTGTTGTGTAGAAACATGAAGTTCTAATGAAGTATGTTCTTTTGCATAATGAATAATTGCCGGGTCACTTACAATAATTGCATCTACTTGACAAGCTTCCAATTGTTTTAAATACTCGTCTAAAGCATCTATTTCTTCATTATGCATAACAATATTAACAGTAACATAAATCTTTTTATGATATTGGTGTACAAATTCTACACCTTCTTTTAACTCTTCTATTGTAAAGTTTGTTGCATTGGCACGAAGACCAAATCCAGGTCCCCCAACATATACAGCATCTGCACCATACATAATTGCCCATTTCAAACTCTCTAAAGAACCTGCAGGCGCTAATAATTCTACTTTTCTATCCATTCTTCTTCACCCTATAAACTGTCTTTTTATATAAAAATCCTAAATCATATTTTCCTTCTAATAATTGATCTAATTTAGTAATTTCTGCATCATCTTCATATTTTAAATAACTATCATATGCTTTCAATACCTGTACAAATAAATTATGATGAAAGAATCTTTCATTCAACATACAATAATCCATATTCATGTTTACCAACCTTTTTATTTCAGAAATTCCATTTAATGGAACACTTGTATATACTGTTGTTCCATTTTTATGTTCGACAATTGGATATTTCTTTCCTTCTTTTTCAATTTCATAATGACCGCAATCTGTTTTTAATGAAAACGTATCTAAATAATTCGTTACTAAATGTCTCTTACTTTCAAACATAGGATAATATCCAAAAATTGGTGTGATACAAAACATTGTAGTTTGTTTTTTTAATGTTTCTATTTCTTCTAAAGTTAAATTAGTAGAAATAGAAATTCCTTTCACACCTTGTTCCTTATAAAATTGTGCACTAAAATAATTTGTAGTCATATGTTCTTGATTCCATACTAATAAAATATTAGGATATTTTGTCTTTACTAATTCTAATACAGCTAAATCATAAAATAACACACCATCAATAGAACAAGCTTCTATTTCTTTTAAACAATCATCTAGTTTTTTTAAATCATTCTTATCATAATTTTTATTACAAGATACAAATATTTTTTTACCATGTTGATGCAAAAAAGAACTAACTTCTTTTAACTTTTCTATAGGATATGTATTTTCAAACTGTACTGATAAATCTTTTACTCCAAATAAAAATGCATCAGCAAAAGATAATTCATCCTCAACACCCTCTAAACAACGAGGAACTACTAATTTTTTCATTCTATCACCAACTTTCTTATTATATCAAAAATAAAAAAAAAGAGAAATTCTATCTTGTTAATTTTAGACTTTTCTCTTGTTCCTGATTTATTTCTAAGTTTTCAATTTGCTGCTTGATTGAAACAAAAGTATTTAATATATCTTGCATTTCTTTTTGTTGTTTTGATATATGGCAAGAGTATTTTCTTCCAGTTGTAATATCAATTACTATCATTTCTTCTTCACTTATTTGAAACGAAAGATATGGTACTACAATATTTTTCATAACAGATTCTACATAATTAGGGTTTCCTGAAACAATTCCAGCAGTGCGAAAATTATCTGCTCCTGCTTTTCCTTTATTATAAATATCCAAAGCATATGAAACGTCATAATTAGATGTAATTAATGCATTAGTTAATCCCATAGTTCCCAAACGAACATTCATTTCAAAATCATCTAATAACCATTCTTGCATTGGAATACTATCCACTTGATGTGTAACATAATTATAGCATGTACGATTTTGTTTGCTTTCAATTTCTTCTTGTGAAGCATTACTAGAATAAAAATTTGTACGTTCCTGTTGTGTAATACCTACAGCATATAAATACTTTCCATTTGCATCATAAGTCCCAATATGACTTTCATGATTTAAACCAGATTCTACTTTCTCTAGTGCAAATAAAAGATGCGGATCCATGCCATATTCACGACAAATCTGTTGTTGTTTTTGTCCTTGCTCTGAATTTAAATATTCTTGATATTCAGAAACAGACCAGTTTGTTCCACAATTTTCTGGTAATGGTGTATTTTGAAATTTATACTGACATAATAAAGAATATATATCTTGGCCTATCGTTTCTGAAATTGATAATTTTTCAACGTTTTGATAGATATAAGAAATTGCTTCTTGTTCATCAATTTCTAATTCCAATGCTAATGACTGAATATATTGATTCAAAATACTAGTATTTAAACAATCTAATTGGTGATTTAATTCCATTTCTTTTATTTTTTCAGGGCTAATATCTCCGTTTCCACTTGTTTCAAATGATTGAAAAACATTGGCTCCCATTAATGACATACTCCATAAAATAGTGCATAACATCTTTGCTTTTAACATATTTTTACTCATTTGTATTCCCCCTTTTGATTGGGTACTAGAATACCATTTTTTTCATTATTTGTCAAAAAAAGAGACATCATCGTCTCTTTGTAATTGCGATTCCATCACCTATATTATAAAATTCTGTGACATAATTTTTATTTTCCTCTAAATATACAATATATTTTCTAAGTTTTTGAACTAACTGTCTTAAATTTTTACTTTCAATTCTTGTTTTTTGCTTCGTATAGCCATGAAAATATAAATTATCAGAAAAGACAACTCCATCTTTATTTAAATATGGAGTAAATTTTTCAAAAAATTTAATATATTGACTCTTAGCTGCATCTATAAAAATCATATCAAAGGTACCTTCAATATTTACCTCTAAGGCATCATTAAATACTAAAGTAATTCTATCTTCTAGTTCAAATTTTTTAATATTTTTGACTGCCTCTAAATAACGATCTCTATCTCTTTCGATAGTAGTTACTTTTAAATTAGGATTAGCAAGTGCCATCATTATAGCAGAAT
>ENA-ORNF01000845-ORNF01000845.1-human-gut-metagenome-genome-assembly--contig:-NODE-845-length-29468-cov-7.556795_pt1 | contig 29468 bp, 31 predicted proteins | sample MGYA00242110_ERZ509012 | MGnify/ENA primary metagenome ERZ509012 (study PRJEB26280, sample SAMEA2338714) | human gut metagenome | biome: human gut; feature: human-associated habitat; material: faeces...
CTGGCTGAGGCAGGTAGCCATTTTGCCGCTGCCGGGGCCGGGCGCCGTGACAACGACGAGGCTGCGCTCGGTTTCAATATAGTCGTTCTTGCCGAAGCCGTCCTCAGATACGATAAGCTCAACGTTCGAGGGGTAATCGGGGATTATGTAGTGGCGATAGACCTTGATGCCCAGCGTTTCGAGCCGCTTTTGGAACAGCTCGGCCGCAGGCTGGCTGCGGTAGTGGGTTATGACCACGCTGCCGACAAAAAGACCGATGCCGCGGAACGCGTCGATGAGCCTGAGCGTGTCCTCGTCATAGGTTATGCCGAGATCGCCGCGGCGCTTATTGCGCTCGATATCATCTGCGGAAATGGCAATAACGATCTCCGCCTCGTCCTTCATTTTAAGCAGCATCTTCACCTTGCTGTCCGGCTCAAAGCCCGGCAGGACACGTGAGGCATGGAAGTCGTCAAACAGCTTTCCGCCGAACTCGAGGTAGAGCTTTCCGCCGAATTTTGCAATTCTCTCTCTTATGTTGCGCGACTGCTCGCGCATGTATTTTTCATTGTCGAAGCCTGTCACATTCATAGTCATCAGTCCATCCGTTCCGTAATTTTCACAAATAAAAATTATATACCGCCGTGTCGAACCTTGTCAACTTTTTTAGATGCGCAAGCACGCATTTACGAATACGGTTATTGCGGCTGCCCGGTTCGAAACTGCCGACGAAACCATAAAAAACGGGCGATCGATGATCGCCCCTACGAGTTGACGGAAGTTCCGACCAAGGCCGTTCCCTACAAGGCTGCGGCAGGTGCTTTGAAAAGCGGCAGCTTTACTGTTTTCTAAGCAGTCCCGATACCGGGCACCGGCACTAAACGTATCCGTAGGTGCCTTAATGCGCCGCTAAAAGAGGCTGGAGCTGCTTGCCGGCGAGGGCCGATTCAACAGTCGGAGCGATCAGCGAAAAATCCGATGCCATTGAGAAGGGCTTTTTGACGGGGTCATCCTGCCGGAACGGTACGAAGTAGACATTTTTTCGGTTTAACAGCCCCGCGATGTTCGGAGCAGAGCCGGAGAGCGCATCGTTTGTCGAAAATGCGATGATAAGCGGCTTTGAGTTCCTCAGATGTGCCTTTGCCGCCATGGTGACGGCAGTATCGGTTATCCCGTGATTAATTTTTGCCATGGTATTTCCCGTACATGGAGCTATTATGAGCGCTTCCATGGGCTTTGCAGGGCCTAATGGCTCTGCCTCGACGATGGAGTGCACGGGCTCTGCGCCGCAAAGTGATGTAAGGCGCGAGATGAAGTCCGCGTGTGTGCCGAAACGGGTGTCGGTCGCGGCGGCGGTCTCGCTCATGATGGGTACGAGCTCGTATTTATCGGCAAGAACAGCAAGCTGTGAAAATAGCTTATCGTATGTGCAGTAGGAGCCGCAAAGGGCAATGCCTACGCGTGGTTTGTTCATGATACTACTCCTTTTAATATGTCAGAAACGGCGGCGAGCATAGCTTGCGCGGCGCTCTCGGGAGCGTAGCGTCCCGGCAGACCGCGCAGAACGGCAAGCTCCAGACCGAGCTCTCCGGCGGCTTTTTTGTCGATGCCGCCGGGTGCGGACGCAAGCTCAAGCAGGATGCAGCTGTCCTTAAACGCACGCAGATCGGGTATCACCTGCGCTGGAGCGGTGTTTATCACCGCGTCAAAGCCGCAGAGCAGCTCGGGCGGGCAGTCGGGTGTAATGGCTTTGCATCCAAGCTCCGAGGCAAGCGCTCTTGCCTCGGAGTTTGCCGACATAAGGCATACGGCGGGGCACAGCGCCGAGAGCTTATTTATAAGAAGCTTTCCGATACGTCCCCAGCCTACGATGAGCACACGCATATCGCACAGTGCGGTCTTTGTTTTCCCCATCAGCTCACTCACGGCACCCTCGGCGGTCACGGCGGCGTTTTTCACCGTGAACTCCGGGCAGCGCATGCAGTCGTACGCTTTTATGCCGCGCTGCTCGGCCGCGGTTTTTATCCGGGCGCTTATCCCACCGCCGATGAGCATTGCGCCGTTTCCTGCGCAGTCGAGTATGTGCTCAATGCGGCAGGATTGAGTGCCAAGCGGTGCGGTCAAAAGCCCGTGCGCATCCTCGGCCGGCACGGGCAGTATTACAACCTCGGCCTCAACAGGGGAGCTTACGCCGCGGCAGCCGTCGGGCAACTCGGCCTTGTCAAGGCAAAAGCACAGCACCTCGTGCCCGCCCCTTTGCAGAAGCCGCGCCAGAATAACGCTGCGCTCATCGCCGCCGCAAACTAAAATATTCATCTCATCACCTCCGGTAATTTATAATATGCGTTGCATTAAATTCGGTGAGATGATAGAATGAGAAAAGTTTCGAATAAGAGGTGCGATATGAGCAGAGCTGACGAGATATTTATAGCCAATTGCAAGGATATACTGACAAACGGCGTGTGGGACACGGAGCTTGAGGTGCGCCCCCGCTGGGCCGACGGCGCTCCGGCGCACACGGTCAAGAAGTTCGGTATCGTAAACCGGTATGACCTCTCCGAGGAATTTCCGATATTGACGATACGCAGAACGTTCTGGAAATCGGCCATTGATGAGCTTTTGTGGATATGGCAGGCAAAGAGCAACAACGTAAATGAGCTGCGTACACGCGTTTGGGATGCGTGGGCGGACGAGACCGGCTCCATCGGCAAGGCCTACGGCTATCAGCTCGGTATTAAAAACCACTATCCCGAGGGCGATATGGATCAGGTCGATAAGGTCATATGGGATTTAAAGCACAACCCGGCCTCGCGCCGCATAATGACAAATATCTATAACCACGCCGAGCTCAGCGAAATGGCACTGTATCCCTGCGCGTACTCTATGACCTTTAACGTCAGCGGCGATACTCTCAACGCCATACTCAATCAGCGCTCGCAGGACATGCTCGCTGCAAACAACTGGAACGTAGTGCAGTATGCCGTGCTCACGCATATGTTTGCGCAGATCGCGGGGCTCAAGGCGGGTGAGCTCGTGCATGTAATTGCCGATGCGCATATCTATGACCGCCATGTTCCGGCCATAGAGGAGATCATCGCAAATCCGCCCAAGGCCGCGCCGAGGTTTGTTATAGACCCCACGGTGGACGATTTTTATAAGTTTACGCGAGACAGCTTCAAGGTCGAAAACTACGAGTATTCCGAGTTCAAGACCAAGATCCCCGTCGCTGTCTGAAAGGAAAAGCCATGGACGCAATAGTTGCAGTTTATTCCGACTGGGGCATAGGCGCCGGCGGTACGCAGCCGGTCGTTTTGAAGGCCGACAGGCAGCATTTTGTCGAGCTCACGCGCGGCAGAACCGTCATTGTCGGCAGGCGAACCCTTGCCGATTTCCCCGGCGGCAGGCCGCTCAGGGGGCGCAGAAATATAGTTTTGACACGCGGCGGCACGGCCATCGACGGCGCCGAGCTCGCGCACAGCGCCGCCGAAGCTTACGAAATGTCCGGCGCGGACGCGATGGTGCTCGGCGGACAGAGCGTTTTCCGCGACATGATGCCGTATATCGACCGTGTTTTCGTCACAAAAATAAATTGTCGCCCACGCTCGGACAGTTTTTTCGAAAACCTCGACGTGTCATCTGACTGGCGCATCACAGACCAAAGCGAGGCGCTGCGCGAGGGAGATATTGAATACAGCTTCATTTGCTACGAAAGGATAGAGAGATGAAAAAAAGAACTGCTGCGGTTATGCTGCTCGTGCTGATGCTGCTTTCCGGCTGCGGAGAGGATACGCCGGCAGAGACGCCGGTGCCCACGGGAACTATCCTCGCTCAGGGCGAGAGCTTTGTCGTAATGGAGGAACACAGCGGCGGCGTCACAAAGTACAGCTACACGATAAAGGACAAGGCGGGCAAGGAGCTTGAGAGCGCCATCTGCGCAAAGCAGCCTCTCGTTGCCGCCATAAACGACGATCTTCTCGGCGTGCGGTTTTACGTCAACGATAAGACCTTCTGCCGCTATTACGATCTGAAAAACAGCCGCGTTTCCGAATCGTTCTTTAACGCCTTTTGGGATAACGGAAAGCTCGTCGCCTATCACGATTATGATAACGGCCACCGCATGATGGTGCGCGACATGTTCAATGCAAACGGCTATTATTACGAGCAGAAGCTCGATGTTCAGGCGCTGTCTATAACCGTCACAGCCTGTGAGCAGAATGAGGAAACGGGTGAGCTCAATGTCACCTATACCTACGGAGATACGGGCACGGAGTATGAAATAACCCTTCCGACAAAGCCCGCCGAGCCCGAGGACGCGGAATAAGCATAAAAAATGCAGAGCCATTGGCTCTGCATTTTTTATTATCAGTATCAATCTTCCTTGCTCTTGCTCTGCGCGGCGGTGTAGTCTGCGTAGGACTGGAAAACGAAGCCATCGTCGGTGATGAACTGACTGAAGTCGATGCTGTCGTAAAGCTTGGTGTATTCTATCTTTGCACTGCTCGCCCAGTCGGCAATGTCCGAGTCGAACTCAACGGGAGCTGCGAGATAGGTCAGGGGAACGACCGACTGCTGATAGCCGTTGGAGTAGGATACAAGATCGGTGCCCTTCGTCGGCAGACGCATAATGACATGGTAGCCGAACTGCGATTCGACAACGTCTGAGACCTCGTATTCTTTAAGTGCGCGGCTCGCGTCGTCATACTCTGTGACCATGCTGCCCTTTGTGAAGCAGTAGCCCTCGGGGAACTGCGCAAGGCCGGTGTCCTCGCTGTATTCATTCATGAGCTCCTTAAAGCGCGTCCAGCGCGCACTATCGTCAGTTATGGCCTTGAGCTCGGCGCACAGCTCCTCGGCCTTTGCCTTCTTTTCGGCCTTCTGCTCGTCGGAAAGCTCCTTAGATGTGGATTTTCCGTCTTCTCCGGTCACGGTCTCGCTGGTCAGGAACAGGATGTGCGCGGAGGTGATATAGTTGTTTTCCTTGGCATAGGCCTGTACCTTTTCTTCGCTGAGCTTGCTGCCCTTCTCGCCGTATAGCTCGGTGAAAAGGTCAGTGTACAGATAATTAAGGCGGCAGCGCTCTCTATAGCTGTCCTCGGTGTAGCCGTAGGTGGCGAAGAAGGCCTTGAGCTGAGTGTCGGCCTTATCGTCGGAGGTAACATACTGCTCCTTTATGCTTTCGATCTGCTCGTCGATGCCGGACTCCTGCTCATCGGTGAGCGTAACGCCGAGCTCCTTGGCCTTCTGCTCGACCACGCGGTATCTTGCAACCTGCTGACCGGCGCGCTTGAGACACCAGTCGAGATTCGTTGTCGTGTCGTCGAACATGAACTTGCCGTCCCAGTCGACGGTCGTTCCGGAATAGCTCTTATACAGATCCTCCAGCTCGCTGACCGCCTGGCTGAGTCCTGCCATATATTCGTCAAAGCCGACTGCCGTGCCGTTGACGGTCATCACGGTGTCCTCCTTGGCGTTGTTCGAGCAGCCCGCCGCACAGCAGCAGAGCATAACGAGAGCAAGTATCAGTGCGATAATTTTTTTCATAACGTAACTCCTGTTGTGTGAAATACCATAGCTGGCAGGTGTTTGACTCCCGTCAGCTATACGATTATAACCGAAAAGCACTAAATAATCTACGCTTTTTTGTAAACTAAAGAGCATCTAAAATTAATACTAGGCCGATATCCTTATTTTCAATAAACAACCTCTGTACCACAGTAACTGCAAAACAGGCTGTCTGGCAACAGCTTAGCACCGCATTTGCGGCAGAACAACGCTTTTTTGACAGGGCAGGACTCGGTGACATCTTCATCGCCAGACGAATTATCCGTTTCACAGGGTTGAACAGCTAACATTATATCTACCTTGTCCCCGTCGGGTAAATTGTCAAATTGCCTAACGGCCCAATCATAATCTATTATCTGAAAAGGGATTCTTTTCATTTGCGCCAAAGAGGTTTCAAACGAATTTTCGATTATTGAGTATGCTTCGTCATCTAAATAGCACCAGATTTTCTTTCCCTTATAATCATAAAAATATACAATGTCTTTGCCGTCTCGATAAGTGTAAAAAGCGTTTTTGAGCTTGAAATCAGGTTCTTTCTCACAGATTTGAGAAGCCAAAAACACCTTGCAGAGTTCGACGATTCTGTCATCCTTCCCAGACTCCAAACAAGCCGCCTTTTCTCGAAGAGCATTCATATTAGATACAATTCGAGTTGCATCGTAAGGCAACAGAGGCATTGACCTTACTTCAGTAACCTTTTTTGTATATTCAGGGTTGTTGTTGTGAATAACCCAAATCATTGCGTTATGCTTCATATCATGATATAGCAAATCATATTCAAGATGCACAATGAACCCACAGCGTGGGCATCTTGCGCTGAAGAGATCGCCGCTGATAACATCTTTAATTATATTAGAGCTGAAGTCCGTATTCAGGCTTTCAAACACAGTTGTTTCATGCTTTTTATTACAACTTGGACAACTGACAGTTATTAACTTAGGGATAGACATAAACATCCTCCTTATTCGACGATTATAATTACATCGAATGTTTGACTGTCGACATCATTTGAAAAAGTTACCACAACCACTCCGGAGTGTTTAGGTTCAATTGACATTGTCACAGATGTGTTCCATGAATCTTGAGTAAAATTGACATATGCCGAAGGTGAATATCTACCCGAGTACCAATCATAATCAACAGATACATTGCCACCATTTGACCAATATGCGGTTAATGTAAAATTACGGTTTTGCTCGTTTTCTCCAACTACAATGATGCTCTCACTTGAATGAAAATTGCTGGATGCGTACCCGAGGTTTCCATATTCGACAGTATCAATAATATCTTGAAAACTTTCTGCAGCGTTCGTCAGCGATGCAATTTTAGAATCTTTACTTTTTATCTGATTATCTTTTTCGATAATTGTAGAGTTAAGATTATCAACTGTTTTGGTGAGTTCACTAACCTTTACTATATTATCTCGACCGGTAATATATTGATAGACATTCAAGCCAATTAGCCCTAAGAACAATAGTGATAAACAGATCATCGTGACAAGCCATTTTTTGCTTAATGACTTCCGCCTTAGATGCTCAATGACAGAATCTTTACTATTTTCATTAACTTCTTTCGACGAAGAATCTGAAAAAGCAATATTTACCTGCAAACAGCCATTATTTTCCGATGAAGCATCATCTAAAACAGACGGCGTCTGCTCAATCTTTTTACCGCAATATTGGCAAAACTCGCTATCGCCAGGTATTTTTATTCCGCAATTCGGACAAATCATAGTTTACCGTCCTTTTAAAGTTTATTTCCGCAAATAAAATTAGGCATCAGTACCCACAACGCAATTTCTGTTAACGATGTCCAATTCATTTTTCGCCCTTATTTTCTTATCTTCGTACCGCATTTGTGACAAAATCGACTATTCTCGCCAAGTTTTGCACCGCATTTGTAACAAAAGGGAATGTTGTTTTCACCTGAATGGCCTTGTTCTTCTTTCGCTGTAGATTGTTTATTGTCCATATCTACAAGCACTGTATTAGCAATTCCTGAATTTTGCTGTGTCGAGTATTTGCTTTGTGCTTCCCACCCATTTGTAAGCACCTTATAATTGACCCAACACCACAGTAGTATTGCTCCACCTGCTGCGCCACTTCCGTTCATTGTAAAAATCAAGATTGACATTACAATAAAGGCAATCATTCCATATATAATCGTAATCTTTTTTGCCTTCTCTCTTTCTACAGGGTGCTTTACAATACAGTATCGATAAATAATTATGGGAAGAGAGTAAATTGTAATGGTTATTAATAAACTGAGTATTATATTTGATGAACTAAATCTTAAAAAGCCATCATAGGACGAAGTGCTTTCACTACTCGGATAAGTTACGCTTTCAAGAAGAGCCTCAAAGTCTCTATAGAGTGAATTGCTTTTATCGCCGGAGAATTGGAATGAATAAGCATATCCATTTTCGACTCTCGTGAGCCCCGTCACGGTAGTTTCCAGCACATACTGATAATATTCACTTCCTCCATATGTAACTTTAGATAAATCACTTTGCGTTACGCCCATAGCGTCAGCGATTTCATCCATGCTGAAAACAGAATTATTTAAATCGGAGCGGGATAACCCATCTCTCTCACTTGATGACAATTCAGCCCACAAATCAGTACTGCCATATAGGATGCTTTTCCCGGCATCTCTATCAGAGGTGAACTTAACATCAAGAAACTCTCGTTCCTTTGATAACGCTTCCTGCGTCCAATTAGTAGGCACCAAAAATTCGACACCTGTATCATTATCCTTATACAAAAAAGGTTCTTTATTGGCAAACACTGTTACAGGAAAAACTATAAGTACTGCAAGTATTACAATTAGTGAATACAGTTTTTTCATTCAGGTACCTCCAACGTTATACGGTAATGTTGGTTAATTGTAGCATAATACAGGAGAAATTTCAACGAATTGCGAGGCGTTTTGAAAAAACAGTGCTTTTTTGTAAACTAAAGAGCAATATCGCATATCTGACAGCTTATATCGCCCTCGGGCGTGATCTCAAGCCTTGCCCAGGTTCGGTTCGGAAGCTTACCAGCCGTTCCGGGATTTATGACAAAAATGCCGCCGAGCTGCTCGAACAGCGCCCTGTGCGTATGCCCGAACATGGCTATCTGCGCGCCGCAGCACTCGGCTGCATACAGCAGAACATCGAGCCTTCCGCCGCGCACGGCGTAGCGGTGGCCGTGGGTCAGAAATGCCTTGTACGGCCCCAGAGCTATGAGCTTGTAAGCCTCCTCGCCGTCATAGTATCCGTCGCAGTTGCCGGGAACACAGCACACGGGGAGCAATGGGAATTTTTCGCGCAGAGCCTCCGCGTCGCGCATACCGTCACCGAGATGGATGATCTGGTCGGGCTTATATTCCGCGACGGCGTTTTCCATGCCGCGGGAAAAGCCGTGAGTGTCCGAAAAAACGGCGATCTTCATAATCTGCCTCCTGTGAGAATAAAATTGTAAAGCTTTGACCGGCTCATGAATATAATGTGAGCGGGTGATAGTGATGAAGGATCTTGAGAAGCTCGGCAGCGAGCTGAAAAAAAGCGGCAGGAGCGAGGCTCTCATAAAGCTGGCCGAATCGCCCGACGGCAAAGCGGTCGGCCGCCTTGTCGATCCGGAGACCGTGCAGAAAGCCGCAAAGGACGGAGATATGGCGGCTCTGCAGGACATACTGCGCGGCGTTCTCTCGACCGACGAGGGAAAGCGTCTTGCCGAGGATCTGCGCAAAGCAATGCAGTGAGACTGTAAAAAACTATGCTGCTGCGTTGAGATATCCGCGCAGCGGGGAGTTCGAGGGGGCAAGGCCCGCCTCGAGTCAGATAAACCGCCGTCGAAATTCTTGAGACAGCAAGGATTTCGGTAAAAGCATTTTGAAGACTTTCAAAATGCCTGGCGGAAAAGTGCAGTCAAAAAATCCTGTGAGGGACTTTTTGACAAACTGAATGCAGTGAGGTGAGCCAGGTGAGCGATTTTGAGGATAAGCTGAATAAGCTGCTGAATGACCCAAAGGAGATGGAGCGGTTTGCAGGCTTTGCAAAATCGCTCATGTCCGGCGCGGAGAGCCCCAAGCGGGAGCAAAGCGCCGTGCCGGATATCGACCCGTCGATACTGAAAAATTTAAGCGGCATCCTGTCGGGCAAGGGCAGTGACAGCCGCGACGCTAAGCTTCTTGAGGCGATGCGGCCGTTTCTGTCCGAAAGGCGGCGCGGAAAAATGGACAAAGCCATGAAGATCGCGCGCCTTGCGGATATAGCGGAGCTTGCCGCCGGGCAGCTCGGAGGCGACGACGATGGCGGCGTATAATCTCTACCGCGGCAACGGCAGCCGCGCCGAGCGCATCGACGATCGTCACCGCGGAGGGCAGCCTCAGAAGCCGCAGCCGCAAAAGCCGCAGCATCGCCCGCCGCCCGCGCCGATGCCGCCTCTCGGCAAGCTGCCCATCCTGGGCGATCTGCCGAAAAAGCTCGGTGAGCTGGAGACCGAGGATCTGCTGCTTATCCTGATACTGTACCTGATGTACCGTGAAAGCGGAGACAGGCAGCTGCTTATAATAATGGGCGCAATGTACCTGCTATGACAAGATGACAGGGCTATTTCCGCTCATGCGGCGTTGAAGCCCTTGCGAATACACAAAGTATGCGCTTCGGGCTTTGCCTTGCCTGAGCGAAAATATCCTCTGTCATATGCGGACAGACGTATTCTGTTTGCGCGGCCTTGAAGCTTTTCCGAACAAAGCTTTAACGCTGCCTGAGTGGAAATAGATCTGCCATAAGCTTAAAGTAAAACCGCCGACTTATTATAAAGCCGACGGTTTTCTGTTTGCGCTTCTGCAGATCAAAGCTTCTCCTTGAGCGTCTTGATGCACGCGGGGCAGACATTCTTGCCCTTGTAGCTGATGATGTTCTTGGTGCTTTCGCAGAAGATGCAGGAAGGATGATATTTGTGCAGGATGATGTTATCACCCTCAACAAAGATCTCAAGAGCATCCTTTTCAGCGATGTCAAGAGTACGGCGCAGCTCAATAGGAAGAACTATGCGGCCGAGTTCATCGACTTTCCTTACTATACCTGTAGATTTCATGTAGTTCCCTCCGTTTCAGAAATACTATATCCCACAAAATACACCATTAATTATACCAAAATTGGACATCCTGTCAATAGAAATTTTCAGAAATTTTCGTTATTCACAAAAAATAAACAATTTCACAAAATCTACGCTGATTTGAACATATATTTGCACTCCATCAAATAAAATGTAGCAACAAGTGTTCAGAAACGAGAGGCTTCAAATATGCTTATGGGACTAATATGGACGGCAATGATCGTCGTCTCCATACTTTTCGGCTGCCTTAACGGTTCGGCCGCGCAGGTACAGCAGGCGGCGCTGGACGGCGCAGCGGCTGCGATTGAGCTGTGCTTAGGGATAGGCGGCGCTGTCTGCCTGTGGTGCGCCGTGATGGAGCTCATGCGCACATCAGGTCTCGCCGATGCGCTGTCGCGGGCATTAAGGCCCGCCCTCAGGCGTCTGTTTCCCGAGAGCTCGAAGCATGAGAGCGTGATGCAGCCGCTGTCGGCAAACGTCAGCGCCAATCTTCTCGGCCTCGGCAACGCGGCAACTCCCATGGGTATACTTGCGGCACAGGAGATGGCACGCCTCGGTTCTCCGGGCGTGGCGTCAAACGAGCTGTGCAGGCTCGTTGTATTAAACACGGCCTCCATTCAGCTTCTGCCTACGACTGTTGCCGCAATACGCGCCGCCGAGGGAGCTGCCGCTCCGCTTGACATTCTGCCGGCAGTGTGGATAAGCTCCGTAGCGTCCGTCGCTGTGGGGCTTTTGACGGCGAGGGCGATGGAGAAGCGGGCTTGAGTATCCTCCTTGAGCTTGCCGTGCCGCTTATCCTCGCCGCTGTCGGCATACACGCGCTCGTGTCCGGCGCGGACGTTTTTCCGGCGCTCTGCCGGGGCGCGGCGCAGGGACTTACAACGCTCAAGGATATGCTGCCGACGTTAATCGTGCTGTTCCCGGCGGTGTACATGCTGCGTGCATCGGGTGCATTAGACGCGCTGTCGGCGCTCTTAGAGCCTGTTATGGCATATATCGGCGTTCCTCCGGAGACCGTGCCGCTCGCGCTCCTGCGTCCGGTAAGCGGCGGCGCTGCGACCGCCGTCGCAGCCGACATCATAAAAAGCTGCGGCGCGGACTCGCTCGCGGGGCGCACGGCAGCCGTAATGATCGGCTCGAGCGAGACAACGTTTTACGTCATTGCCGTATATTTCGGCGCGGCAAGGATCAAAAATACGCGCCACGCGATACCGGCGGCGCTGCTGGCCGATCTTGCGGTATTTATGCTGTCTGCGTGGAGCTGCCGTATGCTTTGGGGATAATACGGGAAAGGGCGGGAAATAATAGCATCACTTAGGAGGGTGATGCTATGCAGGGTAAAGTCGAGCTGTGCGGCGTGAACACATCCAAGCTGCCGCTTCTTAAAAACGCGGAAATGCGCGAGCTCATCGCGGCCGCGCAATCAGGCGACAGTGCCGCACGCGACAAGCTCATAAACGGCAATCTGCGCCTTGTTTTGTCAGTAATACAGAAATTTTCCGGGCGCGGCGAGAGCATGGACGACCTGTTTCAGGTCGGCTGTATCGGTCTTATAAAAGCGATAGACTGCTTCGACCTCAGCCAGAATGTGCAGTTTTCAACCTACGGCGTGCCGATGATATCGGGAGAGCTGCGGCGATTTCTGCGTGATCACGGTGCTGTTCGTGTGTCGCGCTCGATGCGCGATACGGCCTACCGCGTCCTTCAGGTCAAGGAGCGGCTCACCGCGGAGCTCGGACGTGAGCCGGATGTTGACGCCATAGCAAATGCGCTCGAAATAAAGCGCTCGGAGGTCGTGTTTGCGCTCGACTCGATATGTGAGCCGCTGTCGCTGTACGAGCCTGTGTACAGCGACAGCGGAGAGAGCGTCTGCGTTATGGATCAGATCGGCGACACGAAAAACACAGATGAGCACTGGCTCGAGCAGATAGCCCTTGACGAGGCGGTCTCGCGTCTTTCAGAGCGCGAGAAACGCATACTTTCGCTGCGCTTTTACATGGGCAAGACCCAAACCGAGGTCGCACGCGAGATCGGAATAAGTCAGGCGCAGGTCTCGCGCCTTGAGAAAAACGCGATAGGGAGGATCAAAAAGGAGCTCGGCTCATAACTTCATAAAAAATTTAAAATTATTTGATAAAAAAATCGCAAATACCTCTTTACAAACCTCACGTGATGTGCTATTATCACATCGTCAGATAAATAACAAAAATTATTCATTTGATTCTTCTTTCCATCTCTCTTTTCTTTGCTTGTTACCGATATTGCGGAGCTCCTCAATCCGCAGTATACTGCAACAAAAAACCACAAAAAATCCGCTGCCGTTCTCCTGTTGGGCAGCGGATTTTTTCATTAGTCTGCGATGTACATGTTTTCGGCTTTGTCCGGCGCGGCCTGAAGTGTTTCGGTCACCTGCCGAGTGTCGGCGTTTTGCTCGATAAGCTCCAGAGCCGTGTCGACCGCGCCGCACAAAAACGGCGTACATCTTTTCGTATTCAGCCATTTTCCCGCCATCCACATATGTTTTCACCACAGCACATCGGGAGCTTTCACCCCCCAGGCGGCCGGGTGAAAAACAAAAACGCCGTGCAGGACAGAGCCTACACAGCGTAAGAAACTGAGTCTTATGCAACACGGCGCAGACGCATGACAGCAAAGCCGTGCTTGCAAGAAGCGCGGGGATGTCGTATAATACGTGTGCGGTGCGGCCGTAGGGCCGTTGCGTAGGTGGTCTTAGCACCTGCGTAGGCATTCGGGCGTTGCCGCGCCCGGATGCTGCCGCATTTTTGCTTTTCAAGTAGATTATAGCAAGGTTTCGCTTTGGCTGCAATAGGCTGACCAAAAAATGTCCGCCGCGGAGGTAATATAGGATGAAGGAAATGGACTGCGTTGAGGTCATAGTTGAGAAGGAAGAGTACGCGGAGGAAGGCGTACACAAGGGAATGCAGGGCTGGATATGCTATGATGTGTTCTGCGACGGAACCTGGCTCGTGAACTTCCCGCAATGCGGCGAAAAGGACGATATCGCAACGCTTAGCGTAAGGGAAGAAGATATGAAGCTTGTTCCGGTAATGAACGCTATTTTAAACGAACAGATAAAAGCCAAGTTCGACGATGAGTGAAGGGCGAAAAAGCAGTGGCTTAGTCTCGGCTTTTGCTATATATACGTTGGATGCTGCTGAAAGAGTTGATTAAATTATAACTGAAGATTTTTTTAAGTGAAAAAATTTTAGTTGTACGAAAACGTACAAGTTTTGCGGTGTTTCTCCCTATGGGTAGAAGGAGTATTTCCTTCGTGCTCGTAAGAAAGGAGAAATACATGTATTATAAAAAGTGCTTTGGCAGAGTGCTTGTGCAGAAATCCATCGGTGATCCCGTATGGGTAGAGTGGATCCATCATTCCGAGGGAATACGGCATTGCGCGACATGTCTGAAGCTGGACAAATGCTGGTTTGAATACGGAAATGTACCGGAAAACCCACATCATCCGCACTGTCATTGTGAGCTGCGTCCGCTTGACTATTCGCTTGTCCGGGCTGCGGCATGTGCACAGAGTGACTACAGCAAGTTCGATCCGTATCTATTTGATCCTAAAAACGACTATAAGCATGGTAAAAACCGGGCGTTTGAAAGTTGGGGCTACTCCATTCAAGATTCTCGCTGGCTTAAAGCCGAATTCGAAAAACAGGCTTTAGAGAAATATTTGGATGGCGATTATACGTTGGGCAAACTAAACGGTCAAGGGCAAAGAATTACGATCAGAGTCGAGATCCCACGAAAAGATAAGGTAGGAGAAGTGTCTTTTCAAACAGGATGGATGGTCGAGCCGAGAGGCAGAATAAGACTGACTACACCGTATGGAGGTAAATAGAATGAAGGAAATGGACTGCGTTGAGGTCATAGTTGAGAAGGAAGAATACGCGGAGGAAGGCGTACACAAGGGGATGCAGGGCTGGATATGCTATGATGTGTTCTGCGACGGAACCTGGCTCGTGAACTTCCCGCAATATGGCGAGAAGGATGACATTGCAACGCTGAGCGTAAGGGAAGAGGATATGGTCTTATTGCCGGACGGAATGGATGCAAGGATAAACGAACAGATAAAAGCCAAATTCGACGCGGCGGGAGAGATGGAGGAGGATCTGGACGAATATAAGCTGTGAATGAGTAAAAAAACGCAAAGACCGGAACACAGCCTCGGCCTTTGCGTTTTTCAGTAGCGCACTTACATTGCACCGATACATATATTGCAGTGTCACGATCGGAAACTACGGATAAAACCGCTGCAAATCTGCACCGCACTTGCGAGAAGCGACAGCTTTATGGTTTTGACGGTACTCTCGACACCGGGCACCGGCAATTACCGTATCGGTAGGTGCGTCAATGCGCCTCTGCAAACTCACCATTTGTTTGAGACTTTCTCGGCAAAGCCGGGGAAGTCTTTTGTTTCGATGACCCTGCCGTCGTCGAGGATCGCTTTGCCGGTAAACAGGCCGAACACCTGATGCTGATCGCTTTTTATAAGGCCGACGTCCGTGCAGGACGCGCGGTCTAGCACGGGGCGGAAGTCCATCTCGAACCTGCCGTCGTCTGAGGTGAAGGTCCAGGGCTCCATGAAGGCCTTCTCATTGCCGGGAATGTTGAATTTGACTTGGCTGAGCTTGTGGGCTTTGCCGTTGTAAAAAAGCATGTTCTCGCTGGCGGCGGAGGTGTTGCCGAAGCCGTAGCCGATGTTCCAGCCGAAGGGCACGCCGTCGACCGCACCGGAGGCCGAGCCCCAGTACCATGTGTTTTTGTACGTCCACACGCCGCGTCCCCAGTCGAGCACCGCAAAGCTGTCGGCAGGGTCAAATACATATGTGTGTCCGTCGTAGGTCACCTCGCCGCGGGCGCGAAGGCAGTTTATTTTCTGGTTGTAGTAAAAATGCCCGGGCTTGTCAAACGGCGTTGCGATGACCATGCTCTCCTCGGGCTCGTCAAACAGCTCTACCCTGGCGTACAGCGAGCCTGCCGGGCCGAAGCGCTTCATCTGCGCGATAAGCGTGCGCACGCCAGAGCCGTCGTTTTTGAAATAGATGCTATAGCTTTTGCCGATGGCGGTAGTGTCGCCTGCTTTGCTCGTTTCGGGAAGCCTGCGCTTGCCCAGCGGCATGAAGCACATGGGGCTCTTTGTTATCTCCCAGCCCTCCTCGAAGTTGAGCAGGCTTATCGAGTCAAGGCCCATGTAGCCGTTATCGTCGATGGTGAGCGCAAGGGCGAAGCGGCCGTTGTTGATGAGGTAGTAGTCCCATTCCTTTATGCGCAGGGGGCTTGCCTTGATGTCTGCACGGCGGTAGACCGGCAGCAGCTTTTTGGCGTAGCCGGGCTCTGTGAGCTCGCCCCGGGCATTGAGCAGGGGTATCTCGTGTGTTATCTCGTGCTGATCCATTCCTACATCTCCTTTTTCATCATTCGTATATCCGTTCCGGCAAACGGGAGCTTGAGAAACTCGCCGTCGATCCTCGAGCAAATCTGCGGAGTGTAGCGGCGCGCAAGCTCCGCGTCGGTGAGGTTCGTGCTGATGATGGTCTTTTTACCCTCTACAAGGCGCGTGTTTATAAGCGTGTACAGCGCCGAGATGCTTATCTGCGTGAGCATCTCCGTGCCGAGATCGTCAAGGATCATCAGCTCACATTCGAGCATACGCTCAACGCGTGTAGCCGCTTTTTCGGCCGTCTCCGCGTCGCGTGCGAATTTTTTGAGCTCAAAGGCCTCAAGCGCACTCGCCGCCGTGTCATAGCACACCGAATGGCCGTTTTGCGCGACGACGCGCGCTATGCAGGCCGACAGAAAGGTCTTGCCGAGACCCGTGCCGCCCTGAAACAGGAGATTCATCGAACGCTCGGAGAAGCTTGCGGCGTACTCCCGGCAGGTATCGAAAACAATGCTCATTGCCTCTCTCGCTTCGCCGTAAAGGCTGAGATCAAAGCTTTCAAAGCGCTCGTCGTTATTTTTCAAAAGTGTGCTCAGCTCCGAGGTGAGCTGCCTGTTATACTCCTGCGTAAGGCAGGAGCACATCGCGCTGCCGATAAAGCCCGTGTCCTTGCATTTCGGACAGGAATAGATATCCTCAAGATAGTCCGCAGGGTAGCCGCGCTCGTTTAGAAGCTCTGCCTTTTTTACCTGAAGCGCAAGGCTTTCCTCCTCCAGTGCGCTAAGCGCATCCGTCAGATCAGCGCTGCGCTTTATCGTCAGGCCGACGAGCTCGGACATCTGTGTGCGAAGGCGGGCGTCGATGCGCCTTATCTCGGGTATAAGGGCATATATTTTTTCCTGTCTGAGATAGTGCTCGGCGACGTTATCGGCATGCCTGTGCGCTATCCGCTCCCTGGCTCGAGCCAGAATCTTTCCGTCCAGTGCCATTATTTAACCGTTTTTAACCTTTTCGTATATTGAACGCAGACGGTCGAGCTCATCGCCCGAGACCTTGCTGCGATGCTGATTTTCCGCTTTTACGGCCGAAGCCGGCGCACGGCTGTCGCGCTCGGCGACCTCGGCGGCCGTGTGTATGCCTTTTTCATGCCAAGAGAGCATGATCTTGTTCATGTATCCCCATTTTAAAGCGCCGGTGTTTATGACCGTGCGGTCGTATGCAATGAGTATAGACTCGTTGTCAAAGCCCATCTCAAACCAAGAGAGCATGTACCTGCGCTCGGTCGGCGTGAGCACACGCGCGCCGAGCCCCATGGAGGCTTTTATTTCACCCGCACGTGAGCGCCTTTCAGCCTGCTTTCGTATGTATTCATCGGCCTGCTCGATGGTGATGATCTCCCTGTTTGCCCATGAGTAGGCCTCCTTTTCTATGCTGCGCATCGACGGCAGCCTGCCCGGACCGTATTTTTCCGCAAACACGTCGATGCAGTAGCCGATAAGCATGAATATGACGTCGGCCGGGAGAGCGAGATAATCGTAGATGCCGAACAGCGTCTTGAGATCGGCCGTCGAGAGCGCCCGTCCGAGCTTGCGCTGCGCCTGGGCGATGACGGCCTGAAAGCCGCTGTCGGCCTTTGAGCGGCGCACGATATCCTCCGAGGTGTACTCCGGAAGCTCCTCGGCAGGGGGGAGCCTGCGCGCCGCCGGAGTCTGCGCCGCGGACATGCGGCAGAGCTTTTCGTAGGCGTTTTTTATCTCCGCACCCGTGCGGCAAAGCTCACGCGCCGCGGCGTCGGCGTCAAATGCATCGTGCCTGCACAGCCAGATATACAGCAGTGCGACGTCGCCGTCATGCGCGGCGATAAGCTTGTCCGCGATGCTGTCCGGTATTAAATTACGCTCCGCTGTGGGCATATCGTTTCACCTGTTCATTCAAAGTTTACACAAAGCGCTTTAACAAGAGGAATTATATCATTAAAATAAGCTTGTAGCAATAGCCTTGTTTGTGGTATAATTCATTGATTACTTACAAACAGAATTTGCAGATAAATGCAAGAGGTAGGGGTATATGCTGGAGCTGCTTTCACCCGCAGGCTCGCCGGAGGCGGTCGTTGCCGCCGTACAGAACGGCGCGGATGCGGTCTATATGGGATTGGGAATATTCAATGCTCGCCGCGGAGCGAAGAATTTCAGCGACGAGGAATTTGAAAAGGCGGTGCGGTACTGCCGCATACGCGGCTGCAAGGTCTATGTCACGATGAACACGCTTGTTGGCGACCGTGAGATGGAGCAGGCCGCCGAGCTTGCCCGGCGCGTATCGGATCTTGGAGCGGACGCAATACTGGTTCAGGATATCGGACTTCTGAGTGTTCTGAAAAGGATCGTTCCGGATATCCCGCTGCACGCGAGCACGCAGATGAGCATACACGACCTTGCCGGCGTTGAGGCCGCGGCCGAGATGGGGCTGACCCGCGCCGTTCTGGCGCGCGAGCTCAGCTTTGAGCAGATAAAATTTATCACAAAGCACTCGCCTATAGAGACGGAAATCTTCGTCCACGGTGCTTTGTGCTTCTGCCATTCGGGGCAGTGCTACATGTCCTCACTCATAGGCCGCCGCAGCGGAAACCGCGGCATGTGCGCCCAGCCCTGCCGCATGGAATACACCATGGGCGGCAGACTTGAGGACAGTCATCCGCTGTCACTGAAGGATAACTGCCTTGTCGATCGTCTGCGCGAGATCGAGGATGCCGGCGTTGCCTGCGTGAAAATCGAGGGCAGAATGAAGCGCCCGGAATATACGGGCATAGTCACCGGCATATATTCAAGGATCATAAAAGAGCGCCGCGAGCCGACTGCGGACGAGCTGCAGGCACTTGCCGACGCATTCTCGCGCCAGGGCTTTACGCAGGGCTATTTTAACGGTGATAAGACCGATATGTTCGGCGTAAGAGCCGAAACGGACAAGACGGGCGAGAAGATGTTTGCCGACGTGCGCAGAGAATATATCGGCCGCGAGGAGCGCCGCGTTCCCGTTAAGTTCTACGCCGTCGTAAATGCCGGAGAGGCGGTCAAGGCGGCGGCTGTTGATAACCTCGGCAACAAGGCTGTCGCTTTCGGAGCGGAGCCGCAAAAGGCCATACGTCAGGCAATAAGCTCCGAGGTTTTGAGCGACAGGCTCGGCAAAACGGGCGGCACGCCGTACTATTGCATTGATGCGCAAAGCAGGGTGCAGAGCGGCCTTTACCTGTCCGCCTCCGAGATAAATGAGCTCAGGCGAAAGCTCATCACGGCGCTAAACGACCGCCGAGCCGCAGCGCCGCAGCGCCGAAGCCTGCCTATGCCGCCTATTCCGTCGGGGCAGGGAGCGGTGACAGATCCCGTCATGATCTATCAGGTGCGCACGGCAGAGCAGCTGACCGAGGAGCTTGCCGATACCAGGCCCGATTATATCTATATTCCCGTCAAGGTCATGCACGACAGCTTTGACCTTATCCAAATGTTCAGGGAGCGGGGCACGGTGCCCGTGGCGGTTCTGCCGCGAGTTGTGACCGACAGCGAGACAAAGCAGGTGTTCACAATGCTCAGGGGACTGTTCGACCGCGGCATAAATGAAGCGCTCGTCGGAAATCTCGGGCATATAAAGCTTGCCCGCAGAGCCGGCATGAAAACGCGTGCCGACTTCGGCATGAATGTGTTTAACTCGTATTCTATGGATATGATACAGAGGATGGGCTTTCTGTCCGCAACAGCCTCGTTCGAGCTTCGCCTTGCGCAGGTGCGCGACATGGCGAAATGCGTGCCGACGGAGCTCATAGCCTACGGCCGGCTGCCGCTTATGGTGTCCGACCAGTGCGTAATAAGCCACAGTCTGGGCACGTGCAGCTGTCAGAGCCCGGCGCAGCTTTCCGATCGTATGGGCTCAACCTTCCCCGTCGTGCGCGAGTTTGACCATCGTAATGTGATATACAATTCCCGAAAGCTGTTCATGGCCGATAAAAACGACGAGCTGTGCGGCGCGGGGCTTTGGGGCATAAGACTGATGTTCACCACCGAGGGCGCACGCGAGTGCGTTCAGGTGGCAAGAAGATATAAGGGCGAGGGCGACTATCAGCCTAACGATCTGACCCGCGGCCTTTACTACAGAGGAGTTGACTGATATGGATATCGTGCTGGCCTCCGGCTCACCGAGACGAAGGGAGCTGCTGGAGACGCTGGGACTTGAGTTTTCCGTTGTTCCGGCAAAGGGCGAGGAGATAGCGCCAGAGGGTGCAGGCCCCGCAGAAACGGTCATGGCTCTGTCAAAAGCCAAGGCATGGGAGGTTGCGAAAAGCCGTCCCGAGTCGCTGGTTATAGCTGCCGATACCGTCGTATGGGCCGAGGGCAGGATACTCGGAAAGCCCAAAGACGAGGCCGAGGCAAGGGCGATGCTGCATATGCTCTCGGATAATACACACGAGGTATACACGGGCGTTACTGTCGTCCTCGGCGGCAAAACGATGGTCGGAGCGGAGTGCACGAAGGTGTTTTTCCGCAGGCTGACCGATGAGGAGATAGACAGATATGTCTCCACCGGAGAAACCATGGACAAGGCCGGAGCCTACGGTATTCAGGGCAGAGCTGCGCTTATGGTGAGGCGGCTTGAGGGCGATTACTTCAATGTTATGGGTCTGCCGCTGTGCAGGCTCGGCCAAATGCTCGAAGAGATCGGGGTGCATCTTTTTTGAACGTAAAAAATTATCTTAAGAAAAACGGAATAAAGCTCGGCGTCATAGTGCTGGTCATAGCGCTCGTCGCAGGAGCGGCCTCGTATCTTCTCAAGGGCAACGCCGGAGTGATACAAAACGTGACCGGTACGGTCAAGGCTCCCGTGCAGCGTATGGTAAGCTCCGTCGCCGAGTGGCTTGAGGGTATATACGGCTATCTTTACGAATACGATCAGCTCATCGCGGAAAACGAGCGTCTGCGTGCGGAGCTGACAGAGGCGCAGGAGGAGGCGCGAAACGGCGCGGCCGCCATCGAGGAAAACGAGCGCTTCCGTCAGCTGCTGAACTTTAAGGAAAAGCACAGCGATATGACGCTCGAGTCGGCTAAGGTCGTCGCGTGGACGACCTCGAACTGGGCACATTCGTTTACCATAAGCAAGGGTACAAACGCCGGTCTCGCCGTCGGCGACTGCGTTATAACCGAGTACGGCGTCATGGTCGGCCAGATCACCGAGGTCGGCTCAACGTGGGCGACGGTCGCGACGGTCATTGACCTTAACACCAATATCGGCGCTCTCGTATCCGAAAACGGCGCGTCGGGCCTCCTTGTCGGCGATTTTGCCATGATGCAGGAGGGCTGTGTGAAGCTCAGCTACCTTGCCGACGGAGCGCAGGTGTTCTCGGGCGACACGGTCATGACCTCGGGCTCAGGCGGCGCTTTTCCGCAGGGGCTCGTTGTCGGAACGATAAGCTCGGTAAAAACGGAGGCCGGAGGTCAGATAGAATACGGCGAGGTCAAGCCCGGCTGCGATCTTTCGGCGCTCGTTCAGGTTTTTGTCGTAAAGGATTTTGAAGTGGTGGAATAATTGCTCAACAGACTTATTCAGGCTCTTGAATGGAAAAAAGTCCGTATGGTGCTCAGGTATGCGGTCTATATGATACTGGTCATGCTGCTGCAGAGCGTACTGTTTTCAAGGCTCAGCATTTTCGGCGCGAAGGGCTTTATAATCCCCGCTGCGGCGGTGGCGGCCGGAATATATCTCGGCGGCGTGCGCGGAGCGGTGTTCGGCATCTTCCTCGGCCTGTTTACGGACATGGCCTTTTCCGAAACAACGGTGCTGTTTACGATACTGTTCCCGCTCATCGGCTTCGGGGCGGGCTTTGCCTCGGAGTTTTATATAAACAAGAGCTTTTTCGCATTTATGATATTCAGCATGGCGGCGATACTTCTTTGCAGCATTGTGCAGCTCGTGCACGCGCTTCTGGGCGGAGGAACGGAGCTGCTGCCCGGCCTTTTAACGGCGCTTTTGCAGACGGTGCTGTCAATACCGCCGGTCATGCTGCTGTACCTGCCGTTTAAAGAGGGCGGCGCGATGAATCACTCCTACTGATCGAGGATACCCAATGAACATTATCAAGAAAGAAAGACTTATAGCACTTGCGGCTGTTTTTGTCGTGCTTCTTACGGTGTATATCGTTGCACTGTACAAGCTCCAGATCATAGAGGGCGAGAAGTACTATGAGGAAAGCCGCAATAATATGGTGACGACAAGCACCGTTACCGCCGCGAGAGGAAATATCCTTGACCGCAACGGCAGAACGCTCGTCACGAATAAATCGTGCTATGACCTGACCATAAACACAGACGAGCTTTTCCCCAGCGATAACAGCGTTGACTCAAACGCCGTTATCTTAAAGCTCGTAAACATGATCCGCGATTACGGCGACGATTATATTGATGATCTGCCGATAACGAAAAGCCCGCCGTTCGAGTTTGAAAATGTCTCCGAGCAGGATCAGGCCAGGCTCGACGCATACATGAAGCAAAACGAGGTAAAGGAAAACGCCAGCGCCGTCGAGATACTCTCCAGCATGCGTGAGCGGTATAAGATTGACAGCAACTACACTGCTGAGGAGGCAAGGATCATTGCCGGCGTGCGATACGCGATAAACGTGCGCTATCTGATAAACACCTCCGACTATGTTTTCGTCAAGGATGCGGATATGAAGCTCATAGCCACGCTGCGCGAGAACAACATCGAGGGCATAAATATCAAGGAATCCTATGTCCGCGAATACTCAACCTCCGCTGCCGCGCATATTTTGGGCTACACCGGCGCAATGAGCGACAGCGACTACGCAAAATACGCCGATCAGGGCTATTCCACCGACGCGTCAGTCGGTAAGGACGGCGCGGAGTACGCCTTTGAAAAATATCTGCACGGCACCAACGGTACCGTGCGCACGACCTCGTCCTCCGACGGTACGGTCATCAGCAAGGAATACACAAAAGAGCCTGAGCCGGGCAGCAATGTGTACCTAACAATAGATATCGCGCTTCAGGAGGCGGCCGAGCTTGCGCTCGAAAACGGCGTCGCCTCGATACAGGCTAAGATAGACGCTAAAAAAGAACAGCAGATAGCAAGCGGAAGCTACAAGGAAAAGCAGGATCAGATAGACGGTGCGGCGGTCGTCGTCGTAAACGTCAAAACCGGCGAGCCGCTTGCCATAGCCAACTGGCCGACCTACGATCCGGCGCAGCTGCTTGAAAATTATAACGAGATACTTGAAGCGCCGAACACTCCTCTGTACAACCGCGCCCTGCTCGGCGCCTACGCCCCGGGCTCGACCTTCAAGCCCTGCACGGCCATCGCCTCGCTTACAGAGGGCATTATAAACACAGGAACAACGATAGAGTGCCGCGGCCAGTACACGCGCTATAAGCAGTACGGCTATGCGCCATTCTGCTGGATATACACGCAGAATAACCAGAAGCTCACGCACGGTTATCTGAATGTCACCGGAGCTATCCAGAACTCCTGCAACATATTCTTCTACTCGGCAGGCCACGATCTGGGCATCGATAAGATGGATAAATACGCGGCTTTGTTCGGCCTGGGTGAGAGCACCGGAATAGAGCTGCCGGAGTCCAAGGGCAACATGGCAAACGCCAAAAACCACGAGGAGCTCACGGGCGAGGCATGGTCGATAGGCCATACCATGCAGGCCGCTATCGGCCAGTCAGACAGCCTTTTCACTCCGCTCCAGTTGGCCGAGTACTGCGCGACGGTCGCCAATAACGGCGAGCGCCACAGCGCGTCTATACTCAAATCCGTGCGCAGCTTCAGCTACGGCGATAACGTGTACGAGCGCGAGGATGAGATACTCAGCAAGGTCGAGAGCCCCCAGTATAACTGGGACGCCGTCAAGGAGGGCATGAGGCTTGTCGGCAAGTCAACGCTGACGGGCTATACCATGACCTCGGTCGCCGCCAAGACCGGTACCGCGCAGAAGGGCGAGAGCGTTGCAAACGACGCGATCTTCATCTGCTATGCACCTTTTGACGATCCTGAGATAGCAATGGCCATCGTTGTCCAGAAGGGCAGCGCAGGCTCAAACTGCTCGGTCATAGCAAGTGAGATACTCGAGGCGTACTTCAGCATGAAGTCCGCGACGGATATAACCGATGTCGAGGGCGAGCTGCTGCAGTAATAAAAAATGCGCTTTTTGTCAAAAAAGCGTTGAAAGAGGCCACTACATTGTATATAATATAACAGGTGATTTTGAAAACAGATGCAACAGAAATGAGGTAGCTTATGAATATTGCACTTATGGCACATGACAGAAAGAAAGAGCTGATGGTTCAGTTCTGCATAGCTTATTGCGGTATTCTTGCTGAGCATTCCGTTTGTGCGACAAATACGACGGGCAAGCTCGTGTCCGAGGCGACCGGCCTTCCCGTGACGCTTTATCTGCACGCCGATCAGGGCGGAGCACAGCAGATCGGCGCGAGGATAGCCTATAACGAGATAGACCTTGTGCTGTTTTTCTGCGATCCGGCCAATCCCGGCGGCTTTGATGATATAAATAAGATAGAACGCCTGTGTGACCAGTATCAGATCCCCTTTGCGACCAACGCCGCGACGGCGGAGGTGCTCGTTCAGGGCCTGCGACGCGGCGATCTTGACTGGCGAAATATCGTTAACCCCAAGCGCAGATGATTTGTGCAGCAAAAAATGGAACTCAAATGCTGTTATCGCTTTTGTGATAGCAGCATTTAGTGATTGTTGAAAGGATAAAGGATATATGGCAAAAGTTGCGCCGAGGACCCTGTCGGGCTTTATGGAGCTGCTTCCGGCAGACCAGATTAAGATGGAAAAGATGATGGAAACGCTCAGAAGGAGCTATTCCGTTTACGGCTTTGCTCCGCTGGATACGCCGATCATCGAGTCGGCTGAGGTGCTGCTTGCAAAGGGCGGCGGCGAGACCGAAAAGCAGATATACAGATTCAATAAGGGCGACAGCGACCTTGCGCTGCGCTTTGACCTGACCGTTCCGCTGGCGAAATTCGTCGCGGCAAACTACGGCAGCCTGACGTTTCCCTTCCGCCGCTATCAGATCGGCAAGGTCTACCGCGGTGAGAGAGCCCAGCGCGGCCGCTTCCGCGAATTCTACCAGGCCGATATCGACATAATCGGCGACGGTAAGCTCGATATCATAAACGAGGCGGAGATACCCGCGATAATCTATCGCACGTTCACGGCACTCGGACTTCGCGGCTTTAAGATAAAGGTCAATAACCGCAAGCTCTTAAACGGCTTTTACAGTCTTGCCGGAATGAGCGAAAAGGCCGGAGACATCATGCGCACGGTCGATAAGCTCGATAAGATCGGAGCGAACAAGGTTCGCCAGCTTCTAATGGATGAGCTGCACATGTTCTCGCACAAGGCCGACGATGTCATGGACTTCATGGCCATCAGCGGAACGAACGCCGAGGTCATTGCGGGGCTTGAGCGCTATAGGGGCATGGATGCGCTGTTTGACGAGGGCCTTGAGGAACTCAAGACCGTGACGAGGTATCTTGCCGATTTCGGCGTACCGGAGGAGAATTTCGCAATTGACCTCTCCATCGCACGCGGCCTTGATTATTACACCGGCACGGTCTACGAGACGGAGATGACCGCCCACCCGGAGATAGGCTCTGTATGCTCCGGCGGCAGATACGACGATCTCGCCGGATATTATACGGATAAAAAGCTGCCCGGCGTCGGCATTTCAATAGGCCTTACGAGACTGTTCTATGTCCTCAACGAGCAGGGTATGCTCTCGGATGAGACGGTTTCCGCGCCTGCCGATGCACTTGTTATCCCCATGGCCGAGGAGCTCGGCTATGCTATCGCCGCAGCCACAGCTCTGCGCGACGCAGGCATAAGAACTCAGCTTTACTGTGAGCAGAAGAAGTTCAAGGCAAAAATGAGCTATGCCGATAAGCTCGGAATTCCATATGTGATCCTCATCGGCGAGGATGAGATAGCCGAAAACATCGTCGCCGTTAAGAATATGCAAAGCGGCAATCAGGAAAAGCTCAGCTTTTCCGATGCAGCTGCGCTTATAAAGAAAGACATGGATGAGCGCGCGAAAGCCGCGGTCATCAAAGAATAAGGGAGGTTAAAATATGACACAGTCAAGAACCCATACCTGCAATCAGCTCCGCCTTGAAAACGTCGGAGAAAAGGTCAAGATCGTCGGATGGATGGAGAACGTCCGCGAGGTAGGCCAGAATTTCGCATTCGTCATCGTCCGCGATTTTTACGGCACGACTCAGGTTGTCGTCGAGACCGAGGACATGATGAAGATCATAAAGGGCATAAATAAGGAGAGCACCATATCAGTCGAGGGAACCGTGCGCGAGCGCGCCAGCAAGAACCCCAAGCTCCCCACCGGCGATATCGAGGTCGTCCCCGAAAAGATCGAGATACTCGGCCGCTGCCGCTATAACGAGCTCCCGTTTGAAATCAACCGCAGCCGCGAGGCAGACGAGACCATGCGCCTGAAGTACCGCTATCTCGACCTGAGAAACCCCGCTGTAAAGCAGAATATTATACTGCGCTGCAACGTCGTTGCCGCTCTGCGCAAGGCAATGATGGAGCATGATTTCCTTGAGATAACAACGCCTATCCTCACCGCCTCCTCCCCCGAGGGTGCGCGTGACTATCTTGTTCCCGCAAGAAAGCACCCCGGCAAGTTCTACGCTCTGCCGCAGGCACCGCAGCAGTTTAAGCAGCTGCTGATGACCTCAGGCTTTGACCGCTATTTCCAGATAGCGCCATGCTTCCGCGACGAGGACGCACGCGGCGACCGCTCCCCCGGCGAGTTCTATCAGCTCGATATGGAGATGTCCTTTGCCGGCCAGGAGGATGTTTTCGCCGTCATAGAGGACGTTCTGCCCCCGATATTCGAAAAGTTCGGAACCTATAACATAGCCAACAAGGCGCCCTTCCGCCGCATAGGATATAACGAATCGATGGAGAAATACGGCTCGGACAAGCCCGATCTGCGCATAGATCTCGTGGTTGAAGATATAACTGCGCTCGTCTCCGGCACCGATTTTGCACCCTTTGCCGAGGGAAACACCGTAAAGGCCATCGTTGTCACGGACTGTGAGCTTACCCGCAAGCAGATCGACAAGCTCTGTGCTGACGTTGAGGTGCAGGCCGGCATGAAGCCCTACTGGTTCAAGGCCGACGAAAACGGTGAGCTTGCCGGCGGTGTTGCGAAATTCCTTCAGGACAAGAAGACTGAGCTCACCGAGGCTCTCGGCCTCAAGCCCGGCTGCCTTGTCGGCGTGACGGCGGGCAGGAAGGGCGAGGCGCAGAAAACGGCCGGCGTCATGCGCAAGATGCTCGGAGCGGCAGTGCCCGGCCACATGGATAAGGAGCGCTACGAATTCTGCTGGATCGTCGATTTCCCGATGTACGAGATCGGCGAGGAGTCCGGCGAGCTTGAGTTCTGCCACAACCCGTTTTCAATGCCAAACGGCGGCCTTGAGATCCTTGAAAAGGCAGAGCGCGGCGAGGTCGACCCGCTGTCGATCACCGCATTCCAGTACGATCTCGTATGCAACGGCGTCGAGCTGTCCTCGGGCGCTGTTCGTAACCACGATCCCGAGATCATGATAAAGGCCTTCGAGATGGTCCGCCTCGGCGAGGACGATGTCAAGGCCAAGTTCCCGGCAATGTACAACGCGTTCTGCTACGGTGCGCCTCCCCATGCCGGCATCGCCCCGGGCGTTGACCGTATGGTCATGCTGCTCGCAGGCGAGGATTCCATCCGCGAGATCATCCCCTTCCCGATGAACAAGAACGCGCAGGATATCATGATGGGCGCTCCCTCCGTTGTCGAGCAGAAGCAGCTTGACGAGCTGAACATTGCGATAACCTGCCCCGCAGAAGAATAAAAAATTAAACAAGGACTGCGGAAGCAGTCCTTGTTTTTGAAAAATATGGTGGTAAAATATGCTTGCAACTATAAGATCGCTCGGCGTTAAGGGCATCGGAGGCTACGGCGTCTCGGTCGAGGTCTTCGTGTCAAACGGCCTTGTCAACTTCGACATCGTCGGTCTGCCGGACGCCGCGGTGAAGGAGGCGCGTGAGAGAGTGCGCGCCGCAATAAAATCAAACGGCTTCAAGTTCCCGGTGAGCCGCGTGACGGTCAACCTTGCTCCGGCGGACACAAAAAAGGCGGGCACGGTCTACGATCTGCCGATCATGCTCGGTATCCTTGCGGCGACGGGCATCATACGCCAGCCGAAGCCCGACTGCGCCTTTTTCGGCGAGCTTTCCTTAAACGGTACGCTCAGGCACGTAAACGGCGCTCTGCCCATGGCGGTCGCCGCCGCACGCGAGGGCATACGCGAGCTGTTCGTTCCGGCCGATAATGCGCAGGAGGCGTCCTATGCCGAGGGCGTTACGGTGTATCCGGTCGAGAATGTGTCCGAGCTCATCGCGCATCTGCGCGGCGAGTTTCGCATAAAGCCGATAGAAGCGCCGGAGCTTGACCCGACGGCTGTGAAATATCTCGATTTTTCCGACGTCAAGGGTCAGGAGAACGTTAAGCGCGCCATGGAGATCGCAGCAGCCGGCGGACACAATATGCTCATGGTCGGCCCCCCGGGAGCGGGCAAGAGCATGATGAGCAAGCGCCTGCCGGGAATACTGCCGGACATGACGCGAGAGGAAATGCTCAAATCCACGGAGATATATTCCGTCGCCGGGCTCACGGGAAAGAACAACCCGATAATAGCTGCCCGCCCCTTCCGAGCGCCGCATCACACCGTTTCAAGCACCGCGATCTCCGGCGGCGGCACGATACCGCGGCCGGGCGAGATAAGCCTTGCGCACAACGGCGTGCTGTTTCTGGACGAGTTGCCCGAGTACAGCCGTCAGACGTTGGAAACCTTGCGCCAACCCCTTGAGGACGGCGTAATTACCGTGGCGCGCAACGCTATATCGGTCACCTATCCTGCCGACTTTATGCTTATTGCCAGCATGAACCCCTGTCCGTGCGGCAACTACGGCAGGGCCACTGCGGAATGTACCTGCACTCCGTCGCAGATACACAGGTATCTTGGCAAACTGAGCGGACCGCTGCTGGACCGCATCGACCTGTGCGTGGAGATGGACCCCATCGCCTTTGACGAGCTGCACGCCGTCGTTCCTTCCGAGAGCAGCGCCGATCTGCGCAAACAGGTGCTTGCCGCCCGGGCCGTGCAGGCCAAGCGCTATGCCGCCCCCGGATACGAGGGCGTACGCTGCAATGCCCAGCTCACAGCCGGGCAGGTGCGGCGTGTCTGCCGGATGACCCCCGCCGCCGTGCGCGAAACAGCGGAAACGGTGCGCGCGGAGGATGAAGCGCTTGCGGAAAAGCTGCG
>ENA-ORNF01000853-ORNF01000853.1-human-gut-metagenome-genome-assembly--contig:-NODE-853-length-29386-cov-5.223313_pt1 | contig 29386 bp, 23 predicted proteins | sample MGYA00242110_ERZ509012 | MGnify/ENA primary metagenome ERZ509012 (study PRJEB26280, sample SAMEA2338714) | human gut metagenome | biome: human gut; feature: human-associated habitat; material: faeces...
TATATACTAATTTTAATTCATAATATACTATATTTAAAATTAAATCAACTATTTTTTGTTTTATTTAAATAAATTTCTAATATATAAACAGCAGAAATTGTATCTACAATACTTCTTTTTTTGTGTTTATTTATATCCAAGAGATTCATTGTTTTGTGTGCTGCCACGGTTGTTAGTCTTTCATCAATTTCTTCAATTTTTATTTTGTTGAATTTACATTTTAATTTATGTATAAATTGATTTGTTACTTCTGCTCTAATTGTTTTAGAACCATCCATATTTATTGGCATTCCTATTACAAATGTGTCTATCTTATATTGATTTACGATTTCCTCTAATCTTTTTAGAACTATTTTATCATTTGCATTATGTGTAATAGTTTCTAATCCTTGTGCCGTTATTCCTAATGGATCACTTATTGCAAGTCCTACTCTTGAATCTCCATAATCTATTCCTAATAACCTCATAGTTTAGTCTTCCAATCCTATATATTCTTTTACCATTTTTTCAAGTAACTCATCGCGTTCTATTCTTCTGATAAGATTTCTTGCATCATTATGGCTTGTAATATATGTTGGATCTCCAGATAGTATATAACCAACAATTTGGTTAATTGGATTATAACCTTTTTCTACAAGTGCTTCATATACCTTTTGCAAAATTTCTCTTGCTTCTATGCTTTTTTCTCTTTCGACTTTAAAACTAACTGTCTCATCAGTAGCCATAATTCCACCTCCTATAAATAATTTATGTCACTTTCATTTTGATCCACACCATCTAGATATTCTTCTAATTTAGCTAATGCACCTTCTAATGCTGTACCTTTATAATATGTAGTTATTACTACATTTATTTTCGGAATAACATATGGTATAGTTTTGTCATTTGCTTTTACTTGGTAGTCTTCTCTAGACATCACTTTTAATTTTTCTACCTTTTCTTTTATATCTCTCATAAATTGTGCTACGCCTTCAACATCACTTCCAGAGAATGCTATAGCAAATTTAGGACCTATATATCTTACAAAAAAATATTCATTTGATAAATTATTTTTTATCAAATTACTTACTTGTGTAATTACTTCATTTCCTGTTTTTCTGCTTACTTTCTCATTAATTTTTGGTAAATTAATAATTTTAAATAAACACACTGCTGATGTTGGATATTTATCTATTACTGTTTTAGCTTCTGAATATAAATATTCTACAGTTTTTAGACCTGAATACACATCTTCTCTTACTAAATTATTTATTATTCTTTGATTTTCAACTGTTTTTAATACTGCAATTATATTATTCTTTACAACTTCTAAAACAGTGGTATCTACATTATCAAATTCATGTGGTTTCGCACCTTCAATAATCCAATATCCTATGTAGATATTATCAATATACAAAGGAAAAAACATTGCTGATTTTACCCTTGCATATTCCATTTTTAAATATGGCAATTTTTCATTTTCGCCATTTACTGTTATATACTTAGTTGTAGCTGTTTGAATACTATCACTAAAAACTTTTTCTGATTGCAAATTTCTTAATGCATCCCAGTGTTTTTCTTCAACATTAGATGCTTTTATTTCATATTCTGCACCATTATATATAACTATAGTTGAGTATTTTATTTGATATTTTTCTATAAGAATTTCATTTATTTTTTTTATCTTTTCATCTGCAGTAATTTGCTCACTTATTGTATTCATGAAATCTTGCAATACACTTAAGCTTGTTACTTTTTGATTTGTGTTACTTAATGTCTGTAATTTACTTTTTAATTTTATATTATATACTACCAAAGCAATTGCAATTACTAGTAGTATTATAATAATTGCTATTAAAGCTCCCAAAAATCTCACCTCGTTATATTAATACTTTCTTCTCATTTTATCTAATGTTGAACTTATGTTTTTTGAAAATGAATCTTCAAACTTTTTATTTCTTTTTGAATAATCATTATAGTTTTTTTTGTTTTTTTTTGCATTGATTGTAGGGTATACCATATCACTTAATTTATTTAATTTTGACATGAAATTTTTTGAATATCCTTTTGATGATATTTTACAGTTTACTAATCCTTCTAAATACTTTACATATACTTGATCCTCAAAAGGTAATGTTGTATATTTGATTGTATCCCTATCAAACAATTCTGTCATATATGTCATTGCTGGATCATTATATACAGACATTCCTCCTATTAAAATTTTATCTGTAATAGAATTAATTTTTATACTTTTATTTATTACTATTCTTAATTTATTTGTTTCCAATATACCTTTTACTTTTAAATCTCTTAAAAATGCCGTTAAAGGTTGTATTGTTAATACATCTAAACTCTGTACTAAATATATTTCTTGTGACGCCTTAAAATATCTAACATCTGTTTCAAAATCACAATCTAGTAATACTATTGTATAATTTTCTAATAATGTTTGTATTATATTTGTCACATCATCTAAACTATCATCTTCACTTGGTAAAGCTGTAAATACTGTCAAATTTCTATTTACTTTTACACCATCAGCTATTCCTGTTCTTAATTTTTCTAAACAATCATGAGCTTTTTCCCTTAATTCATCTTCATTATTAGTATATATATAATATGAATTTTTATTTTTAGTTAAGTCTAATATTGCTGTTCTTATTCCTTTGTTTGCATATAATTCTGCTAAATTATTTACAATAAAAGATGTTCCATTTTTTGTCGTTCCTACGAATGATACTATTTTTTGATCTGATGTTATTAAATTATCTGTATCTATATTATATGATGTATTTTTCTCTGTTTCTTGTAAGTCTTTTATACTGTTTGCTAAGTCATTATCATATCTATAATTTTTATTATTTATTTTTTTAAAAGAACCATTATGTTGTTTTTCTATGTTTTCTTCTACTTCTTCGTCATCTTCATCTTCATCAAATCCTGGAAGGGTATCTTCTTCTACTTCTTCATCTTCATCATCAAATCCTGGAAGGGTATCTTCTTCTACTTCTTCATCTTCATCTTCAAATCCTGGAAGAGTGTCTTCTTCTACTTCTTCATCTTCATCATCAAATCCTGGAAGAGTGTCTTCTTCTACTTCTTCATCTTCATCATCAGATCCTGGAAGAGTGTCTTCTTCTACTTCTTCATCTTCATCATCAAATCCTGGAATGGTATCTTCTTCTACTTCTTCATCTACTAAATCGTAGTTATTATCATCATTATCATCATTATCATCATTATCATCATAATAATAATCATAATCATCATCCTCATCATAATAATCTTCATGAATGTCATCATAATATTCATCATTATCGTTTTGTTCATATTTATTAATATCTTTATCTTCATTGTAATCTTCAAATCCAGGTAATTCTATATCTTCATCTTCGTTATCTGTATTAACATCAATATCATAATTTTCATCATATTCTTCTTCATCATTATAAGTATTATTATTATTTTCTTCATCATAATCATCATCTTCTGATAATTCTTTATCTAATAAATCATCATTTTCCTCATAATAGTTATTTAAACTTACTATTTTTTTGTTATTATCATCATCTATTTTAGATATATTACCTTTTAAAACTATTTCTTTTTCTAGTTTTGGTGTATCTTGTGTACTTAAACTTTCTTCTACAATTGGATTTTTACGTGGTCTTCCTCTTTTTTTCTTTATAGGTACTTCTTCTACAATTGGATTTTTACGTGGTCTTCCTCTGCCTCTTTTTACAGTTTGACTGTTATTTTCTTTTTCCATTTTTTCTTCAGCCTTTTCCTTTGCTATCCTTTCTTGTTCTTTTCTTCTTGCTTCTTCTTCAGCCTTTTGCCTTGCTATTCTTTCTTGTTCTTTTCTTCTTACCTCTTCTTCAGCCTTTTGCCTTGCTATTCTTTCTTGTTCTTTTTTTCTTGCCTCTTCTTCAGCCTTTTGCCTTGCAATTCTTTCTTGTTCTTTTCTTCTTGCTTCTTCTTCAGCCTTTTGCCTTGCAATTCTTTCTTGTTCTATTTTTAGTTTTTCAGGATTTTGTATTTTTGTAACTTTTTTAGCACTTACTGCTGTAGGTATTATTACTGGTTTTGTTAATCTATTTCCTGTACCTATTTCTTTTTCTACATATTCTGTTTTACGTAATTGACTTGTTCCGGCAATTTTTTTACCTTTTATACCCATTATTTTTCTATATAAATCCGAATTTTCTTCAAGTATAACTTTAACATTGTCTGGTAAAACTTGTACTATTAATTTGATTTGTTCTTTTGAGTATTGAGATACTATACTATCAAAACTTTGCACACATTTTGGAATATTATCTCCAATTCTTTTATAATGGTTTAAAATATTTTGTATTTCAGTTTCACTAACTCCATTATTTTTATTCTCAGCAATATAATTAATATTTTCTGTCTCTACTCTATAATATAATTTAGCTTCTTTTTTAGTTCTTGGTTTATACATTAAACTACAAACTTTTTGAATGCTTCTATCTTGTCCGACCAATATGTTATATAGACCCAAGCCAAATAATTTTAATAATAATGGATCATTTTTTGTACGTCTATCCATACATAATAAAATTATTGGAATATCATTTCCTTCAGTGTTTGTAGCTTCGTCGCTAATAGTATCCATTTTTTCAAAAATGAATTTATCTATTGCTTGATAATTATTATTAGCAAACATTTCTAAATCTTCACTTATAACTATTCTATCATATGTTTTATCCTTTTGTAATTCCTTAATTATTGCATTAAAATAGTAAACTGTTTTACTAGATATAATCTCTTTATATTCTTCCTGATAAACTCTAGTAATTGCTTCTGCATCTTTTTCATCATTTACTGCAAATAAAACTTTCATTTGTAATACCTCCACTATATTTTTTATTGTTTTCCAGCACTTGTTACAACTATTGCAAATATTATTGGTAAAATTTGGCATATAACTCCAATTGTTATTATTGCAATTATATTATTAAAACCTTTATCTCTAACATCTAGTTTTTTAAGCCCTATTATATATTGATATATTGCACTAAATGCTACTCCTATAAAAACTAATGGTATACTATATATTCTTACTTTATCTAATATATATGCAGTTACACCATAAGTATCTGAGCCGTATTTTTCTTTATAATCTTCCATAGTTGATAATTCATGTTTCTTTATTTCTAATAGTTTTCCTGTGCTTTCACTTTTTAAAGTTCCTTGTGATGTTTCATTTGAAGTTGCATATACTGTTGTACATAAACACATACACATAAAAACTAGTATTAGTATGGCTTGTGTTATTTTTTTCATATATATTTTGCTCCTTTCTATTTCCATATATACTTATATCTATTTATTCACTTATATAATAATACACTAGAAAAGTTAAAATAGCAAGAAGATATATTAATTTTTTTGTTATTATTTCTATTTTTTACCAATTTAGCATAATTGTTGTTTTATTTACTGAATTTATTTTAGTATTCTCATATTTTTTCAATATTACACTTCAACAATGAATTTTATAAAAAAACTCTCCTCTGAATTCAGAAGAGAGTTTTTTTATTATGAAACAATAATTAGTATTCCGTATTTCGAAATAATATCTTTTGAAGAATTTACCTCAAATATTACTTTACCATTTTTATAATCTTGTGTTACTTCAACATTAATATTTTGTTCAGTTCGATTAACAATCACTAACATTTTATTTTCTACATCATATCTTTCAAAAGCAAATATATTCTCTTTAGCTTCTAATATTTTTGCATTTGCTGTTTTTAGAAATTTATATTGATTTCTTATTCTTCCAAGATCCGAGAAAAATTTATATAATTCATCATCAATTTTATTCCATGGAAAGCACTTCCTATTAAATGGATCTTTATAACCATACAATCCTACTTCATCTCCATAGAATATACATGGATTTCCTGGTAAAAAATATTGAATTACAGTAGCTATTTTTAGTAATTGTTTTCCTTGATTATATGTTTGTTCATCAAGTTTATCATTTCTAAATTGCCATTGTCTATCATATGGAATATTCCAAATTAAATTATAATTATTATCTTGAATTCCATTACCACTTAATGTTGTAATTGCCCTTGTTATATCGTGTGTAGATAAACTATTCATTAGTGCATATTTTGCTTCGTCTGGATATTGTGTTAAAATTTCTTTTATAGTTTTTGACAAATATTTGTAATTTCCAAAGCGAACATATTTCAATATAGCATTTGTAAATGGATAATTCATGACAGAATCTAGTCCTTTACCTAACAAGTATGTTCTTTGCTTTCCATAACCTTCTTTTGTAACAGCATTTTCCCAAACTTCTCCTAAAATAAATCCATCTGGTTTATTTCTTTTAACAGCAATTCTTATGTTTTCTATAAAATCATCTGTTAATTCATCTGCCACATCTAGTCTTAGTCCATCAATTCCTAGATTAAACCATTTGTCTATAACACCATTTTCACCATATATGTATTTTTGCCATTCTGGATTATTTCCATTACATACTGGTAAATTTTTGAATCCCCACCAGTATTCAATTTCTCCATTTTGTTTTCTTTTATACCAATTGTAATATGGTGATTTTGTCCCCTGAAAAGCACCTATTGTATCATAATTTCCATATTCATTAAAATACTTGCTATCATTTCCAGTATGGTTAAAAACAGCATCTATTATAACTTTAATTCCACTTTTGTGTGCTGAATTACACAAACTTTGTAAATCTGAATTTGTCCCAAGATATGGATCTACATTTTCATAATCAGCTGTATCGTATCTGTGATTCGACTGACTTTGACAAATAGGACTAAGGTATAAAATTTCAACACCAAGTTCTTTCAAATATGGTATTTTTTCTTCTATTCCTTTTAAATTTCCCATAAAAAAATCATTGTTACTATATTCTCCATTTTCATCAGGATACCAAATAGGCATCTCACCCCATTTGTTGGTTATTCTACCTTTAATTTCTTTAGGAACGTAATTTTTACTTTTGAAAAATCTGTCCACCATGATATGGTACATAATTTTTCCTTTTGCCCAATCCGGAACTTTAAAATTATTTTCATATACTGTAATTTGCCAATATGGAAAATCGTTTTCTGTCATACATGGTTTTTCTGTTTCCGGGTTATATTTTATCCATTTCACTTGACCGTTGATTATCAATTTAAAACAGAAATAATGAATTCCTGTGTTTTCCAAAGCAATACTAGCATTAAAATAACTAATATTTTCTTTAGTTAATTGATACTCTAATTTGAGATTTTTTTCATTTGTCCCACCTTGTTGATTCATTATAATTCTAGCTTCATTTACAAAGCCAAAATCATTGGAAATTCTTAAGCTGATGTTGAATTTTTCTCCTACTTTCATAGTAGTTTGTGTTGTGAATACGCTTATTTTGTTTTCTTCAAAATACTGCATAATAAACCTCCTTAATTATAACAAGATTTTTTTCTAATAAGTCGCTTCGACTTATTTATTAATTTACTATTTGTTTATTTTTTTGTCAAGCTTTTTAATATGGTCAAAAATCATACTAAATTCAGTATAATTTTTGACATATACATGAGATAACATATTGCAAATTAAATAAGTCAAATATTATTTTAAATTCACAATAATATTTGACCCACACTTTAACATTTTCCTATAAAATAATTTTTCTTTCCTTTTTTTACAACAATATATGTTTTATCAATAAACATATCATCAGTAATAATTAATTCTGTATTATCAATTTTATCTCCATTTATGGAAATTGCACCATTTCCAATAAATTCTCTAGCTTCTCTCTTACTTTTTACAACTCCCATATTAGTAATAAAATCTACAATATTTACATTACTTTCAACATTGACTATATCTTGATTTCCAAACAATTCTATTATGTCTTCTTTAGACATTTCTTTAAATTTATTATTAAATAAATTTTCTGATAATCTAACTGCTTTTTCATATTCTTCTTTTCCATGAAGAAATGTTATAATTTCTCTTGCTAACGCTTTATGTGCTTCTCTTAATTCTGGATGTTCATTATTTTTTCTTTCATATTCTTCTATTTCTTCTTTAGATAAAAATGTGTAAATTTTCAAATAATCTATAACCATTGAATCTTCAACATTTATAAAGAATTGATATAATTTGTAACTTGATGTTTTTGTTTTATCTAACCATAATGCATTTCCTTCACTTTTTCCGAATTTCTTACCTTGTGAATCTGTTACTAATGGCATTGTAAATGCATATACTTCATCACCTGTAGATTTTCTTATTAAATCTATACCTGCTGTTATATTTCCCCATTGGTCTGAACCTGCACATTGTAAAGTTACCCCTTTATTTTCATGTAAATATTTAAAATCTAATGCTTGTAAAATCATATATGAAAATTCTGTATATGTAATTCCATAATCTAATCTTCTTCTTATAATATCTTTATCTAACATGTAATTAATGTTAAAAAATTTTCCATAATCTCTTAGAAAATCTAACACATTTATATCTTTAATCCAATCATAATTATTTACAACTTCAAACCCAAAAATATCCTCTGTTTGTTTTTTCAAGCACTCGAAATTGTGATTAACTTGCTCTTTTGAAATCATTGCTCTTTCTGTTGTAGGTCTTGGGTCTCCTATCATACCTGTTCCACCACCAACTAATAATATTGGATGATGTCCTGCATTTTTTAGTCTTTTAGAAATTAGAAAACTAGATAGATGACCAACATGTAAACTATCTGCTGTTGGGTCTGTTCCAATATAAAATGTCATACCTCCATTATTAAGTTTTTCTTCTAATTCAGGACTTGATATATCTTTTATCAAACCTCTCCATTTTAATTCTTCAAAAAATGTCATATTAAATTCCTCCTTTTTCTATTTTACTGTTTTTATATTTATTTGCGAAATAAACAACTGTATATTTTTATAATAAAATTAATGTTTGCTGTTTATTTAAAATATTTACTAGTTTCTTCTAATCCGTTAAAATCAACTTGTCTTAAAACTTCATATAAAATAATATTTACTGAATTAGATAAATTTAAAGACCTTAAATTGTGTCTCATTGGAATTCTTATTGTATTTTCAATATATTTTTGTAATAAATCTTCTGGTAGTCCCTTTGTTTCTTTTCCAAATAATATAAATACTTCATCAAATTTGCTATAATCAACATCACTGTAGCAATGTGTAGCTTTAGTTGATGCATAAAACATATTGTTTTCTTTTGGCTTATATTTGTCTAAAAAATCTTGTAAAGAATCGTGTTCTTCTATATCTACTTTATCCCAATAATCTAATCCAGCCCTTTTCAAATATTTATCTGAAATCTCAAAACCTAATGGTTTTACAAGATGTAATTTAGCACCTGTTGCCGCACATGTTCTTGCAATATTTCCTGTATTTTGTGGTATTTCTGGTTCTACCATTACAATATTAATTTTCACCTCTAATACACTCCTTTCATGCTTTTATTATTTAATCATTTTTTTAGAATTGTAAAAATTCAAAAAGAGTTAAATCACCCTAGTAAAAGGACGATTTAACTCGTGGTACCACCTTTATTTGTATATATTTTATATTATCATACAATTAGAAATAATATAAAAACACATACCTTAATTTTAGCTATTCGTTGCAAACGTTAATTACTATAAGATTTGTAATTCATAATTTTATATTCTGATAATTCTCACCTACCATTATCTCTCTCTTTTTTTGTAACTATAAAATTACTACTAGGAATCTTTTTAAAGCATAATTAAATTTTATTGTTATTATTATAATATTTTTAATTAGTTATTTCAATACTTTTATGCGTTTTTTTAATTTTTATTTAACATCAACTCCACCAAACACACATAATCCATTTATATAAATAGTAGGGGAATCTTCTGTTACATTTTGTTCTGCACTATTTGAAATTCCTCCCAAAATAGGTGTTGAACTAACTTTTACTTTTACATATGAAGGCACTTTTATATCTATTCCTCCAAAAATTGAATTTGTATTTATTACACAATCTGAATTTATAATAGAATTTCTTAAATCACACTCTACTCCACCAAAAATTGCTGTTAAATTTGTTCCCTTAAATTCTTGATTATCAAATTTAACATCCTGCCCAGCAAATACTGCAGTATACCCTTCTGTTGATTTTTGATTTTTATTTATATTTTTTATTTGTTTTTTCAATTCATTGTTTATAAATGCTCTAAAAATAAATATTACTCCTATTGATAATAATACTATTGGGAATACTATTTTCCAATCAAAAGCATCTTGACAACCTGCAAATAATAAAAGGCCTACTATTATTCCAATTAAATTTCCTGATTTATCTCCTTCTCTAAATAAATCTATAAAACATGGAATTATTATAAATAAAGTCCACCATCCATTAAAAAATAAATTAATGTTTGTTATTTCTAGAGCATTTAATAATAATATAATTCCTAGTATAATAAATACTAATCCCCATAAGATATTTGATATTTTTTTCATTTTCTTCTCTCCTTTATTCTTTATTTAATTTGTATTATAACACATATTTTAAAGTTACAACATATTTTTGTTATAATTTATTCCATAAAATTAGCTGGCAAGAATAAAATATATTAAAATTCCGTTCCTTTGCTGGTTGTTTTAGTATGTAAATATGTGTATATGTGCTTACGCTTCCAAACTGCGCATCCACTCCATTTTAATATATTTTATTTTGCCTACTCTAACTACTTTTAACTCCTAGACTCCATCAAATTACTTGAAGAATAACTTCTTAATCCTTTATTAAATATCCAAAATGCCAAAATAACACTAAAAATGGTGATTATAATTAAAATCAAAAAACTCCAAATATTAAAATTAAAAATTGTATGTGCTGGCATATAACTTATTATTCCAACTGGTATTATTGTATAAAAAATTAATTTAACAGATTTTTTAAATATTGTATCTGGATAAGTTCCAAAACTAATTATTGCACCAGTTAAGGCATCTACTATAACATCACCTTTCACAAATTTAAAAGATAAACAACTTAAAATTATTGTAAAACTTGTTAATATTAAACATCCTGTAATTGAAAATATTGCAAACAGTAAAAACTGTATTACTGAAATTTTACAAAATAATATAATTATAAATCCATATAAAATATCTCCAATTGCTGAAATACTTGAATTAGATGTAATTACACTTATAAGAACGTTTTTAGGCTGTACCAAAAATGAATCAAGTTTTCCAGTTATTATTAAATCTGATAATGTAAATGCTTTTTCAAAAAATAAATGTGCTATTCCATAAATTGTTGCACACAGTGCCCATAAAATTAATACATTATTTATTGTATATCCTCCAAAATCTTCTTTTATATTAAACAGTATTAGCCATTGAATAATAAAACTTGCATCATTTAAAATCATGAAAATTATATTTGTTATAAAAGTTACTTTATTTGTCATTTGTTTCATTATATTATATTTTATTGATAGTTTTACTAATTTTAGCTGATTAACTATTTTATTCTTCATTCTCATCCCCCATTTATATTTAATTTTTTCACTCCTCTATTATATAAAAACATTAATATTGCACTGCATATTAGTAAATAAATTACCTGTGCTACTATAATTTTAGAAAACATCTCAACACTAAAATCAATTATCAATTTAGCTGGTCCATATGTAATAACATATACTGGTGTAATTTTTATCACTGGCTGTAGCCATACAGGAAACATCTCTATTGGGAAAATGGTTCCTAATATTAAAATCAATTTGTCATAAATCCACTGAAATGGTCTTGAATCTTCAATCCAAAATGATATTATACTTATTATCATTCTTAATAATGCATTTATTGTTACTCCTAATACTACTGAAATAAGTATTAGCGGAATATTTTTTAATTGAAAACCTGGTATTTTTCCAATAAATGTTACACCTACTATAATTCCAAATATTATAAACAAAATAAATTTTATTGTTATCTCTCCGAAATTTCTTGATATGATATATGATATATAATTGTATGGTTTATTTATGTTGTATGCTATATTTCCTGTTTTTATATCTTGACTAATTTGATTTAATAATGTTCTGTTTTTTGTTCCGCACCATAAAATTTCAGTGATAAGAACATACCAAATCATTTGATTTACTGAATATCCATTAATTAACTGATTAGGATCTTGATATATGTATTGCCATAGATTTATGAAAACATATATTATTACTGAAAAAGAAATAAAACTTATAAATACACTTGAGATATATTGAACTGACTCGATTAGAGTAGTTGTATATATATGTAAATATTTTTTCATTATATCAACTCCTATCCTTTATAAATATTGGTAATAATATCTTCTAATGGTATATTAGAAATATTTATATCTATAATTTTATCTGTATCTAATAATTTAATAACATCTGATATATTTTTCTTAGTGCAATCTACTTCTAGTTTTATATTATAATCTTTTGCTTTTAAAACAGTTATTCCATCTTCACTTTTTAAATTTATTTTTTCCTTCATTTTTACCTCAATTATTTTTTTATTTAAATAATTGTATTTTAAATTATTCATAGAATCATCTAAAATTATTTTTCCGTGATTTACTATAATAACCCTTTTGCATAATTTTTCTATATCTCCAACATCATGACTTGTTAAAAATATTGTTGTTTTATATTCTTTGTTCATTCTTTTAATTAATTCTCTTATATTTTCTTTAACAACTGGGTCAAGCCCTATTGTTGGTTCATCTAAAAATAAAATTTCTGGTTTATGTATTAGTGAAGCTGCTATTTCACACCTAATTCTTTGACCTAATGATAAATTTCTAACTGGTCTATTTATAAAATCTTGTAATTCAAACATTACAATTAATTCTTCTATTCTTTTTTCGATTACACTATCTTTTAAATCATAAATTGCGCCAAAAAATTTGAAATTATCATATGGTGTTAGGTGTGTCCATAATTGTTCTTTTTGTCCAAAAACTGTTCCTATTTTATATGCCAATTGTTTTCTATTTTTACTTGGATTTATTCCTAATATATTAATATTTCCATTAGTAGGATATAAAATTCCTGTAAGCATTTTTATTGTAGTTGATTTTCCAGCTCCATTCGGTCCTATAAAAGCAAGTATTTCTCCTTTTTCTACATTAAAACTAATGTCGTTTACCGCTTCTACTGTTTTATATTTTGGATTAAACATTGATTTTATGCTTCCTTTTAGACCTTTTTCCTTTTCTTTGATTTTAAACTGTTTTGTTAAATTATTTACTTCTATTGCATTCATAAAAATTCCCCCTTTATGTGTTAAACAAATGTAAAAAATCCTTGCAAAGAAATCATTTAAGACTCCTCCGCAAGGATTGTTTATCCTGTTTCTGTGTAAGTGCTATTGCACTTTTATACCGCTCGATTTTACTCTAGGTATACTCTTAATATGTTTTTATATTAGCATATTTTGGAATTATTGTCAACTAGTATACAAGTTTAAATCTTATGCTTCCTTTTTCATTTTCACATTTTATACTAGCTATTGCACCATTTATAATTGTAAAACAAGGTCCTTTATGTGACACATCTGCATCATAAATTATAGGAATTTTTAATTCATAAATAACACTATCCTTAAGTGCTTCTTCCATAGTATAATCTAAGCAAGAAATTTCTGCTCCATTTCTACCAAATATGATACCTTTAGTATATTTAAAATATCCAAGTTCATTTAACTTCCATAGTGTACGAATAAGTTCTTCTTTTGATAATTCACAATTATCAAAATACCATATAATACCATCTTCTTTGTATTTTTCATTAAACTGTTTTGTTCCATCATACTTTGTACCTGCAAGTTCTGAAATTATATCTAAACATCCTCCTATAATTCTACCTGTTATATTTGCTTTTTTATTATCTAATACCTTCCATTCAACTTTAGTGGTAAAATTATAACCTTCTAAACCTGTTATTCTTTCTGCTCTTTCATTTTCATATAATTCATAACTTTGTTGTTCTATTAAGTTTCCTTGTAATATTTCTAAATTTTCAATAACACTTCTATCATATACTTCTGCACCATATTCTCCAAAATTATTTCCGTATATTGTTGCTATATCATATTTTGTTGTTATTGGAAATAACAAGCCTGTTGGGTCTGAAAAACCTTGTATAAATTTTGGATTCTCAATTAATTTATTAAAATTCACATATGGCAATATTTCGACCAAAAATTCTCCTCCAGCTGCACACATTATAAAATTTATATCTTTGTTTCCAAACATCTCATTTATTTCATCTGCCCTTATTTTAGCAGGTGCACTTCTTGCCTTTGTATTTGCAAATATATTTTTTGATAAAATACAATTGTATCCCATTTTTTGTAAATTTAATTTTGCATTTTCAAATCTATTTACATATAACTCATTATATGCACCACTTGATGGTGCTGGAACTCCTATTATATTCCCTTTTTGTAAAAATTTTGGATATAACATATGTGCAATTGCTCCTTTCTATTATTCATGTTTTTTATACATATTTTTAATCTTTTTAAATTTTTTAACACTTCTCTTTTGCTATTTTTTTAATGTATTTAAAAATTCTTTTTCATCTTTACTAACACGATATGAATCTCTAATTTTGCTAATTGATTTATTATGAGTAAATATATTCATCTTATTATCTTTTATAAAACCAAGTGTTTCAATTGGAAATTTAATGTACATTTCACATACAAGCCATGCTTCTGCCATATTTATATAATATTTTTCTGATTGTATTTTATTTAATGTTTCAAATATTGTATTTAAATACTCTTTTTCCACAAAATGACTAAGTATTGTAACAATTCCTACACGAGATATAAATTCCTGTTGGCTTAAAGCTAATTTTATTGATTCATTAAAATATTTTCCTTCATATTTATTAACTATTTTTATTGAATTACAAAATGTATCACATAACGCCCAATTATCAATTTTCTTTATATGTTCCTTGAAGTATCTATAAAACACCTTCTCATCTTTTATATGAGAAATAACAAGGCCTTGTATCATAACTTCTTCATAGTAATTATCTTGTGCAAATTTCAAAAATTCTTCTATGTTAGTTTTTGATATTTCTTTTGCTATTTTGCGCATATGTGGTAATCTAATTCCTAAGATTTCATATTTACAGTTTAAACATAGTGAACTATGAAATTTTTTGTATTCTTCATCTTTTATGCTTATTAGATATTTTATGAAATATTGATACGTTTCTTTATTCCAGTTGCTGGGTATCATTGTTTGTCTCCTTTGCTATTTTTTAATTTTATATTCCTGCTTGTTTTAATTCTAATTTATATTTTTTTCGTATGTTACACCTTTTCGAATCACTCTATCTGTTGGCACACCAACAATTGTTACATTGTCAGGTGTTGATTTTAAAACTACCGCACCTGCTCCTATTTTTACATTATTACCTATTTTGATTGGTCCTAAAACTTTAGCACCTGCACCTATCATTACATTATTTCCTACTGTTGGGTGTCTTTTATATTTGTCCTTTCCTGTTCCTCCTAATGTTACTTGATGATATATTGTACAATTATCACCAATTTCAGCTGTTTCACCTATAACAATTCCCATTCCATGGTCTATAAACAAATTTTTCCCAATTATTGCACCTGGATGTATTTCTATTCCGGTAAAACTTCTTCCTAATTGTGAAATTAGTCTTGCTATAAAAAAGAGTTTTATTTTATAAAAGAAATGCGATATTTTATAAACTATTAGAATATGAAAACCTGGATATAATATAATTACCTCTAATAAATTTCTAGCCGCAGGATCTTTATTCATAATATTTTTAGCATCATAATATAAATCCTTTATCGTTTTTAACATATTAATCACCTTATATATTCTATGCTTTTTCTTTTTCCTTTGATACAATAAAAAGCATTCGAATCCATTATTCAAATACTTTTTATTTAAATTTTATTTGTTTTTATTTTAATATTTAATATACTATTTATTCATATCTTCTATTGATTTGTCAATATTATGTTCTATTTTCTCCCATTTTGTATCTCTTTTAAATAAACATTTAAAATTAATTAGTAACCATGAACCTAAAAATAATGGATATAATAAAAGTCCTTTAATCATAGGTTTAATTGGTTTTTTATCAATTAGCATTATCATTATTCCTGTAAATATTGGTAATAGAAATGTTGGTACTAAGTATCTTACTGCATTCCATAATAATTCTGTTGTTGACATACCATTTGTTAAATATATTACAAAATTTAAAATTAGTAATACTAGTGTTAATACAAACATAGGTATACTACCTAACATATATAGTAATCCATCAAAATTCATCACTGTTTTATTATCTTTTACTGCTACTGCTAATGGTTTTGTGTATTCTTTTAGACATTGAATATGTCCAACTGTCCATCTAGATCTTTGTGACCAAGATTGTTTGAATCCTACTGGTTGTTCATCATATACAATTGCATCTGTAGCCCAACCTAATTTTTTACCAGCAATAATTCTTTTTAATGAGAACTCTATATCTTCTGTAAGTGTTTTCGTATTCCATCCTTCTGGTTTTACTACATCAAATTTCACCATAAAACCTGTACCATTTATTAATGGTGATAATCCTAAATTATATCTAGCTAAATGATAAAATCTATTCATTGTCCAATAGAAAATAGCATATCCTGCACTTACCCAACTATCTGATGGATTTTTTATATCTCTATATCCTTGAACAACATCTTCACCTTGGCAAAGTTTTTTATTCATTGCTTTTAAAAAGTTGACATCTACTATGTTATCAGCATCAAATATACAGAAAGCATCATATGGTGCATCTTCTTCTATTTTTTGTTGTAAAAACCAATTTAAAGCATATCCTTTAGTTTTATGTTCTTCATCAAATCTTTCATATACTATTGCACCTGCTTCTTTGGCTTTTTGAGCTGTTTCATCTGTACAATTATCTGCAATTACATATATATCATATAAATTTTTACTATAATTTTGATTTTTTAAACTTTCAACAAGATTTGATATTACCTTCTCTTCATTATGAGCTGGTATTATGGCCATAAATCTGTGTTCTTTTTCTTCAACTAATGGTTTTTCTTTAACTTTTATTAATGAACACAAACTTATTACTAGTTGATATATCCAATAAATAGTTATTATCCAAACCATAGCTTGTTGTAATATGTATAAATATTCCATTTTTCTCTCCTTTGATTTTTTATAACTCTTACAATATTCATTATACTATTATTCCAAATTTTTTCAACATTTTCCGACAATTATTTATAAAATATTGACTAATGCATTTACTTTATATAACTGAATTTGTTTTTAACCTATTGAAACATTAATTAATATAATTTTCAAATTGATATTTTTTTCTACTTTAAATTTACTATTCCTTTTCATTTTTTTATTTTTATTCTTCTATTTCTGTATTAATCACTGAAGATTCTAGTTCTCTCATAGTTAAATTAATTCTTCCTTGTGAATCAATTTCATATACCTTAACAGTAACTTCATCTCCAACTGATAAAACATCTTCTACTTTTTCAACTCTTTTACTTGATATTTTAGAAATATGAAGTAAACCTTCTTTTCCTCCACCTAAATCTACAAATGCTCCAAATGACATTATTTTTGTTACTACTCCATCATAAATACCATTTACTTCAATATCTTTAGCAATGTCTTCTATCATTTTTAATGCCTTTTTACCGCTTTCTGTATCATTTGAGTATATACAAACATGACCATTTTCTTCAATATCTATTTTTACACCTGTGCTATCAATTATTTTATTTATCATTTTTCCACCAGGTCCTATTACATCTCTAATTTTATCTACATTGATTGTTGTAGTTATTATTCTTGGTGCATATTTAGATATGTCTGTACGTGGTTTATCTATTTGTTTTAGCATAATTTCGTCTAATATATAATCTCTAGCAATCTTTGTTCTTTCAAAAGCTTGCTCTATAATATCATATGTTAAACCATCTGTTTTAATGTCTACTTGAATTGCTGTTATACCATCTTTTGTTCCACCAACTTTAAAGTCCATGTCTCCAAAGAAATCTTCTATTCCTTGAATATCTGTTAGCATCACATAATCTAATGGATCATCTTTGCTTGTTACTAAACCTGTTGAAATTCCTGCAACTGGCTTTTTAATTGGAACACCTGCATCCATTAATGCAAGTGTACTTCCACATATACTTGCTTGTGATGTTGAACCATTTGAAGATAAAACTTCTGATACAACTCTTATAGCATATGGAAATTCTTCTTCTGATGGTAATACTGGAACTAATGCTTTTTCAGCTAATGCTCCATGTCCAATTTCTCTTCTTCCTGGTCCTCTTGATGGACGTGCTTCACCAACACTGTATGAAGGGAAGTTATATTGATGCATATATCTTTTACTTTCTTCTTCATCTATACCATCTAATATTTGTTCTTCACTTTTCATTCCTAATGTTACAATTGACATTACTTGAGTTTGTCCTCTTGTGAAAATTGCACTACCATGTACTCGTGGTAAAACACCTACTTCACATGAAAGTGGTCTTAAATCTGTTAAACTTCTTCCATCTGGACGTTTATGCTCTACAAATATCATTTCTCTAACACATAATTTTTCTAGTTTATGAATACTTTCTAATATATCTGATTTCATTTCTTCTACTTTTTCTTCACCATATTTTTCAATGAAATATGCAATTACATCTTCTGTTATTTTATCAATATTTGCATCTCTTACTTCTTTGTCTTGTGCTTGCACATCTACATACATTCTATCTTTGAAATTTTTTTCAACTTCTGCATATATATCTGCATCCACTTCAAATGATTTATATTCAAATTTTGGTTTTCCTATTTCAGCTTTTATATTTGATATAAAATCACATATTTTCTTAATTTCAACATGTGCTGTTTTTATTGCTTGTAACATTATATCATTTGGTATTTCATCAGCTCCAGCTTCAATCATTGTAATTTTTTCTTGTGTTCCTGCTACAGTTAATGTTAATCTGCTATTTGCTCTTTGTTCAACTGTTGGGTTTATTACTATTTCATTATTAACATATCCAACATTTACAGCTGCAGTTGGTCCTCCGAATGGAATATCTGAAATTGAAAGTGCACAAGAAGCACCAATCATTGCACATACTTCTGGTGAATTGTCTTGTTCTACTGATAATACTGTTGCAACAACTACAACATCATTTCTAAAATCTTTTGGGAACAATGGTCTAATTGGTCTATCTATTGCTCTACTAGTTAATATTGCTTTATCTGTTGGTTTTCCTTCTCTTTTTTGAAAACTTCCTGGAATTTTTCCAACAGCATATAATTTTTCTTCATAATCTACTGATAATGGGAAAAAATCAATTCCTTCTTTTGGTTCTTTGGCAGCTGTTACATTTACCATTACAACAGTTTCACCATATCTTACCATTACACTTCCATTTGCTAATTCTGCAATTTTCCCTGTTTCTATTGATAATTTTCTTCCAGCTAATTCTGTTTCATAAATTTTAAACATAAATTTTACTCTCCTTTTATTATTATTTATATTTTGCAATTTATTTATTAGTGTAACCTCGATGAAGGAAATTTTTATATTTACAAATTTCTTTCATCCAAGCTACTTCTAACAATTAAATTGCATTTTTAACACCTTTTATTATTACTATTGCAAAAGTTTCATTTAGTATTATTTTTTATTTAATTTTCATTTATTTGCTTTTGATTGCTTTTAAATTAGATTTAAACCATAATAATAAAATATTTTTATATTTAAAAATGGACGTTTTAGCCTAACTATATACGCAAAAACGTCCAATGATTTTTTATTTTCTTAATCCTAATTTTTCAATGATATCTCTATATCTTTGAACATCTTTTTTAGCTAAGTAGTTTAATAAATTTCTTCTTGCACCTACCATTTTTAAAAGACCTCTTCTTGAATGATTATCTTTTTTATGTACTTTTAGATGTTCTGTTAGTTCATTAATTCTTTCTGTTAAAAGAGCTACTTGAACTTCTGGAGAACCAGTATCATTTTCTTCTCTTTTATAAGTATTAATAATTTCTTGTTTTCTTTCCTTTGTCATTTATAGCACCTCCTATTTTTTTATTTGCCTATAACTGAGTTATAGCGGTGTTTTTTCCTATAACCAAGAAATAGGTATGTTGCTTTTGCAATGTGTATATTTTATCATATTTTTATAGAAATTGCAAGGGGTTTAAATATGTTTTTTTGCTTTATATTTTATCTAACTTTTTGTTTTAGCCTTTTCTTTTTGCAATTAATTAAAGCTCCTCATTCTACTATTTTATTCATGAATTTTTTCTTTAATATCATTCTGTTTTTTATTACATCTTCTTTTTTGATAATTTAAATACCTTAACAAAGATTTCACATCATGCTTGCATTCTATATTTACATAATTATCAGAATTTAGTATATCTTTAATTCCCATTATTTCAGGCAAAACTTCTAAACTCATATGTCGATTGTTCCAATACTCATTTTCACCAATAATAAACTCCGAAATTTCTTTTATATATTCTATAAATTCATCATAATTTTGTTCAGCATATTCTTTTAATTTGTCACCCATTTTATTTTCCATTCTTCCAATAATATAATGCTCACGCATTAATGTTACTATTTTTTTTACTTTTATTCCTCTTGTCATATATATTTTTTGAGCAAATGAAGCATTTATTTTTTTGTTATATTTAGCTTTTGTATATATTTTTATAAAATCTTTTATCTCTTCATAATTTTTTTCTTTTAGCAAAGCATCTAACGATTTTTCCATTCTAATAAATATTTGCGTCATACGACTATTATCTTCATCTTTTTCGAATAATTCATTAAACATATCTTGCACTTCATTTGAATCTTTTAATAATTTCATTATATTTATTATATATTCTGGCTTTTCATAATCTGTGTATTTTAATATTCTACGAAATTCTTCTCTGGGTTTATTTTTATAATTTACTTCATCTTTTTTGTTTACTTCATTTATTTTTTTTATATCCATTATCTCTCCTAAAATAACATAAATTTTTATACTATATATAAAATTATAGCAAATACAAATATTTTTTACAACACTTACAATTAAAAATCGTTATATCAAAAGATATAACGATTTTTGTTTGGTGGCTTCACCTGGAATCGAACCAGGGACACAGGGATTTTCAGTCCCTTGCTCTACCAACTGAGCTATAAAGCCTTTAATATTTTTTATTTTGCTTTTAAAAAAGTCACCAAAATAAAAATGGCGACCTGGAACGGGCTCGAACCGTCGACCTCTAGCGTGACAGGCTAGCGTTCTAACCAACTGAACTACCAGGCCGTAAAAATAAAAAAATTAGTTTCCTAATTTTTTTATTAAGAAAATGGTGGGCGCAATAGGGCTCGAACCTATGACCTCCTGCTTGTAAGGCAGATGCTCTCCCAGCTGAGCTATGCGCCCATTTCCTTCGACTTGTTTAGTATACTAAATTTTAGATTAATTGTCAATAACTTTTTTAAAATTTTTCAACATTTTTTTGATTTTTTTCTGAAGTCCTTGGTACTCCTACATTTCTTTCAAAATTTTCATCTATTTTTTTGCTTTTTATTCTTAATTTGAAAAGAAAATGATAAATTTAACAATTTCTGAAGATTATATTCTCAAAAATTTTTAGATTTATCATTTTCCTCTTGTTTCTCTATAAAAGTAAATCAAATCAATTAAATCTTATTTAAAAATAATCAATCAAATGCCATTTCAATCAAATACTATTTCAAAATTTCCAAAGCCTTATTTAACTGATTATCAGCATTTCTATCAACATTCAAGTGTCCTTTCCATTCCTCAGGCAATTCTAATTCAATATCAGGTTTTATACCTATTTTGTGCAACTTATTATGGTTAGGTGTGAAATACTCTTGCATTGTTATTTTCATTCCAGTTTTTTGATCGTTAAACATAAAAATACCTTGTATAATACCTTTTCCATATGTTTGTGTTCCTACAACTTTGACATCAGTATTTTCCCTTATTGCAGCAGTTAATATTTCTGAAGCACTTGCAGTATATCCATTAACTAGTATCGCTATTGGCATTTTTATAATTGGATCTTTTTTAGAGACAGATATATCTTCATTTTCGTTTTTATCTTTTGTAATTAACATTTTAGAACCTTTAGGAACTATTAATTCTGCAATTTTTAATGATTCATCAACTAATCCTCCACCATTATTTCTAAGATCTATTACTAGTGATTGTATTCCTTGTGTTTCTAACTCTTTATATGCTTTCTCAAAATCTGAGGCACATCCTCCATCAAAAGAACTAATTTTTATATATCCCACATTATTTTCTAATTTTTCTGATTTAACACATTTAAATTTGATTTTTTCTCTTGTAATATCAAAATCTATTTCTTTATCATTTCTTTTAACTGTTACTTTTACTTTAGTTCCTTCCACTCCTTTCATTTTATTTGAAGCTTGTGTTAATTGTTCTCCTGTATATTCTGTATCATCAACTTTTTTTACAACATCTCCAACTAAAATTCCTGCTTTATTTGCAGGTGAGTCTTCTATTACACCTATTACTAATATTTCATTAGATTCTACATTTTGTGTTATATATAATCCAACTCCTACATATGCTCCATTTACATCTTCCATTATAGATGTTACTTCTTCTTCTGTTAGATATTCAGTATATTCATCACCTAATGCTGCTACATAACCTTCTAAAGCTCCATCTATCATCTTTTTCTCATCAATGTCACCTATATATATTTCTTCTAATTTCTTTTTTATATCTGATGTTTTTTGTTCTAAAGATACTTGTTCTTCTTTTCCTTTTAAAGATGTTATTATTCCATTTGCTATATTACTTATAACATTATCAGATTGTATTGTTTTTGGTGCAATAGCAGCATTATATACTACTATTGTAGTTAGTATACAAGTAATTAATGCTGTTATAATTACTAGCATAAAATTTTTTAGAAAACTATTCTTGTTTTTTTCTTTCATATTAATTTCCTTTCATATATAATATTATATTATTCAAATTTATTTTTATTCTTATATTAATTTTATTAACTGTACTTGTAAAAGTTTATATCAATAAAAAAAGGCAGTTTGTTTTTCTGCCTCTTTTTAATCCCTTTTATAAATAATTTAGAGGGTTTTTATGTGACCCATTTTCTCTTACTTCAAAATGTACATGAGGTCCTGTTGAACATCCTGTTGTTCCAACTGCTCCAATAACTTGACCTCTTGATACTGATTGTCCTACTGAAACATATACATTATTACAATGTGCATATCTTGTTGTTAATCCATTTCCATGTGAAATAATTATCATATTACCATAACTTGCCATACCATAAGCATTTAGATTTTGTGAATATCCTGTTTGAGTATATATTACAGTTCCACTTTCTGCTGCAACTATGTTTGTGCCTATTGATGCACCTATATCAAGTCCTGTATGAAACTCTCTGTATCCAAATATGTATCTAGAACCATAATTACAAGTTATTCTGCTACTTGAAGGGCAAGGCCAATTTAATTTTCCACCACTATATGGATTAGATATTGATGGTGAAGCATTTGTTGAACCTGATTTGTTTGAGTTTGATTGTGCTGCTTTTCTTTCTGCATCTTCTTTTGCTTTTGCTGCTCTTTCTTTTTTAGCAAATTCTTCAGATGCTGCTTTTTGTGATGCTAATTTTTCCTCTAATTGTTTTTGTTCTTCTGATAAATTAGCTGCTTTAGTTTGTTTCTCACTTTTTAAACTTTCAAGTTCTTTTGCTTTTTGTGTTTTTTCCTTTTTAATCTTCTCTATCTCGTTTTTTTCGTTTTCCAATGATGTTTTTAATTCTTGTACTTCTGTTATTAATTTATTATCATAATTTGCTGCTTGTTCTATTAATTTTTGATTTGATATAAAGTTCATTAAATTTCCAGAAAGTACCACATCTAAAAAAGTTTTTTCTTTTTTCATATACATGGTAACTAATCTTTCTTCTAATATCTTCTTTTTTTCTTCTAAATCTTTTTCCTTTTCAGAAATTGAAGTTTCTAAAGCATCTAATTGTTCATTTAACTTATCTATTTGAGTTTGATATTCAAGTATAGAATTGTTTAAATCAACAACCTCTTGTAATACTTTATCTATTTGTTGTTCTACATTATCTATCTGTTCTTGTGTCTGATTTGCTTCTTGTTTCTTTTTTAAATATTGATTGTGATAGTCTGAACTAGTTTCAGCAAAAACAGCTAGACTTCCTGTACAAGCTATTATTATTACAAATACTGATAATAAAATTTTTTTCATCATTTTAATCTTCTCCTTTTGTTTCTTAAACTTTTAAATATTTTTTCATAGATAGCATACTTCCTAATACGCCTATTCCTATTCCTAATACTAAAAATATAATTGTTACTTCTGTAAACATTTGACTAAAATCTAATAATTGTATTCCACTACTTATTCCTAACCCTTTAAGCCAACTTTCTAAACCATTTCCTATTACATTGTTTTTTAACCAAACATATAATCCAGATAAAATAATTAATGATATTAATGATGATATCACTCCTATTATTACACCTTCAACTATAAACGGAGCTCTAATAAAATTATTAGTTGCACCAACATATTTCATTATAGATATTTCTTTTCTTCTTGCATGTACAGTTAATTTTATTGTATTTCCTATTATTACCATAGAGAAAACAATTAATGCTCCACCTAATACAATTAATACAATATTAACATTTCTGTCAAAAGCTGTTAATGTTTTTGTATAATCGCTTTGTTCTTCACGTGTTGTACCAATAACATTATCAAACTGCTCAATTTGTTTTGCTATTTCATCTACTTTATCTAAATTCTTAAATGTTATTATCAAAGATGGAGGATATGGATGATCTTTTTCAGTATATCCCAATACCATAATATCACCTAATTTTTCTGTTGCTCTGTGGTATGCTTCTTCTTTAGTTATATATTTAATATTAGGATTTACAGAGTCTATATTTCGTATGTTATTTTCTAAAGTTTCTTTTTCTGAAACAGTAATATCATCTTTAAGATATATTTCCAAAGGATATTCTGACTCTATATTTGTTAAAATTGAATTAACATTTTTTCCTATCACTAAACATATACCAACTGTTAACATTGTTACTAACATAATTGTTATTGCTGAAAAAGTAGATTTTTTATTTTTTGTTATATTTTTAATTCCATCACCGACTAAATAACTAATCAAATTATATCTCACTATTATACCCACCTTTTTTATCATCTCTTATAATGTTACCTTTTTCAATTTGTATAACTCTTTTTTTCATTTTATCTACAATATCTTTCGCATGTGTTGCTACAACTATTGTTGTGCCTCTTAAATTAATATCATTTAAAAGGGTCATTATTTCCCAAGCTGTATCTGGATCCAAATTTCCTGTAGGTTCATCTGCAATAAGCATTGATGGATTATTTACTAAAGCTCTAGCAAGAGCGACTCTTTGTTGCTCACCACCTGACAATTCATTAGGATACACTTTTGATTTATCACTTAGCCCTACTAATGATAATACCATTGGAACTTGTCTTCTTATATGTCTTGGTGTAGCTTTTACTATATGCATAGCAAATGCTACATTCTCATATACTGTTTTATCTGGCAAAAGTCTAAAATCTTGAAAAACAACTCCCATGCTTCTACGTAAATATGGAACTCTTTTTGGTTTAAGAAATGTTGTATCTTTTCCATTTATAATTATATGTCCTGATGTTGGTTCTTCTTCTTTTAGAATCATTTTTATAAGTGTAGATTTACCAGAACCAGAACTTCCAACTAAAAATGCAAATTCTCCTTTATCTATTTTAAAATTAGCATTATTAACTGCAACAGTACCTGTATCATATGTTTTATTAACATTTCTAAATTCTATCATAGTCTATCTTCCTTTATTTTTAATTTATTATCATAATCATACCAAGAATTATTTTCGTTTGTATTATCTGCTTTTACCCATGTATTTGAACTTTCATCATATTTAACTGGTATTAATCCTTGAACTAAATCCGGCGAATTAGGTTCAGGATCTGGCAATTTAAATGGATTATCTTTTGTTCCTGTTCCTTCTAATTTAGTACTACCATTTAATGTTATTACAGGGCGAATACCACCAATTGGACTCACAACGTTAACGCCTAGATTGCCCGAAGGATACAAACCGAACTCAATGGCACCACCAAAGTGGGCAGGAGACATTGTCCAATAATTGTTACCATTATATAAATAATATTTAGAATTGTTTGTATTATATACTCCTCCTGCATATGCTACTTCATCTGCAGTTATTAAACCAACTGGATATTGTAAGCTACCATTCCCTTTACTAGTATTAACAGTAAATTTATCATTAGATTGTGTACAATAAAATGTTGGTGTTTTATTTTCATTTAATCTTTCAAGTGCTTTATAATTTGTTTCAGTAGTACCTATTCCTGTACCACTAGATAAACTTCTATCATTACAATATATTGAATCAACTAAATAAGAACTAAATTCTTTATCTGATATATTAGTTTTATACCAAGAATCTACTGCTTGTTTAATTGTACTATTCGTGGTATTTTTATGAGTTTCTTCATATGTTGTCGCTGTTGGACTACCATATTTATAACCAACATAAGTATTACTACTAGCACTACTATTAAATGCTGATGTTCCTATTTGCCTATCAGTAGATGATTCACCATTATCATGTGGTGTTGTACCATCATATATCATTCTTATTCCACCATCACCATTTATTCTTATTATTCTCCAGTAAAAGCCAGCAAAATAAACATAATTATTTGTAACATCTCCTCTAAAATAGTATGTTGTTCCAAGATCATCTTGTGATTCATAAATACCTACAGTAGATTCTTCACATCCTGATGAACAACTAGTTTTAGAGAAATCTGGTGTTCCTGATGAAACAGATAATCCTAAATTATTTAATGTTACTGCAGCATCTCCATACATTGACATAACATCAGTTGCTTCAGCAGATATTTCTGTTGAAAGTAATTCTCCAGATACTGATAATTCTTCGTTAACTGCATTTTGATCAAACCATAAATATATTTTAAAGAATGTTCTTGTAGTACTTAACTCAAAATCTTGATGTAAAGGAAATATATTTCCTATTTCTTTTCCATTAAATGTTCCTTCGTTTAATAATGTTTCTGTTGTATTACTACTTGTCCAGGTAGTTATAGCCCATTTAATAGTATCTGTTTTTTTAATATTTGCATCTGTTGTATTTGAAGCAGATAACATATTTAATATTTCCATATTAATTCTTCCATAAATTACTTTAGTAGTGGGTTTTTTATAAAATTCTATTGTAGCACTTATACCTCCTGAATAATTTTCTGAAGCTTCCAAAGTTTGTCCTGCAGTTTCTAATATAGAATTTCCTTGTTTATATATAATTAAATTTTCTAAATCTTTACTTACTGTTAACTTAACATTTGTATTATTATTTGTACCACTTGTCCATTGAAAGATAGCATAAGTTATTCCTAATATAAATAATACAAATAAAGTGACTCCAATTATTGTTCCATATACTTTTCTTTCTTCTACTATCATAATATCCCTCACTATCTTTACTCTAATATAATTTTAATATAAATAGCAAAAAAAGTAAAGAAATTTATAAGTTATTTTTATATATTTTCTTTACTTTGTTAATTAAAATATTTTATATTTCTTGAACAACAGTTATAATCATAGGTTTATTACCAGTTTGATTAACTAAATATTTACTTAATTCTTCCCTTATAGAACTTTTTACTTTTCCATATTCTATATAATTATTTCTAGTATTATCTAATACTATTTTAGTAATCATTTCTTTTAGAGAATTAAGTAAATCAGTACTATCTTTTACATAAATAAATCCTCTAGTTAATATTTCTGGAGATGCAAGCATTTTTTTATTCTTTTTATTAACAGTAATAGATATAATCATTATACCATTATTAGATAACATTTCTCTATCTTTAATAACTAATTCTCCAACATCATCACTACTTTTACCATCAATTAATATTGAACCTGATGGTACTTTTTTATAACTTTCTATTAATTTACCATCTATTATTTCTGCAACTTCACCATTTAATTTTAATATAATATTTTCTTTTGGTATACCTTGTTTTTCTGCTAAAGATGCATTTGCTACCATATAACGATATTCTCCTCTAGCAGGAAAATAATATTTTGGATTAAGTAAATCAATTAATAACATTAAATCTTCACTTGAAGCATGATAATTTAATACTTTTTTTGGAGATAATGTTACGATATTACATCCTTTTTTAGCTAGTTCATCAAGTAAATGATAATATGTTTTTTCTATACCTTCATATACAGGTGTAGATAAAAATACAGTATCATTATCATTTAATTTAATAAATTTATCATAACCATTTACTATTTTAATTATATTATAATATGGTTTTTCTCTTTCATTAGAATTTAATATAACTGCATTTTTATCATTTAAATTAGATAAGTCTCCGATAAATCTTTTATCAATACTTAAATATCCATTATTAATAGCATTATTAATAATATTTTGCAATTTTTTACCCATTATTACTATCTTTTTTTCAGTCTTTGATACTTCATTAAATAATTCTTGTATTATATATAAATGGGAATTTAATACATTAAAAATAATTCTACCTTGACTTTTATTTAAACATTCTCTAATTATATTATAAATTCTATGATTTGGACTAGTAAAACCTTCTTTAGCAGCATACATACTTTCTGTTATTAAACATAATACTTTTTGTTTACCAATATATGCAATTTTACCTATATCAGTTTTATAATTTCCTTCCATAAGAGAATCAAATACAAAATCAGTTGTATACATAATTACTCCATCATCTGTATATATAGCATATCCTAAATTACCTGGTATTGAATGAGAAAATTGCATTGGAAATATTGTTAATTTATCAATATTTAATACTTTATATGGTTTTATTTCTACTAAAGAAGAAGTATCTACATTATATGTTTCTAATTCTTCTTTTGCTAAATCAATTGTAAATTTAGAACCATATACTTTTATTCCTTCAAGATCTGGAAGTATATCTGCTAAAGCACCTACATTTTCATCATGTCCATGTGTTAAAAAAATTCCTTTAATTCTTTCTTTATTGTTTTTTAAATATTCAATATTAGGAATCATATA